>Ga0315900_10012051_pt1 | contig 10670 bp, 10 predicted proteins | sample LakEriMetagenome_FD_203521 | JGI IMG/M metagenome (GOLD analysis project Ga0315900, IMG submission 203521) | Freshwater fungal communities from buoy surface, Lake Erie, Ohio, United States - Buoy 12 MA114 | ecosystem: Environmental > Aquatic > Freshwater > Lake > Lake biofilm | place: USA: Lake...
CTTTAGAGCCATTTTCACGGAAGAATTTAGCAGAATGATACCCCACATTACCAAGACCCTGAACAACGATGCGCTTTCCGGCCACTCCCAATGACAAACCTAATTTTCCCATCACATCGGGCATATTACAAACTTCCCGCACTCCATAGAAAACACCAAGACCGGTTGCCTCCTTTCTTCCACGAACACCGCCCTGAGAAACCGGCTTACCGGTAACACAACCTGCAGCATCAATTTCACCCGGTTTCAAAGAAGAATAGGTATCCACAATCCAGGCCATCTCACGTTCACCGGTACCATAGTCGGGAGCAGGTACATCAATGCCGGGTCCGATGAAGTTTTTCTTCACGAGTTCACTGGTATAGCGACGAGTAATTTTCTCCAACTCATACACACTGTACTGACGAGGATTAATTTTAATTCCTCCTTTACCACCCCCGAAGGGCACGTTCACAATCGCACATTTATAGGTCATGAGGGATGCGAGAGCCATAACCTCATCCTGGTTCACAGCTTCACTGAAACGGATACCACCTTTGCAAGGAGACTTGTGCTGAGAGTGTTGCACCCTATATGCCTCAATTACCTCAATTCGGCCATCGTCCATTTTCACAGGGAAATGCATGCTGTAAACACTGTTACATGCCTTGATCTGCTCGAGCAGACCTTTGTCCCACTTGGTGAAATGGGCAGCTTTGTCGAAACTTTTCTCAACACTTTGAAAAAAGCTGTAGTTGGGATGATTTGACATACTTCAGATTTTTTATGTGATTTAGAGGGAAAGAACATGAACCCGACTTAACTGGTTCTTGTGTTACTTCTTTTTTTCAAGTTGACTGATTTTTTTATCCAGAGATACAAGATAAAAGATAATGCCTGCCAGTATAGTAACCAGAACGGCAACTACCACACCCAATTTACCATTGGATGTAAATACATTCTCCGGCTGAACAGCAGCATCCTGCGCCAGCAGAACAACTGACGTAAGCAGGGAAAAAACAACGATTACAATACTTTTAATTGCTTGCATGTATTAAGATTGAACAGATAACAAACGAACCCTTACCCTGAGGGTTGAAATCCATACCCCGAGCAATGTCCATCCGAGGAATGCCGGGTACATGACCATTCGCATAGAAGCTGTCGTATCACGGGGATTAAGGCCCGGATTTCCTTCGCTGCCCATACCACCCGGATGCAAACTCTCAGAAAGACGAGGAAGAATCCAAATAGTTGGGAACAACATAAAAAAGGCAAATACATTGAAAACAGCACTGATGCGTGCCTGTTTCTCTTCATCCTGCACACTTCCTTTCAAAACGAAGTAGGCAAAATACATCAGTACTGCAATTGCTGCTCCGTTTTGCTTCACATCCCCACTCCATGCTTTTCCCCACTGGAAATGTGCCCAGATCATTCCCGTTAACAGACCTAAGACACCGAAAACAATTCCTGTCCGGGCAAACTCTGTGGCACGAATATCATCAGCCGGTTGAAGATGGCGCAGGTAACGGATAGAATAATAGACAGAAACACTAAAGAATACCATCATGCCAATCCACATGGGTACATGAAAGAAAAGGTTGCGAATGGTCTGCTTCAGCGGAACACCGGGTGGATTGGGCACCTCCACGAAAAACCCATAACTACAGGTGTAGAGCAATAACAATATGCAGAGTGCCTTCCACCAGTTTTTTTGCATCATGACTAGCCGTTTCGACATACAACCGCGTTGAAACTAACGGTTGTGAGTGCAAAAGTACGCTAAAGAAGGTCAATTCTAACAGTTAAAATTAAATTTAACCCTGAGTAATTATCTAAATACAAAGATGCTCAGACAGGTACTGTCAGATAGTGCAAGTCTTACCAAAACACCTATAACTGTCTGATTATTACTATATTTTGAAAACCCATGGCAAATGATTAACTTTGCACGCTCTAAAAAGTCATGCCGTAACATGAGGTGAGATTCCTCCCCGAACTCACTACCAAAAAAAAGACCATGAAATTATCTCAATTCAAGTTCGACCTTCCCCTCAACCTGATTGCACAAAACCCGACGAAAAAAAGAGAAGACAGCAGATTGCTGGTTGTTGACCGCAAAACGGGTCACATGGAAAACCGGCACTTCAAGGACATCCTCGATTATTATGATGACAAAGACGTCTTTGTAGTCAACAATACCAAGGTTTTTCCTGCCAGGATGTATGGAAGAAAAGAAAAGACCGGTGCCAAAATCGAAGTTTTTCTTTTGCGTGAACTGAATAAACCCAATCGTTTGTGGGATGTAGTGGTTGATCCCGCACGCAAAATTAGGGTGGGCAACAAACTCTATTTTGGAGACAACGAAGAATTGGTAGCAGAAGTAATTGACAATACCACCAGCCGTGGAAGAACCATCCGTTTTCTCTGGGATGACAATGACGAAAGCTTCAAAAAAATGTTGGAGTTGCTGGGTGAGACCCCATTGCCCAAATACATTAAGCGCAAACCCGATGAAGAAGACAAAGAGCGTTTTCAGACAGTTTACGCCAAACATGAAGGTGCTGTTGTTGCTCCTACCGCCGGCCTCCATTTCAGTCCGGAACTGATCAAGCGTTGCGAAATTCAAGGGGTTCGATTTGCAGAAGTAACCCTCCATACCGGGTTGGGAACTTTTCGTCCGATAGAAGTGGAAGACCTCAGCAAACACAAGATGGACGCGGAATATTACGCTATAACTGAACAGGCTTGTTCTATTGTAAACAAAGCCAAAGAATCCGGACGCCGCATCTGCTCCATAGGAACTACCACCATGAGAGCGATGGAAAGCAGTTTTACCGCACAGAAATTATTAAAACCAAGTGAGGGCTGGACCAATCTATTTATACATCCCCCTTATAATTTCAATGTAGCTGATAGCCTGGTGACCAATTTCCACCTGCCAAAAACCAGTCTGCTCATCATGACTTGTGCTTTTGCGGGATATGAGTTGACAATGGAAGCCTACAAAAAAGCCATCAAGGACAAATACCGTTTCTTCAGCTATGGAGATGCGCTGCTCATCGTATAGTTAAAAGCAATTTCTGTCCGGAAGCAGCTATTGCAGCAGCTACTCTACTTGATACCACTTATGTTGGGATTCTAGAACCGGAACAGGTTTGTCCCTCCGCACATTAAGGTACTTAAAGAAAAGTACTTTTATAATCCAAACAACCCCTTGTTAAGGGCTTGCAGAATTTCTTTTTTATGTGAGGCCGGTATAAGCAGTGAAATGTTGTGCGGACTTCCTCCGAAGCTGACCATGGTCACCGGAATGTTCCGAATGGAGGTGAACAGTTTTTCCAAGACATGCTCAGTTTGACCGATCTCATTTCCCACAATAGAAACAATTGTTTGTCCGGATTCAACCTCCACGGTTCCAAATGGTTGCAGTTCCTGAACAATTTCTTTCAAAAACTTGTCACTATCGATCGTTACAGCCACCGCCACTTCTGAGGTCGTGATCATATCGATCGATGTTTTATACTTTTCAAATACCTCGAATATTTTTCTCAGAAAACCATATGCCAGCAACATTCGACTGCTCTTGATTTTTATAGCCGTAATGCCGTCCTTGGCAGCCACTGCCTTCACTCCTGTTGAGCCTGCCTCTTGTCTGATCACCGTTCCTACAGCATCCGGCTGCATGGTATTGAGCAGTTTAACAGGTACATTCTCCTGTTGAGCCGGCCAAATACAGGTGGGATGTAAAATTTTTGCTCCGAAGTAAGCCAGCTCAGCAGCCTCGTCAAAACTCAGTTGCTCTACCGGCAAGGTTCTGTCAACAATGCGGGGATCATTGTTGTGCATGCCATCAATATCTGTCCAAATCTCACATACTTCCGCCCTTACTGCTGCAGCCACCAGGGAAGCAGTATAATCACTACCGCCGCGCTTAAGGTTATCAACTTCTCCGCGAGCATTGCGACAGATATATCCCTGGGTGATGAATAATTTTTTGTCAGCATGAGATTCTATTAAACGAGTCAGTCGCTCCCGAATCATGAGCAACTGTGGTTCCTCATGTTGATCGATGGACATGAATTCCAATGCCGGCAACAACACATGGTCAATGCCATTTTCCTCCAAGAACAAAGAGAACAGACGTGTACTCAACAATTCCCCTTGCGCAAGAATATCTTTATTCAGGGCTTCACTGAAAGAAATCTTCCCTATTATGTGTAAGAAATCGAAATGCTCCGTCACCACCTGGTGTCCCTTTTCACGTGTTGCCGGTTGTAACAAAAGCTGATCAACAAATTGACGATAGTGATTTTGAAGCAGGTTGATTTTTTCGTTGGCTGCTTCTTTATTTCCTTCTGCTAATGCCTGACTAATATCCACAAGACTATTGGTCGTACCACTGAGTGCACTCAATACAACGATTGTGGGTGTCTGGTCTCTGGTGATCAATTCGCTCACCTGGCGCATGCGCTCCGGCTTACCAACACTCGTACCGCCAAACTTCATTACTTTCATATACTGGAAATTGCCCGTTAAATACGGATTCTTTACAATGATAAACGGGTGCAAATGTAAGCTGCTACTGCTGAAGAAAAAAGCCAATAGATATTAAAGCGGCGCGATGCCCAATTGCAGTGCTATCTGGCGCAGGTCTTCATCCACCTCGTCGTGAACAGGAATACCTGATTGAATGCGTTCCGCAGCGATGATTCTTTCCGGATCACCGGGAATCAAAACCTGATCAAATCCGGGAGCAGGAGTTGCTGCCCTGAACCTGCTAATCCAATTATCCATGTGTTCTTTGAATTCCGCCGCCGGCCGAAATGCATCGATGCGCATTGCTCCAAAAAAATGGCCCAAGCCCTTACCCGGCATATTCTCGGGCATGGCAATGTAAGCAGGAAACGGAGGTGCCCAGGGACCATACGATGCGCCGCTGAAGACCGCCGAAAAAATATCAACAATGCTACCCAACGCATAACCCTTGTGACTGCCATGTTCTCTATCACCGCCCAGGGGCAACAATGCACCTTGCTTCTTTAAAATATGAGCATCATTGCTGGACTGTCCTTCTGCATCCTGCACCCAGCCATCGGGTGTTGGTGCATTTTTTCTTTGCAATAATTCAAGCTTACCATTGGCAGCCGTAGTGGTAGCAAAATCAGCTACAAAAGGAGGCTGAATTCCGGCAGGAATAGCAACCGCAATGGGATTCGTGCCTAACATCTTCTCCTTGGAAAAGGTAGGAGCAACCAAGGCACTGGCATTGGTCATGGCAATCCCGATCATATCCTTCTCCAATGCCAGCATGGCATGATAACCCGCAATACCAAAATGATTGGAGTTTCTAACACTCACCCAACCTGTACCGCAAAGAGCAGCTTTCTCCATGGCGATCTTCATGGCATAGGGTGCCACCACCAATCCGAGTCCCGCATCTCCATCGATGACAGCAGTAGAAGGTGTTTCATGAACCACTTGTATATGGGGTTGCACATTCACCCTTCCAGCTTCTTGCAAACGCAAGTATCCGCGCAGGCGGGCGACTCCATGACTATCTATTCCCCGCAAATCAGCGGTAACAAGTGCAACCGCTGCTGTATGGGCATCAATTGCCGAGCAGCCGACAGTTTCGAGCACGCGTTGCACAAAACCAACCAAAGAGTCAAATGAATGTGTTGCCAACCTCTTCTGCTATGAGATTAAAAGGGTGTTGAATCATCGGCACCACCTGCATCTGAAGATGTTGGTGATGAATAACCGGATGAGCTACCAGTGTCGGATGGACTGCTTTCGCCGGAACGGCTGCCCAAGAGTTGCAGATTACCAACACGCAGCGTGAGCGATGCACCCTGGCGTCCATCTTGTGTTGTATAAGTTCTGATATCCGGCTGTCCCTCTACATAAATCTGCGTTCCCTTTTTCAGGTATTGCGCTACAGCAGTGCGTTCCGTCCAGTAAGCACAATCTACCCAAATAGTTTTGTCTTTCGGATTACCCTGTGCGTCTCTGTCCCTCCCTTTCTCGGTATGGGCAAGGGTAAAATTGATGACTGTTTTTCCATTAACTGTATTGGTAACGGCATCTTTTCCCAGGTTACCAATTGCCTGCATCCTGACCATAAAATTCAATTTTGGTAAATATCAATAAAATGAGCCAACCTACAACAAGTATTTGTAACAAAAAGTTGTTCAGGCACCCTTGAATGTGGATTGATTAAGGTGTTACCAGTGCTTTCTCAATGGATTCTTTTAACCAAAATAAGGTAGTGGGGCCCAAACCCTTAGTTTGAAAAACCACCTTACCATCTTTCCCCAAAACCGCATGTGTAGGATATGCCCTAACTCCATATTGGGAAGCTATGGATGATCCTGACGCAATCAACTGATAGTCAAATGGTATTCCTTTTATGAATTCCTCGAGTTGGGCCTGATCATCGAGAGCGATGCCCAGAAATACTACTTCCTTATTGGCAAATTCACGGGTAAGTTGATTCAATTCAGGGATCTCCTGGCGACAGGGCGGACAATTCACAAACCAGAAGTTAAGCACCACGACCTTCCCCTTCAGCCGCCCCAGGTCAACTTTTTTTCCTGCAATGGTTCTGGTTGAAAATGACTCGGGTACCGTTCCGGTAACAAAGCTGCTGCTCTCCCCCGGATAGGGCATTGACATCATTTTCTTTTTGTAGAGCGAGTCGGGTACCTTTTGTAAAGTTCCTCCATTGCCTGCCTGATTTACCTTAAGTTCATACTTCCCCAAAACAACCAGCCTGGACCACTCCTCGAACTTCATTTGCTTCCCCGAAGAATCGCGAACATCTATTTGTTTGGCATCCAGTACTGAAGTCTTCGGGGATGTCGCTTCCTGAGCAATACCCACTGCCACCCAACTGATGGCCAACAGGATTATAATTATTGAACGCATCTTGATTGTTTTCATAAAAATATCAAAATAAAGCCAAGACTCGGCGCTTATTGTAAGTAATCATCCACATAACTGCACTCTCGCTTTATCATAGTTGTCGTACCTTTGCATCCAATTTGCAAAAGGGAGAGCATGAGTAGAAATGGAAAGATATTAGTAGCCATGAGCGGCGGTATCGACAGTACCGTAGCTGCTCTCATGCTCCATGAACAGGGCTATGAAGTAGTGGGCATCACCATGAAAACCTGGGATTATTCCACCTCCTCCACCTCGTCGAAAGAAACCGGCTGCTGCAACATCGACTCTTTCAATGATGCCAGGCAGGCTGCCGTGCAACATGGCTTTCCCCATTACATTCTCGACATCCGGGATGAATTTGGTGATTTCGTGGTAGAAAACTTTGTGGAAGAATACCTGGCAGGAAGAACACCTAACCCCTGCGTCATGTGCAATACCCATATCAAATGGCGCGCCTTACTGAAAAGAGCCAATGCACTCGACTGCGAGTTCATCGCTACGGGTCACTATGCCAAAGTAAGACAGCATACCAATGGAAGATATGTGATCAGTAAGGGACTGGATGAAACCAAGGACCAGAGTTATGTGCTGTGGGGACTCGACCAGGAACTCTTGAGCCGCACCTTGCTTCCACTGGGCGGTTTTAGAAAATCTGCCATCCGACAAATGGCTGTTGACTATGGTTATCCGGAACTGGCCAAAAAAAGCGAGAGCTATGAAATTTGTTTTGTTCCAGATAATGACTACCGCGGATTCCTGAAAAGAAAAGTGGAGGGACTGGAAGAAAGAGTGAATGGAGGGTGGTTCGTTGACAAGACAGGCAAACAGCTAGGTCGCCACAAAGGTTATCCTTTTTATACCATCGGCCAGCGCAAAGGACTCGACATTGCATTAGGGCATCCGGTATATGTAACAGCAATTGATCCTGACACCAATGTTGTGGTGTTGGGCGATGAGGAAGACCTGAACAAAACCACCATGCAGGTGAATAAAATCAACTGGCTGAAATATGATGGAGTAGCTCCGGGCACGGAGGCCATTACCAAAATCCGTTATAAGGATGCCGGTGCGCTCAGTTATCTCACCCCCGAAGGATCGGGTATCCAGGTAACATTCCCGGAAATGGTCAAAGGCATCGCTCCCGGCCAAAGTGCTGTCTTCTATGATGGAGATGATGTCATTGGTGGCGGAATCATCCAACGCAGTTAAGCTGCTTCGCAACACCCAACCAATCAAATTTTTCTTAGCAAAGCTCCGAACATCGTATCTGCTTGTAACAGATATCCATTGATAACTTCCTGTGATACCAATTCCATTCCCGATTCTTGCAACAACCAGGATACCATCTCCTCATTTTCCTCCCGAAAAACGGAACAGGTTATGTACAAAAGATATCCCCCTGTTGGTAGCAATGGCAGGATGTGCGTTACAATCGCCCGCTGGCGTTCGGTGAAATCACGGATATGCGCTTCAGTGAAAAAACGGATGTTCTCCGGCGTACGTCCCCAGGTTCCACTTCCACTGCAGGGAGCATCGCAAATAATGAGTTGCTGTTGCGGAAGGCGGGGTGTAACTTGAGTGAGATCTACTTCCCGTTTGTTATAATTTTTCCATCCCGCTTTCATCAACCTTTTGTCGAGATTGGCCAAAACCGAGGTTCGAATATCTGAAACGGTTAACTCGATATTTTTTATTCTGTCAAGTGCCAACAATGACTTCCCGCCACTGGCGGCACAACAATCCCAAACCAACCGGGGAGTATTTTCCTTCCATTGTATGTGATCAAAAAATCGTGCGATTTGTTGTGAGCTCAAATCCTGAACAACTACTTCCCGGTCCAGCTCCAAGTACCGATCAACCGGTGTATGATGGGCTACAGCAATGGCTTCGGTTGAGACATATGTAAAACCAATACCGGCGGACTCTAATTTTTTCTCAACGCCGGCTTGATGTCCGGGTCGGATGCGCAGAAAAACAGGCGGCTGGGTAAGATGGCTGAAGGTGAAAGATGCTGCATCAATTGAAGGGGATAGATGTTCCTGTAACGGAAAAATCAGCTGCGCATCGAAATGGGGTATCCAATCTTCTACCAAATGCAATTTTTCCTCGGGCGATAGATGAAATGAGGTCTGCCATTCGGCAGGAAGAAGAAAGGGAACAGCTGATTCGGAACCAAATAAAAAAACTACCACCTGCCAACATTCATCGGAAGAACAAACCTGGGCAGCCAGGCCAAGACGAAAATAACCATAACAGAGAGAGGCTATTTGCTTTCTGTCTGTGCTGCCGTGTTTTTTATGTGCAGCAAAATACTTTTTGAGAAAGGCAGAGAAGGGTTCCTGACCATCGTAACTACTCACCAATACCCTGGCTGTCTGCAGGTAACTGTACCAACGCTTACCCGCCGGATTGTCAAGATGGTTGGGGGTTGGCAGCATGAAATATTATAGTTCCAGCAATGACTGCACCGGGTCTTTACCAATCAATAGACGAGAAGGATTTTCCAGCAATTCTTTCACCCGTACCAGGAAGCTCACACTTTCTCTGCCATCAATGATGCGGTGGTCATAACTCAATGCGATGTACATCATGGGAAGAATCACCACCTGACCATTCACGGCCATGGGGCGCTCCTGAATTTTGTGCATGCCGAGAATTGCACTTTGAGGAATATTGATGATAGGGGTACTCATCAGACTTCCAAATACTCCACCATTGGTGATGGTAAAGGTACCTCCCTGTAGATCTTCAGTGGTAAGTTTACTATCGCGCGCCTTACCAGCCAGCTCAATTACTTTTTTCTCAATGTCTGCCATGCTGAGACTTTCCACATTTCTGATAACAGGAACGGTCAATCCACGGGGTGTGCTAACAGCGATACTGATATCTGCATAATCATGGTAGATGATCTCATCACCATCAATGGAGGCATTCACCGCAGGCCATTCAGAAAGTGCAATCGCACATGCCTTGGCAAAAAAGCTCATGAAACCGAGGTTAACACCGTGTTGCTCTTTGAATTTGTCTTTGTACTCTTTTCTGATTGCCATGATGGCTGTCATATCCACTTCATTGAAAGTGGTGAGCATCGCAGTAGAATTTTTTGCCTCCACCAATCGACGGGCAATGGTCTTGCGCAAGTTGCTCATTTTCTCCCTGCGTACTTGACGCGTATTCAATTCTACCCCTGCGAACGCTTTTTTTCCGGGTTGCTGCAAGGCAGTGAGTACATCTTGCTTCACAATTTTTCCATGAGGCCCTGAAGGTTGTATCGCACCGGCATCTAACTGATGTGAAGAAATGATAGCCGCAGCAACGGGAGTGGCCTTGGCTGGAGTTGAAGCAGTAGGAGCGACAACGGGGGCGGTTGTGGCAACCGGTGCAGCAGCAGGCTTTGCTTCAACTGGTGGAGGCGCAGGTGTTTCATTGGCTGCCGGACGTTCTGCTGTTTCATCAATGCGCGCCACCACATCCCCGATACGAAGGCTATCACCTGCATTTGCCAGGTGCTGCAATACACCTGCCTGCTCTGCATTCACTTCAAAAGTTGCTTTTTCACTTTCCAGTTCTGCGATGACTTCGTCTCTTTCAACCCATGTTCCTGCGGGCTTGGTCCATTTCAGTAAAGTCACTTCGCTGATGGATTCTCCGATGGATGGTATTTTTATATCTATCATAATAAGGTGTTTCTTTTATTTCACTCAAATGCTGAATGCGGTGGAAATGATTTGTGCTTGTTC
>Ga0315900_10012053_pt1 | contig 10669 bp, 9 predicted proteins | sample LakEriMetagenome_FD_203521 | JGI IMG/M metagenome (GOLD analysis project Ga0315900, IMG submission 203521) | Freshwater fungal communities from buoy surface, Lake Erie, Ohio, United States - Buoy 12 MA114 | ecosystem: Environmental > Aquatic > Freshwater > Lake > Lake biofilm | place: USA: Lake...
AGCGTGGCCTGCGCCGAGGTCGATACATCAACCGGATACCAGAGGCCGCTGCGCCTGAGCGCAGCGTTCAGGTGGTCCAGAACGATGCCGGGTTCCACGACCGCGGTGCGCGCCTCCTCGTCCAGCTGGACGAGACGGTTCAGGTGACGGGAGGTATCGATCACGATCGCCTCACCCACCGTCTGTCCGCACTGGGAGGTGCCCGCTCCCCGCGGCAACACGGGCACTCCCTGATCGCGGGCGATCTCCAGCACCGCTTCGACATCCGCATCGGTTCGCGGAACCACGACCCCGAGGGGCTCCACCTGATAGATCGAGGCGTCGGTCGAATAGCGTCCACGGCTGGACGCATCGAACAGCACATCACCCTCGATGGCACGGCGCAGGCGTCCGGCCAGGGCGGGATCGCCGGGTCGCCGCGTGCGGACGATGGGGTGCGGTGCGTTCATGGCTGGGGGAATGATACTCTGCAGGCGTTCCCCGGACTCGTTTGAGGAGTAACCCATGGCACATCGCGCAGGCCGCCATTTCCTGCAGATTCCAGGGCCGACCAACGTGCCCGACCGGGTCCTGCGTGCCATGGACCGGCCGACCATCGACCACCGCGGCCCGGAATTCAATCGCCTCGCACGCGAGGTCCTCGACGGACTCAAGCCCATCTTCGGGACCCGCGGCCCCGTGGTGATCTACCCTGCCTCCGGAACCGGTGCCTGGGAGGCCGCCCTGGTGAACACCCTGTCGCCAGGAGACAGGGTGCTGATGGTCGAGACCGGACACTTCGCCAGCCTGTGGCGGAAGCTCGCGGTCCGGCTCGGTCTCGAGGTGGAGTTCCTGCCGGGCGACTGGCGGCATGGCGCAGACCCCGAGGCCATCGGTGCACGGCTGTCCGAGGATGCCGCGCACGCCATCAGGGCCGTGTGCGTGGTGCACAACGAAACCTCCACGGGTGCGACCTCCCGCATCCCGGACATTCGCCGTGCCATCGACGCCACCGGCCACCCGGCTCTCTTCATGGCCGACACCATCTCATCGCTCGGCTCGATCGACTACCGACACGATGAGTGGGGCGTGGACGTCACCGTGGCCGGTTCCCAGAAGGGCCTCATGCTCCCCCCGGGGCTGTCCTTCAATGCCATCAGCCGCAAGGCACTGGCCGCTTCCGCAACGGCGCGGCTGCCTCGGTCGTATTGGTCATGGGAGGAGATGCTCGCCTCCAATCAGTCGGGTTGGTTCCCATACACGCCCGCCACCAATCTCCTCTACGGACTGCGGGAGGCCATCGTCATGCTGATGGAGGAAGGACTGGAGAACGTGTTTGCGCGCCACGACCGCCATGCCGAGGCGACACGGCGCGCCGTCCGGGCATGGGGTCTCGAGGTGTTGTGTGCCAACCCGGCGGAGTACAGCAGTTCACTGACGGCGGTCGTGCTTCCGGCAGGGCACGATGCCGATCGGGTGCGGGCCCTGATCCTCGACCACTTCGACCTCTCTCTGGGCACCGGACTGGGCAGACTCGCCGGCAATGTGTTCCGCATCGGACATCTGGGCGACTTCAATGACCTGACCCTGGCCGGCACCCTGGCGGGGGTGGAAATGGGTCTCGTTCTGGGCGGCGTGCCAATCGTCCGGGAAGGTGTCCGAGCCGCGCTGGATTTCCTGACCGAGTCGAAGCGCCCCTCGGCGCTGCCGCGAGCCGTAGCGTGACGATGCCTCGGATGAGCACACTGCGACGGTACGCGCTGGGAGCGATGCTGCTCTGCCTCACCCCATCGGCATGGACTGCCGAACCGATGCCTCCACCTTTGACACGGGAGGAGGCGGTCCACGCGCTGCGCACGGCCGAGTCGGCGACGCGCCGTATCGCCGCCATGCGTCTCGAGCGCCTGGGCACCATGGCCGATGTGCCGGCTCTTCTGTCAGCGCTGCATGACCCCGACGATCTGGTCAGATCATTGGCGCAGAACGCCGTCTGGGCGGTGTGGGGTCGTTCCGGCAACGAACGGATTGATCAATTGATGGAGAACGGGAAGCGGCAGATGGCGGAAGGGCGCCTCACCGAAAGCATCGAGACTTTCAGCAGCGTAATCCGGCTGGCACCGGATTACGCCGAGGCCTGGAACAAGCGTGCGACCGCCTGGTTCCTGGCTGGCGACCTGGACGCCTCGGCAGCGGATTGCGATCAGGTACTGACTCTCAATCCGGCGCATTTCGGTGCGCTTTCCGGCTACGGCATGATCGAGACCGGGCGCGGAAACATGGAACGCGCACTCGCCTTCTATGAGCAGGCCCTGGACATCAACCCGAATCTCCCTGGCATACGTGCCGCCGTCGGAGATCTCCGTCGCGCCATCGCCGGTCGCGCCCGCGGCCGGATCTGAGCCACGGAGCAGGCATGTCGCCCGGTCATGACAGATGACTGGCGGCGCCGCGGCGAATGCACAGGCCCGGGGGCCGGAACCCGACGATGCATTCGACGGTGCAGCGCGCCTTGCCTGCGCGCCATCGGTCGCCTGACTTGCCGGTTCGACAGCCGTTCGCGCGTCCTGCCCTTCCTAAGGCGCGAAGCGCTCCCGCAACACGTTCTTCTGGACCTTGCCCATGGCATTCCGCGGAAGGTCCGGAACCACGTGTATGCGTTTGGGGACCTTGTAATTGGCGAGGCGCGCTCGAAGCGAGGCGAGGACCTCTGCTTCGTTCAGGGTCGCGCCTGCCGTCAGTACCAGCACCGCCGTCACCGCCTCGCCGAAATCAGGGTGAGGCACGCCAATGACGGCGGACTCGACGACCCCGGGCCAGGCGTCGAGTTCGAGCTCGATCTCCTTGGGATAGACGTTGTAGCCACCACTGATGATCAGATCCTTGGCCCGTCCGACGATGGACAGGTAGCCCGCCTCATCGAACACGCCGACATCCCCGGTCCGGAACCAGCCGTCGCTGGTGAATTCCTCCTGCGTCTTCTCCGGCATGCGCCAGTACCCCTTGAAGACGCTCTCGCCACGGATCTGTACCCCGCCCGGTTCGCCTGGCGGCAGGGGCACGTCCCCGGGTGACGTCACGCGGACTTCCATCCCCTCGAGTGGCTGGCCCACCGTTCCGCCCCTGCGGTCCCCGTCCAGGGGATTGGTCGTGATGACTCCGGCCTCGCTCATGCCGTAGCGCTCCAGGATGCGCTGCCCGGTGCGCGCCTCGAACTCGCGGAAGGTCTCGAGCAGCAAAGGGGCGGAGCCCGAGACGAAAAGACGGATGCTGCTTGCGCTGTCCCGGGTGAATGCGGGTTCCGCCAGAAGGCGCGTGTAATAGGTTGGCACACCCATCATGACGCTGCAGCGCGGCAGGTTCGCCACGGCCAGAGCGGCATCGAACCTGCGATGAAACAACATGCGGGCACCGCTCAGGAGGACGCAGTGTGTCGAGATGAACAGCCCGTGCACGTGGAAAAGGGGCAACTGGTGGAGCAGCACGTCACCGGTCTCGAAGGCCCAGGCTCTACGGAGGGCCTCGCCATTGGCAGCGAGATTGCCGTGGGTCAGCATGGCCCCTTTGGATCGTCCCGTCGTACCCGAGGTGTAGATGATGATGGCCAGGTCGTCCGCTTCGGCCAGATGGATTGACTGGTTGTCTGGCGCGGCCCGCGCTTCGTCGGCCAGGGTACCTCCACCGGTCGCGTCAAGGGTCAGGACGGTTGCGACACCAGACTCCCGCGCATGCGGCGCAAGCGTCTCGACGCTCTCCGGACGACATACGAAGACGCTGGGTTCGGCATCGGCAAGGAAGTACGACACTTCGGGTGGCTGGTAGGCGGTGTTCAACGGCAGATAGACGAAGCCTCCGCGCAGGCAGGCGAGATACAGAGCCAGCGCCGCCGGGGATTTCTCCACCTGCGCGGCGATGCGGTCGCCGGGAACGGCACCGCGGGCGGACAGGGCTGCGGCCATCCTCGCCGACAGGCTGGCCAGATCGCCGTAGGTATGGACAACCCCGTCCTCCGTCTCCAGCAGGGGCATGTCCAGGGGGGGGAAACGACTCTCCAGCAAAGCGTAGAGATTGTGGTTCACGGGGTCGCCATCCAAATGTCGGTTACCGATATCAGTCGGGTTCGGGTAGCCGGGGTTCATGGTCGCTGCGGGGGGCCGTCGCCCAGCCATCGATCACCCTCGCCTCGAGCAGATCTTCGAGGGTCGCACTCGCAGCCTGACGCTGCCCCAGGACCCCATCCACGACACGGGGCGGAAGGGTCTGGATGTGCATTCCCGGCCAGGCGGTGACGCGTGTCGCCGCAGCAGCGAGGGCCAGATAGATCGCGCCCCCCGCCTGGCCCACCAGCCAAAGGTCGACAAGTCGCCCCTCCGCACCAAGCGCATGGACGAGATCGGCCACGCGCGCAACAAACTCGCTGAGCAGGATCTGCTCGTTGTCCACGTCGGCCATCTGCCCGGGGCTGTCCAGCAGCAGGGTGATTGCCAGTATCGGTGGTTCTCCGGCGAACCCGCGCAGGATTTCCATCATCCTGACACAGGCAAAAGCGCCAACGGGACGCCCGGCCACGAAACCGGCGAAACAGGCCTCACGGCCATCCGCCCACCACTCGCCCCAGACCACGCCGTCGCTGTATGCGGCAGTCCAACCCCCGGGAAACCATTGATCCAACCGAGCTGCAACGTCCGGCGGAGGACTCGTGCTTGACAGGCTGCTCGGATCACCCCTGTAGAGACTGAGGCGACGGGCAAGACGACTCGCGGCGGCTGCCGTCGATGCAGCCGATCTGTTCACAGCTTCCGCGAGCCACGCCCTGACCACGGCAGAGACTGCGGCAAAGTCATCACTCACTATCACGCCGTCTTCGTCATGTCGGCATCGACTTTCGGCGCCATAGAGCGCGAGGACCGCCGGCTCGGCCTCCGGGCCGGCACCCAGGGAGCGCAACGCACGGGGCCCGGACAGTCCGAGATGACAGCCCTGCGGGTAGATCCTGGTGTCCGCCGCAAACGCCAGAAGGCTGGCACCGCCGTAACAATTGCGCCCGAGTACCGCGAGCATGGGCAAACCCTGGCTGCGCGCGACCAGCATGCAGCGGTGCAACCGGCGGAAGGCACCCAATACCACCACCCCCTCGGTGAGCAGGGCACCAGCCGAGTCGATGAGCAGGATCAGGGGCAGGCGGTGCTCCATCGCCTCGGCCACGGCGACGCAGAGGACATCAGCCTCGGCGCCACCTATCGCGCCCGATGCAATGGTCGGGTCGGTTGCCGCCAGAACAACACGATGCCCATGCAAGAGGCCGCATACCGCGCTGGCCGCCGCAGGCCGCGAGGTCGGGGTGGTGGAAAGGGGGAACGTCTCGCCTGCAAGATCCGACAGGCGCTGCCCTGAAGGGCGGGCGAGGAAGGATCGGGACACGGTCCAGGGCCTGTTCACACCACGGAGCCGACCGCGCCAGGGTGCTCCGGGAATACTGCGCAAAGCACAAGCGCCCGCACGGGGTCAGCCCCGCAAGAGGGCCGCAACACCCTGATGCACCACGGGGCCCGTCGACCCGAAGCGTGAACCTTTGGCGATCATGACAATCCGGAGGTCGACGATCGTCGTGTCGGATCGGTCTGCCCGGGTCCTGAAGCCTTTGACCGGAATGCCCGACATCGTGGACATCGCGTTCCGTCGGGCGCGAGGCCGGAAGCGCCGGGCCTCAGGCGCGACACCAGTCCTGCATGATGCGCAGGAACGCCTGGGTCGCGGCCTTCACCCGCTCGGTCTCGCAGTATTCGTCCGTCTGATGCGCCATGTGCGGCTCACCCGGCCCGAGGATCAAGGTCGGCGGGTTGCCAAGAGCCGGCTTCAGGGCCGCAGCGTCGGTGAAATAGGTCGCTGTCCGAGGCTCGGGACGGCTGCCGAGATAAGGGGTCATCACATCGAATACGCTCTGCACCCAGGCGTCCTGCGGCTCCGTGTAGACCGCGGCAACGTCCAGCAGCGTCTCGAGCTGCACCTCCTGGCCCAAAGCATGCCCGAGTTCCTCCCGGATATGGGCATGACTCTGCGTCGGGACGGTGCGCATATCGATGCCGATGACCGCCTGATCGGGAACGGAGTTGATGTTGAGACCCCCGCTGAAGGTACCGACATTCAGCGTACCCTGGCCCATCATGGCATGCGGCGGCGTGGAGAAATGGAAATGCTCCAGGCAGGTGACGGCCCGGGCGGCCTTGTACACGGCATTGACGCCTTTTTCGGGCATCGAGCCATGCGCGGTGATGCCAGCGGTGCGGGCCTGCAGCCAGTAGGCACCCCGATGGCCGACATATGGAAAATTGCCGGTAGGCTCGGCCACCACGATCGCTCCGGCGCGGCCCAGTGCACCGGGCTTGGATATGAGGTCGAACGCCCCCTGGCAGCCGGTCTCCTCGCCAGCGGTTATCACGATGGACACCCCCGGGGTACGCGCCAGATGAGGCGCCAGTTCGACCGCCGCCGCCACGAAGGCGGCCACCCCCGCCTTCATGTCGCTCGATCCGCGCCCGTACATCCTCCCGCCATCGGTCTCTCCGGCGAAGGGGTCGTGACGCCAGGGTTTGGCCCCGAGGGGGACGATGTCAATGTGCCCGGTAAAACAGATCGGGGCGATCTCGTCGTTGCCGCCGATGGTCGCGACCAGATTGGCTCGGCCTGAACCGAAGCCGTGATACGTCACCCGATATCCGACCGCCTCGAGCAAGGCGCCGATGTGCCGCGCGCAGGGTTCCTCTGCGCCGGGCGGGTTGATCGTATTGAAGCGAAGCAGCTCCTGGGTGAGCCTGAGGGCATCGATGGCAGCCATGGATGTGGGGTCCTGGAAAGATCCGTCGAGTATAGCGGCCCACCGGTACCGGATAACGCGCAACCTGCGCAGAGGCGGGAAGTCAGTGCACGGGAGCCTGACCGTCTCCGAAATACGCCGCCACGAGCTCCGGATGGCGCTTCAGCTCAGCCGCCGTGCCCGAGGCCACGACCCGTCCCCCGGAGAGCAGATAACCCCGATGGGATACCTCCAGGGTCTGGTGCACGTTCTGCTCGACCAACAGGACCGTTACACCAGACTCGTTGATGCGGCGTATAACCTCGAAATTCTCCTTAACGAACTTCGGAGACAGTCCGAGCGAGGGTTCGTCGATGATCAGCAGCCCGGGCGACCCCATCAACCCGCGTCCGATGGACAGCATCGCCTGCTCCCCCCCGGACAAGGTGCCCGCAAGCTGCAACGCCCGCTCTCGCAGGCGGGGGAAGGTCTCGTACACGCTCGCCATGCGCTGGCCGACAAGCGTCCGATCAGCGACAAGATAGGCGCCGGTACGCAGGTTCTCCTCGACCGTAAGCTTCGGAAAAACCCGCCGTCCCTCTGGAATGGCTCCGATGCCGAGTCCCACGATCTGATGGGTGGGCATGCCCGAGATCCTGGTGCCCCCCAGCAGGATTTCACCTTCGCGGGGCGGCGTCAGGCCGAGAACAGCCCGCACAAGGGTACTTTTGCCGGATCCATTGGCACCCAGCAGGCACGTGATCTCTCCAGGGGGGGCCGAGAGCGAGACGTCCTGGAGCACGTCGACCCGGTCGTAGCCGACTCGGATGCCGCGGACCTCGAGTCCGAGCGCTGAGGTCATTCCTCGAGCCCCAGGTAGGCGCGTCGCACTTCCGGATCTGCAGTCACCTGGGCATAGCTGCCCTCACAGACCTTGCGCCCGTAGTCCAGCACGGCACAGCGCTGGGTGACACTCTCGATGACGGTCATGTCGTGCTCGATGAGGACCACCGCCAAGGCTGGCCGGCCAGCCTTCACTCGCAGCAGATCACGCATGAGTTCGTGGGTCTCGTCGGGAGTCATGCCCGCCGAGGGCTCATCCAGAAGCAACAGCTTCGGCTCGCGGATCAGCGCCCGGCAGACCTCGACCCGGCGACGATCGATCATGGTCAGGGTACCCGCCGGCTCGAACAAGCGATCGGGGAGGGCCGGGCTGAACTGGGCCAGGAGTTCCCGGGCGATCGTGGCATACCGCTCGATGCTCTGGCGCAGCCCTCTGCGCATCACCAGATTGCTCCAGACGCCGTGATTCAGCGAGAGATGCAGACCGAGCATGAGATTGTCGAACACCGACAGTTCCAGCAGCAACCGCAGGCGCTGAAAGGTGCGCGCTATCCCACGTCGCGCCACCTTGCGCGGGATCATGCCCGTCAGATCCTCTCCGGCGAAGCGGATGCTGCCCCCGGCCGGGACAACGAAGCCGGTCACGGTGTTGAAGAAAGTGGTTTTCCCGGAACCATTCGGCCCGATCAGGCCGAGCATTTCGCCTTCGTCGATGCTCAGGTTCAGACCATCGAGGGCGCGGACGCCTCCGAACCTGACGGATAGCTCCGTCGCGACGAGAAGTGGCTCTGCGCTCATCCCTGGGCCCTGAAGTACTGGCGGGGACGGCGCGGCAGCAGGCCGCCGGGTCTCAGCAGGAGGATGCCAATCACGAGCGCCGCAAACAGCAGAAAGCGGTACTCCTGGATCACCTGCAACTTCTCGGGGAGGACGACGACGATAAGCGCAGCCGGCAGCAGGCCCAGGGGATTGCCGAGCCCGCCAAGTATCACGATGGACACCAGGATCAGCGAGTCGCCGAAGGTGAAGCTCGCCGGAGCGATGAAGCCCGAGAGCATGGCATACAGTCCCCCTGCGATACCGGCGAGGAAATTCCCGGCCGAAAAGGCGACGATCTTCCAGGCGGCGGCATTGAGCCCGAAAGCGGAGGCCGCCGTCTCGTCAAGACGGACCGCGTCAAGAGACAGCCCCAGCCAGGAACGCTCGAGACGACGCACCAGCGTCGTCGCCAGGCACAACACCGCGAGGCACAGACCGGCGTAGTGGAGATAGAACGACCACTCGGTTTCGTCGTCGATCTCGATGGCGTTGTTGAAGTCCATTCCCAGCAGTCGCATGCCGGGCACCTTCAGACCTTGGGGCCCACCGAGGGCGTCGTTGACCTCAAGGAAGGTGCGGAACAGGATGCCGAAGGCGATCGTGATAAGGGCGGCGTAGTGCCCGCGCGTACGCAGGAGTGGCAGCAGCAGGACCGATCCGACCAGCGCACTCACCAGACCAGCGAGCAGTACGACGACCAACGGGGGCAGGGAACTGGATGTCAGCATCACTGCCGTGAGGTAGGCCCCGACACCGAGAAATGCAGCCGCAGCAAAGTTGACGACGCCGGCAAAGCCGAACTGCACCGTGAGCCCCAGACCAGCCACCATGTAGAGCATCACTGTGCACAGCATCAGCAATTCGAAGTTATGTTCGCGCAGCAGGAAGATGACGACCGCAGCGGTGGCCCACGCCAGCACGTTTGCGACGAGACCGTGTCGGTCAACGGATTGATGCACGCGCTCCGCCCAACCCAGGCGTCCAGCCATCAGGACCACGGCGACGCAGGCGACGGCCACCGCGGCGACTTCCCACTGCTTGTCCGCGAGCATGAGCCCGAGCACCGCGAGGGCGGTTCCGACGATGGCGGCGAGTGCGGGGAGCAGAGAACTCATGGCACGCGATGCCGCTCAGACTCGCTCGGCCGAGCGTTCGACCAGCAGGCCGCCAGGCTTCAGGGCCATCAGAACGATCACGGCACCGAAAGCGAACACGTCTTTGTAGGCACTGGCAATGGGCAGCGCAACCGCCCCAAAAGTCTGCAGTCCGGCGAAAATGAATCCACCCAGAATGGCGCCATAGACATTGCCCAGACCGCCGATCACCGCAGCCGAGAAACCGATGGCACCCAGCAGCAGACCCATATTGAAACTCACCTCGCTGTAGTAGAGGCCGTTGACGACGCCGGCGAGCGCAGCGAGGGCTGAGCCGATGGCGAAGGTGGCGAGAACAGTGCGCTGGAACGGGATTCCCATGGTCGACGCGGTCTCCGCGTCCTGGGCGACGGCCCGGATCGCGAGGCCCAGTCGGGTGTGACGGATCAGGACGTGCACGACGACGATCGCGGCCACACCCAGCACGAGCAGGATGGCACTGTCGTGTCTCAATGTGAACTGCCCGAATTCCCACGCGCCATCCGGCAGGAGGCGGGGAAAAGGCTTGGGATTGGAACCCTGCGGATAGAACAGCCGCACAGCCTCGCGGATGACTGTGCCGGCCATCAACGTGATGAGAAGCACGTTGAGGGTGGGGGCCTTGCGCAGAGGGAGAACAAGGAAACGGGCCAGCAGGGCGCCCACCGCGGCCATGGCGATCAACGAGACCAACAGCATCACGGCAAGCATGAGCGCTGGGGGGAGGTCCTGTGCGGACAGACCCACGGAGGTGCCCAGGGCAACGAAAGCACCCAGCATGACCACATCGCCGTGGGAGAACTTTATGACATCGAGCACGCCGAAGAAGAGCGTGAAACCAACGGCCACAAGCGCGTAGATCACCCCCAGCATCGCGCCATTGAGGGCATGCTGTGCGATCAGCGCGATGTCCATGGCGTCAGCTTACTTGCGGACCAGGGCGCGCTTGCCCTTGGCGTAGTCACTGTCCTCCCACACCATCCACCGGCCATCCTGGACGACGAACTTGCTGATCACGGGCACGGCGTTTTGGCGGTGGTCGTCGAAAGTGATGCGCCCGACCACGGATTCGTAATCACGGGTCTTGTTGAGTTCGGCACGCACT
>Ga0315900_10012054_pt1 | contig 10669 bp, 7 predicted proteins | sample LakEriMetagenome_FD_203521 | JGI IMG/M metagenome (GOLD analysis project Ga0315900, IMG submission 203521) | Freshwater fungal communities from buoy surface, Lake Erie, Ohio, United States - Buoy 12 MA114 | ecosystem: Environmental > Aquatic > Freshwater > Lake > Lake biofilm | place: USA: Lake...
CCAGCGACGGCGTGGCCCTCCAGGACGCAGCCGTGCCCTCCTCAACCGCCCCGATCGTCGGCGTCGTCATGGGCAGCCGGTCCGACTGGGCCACGCTGCAGCGGGCGGCGCAGATCCTCGAACAGTTCGAGGTGCCACACGCGTGCGAGGTCGTCTCGGCCCACCGCACGCCCGCCAAACTCGCCGACTACGCCCGGACCGCGGCCGATCGCGGGCTCAAAGTCATCATCGCCGGCGCGGGCGGCGCCGCCCACCTGCCCGGCATGCTCGCCGCCCAGACGCACCTCCCGGTGCTCGGCGTGCCCGTCGAGTCGTCGATGCTCCGCGGGGTCGACTCGCTGCTCTCGATCGTCCAGATGCCGGCCGGCGTGCCCGTGGGCACCCTGGCGATCGGGCCGGCCGGGGCGGCCAACGCGGCGTTGCTGGCGATCTCGATCCTGGCGTTGGAGGACGGGGATCTCCGCCGAAAACTCGTCGCCTACCGGGCGGAGCAGACGGCGCGGGTCCTGACCGAGGATCTGCACGGCGAATCGACGGCCTGGTCCGAACGGCCCTCGGAGCGGTGAGCGTGCCGCCCTCCATCCCCAGCCCGATCCTCCCCGGGGCCACGCTCGGCATCCTCGGCGGCGGCCAACTCGGCGCGATGTTCGCCGCGGCCGCCACGCGGATGGGCTACAGGGTCGAGGCGATTTCCGACATCGCCGACTGTCCGGCCGAACGAATCTGCGACCGCGTGCACGTGGGCGACTACGCCGATGCGGCGTTCCTCGCGCGGGCGGCCGCGGACATGGACGTGGTGACCTTCGAGTTCGAAAACATTCCCGCGGCGGCCGGCCGTGCATTGGCGACGGTGGTGCCGGTGCGGCCGCATCCCGACGTCTTGTTCACGACGCAGGACCGGGCCCGCGAGAAGGCCTTTCTCTCGGGCCATGGTTTTGCGTGTGCCCCCTATCGCGTCGTGCGGTCGCGGGACGATCTGCACGCGGCCGTCCGCGACCTCGGCCTGCCGGCGGTGCTGAAGACGGCCGCGTTCGGGTACGACGGCAAGGGCCAGGCGAAACTCCTCTCGGTGGCTGACGTCGATGCCGCCTGGGCCGCGCTCGGTGCGGGCCCCGACGGCCCGCGGGAACTGGTCCTCGAGGGCTGGATCGACTTCGACTGTGAGATCTCCGTCGTGGTCGCGCGGGGACTCGATGGCGCGGTCGCCGCCTTCGCCCCGTCGCGGAACGTCCACGCCCACCACATCCTCGACGTCTCCAGCGTGCCGGCGGGCCTGCCGGAGCCGGTGCTCGCCGCGGCCACCGACACCGCCGAGCGCGTTCTTGCCGCGCTCGGCGTCGTCGGCGTGGCGTGCGTCGAGTTCTTCGTGACGCGGGACGGCCGCGTGCTCGTCAACGAGATCGCGCCCCGGACGCACAACTCCGGCCACCTCACGATCGAGGCCTGCGAGACGAGCCAGTTCGAGCAGCAGGTCCGGGCCGTGTGCGGCCTGCCGCTGGGATCGACTCGGCCGGTGGCGCCGGCGGCGATGGCGAACCTGCTCGGCGACTGCTGGTTCGCCGGCGGTGCCACCACGGCCCGCACGCCCGACTGGGCGGCGGCCCTCGCGGTGCCCGGCGTGCGGCTGCACCTCTACGGCAAGACCGAGCCGCGGCCCGGCCGCAAAATGGGCCACCTCACGGCCCTCGCCGCTTCGGCGGACGAAGCCGTCGCGCGAGTCGTCGAGGCCCGCCGGCGTGCCTGTGGGGTGCGACAGGCATAGTCAACGCGTCGCCACTTCCAGTAGATTTCCGGGCATCGATGCCCCTCCCCTGCCCTCCCCCGCCTCCTGCCGCGGCCGCACCGATCCGCCCCTTCCCGAAAGAGCTTCCCATGGCCCACGTCTCCCGCCGCGCCGATTCCGCTTGCCAGGCCGCTTTCACGCTCGTCGAACTGCTCGTTGTCGTCGCCATCATCGCGGTGCTGGTGGCCCTCCTGCTGCCCGCCGTCCAGGCCGCACGTGAGTCGGCCCGCCGCGGCCAGTGCGGCAACAACCTCAAGCAGCTCGCCACCGCGGCCGAGTCGCACAAGACGTTGCTCGGGCACTTTCCCACGGGGGGCTGGGACGGCAACTCGCTGACGGAGCCCGGCAACGGATCCGACTGGAATCAGCCGCGCGGCTGGTGCTTCGCGATCCTGCCGTTCATGGAATTGAAGAACGCCTACGATTCCCTCGATTTCACCACGCCCGTGCCGCAATTCGTCTGCCCGACGCGGCGCGGCACGTCGGCGGGGCCCGGCGGCGTCGTGATGACCGACTACGCAGGCAACCGCGGGGCCTGGGCCGCGCCCGCTCCCGCGGCAAACTCGACGACCAATCGCACGACGGACTTCGGCTGGGCTGCCGCCGTTTCGACCAGACCGACGAACGGCGCTGGCTGGGCTGAAGTCGCCAAGACGCTCAACGCGTCACAGTTCGTGCTCCTTGGCACCGGCAACGTTCCCACCGGCGGCGTGATCTTTGCGGGCAGCGCGGTACCGCCAGCCGCCATGCGTGATGGGAACAGCAACACCTACCTATGCGCCGAGAAGTACGTGCCGCGGACCGCATACGCTACCGGTACGACGGGCTATAGCCTCTGCGCCTACGTCGGTGACTCGTCCGACACGCTCCGAGGCGGCCATCGACCGCCGGAAAGCGACTCGGTTGCGTGGTCGTCCGGGCGCGAGGGGGCATTCGGCGGGCCGCACCCAGGAGTCTTCCTGGCCGCCATGTGCGACGGCAGCGTGCGGACGTTGGATCTGGACATCGCACCATCCGTGCACTTCCTGGTCGCCGGGAAGGCCGACGGCCAGAGCGTACAGTTGCCGGACTGACGGGCCCTCGCTATTGCGGCACGAGGCTGCGGCCGCGCCAAGCGGTCTGCAGGCCGAGGAGTTTCCGTGCGAGTGCGACCCACTGGATCGCGAGGAACACGGCGACGCCGAGCGGATGGAAGACGGCGCTCACGAGGCTCTGCCGAAAGCGGACGGCCTCGAGCAGACGCGGCAGCCAGGCGAGCGCGGTGGCGGTGACAGCAGCCCCGATCGCCCACCGCGGCCACCCCTGCCAGCCGGTCGCGAGGCCGAGCCCCACGAGCGCGAACGGCAGGATCTGGCCGCCGGCGAGCAGGATCGTGAAGGGCACGATCGTCGCCGGAGCCCCGATTCCCTCCGTGGCATTCTTCGAGAGCCCGCGCCAGACGTCGCCATCGCGCTCGTACATCCTGCACGACGCGATGTGGGTCGCATCGAAGATGTCGGTCTTCAGCCCGGCGCGGCGGTAGGCCCGCGGCAGTTTCACGCCGTCGTGGAGCGACGCCCGGATGGCCGCGTGCCCCCCTGCCCTCTCGTAAGCGGCCCGTCGCGTCACGAACAACTGCCCGCAGCCGGCCGCCATCCCGGGCGAGTCGTCCTGCCGGCTGCGGGCCAGCGGCAGGAACCCGAGCAGGATGAAGTGGATCAGCGGCAGGAGCAGCCAGTCGAGCAGGCAACTCGTGGCCTGCCGCGGAAACCCGCTTCCGAGCCCGCCCCCCGAGGCGTCGAGAAAGGCCACGGCCCGCGCGATCGCATCGGGCGTGGGCGAAACATCCACGTCGAGAAACACCCAAGTGTCGTGCCGGGCTGCCTGGGAAAGCTGCCAGCAGGCGTGCTGCTTGCCGCACCAACCGGCGGGCAGCGGCTTGCCCGGCACGAGCCTCACGCGGGAATCCTCCACGGTCATCTGCCGGACGATCTCCGCCGTCCCGTCGTCGCTCGCGTCGTCGAGGATCACCAATTCCAGATCCACACCCGTGCTGGCCAGCACGTCGCGGCACAGCCGCCCGATGGCGGCCGCCTCGTTGCGGGCCGGCACGAGCACCGAGACCTGCGGCGGGGCTCCGGCCGGCGCGGCGGGCGGCGACGCGAACGCCCGCAGATTCGCGAGCGTGAGCACGGCAGGCAGAGCCGCCAGCACCAGCCCCGCGGCGGCCAGGATGCCGATCACAACGGGCGTCATCGTGGTCCCCTGCCCTGCTCGCCGCCGTGCGACGCGTCGAACCGCTCGCCGCGCAGCCAGGCCTTCACGCGGCGGATCGTGTCGTAGGCGGGTCCGACGCCGACGCGACCGGAGAGCAGCGTGGTGAAGGCTGCCGGATCGCGGGTCATGGCCGCCGCGGCGAGCCGGTCCTGCGTGGCCTCGAGGCTCCGCTCCAGCGCGGCTGTCCACTCCTCTGCCGACCGCCCCAGGCAGTCAGCCACCCGAATCGCCGGACCGAAGGCCGCGAGCGCCTCGGGGCAGCGTTCGTTCCAAAACGGATACTCGACGGCCAGCGGCACGACGAGCCCACGCTCCATGGCCGCCACCGCGTGGCCGACGCCGGGCCGCATCACGAGCGGCCGCACCCGCGGATCGGTGAACTCACCCTGCGCGGTGATCCAGAAGATCACGTCCGTCCGCCGCGCCGCGGCCCGGGCCATCCGCAAAAACCGCGCCGACCCGCGCCACGTGCCTGGTTCGATCCCGAGAAATCCGATCCGCTCCAGGAACTTGTACTTGCCGAGCGCCGCGGCATCGATCGGCCCGTAGACCATGCGGTCGGGAAACAGCGCCTCGCCGACGAACAGGAACGAAAGCGGATCCCACCAGCCCGGATGATTGGAGTAGAAGACCACCGGCTCGCCGACGAGATCCGGCACGTCCACCGCCCCGCCCTGCCCCTTCAGCAACCGCACCGCATGAAAGTGCCGCTTCAGGTAGCGGCGCACGTACCACATGAACCAGCCATGGATGGCCCGCGAGAAAGGCGGCAGTTCCTCCCCTTCGCGCCCGCCTGATGCTTTCGGCGGAGCCGGTCGGGGGCCCGCGCATGAGCCGGTGAACTTTGTCTCCGCCACAGGATCTTCCATCGTCATGGGGCCGGATGTTGACAAAGTCCGCCGGCGAAGAGCAGGCCACCGCCGGCTCCGAATGCGGGTCACTTCAAGCCGGCCCGAGGCAGCGCGATCGTGTCACGACGTCACACCGCCACGGCCGCCCGCGCGGCCGGTCCCGCCTGGGCGACGATCTTATCCTGGTCGACGCAGTCGGCCGCGATCCAGCCCGACATCATCACCATGGGCATGCCCGGCCCCGGATGGGCCGAGCCTCCCGCCAGATACAGACCCTCGACGTCGGGCGACCGGTTCGCCGGCTTGAAGGCCCCGAGATACTTCCCATGGCTGGCCAAGCCGTAGATCGCGCCATCGAGCACGTGGTAGCGATCGTTGATGTCCTGCGGCGTCAGGGCCCGCTCGAAGACGATGTGCCGCTCGAGATCCTTCATCCCGGCCGTCTCTTCGAGCTTCTTGATGATCGTCTTGCGGTACTGCGGCAGCATCTTCGCCCAGTCGTGATGCGGCCGAAGGTACGGCGTGTGCACGAGCACGTACAGCGCCTCGCCGCCTGGAATCGCCACCTCGGGCTCGGTGACCGCCGGGGCGCACACGTAGCAGGTCGGGTCGGGGGCCGGCTCGCCGCGGTGGTAGATCGCCTCGAACTCTTCGTGTGGGTCGCGGGAGAAGACGAAATTGTGGTGGATCAACTGCTCGTACCGCTTGTCGAGACCCAGGTAGAGCACCACGCCGGAGCAGGCCGGCTCGTACTTGCGTCGGCCGAGGAACCGCCGGCTCGGCTGCCCGTCCACCAGCTCGCGGTGCGTCCGCACGCTGTCGGAGTTGCTGACGACGGCGCCGGCGCGAATCGTCTCGCCGGAGGCAGTCTCCACGCCACGGACGCGGCCCCCCTCCACCAGGATCCGCCGCACGGGCGTCTTGGTGCGGATGTCCACGCCCAGATCGACGGCGAGGTTCGCCAGGGCTCGCGGCACGGCGCCGGTGCCGCCGCGCGGATACCAGACGCCGTCGTGCGACTGCATGTGGGCGATGCCGCAGAGGACGGCCGGAGACTGCTCGGGGCAGCTGCCGACGTACTGGGTGTAGTGGTCGAGCATCTGGGCGGCCCGCTCGTCGGGCACGAACGACCGCACGGTGCCGGCCACGCTGTGTCCCGGCCGCATGCCGATCAGTTCCTTGAGGAACCCGACCGAGAGACTCTGGCGGACGTTGATCATGTCCCCCATGCCGCCCACGCTCCGCCAGAAGAAGAACTCCTCGGAGAGCCGGTGCAGACGCCGCGAGAGGTCCATGAAGCGGCCGTAGCCGGCCCCGGAACCGCTGCCGGGGGCGAACTCTTCGAGCGTCGCCTGCATGGCCCGCACGTCCGAATGCAAATCGAGCGTCGTGCCGTCGTCGAAGAAGCTCCGCCACTGCGGGTCGAGCGGCACCAGGTCGAGGGCCGACTCCAAGTCGCGGCCGGCCTCCGACCAGATCCGCTTCAGCACCCGGGGAATCGTGAGGATCGTGGGCCCCATGTCGAAGCGGAAACCCTGCTCGTCGATGACGGCGGCCTTGCCTCCAACCCAGGCGTTCTTCTCGCAGAGCGTGACCGCGTAGCCCCGGGCCGCGAGCGTGCAGGCGGCGGCCAAGCCCCCGAGGCCGCTGCCGATCACCACCACCCTGTTCTCGTCGCGGGCCTTCATGGTACGTGCCTTCCTGTGATCGCGCTGGCGACGGTCAGACCGCCGCCGGCTCCTGCCCGCGGGACCGCCGCGTCGCCGGCCGGGCGGCCGCGTCCTTCCCGATGCCGAGATCCTCGAGCAGCAGATCGGTGGTGATCCGCGCCGACGAGTAGATCACCGGCAGTCCGCTGCCGGGATGCGTGCCACCGCCCACGAGGTACATCCGCTCCACGTCCTCGAACCGGTTGTGCGGCCGCATGTGCAGCATCTGGCCGAGGTCGTGGGAGAGGTTGAACGTGGCGCCGCGGTAGATCTCGTAGCCTTCCTGCCAATCGTCGGGCGTGAGCATCTTCTCGTAGCGGATCCGGTCGCGAACGCCGCGGATGCCGATCCGCTCCATCTGGTCGAGGGCGACCTCACGGTACCGCGGGCCCTCCCGCCGCCAATCGACGTTCGGATGCCGGTGCGTGACGGGAATCAGCAGGTAGAGCGTGCTCATGCCGCGCGGCGCGAGCGTGGGATCGGTGACGGAGGCGTTCTGCACATACATCGACGGGTCGCGCGACAGCAGGTGCCGGTGCTCGATGTCGGCGAGGTTCTCCCGGTAGTTCTCCGAGAGGTAGATGTTGTGATGGGCCACGTCGTCATAGCGGCCCTCGATGCCGAGGTAGAGCATGAACGTGGAGCAGGAGAACCGCCGCGAGGCAATCTTTCGGTCGTTCCACCGCCGCCGCAGGCGGTCGGGCACGAGCCGCGTCATGCTGCGGGCGAAGTCGGCGTTGACGACCGTGGCGTCGGCCGCATGCGTGCCCGATCCGGTGCGGACGGCGGTGATCCGCCGGCCGGCGAACTCCAGGCCCTCGACCGGCTCGCCGTAGCGGATCTCCACGCCCATGTCCTGCGCGATCCGCGCCATGGCGCTGCTCACCGCCCCGCAGCCGCCAATCGGGTGGTAGACGCCGTGCTCGTATTCCAGGAACGAGAGGATCGAGAACAGGCTCGGGCAGCGGAAGGGCGACATGCCCAGATACTTCGACTGAAACGTGAAGGCCAGCCTGATCCGCTCGTCCGAGAAGAACGTGCCGAGTTCCGCGTCGAGGCTCCGCCACGGCTTGAGGATCGGCATCAGCTTGAGGAGGTCCGGGCTCGCGAGGTCGATCCAGCTCTCGAACGGCTGCTCGAGGAACGGGGCGAACCGCACGAACTTCTCCCGGGTGGCCTCCATGAATCGGGTGAACGAGCCGTGGTCGGCGGGCGAGAGCCGAGAGACCTCGGCCTCCATCCGGGCGACGTCGGGCGTGGCCAGCAGCTCGCCGCCGGCCCCGAAGATGAGCCGATACTGCGGGTCGAGCCGCACCATCTCGACCTCGCGGCGGAGGTCGTAGCCGCAGGCCGTGAAGATGTCCTCCAAGACCCGCGGATAGAGGAAGAACGTCGGCCCGAGGTCGAACCGGAATCCCTCCGGCGTGGAGATGGTGCTGGTGCGACCGCCGGGAACGTCGAGCCGCTCGAAGATCCGCACGCGGACGCCGGACTGGGCCAAGAGCATGGCGGAGGCGAGTCCGCCGGGCCCGGCACCGATGATGTTGACCGTCCGCGTCATCCGCGCCCTTCCGTCAGCCCGACGTCATCCGCCGCTTGCGCGGACGCCCGTACTATAGGAAGGGGGCGCAGGGGGTCAAGAAACGGCCGCGAAACGCGACCACCGCCGCAATGCGCGAGTCAGTACGGAATGTAGTAGGCCGTGCGCACGGGGCGGTAAGCACCGAACAGGCCGCGGCGATAGACCGGGGCGACCACGGCCGGCGCGTAGTAGGCGGTCACCGGCGCGGCGACGACCGGTGCAGCCACCGGGGGCGCGTAATACGCCGTCGTGGCCGCGTAGGCCGGAGCCGGGGCGTAGTAGGACGTCACGGCCACCGGGGCCGCGACGACGGGCGCGTAGGCGGTGCGGACGGCGACCTCCGCCGGTGCGGCGTAGACCGGAGGCGAGAAGGCGGTGACGGCGGCGTAGTTGCCGGCGGGCACGTAGTTGGCGACGTAGGCCGGCGCGGCCATGACGGGCGCGGCGACCATCGGGGCCGCCGCGACGACGGGGCGGTAGGCCTGATAGTAGACGACCTGGGCGGAGGCTTCCGAGGCCGCACCGGCGGCCACGACGACGAAGGCGGCGAACAGGGCGCGGCGAGCGAACGGGCTCATGGCGATCCTTTCAGCGTCCCGGGCGCGGGACTCGTGGGCAAGGGACCGCGGGGCGTGACAATCGCCTCCGCCGGTCGCCTTCTCTCCAACGAGGATACGTTCGCATTGACGGCTCGTGCAAACAGCCGTCAAAGTCTGCCAATCCCAGCGTGAACCTGGGCAACCCGCATGCGGCGTGGGGCCGCGAAAACACCCCTTTCCACCGGCCCTCTCCGCCAGCCACGAGGCGACACTTTGCACCGACCGGCCCCCGGCTTCCGCCCCCTGCTTTTGCTGCGCCTGCTGACGGTCGTCAACGACAACCTGCTGCGGTGGCTCGTCATCGGTCTCGGCAAGCGGGCGGCCGGCGCGGCCGGCACGGCGCTCGTGCTGACGATCGGCACGGCCGGATTCGTGCTGCCGTTCGTGCTGCTGGCGTGGCTGTCGGGATGGCTTGCCGACCGGTACCCGAAGCGATCAGTGATCGTGTGGTGCAAGGCCGCGGAGATCGCCATCGTGGCCGCAGCGGCTGCCGCGATCGCCTGGGGCGCGGGAGCGGGCGGATCCTTCGCCGGCCTCCCGACGGGCCTGTGGTTGCTGCTTGCGACGCTCGTCGTCATCGGCTCGCAGGCCACACTGCTCGCCCCCGCGATGCTCGGCACGATTCCGGAGACGGTGCCGCAGCACCGGCTCGCGTCGGCCAACGGCGTGTTCGCCCTGGTGACACTCGCCGCCACGCTCGCGGGCATGGCCGGCGGCAACTGGCTGGCCGACGTCACGCCCCTCGCGGCCGGCGAGACCGCCCCCGCGGCGGCACCAGCGTGGCTGGCACGACTGCCCTTCGGCCATGCGGCGCCGGCGGCACTGGCCCTCGTCGCGGTGGCCGTCGCGGGCTGGCTCGCGGCGCTGCGGCTGCCAAGGATCGCCGCCGCCGACCCGCAGGCCGCGCCGCCGTGGAATGCCCTGGCGCGATCGTGGTCGGATCTGGCTGAACTGTTCGCCATGCCGAAACTCGCCGCCGCCGCGGCGGGCATCGTCTTTTTCTGGGCCATGGGCGCCGTGGCGCAGCTCAACATCGACCAGTTCGCCGCCGAGTCGGGAGGCACGAGCCAAGGGCAGGTCGTGCCGCTCCTGGTGGCGCTCATCGCCGGCATCGGCATCGGCAGCCTGATCGCCGGACGATTCGCCACCCACGGCATCGACGCGGACTCGCAGGTCGATCTCGGCTTCGTGCCCGTCGGCGGGATCGTCATGGCCGTGGCCTGCTTCGCGTTGGCCCTGGCGCCGACGCGAATCTTCGGCACCGACTCCGCCTGGAGCCTCGTGCCCCCAGTCTTCTGGCTCGCGGTGCTCGGCATCGGCGCGGGGATTCTCGACGTGCCGCTCGAGGCCTACCTGCAGGAGCAAAGCCCGCCGGCTCGGCGCGGTGCGATACTCGCCTCCACGAACCTCCTCGTATTCGCCGGGATGTTCGCCGCCTCGCTCGCCTATGGCGGCCTGCGAACGCCGGTGCAGGCGGCAGACGCGGTGCGGCCGCTGGTGTCGGCGCGCGGCGTCTTCGCCATCTTCGGCCTGCTGTCGCTCGTGGCAGCAGCCGCGGCCGTCTACGCCGCCCCGCGGTCCACGCTGCGGCTCTTCGTGGCCTCGCTCGTGAGCGCGATTTGGCGGTTTCGCACGGTCGGCGCGGATCGCGTGCCGGCGGCGGGTCCGGTCGTGCTCGTCGCCAATCACCTCTCCTGGCTCGACGGCTTCCTGCTGCCGATGGCGACCCCGCGACCGGTGCGGATGGTCGTCTACGGCCCCAACATCCAAGGGAAGTTCCTGCGGATGCTCTCCGACCAGTGGCGGTTCATCCTCTTCGATCCGCGGCCCAAGTCGATCGGCACGGCGCTCAAGGCGATCCAGGGGGGCCTGGCCGACGGCGACGCGAT
>Ga0315900_10012058_pt1 | contig 10667 bp, 12 predicted proteins | sample LakEriMetagenome_FD_203521 | JGI IMG/M metagenome (GOLD analysis project Ga0315900, IMG submission 203521) | Freshwater fungal communities from buoy surface, Lake Erie, Ohio, United States - Buoy 12 MA114 | ecosystem: Environmental > Aquatic > Freshwater > Lake > Lake biofilm | place: USA: Lake...
AGGATCTACAGGACATCATTGCAATTCTCGGAATCGATGAATTGTCAGAAGATGACCGCGTACTCGTAGGTCGCGCACGTCGTATCCAGCGCTTCTTGTCACAGAACACTTTCGTTGCGAAGGTGTTTACAGGAATCGACGGATCATTCGTTCCGCTATCAGAGACAATCGAAGCATTCGAAGCACTTGCAGATGGAAAGTACGATCACATTCCAGAGCAAGCATTCTTCATGTGCGGTGGTCTTGCAGATGTAGAGCGCAACGCAGCCGAACTAGCAGCAAGCTTGGCGAAGTAATAGATCATGACACTTAAAGTCGAATTAGTATCTCCAACAGCGCGGGTATGGTCGGGTGAAGCACAATCTGTGTCAACCCGTACCATCGAAGGTGACATCGGTATTTTGACCGGACACACACCGCTCTTTGCTGTACTAGTCGACGGCAAGGTTGTTATCAATGGCACTAATGGAGAAGCAACCGAGTTCAACGTCTCTGGTGGTTTTCTTTCAGTTGCAAACAACCGAGTTTCAATCCTTACGGAGTCAGTTAACTAAAACTTAAGTAAAAAAGTAATTCTTAGTGTAGAAAAGTGTGTAGAGGTCAGAATTAATTTTCTAGCTTTGAAAAGATGAAGAAGCAAGTACACACTTTTCTCCGCTAGAAATTATCTCATTTTTGCGTTGAGAGAAATGCTATTCGCGGGTGACCTTTGCCCCGAGGCTTTGCAACTGTTCGGCAAAGTTTGGATAGCCCCGGTCGACGTGGAATGCCTGATCCACAGTCGTTTCACCTTCTGCAACTAGCGCCGCCAAGATTAAACCTGCACCGGCGCGGATATCGTGGGCTTCAACAGGTGCGCCAGATAGCTCTTCTACGCCTGTAATCGATGCATGATGGCCGTCTACGCTGACTTGTGCGCCTAAACGACTGAGTTCATTGACGAACATAAAGCGGGATTCAAAGACATTTTCTGTAACTAATGAATGACCGTCTGCAATTGAGTTGAGGGCAATCACCATAGGCAATAGATCTGTTGGAAAACCAGGGTAGGGAAGTGTTGCTACATCAATAGCTTGTGGACGCACATCCATTTTCACGCGAATTCCATCTGTAGTCGAAGTGATGATCGCACCAGCCGATGCTAATTTTTCTAAAGGTAGTTCAAGATGTTCAGGATGTGCCCCATGAATTGTGATGTCACCACGAGTCATTGCAGCAGCAAATGCCCATGTGCCTGTGATGATGCGATCAGTAATCGTTGTGTGATCAGTTGGATTCAAAACTTCAACGCCAATAATTGTAATCAAAGGTGTACCTAAGCCTTGGATCTTTGCGCCCATAGAAATTAGGAATTCACCGAGATCAACAATGTCAGGTTCGCGTGCTGCGTTATCAATTGTTGTCACACCTTTTGCCAAAACGGCTGCAGTCATGATGTTTTCTGTTGCGCCAACACTTGGGAAATCAAGTTCTACAGGTGCGCCAGTTAATCCATGAGGTGCTTCTGCAATTACGTAGCCATGTTCGATATGAGCTCTTGCGCCCAGTGCTTCAAGACCTTTGATATGAAAATCTAATCCTCTTGAACCAATTGCATCTCCACCTGGAAGTGCCACATCTGCCTGACCAACTCGTGCAACCAATGGTCCAAGTACATTTATCGATGCTCGCATTTTGCGAACTAGATCATAATCAGCGCGATGGGCAGGCTCTTGTGGCACTGTAATTGTGACCGTATCTGCCCCGCGAACAACGGTGCAACCGAGCCTGGACAAAAGGTCAGCCATGATGTCTACGTCGGCGATATCTGGAACATTTCTAATTGTTGTTGTGCCTGCGGCCAGCAATGAGGCTGCCATAAGCTTTAAAACTGAGTTCTTGGCACCTGTTACAGAGACTTCTCCCCGCAGGGAGGTTCCGCCAACTATGCGGAAGCGATCGTGGGATGCCATAGCGTCAGTCTACTTATAGGCTAGGCACATGGTTAATTTAACGCGCATTTACACAAAGACTGGCGATGACGGAACTACTTCTTTGGGAGACATGAGCCGTACCTCAAAAAATGACCCACGCCTTGAAGCATATGCGACTGTTGATGAGGCGAACTCAAGTATCGGTGTTGTTCTTTCAACTGATGGTTTAACTGAAGATGTCCGAGCGCTGCTCGTTCGTATTCAAAACGATCTTTTTGATGTCGGTGCTGATCTTTGTACTCCAGTTGTAGATTCGCCAGCTTTTGAGCCACTTCGCGTTCTGGAATCTCAAATAACTTACTTGGAAGAACAGATCGACAAGTTCAACGCAGATCTACAATCTTTGCGTTCATTTGTTCTTCCATCAGGAACTCCAGCTGCATCACACTTACATGTGGCCCGTACAGTTTTACGCCGAGCAGAACGTTGTACATGGGCTGCTATCCACGCATTTGGTGGGGGAGTAAATCCATTGACTGCAAAATATTTAAATCGTTGTTCTGATCTTCTATTTGTGTTGGCACGCTATGCCAATAAAGAAATCGGCGATCAGCTGTGGGTTCCAGGGGCAAATCGCTAGGGAACTATTGTGTAGGTAGTTCCGGGAACCTTTTCCTGAGGAACATCCTTACGGCAGGTAGCTTTAATATTTGAAATCGAGTGCTCGAGCTCAATTGGCTCTTGGCTAACTATCAAAATCGTTGCATATTTGCGGGCAGAAGTTTTTCCAATTGTTGTTCGTACAGTCCCAAATATCTTCTGAGTCCTATCTTCTTCAGATGTCCTACCCTTTAGATTTGCAGTAACTACCCACCACATGCAACCCACCGCTGATGCAACAGTTACAGCCCCGCATGAAAACTTCTCACAGACTGGCACTCCATCTACTTTTTCTGCCAAAGCAGCGGTTAGTTTCTTATCATTAGAAGCCAATCCAACTAATTCCTTCGCAGTTGGAATCTTGGCGAAGGTATTTCCATCTTTGCTTTTGATAAAACCCTTTGGAGGCCACACCGGTGAAGGGGATGGAGTGATTTTTGCCTTCTTGGTAGCTGCGAGGACAGAAGTCTGCGCAGAATGAGCCACTGGCGCTATCAGGGAAAGCGCCAGAACAAGTACAAGTACTCGCTTAATCGCGATCCCATTTGAACTTGCGCACGCTAAAGAAGATTCCAATGATGAGCCAAACTACTAACACTAGGAAGGTTGTTTGGAGTTCCCACGATTGTGCGACTTCTTGAGTTGCAAATGAATCCGGAAGAAATACCGATCTCATGCCTTGGGTAAGCCACTTCAGCGGGAAAACTGCGGCAACTTGTTGCATCCAGGTTGGAAGTTGAGTGAAAACAAAGAAGACTCCGCTAAAGAATTGCAAGATAATGACTATCGGAGATACAACTGCTGATGCACCTCGGCCGCTTTTTGGAACAATAGAAAATGCGATACCAAGTGCGGTTGAACAGGCACTTCCTAGTAAAACTAACCAAGTGAATGTGAGCCACTTGCCAGAATCTGTTGGCATATCCAAACCAAAGAAAGCCACACCAAATCCAAGAAGCAAGAGAATCTGAATCACCATGCTGACAAAAATGAGAATAGCTTTTCCAATGAAGTAGCTAGATGCGGGCATCGGAGTTCCTCGTAAGCGCTTGAGCGCACCAACTTCACGTTCCATAGGAATTGTTATTGCTAGCGCTTGAAAACCGGTGTTAACAAGGCCCGAAGCGATCATTCCTGCTACAAAATATTGTGAAAAGGTGACACCTGGTGCAATTGTGTCTTTGAAAACCGAACCAAAAATTGCCAGCAAAATTACTGGAAACAACAGAGTAAAAACGACTGATTCACGTTGACGAGCAAACTGGCGTATCTCTAGACCACCACGACGAATACCCAACTGAAGTGCGTTAGGAATCTTTTTCATCAACGCCTCCAATCATTTCAAGGTAGATATCTTCAAGAGATGGGCGAGTGACGACTAGCTCGGGCACTTCGCCATTAAATTTGGCCGAAAGTGATGAAACCAATGAGGTTGGATTATCTGTTTTTTCAGACTTAATTTGATCACCGTCTCGCCATTGGACGGTAGCTTGTGAGGTTGCTCTTCCTCCAAGTTCGGCAGGGGTGGATAACTCGACAATCACACCTTTATTGATCACGGCAACTCGGTCAGCAAGTGCTTCAGCCTCATCTAAGTAATGGGTTGTAAGCACAATTGTGGCGCCATCACTGCGCAATCTCTTGATTAATGACCAAAATGCACGTCTTGCTTCTGGATCAAAACCAGTTGTTGGTTCATCAAGGAAGAGAAGTTCAGGATTACCGATGATTCCTAGCGCAACATCAAGACGTCTGCGTTGCCCACCAGAAAGATTACGAATTAGTGCATCTCTTTTTTCTTGTAACCCAACAGAATCGATAACCTCTTCAACATCTCGTGGATTTGAGTAGTAACCGCTGAAATGATTTATTGTTTCAAAAACAGTTAGATCGCCGGCATCGGCTGATGTTTGCAAAACTATGCCAATACGGTTGCGCCACTCACGTGATTGATGCCCCCTTGTGTTGGGGTCAAAACCTAGGACTGAAACTGATCCCGAATCACGTGTTCTAAATCCTTCAAGAATCTCTACTGTTGTTGTCTTGCCGGCACCGTTGGGGCCAAGAATCGAAAAGATCTCACCTTGTTCAATCGTGAGGTCTAGTCCGCGCACGGCATGAACATCACCGTAATGTTTAGTGAGGCCTTTTACTTCGATGAGGCTCATATGGTTACTTTACTATGAGAAAATACACCTGTGAGCCCGCGTAGAAATTACCCAAAGAAGCGACAAAAGCCCGAGGAACCTCGGGAGATCAACATCGCTTCTACAGGTGAGAGCATCGAGGAACACAGCGATGGGATTTACATCGTTCGACGTCTAACTGGTTCTGGATCAACAAAGCCATACCGTTGTCCAGGTTGTGATCAGATGATTCCTTTAGCAACACCACATGTTGTTGCATGGAAAGATTACGATGAAGATGGACGTCGCCACTGGCACACAGCATGTTGGTCAAAGAAAGATAAGCGACGTCCCAATACTGAGCGAACTAGAAACGCGCCTCGCTTCTAAGTTTCTAGTTAACGCACTCTTTGAACTTAACCTAATCGACCCTTAATCACACGTGCTGCTTTAACAATCAGACGATCAGTACCAGCAGTTCGTTTGAAGCTCAAAATCTTCAGTGGAAGATTGATTCGAGTCCTGACAACGGTGCGCGCGTAGGTGTATTCAAGTAAACCTTCCGGACCATGGATACGTCCATAACCACTGTCCTTAACTCCTCCAAATGGAACTGAAGCGATTGCGGCAAATGAGAAAGTCGAATTAATGGCAACCATTCCACAGTGCAATTGAGAAGCAATCCTTTTACCCTGACGTTTTGACCAAATGTTTGCGCCCAAGCCGTAGCGAGAATCATTTGCTAATTCGATTGCTTCCTTCATTGATTTAACTCGATTGATAATGATAATTGGTCCAAATGTCTCTTCACGAACCGCGGTTGAATCTTCAGGCACATCAACCAAGATAATTGGTTGCACAAATGGCTCTTGCACAGATTTCAAACTTCCGTATGCAAATTTTCCGCCATCTTTGATAGCTGATTTGATGTGGGATGTAATCACACCAATCTGTGATGGCATTGTTGAAGCACCATAATTTCCTTCACCGGGCGCACCAGCTTTTAGAGTAGAAGCTAAAGCGATTGCTTTCTCAATAAAGATATCTGCAACCTTTTCATCGACATAGACGCGCTCTGCACCAATACAGGATTGACCAGCGTTTGCCATGGCAGACCAGATAGTCGCATCCACTGCGCGATCAAGATTGGCATCAGCTGCAACGATCACAGGATCTTTTCCGCCACATTCCAAAACCACTGGAGTCATTTGAGTTGCACAGGCTGCGGCAACTAACTTTGCAGTTCTTGTAGATCCGGTAAATGAAAGCTTATTGATTGCAGAAGTACACAGCGCGCTTCCAGTCTCTGCTAACCCCGTAATTGTTGTAAACACACCCGGAAATGGAGCAATTGAGTTAAAGCTCTCATCCATCCACATTCCTACCCCTGGAGTGAATTCACTTGGCTTGAAAACGACTGTGTTTCCGGCAGCTAAGGCGTAAGCGATAGAACCCATAGGGGTAAAAATTGGGTAATTCCAAGGTCCAATCACACCGACTACGCCAAGTGCAGATCGCTCAACTGTTGCAGACATATTGGCCATTAATGCACCGGGCGCGCGATGTGAAGTACGCATAATTTCTTCAGCGTGACGCGCAGCCCAACCAATGTGATTAACCGTATTTGCGATCTCTAATCGAGAATCGCTCAAGGGCTTGCCGGTTTCCAAGGTAATCAACTGCGCAATTTGTTCGATGTTTTCAATTATGTGATTGCTCCAATTAAGCAAGACTTTCTTGCGTCCACCAAAACCCAGAGCGATCCAATCAGCTGATGCTGTACGAGCATGGTCTACTGCAAGAGCAACTTGTTGTGGAGTAAACACCGGATAACGTCCAATGATCTGGCCATTAGATGGGTTTAACGAGGTGAAGGTTTTTGACATGTCATAAAGCCTAGTCGTGTATCGGTAGGATTTACAGTATGAGCCAGACGATACGTCCGAGCAGTGTTTTCGATGCTAAACGAACTCCTTTTCACGTCATCACTGATGATGGCATTGATTTGATCGGCGAAGTAGCTGCCCCTTTAGGTAGTTCTGTTGGTGCAATTTTGTGCTTACATCCGCTACCAACTGCAGGCGGCATGATGGATAGTCACATATACAAAAAAGCGGCAAACCGTTTACCGGCAATGGCTGGCATAACTGTGGTTCGCTTCAATACACGTGGCACGACAAGTGAAGCTGGAAGCAGTACAGGTCAATTTGATAATGGTGTTTCAGAACGTTTTGATGTTGAAGCGATGTTGCGTTATTGCTTTGACACTTTACAGTTAGAAAATCTCTGGGTAACTGGATGGTCTTTTGGAACTGATCTTGCCTTGCAGCACGCTAAGGACCCTCGACATAAAGGCTTGATTCTTCTTAGCCCTCCGCTGCGCACTACAACTGATGCTCAACTTGAGTATTGGAACACCGACTCTCGGCCAATTACTGCATTTGTTCCCGAGCTAGATGACTTTTTAAAGCCAGATGCTGCGCGTGAAAGATTTGCAATTGTCCCAACACTAAAAATCGTTGCAGTTGATCAGGCAAAGCACCTTTGGGTGGGTGAGCCATCGGTTAATCGAGTTCTTTCAGAAATCGTCTCGATAGTTACTGGCTTACCAACAACACTTCCGCTTGAGTTTTAAGCTTTATTTGCTCTCGGAATAACAACTTCGTCCAGGATCAAAATTATTGATGCCGCAACAGGTACTGCAAGCAATCCGCCAACAAGCCCCAATAGAGAAGATCCAATCAGAGCAGCGATAATGGTTACCGCCCCTGGTACAGACAAGGTTCGCTTCATGATTCGCGGAGTAACAACATAGTTTTCAATTTGTACATAGACGACGTAGGCAACAAAAGCCACAACACCGATTAGCAATGACTGAGAAAGCGCAATTAGGGTAAAGATACCTGCCCCAATGAAGTGTCCAATTAATGGAATAAGGGCTGCAACCAAAACAAACATTCCGATTGCAATAGGTGAAGGCAGGCCGAGAATTGTTGAAAGAATAGTGACAAACACCGCCGCCATTGCGGCAATCAAAATCTGACTTCCGACAAAAGAGCCTACGCGGGCGATGATCGCGTTTGTAAGCAAGCCGACTCGGTCACGGCGACTTGCAGGTACCAGTGAAAGTCCTAGATTTACCGCTTGAGGAAGTGATGTGATGAAGTACAGCGTTAAAACCAAAATTGTTAGCGCGGTAAAAAATCCGGAAAGAACCGACTTGCCGACTCCGATAACTCCACCAAATGTAGAGATCAACAAAGTTCCATCCGATGTAACTGACTTTAATCTTTGTTGCAGGGTATCAATGATTCCATATTGAGTATTGAGCTGGTTAATCGTTTCATTTTTCATTAAATCTTGAAGTAGTTGTGGTCCAGATTCGATCAGATTTGTTCCTTGACTAATAACGGGTGGAACAACAACGAGGGCGAAAAAGACAACAAACAAGATTACGGATGAAAAGATAACAGTGACCGCTGCATTCCGGGATAAGTTCCTTTTGCGAAGAGTTTCCACTGCTGGATTTAGACCCATGGCCAAAAAAAGAGCGATTAAGATAAGCACAAATATTTGGCTAACACTTGCTAAAGCTCGCATTAACACGATTGCGGTAAGTGCCCCAAGAGTTGCAATAAAACCGAAATAAAAGGGATGGGCTCGATTGATCGGCGCTCCCATGGTTCCATAATCTGCTACAGCCTTTTCTGCCTTGGGGGATTTAGCTGTTGCTTTCTTAATGCGCGATGAAATAGCCATAAGTACATTCTAAAGTGAATAGATCACTCTTATAGAGACGTGGTGTTCATGTTCCTGACACATTTGTACGAGAGAATACCGACCATGGCATTGCGCATTACAGGCTTAGGCGAGGAGATCGCAGCGGTTACTGGCCTGCCCTGGCACTTGCCCCTTGAGCAGTGGCCTGAAGATCCCGCCCTGGCAGAAAAGCGCGGAATTTCGCGACATATTGTGCGTTTGGTGCGGGCCAGTAATGACCCAGATGCCGAGGTCTATGCGGTTAAAGAAACAGTCTCTGAATTTGCAAATCGCGAATACAAAATTCTGCGCGAGCTCTCACACCTAAATGCGCCTTGCGTTGAACAAGTGGCAGTTGTCGAAGGTCGAGTGGATGCAAATGGCGAAGAACTCCCTTGCGCAATCGTTACCAGATTTCTTCCGTATTCATTGCCATATCGCGTGCTGCTATCCGGAGCGGTAACGGCACAAGAAATTACAACTATGGCAAGCGCCCTAGCTTTACTACTAGTGCGCTTGCATTTATTGGGTTTTTGGTGGGGAGATTGTTCGCTTTCAAACACTTTGTTTCGTCGCGATGCAGAGGGTTTTGCTGCATATCTTGTTGACGCAGAGACTGGAGAGTTTCAGAAAACCTTAAGCGATGGCCAACGCGAACATGATCTAGATATTGTGCACTTTAATGTTGCCGCAGAGCTTGAAGATCTAGCACTATCTGGAGTCTTGTACCCAGGCATGGAACCAGTTAGGGCATCTGATGCGGTTATTCGACGTTACAGAAGAATCTGGGCAGCGCTAAAGGAAAGACAGTTGTTAGATCCAAAGGATCGACATGCAGTTGAGCGTGCAATGCGTCAGTTACATGACCTTGGTTTTGCTGTTGAAGAAGTAGCAATCACCATCGATGGCGATACGCAGATGATTTCCTTCCAGCCAAAACTTGTTGCCGCGGGATATCACAGCCAACGTTTGCGAGATTTGACCGGTCTCAATGCTGAAGAGCTACAAGCAAAACGACTTCTCGCATCTTTTGATCGATATAACGCACGAGAAAACAAACTTGGATTATCAATTCATGAGATGGCCAAAAAGTGGATCTCAGAAGTCTTCGAGCCAGTTATCAGCAGAGTTCCAGAGGAAATGAGAGGCCGCGTAGAACGTGCCCAGATGTTCCATGAAATCCTTGAAAATCGCTGGTATTTGAGTGAAAAAGCAGGGTATGACGTTGGGTTAGAAGAGGCAACGGATAATTACTGTAATGAAATCTTGCCAATGCGGCGTGACTCTGGCGTGGACATAGTTGTTCAGTAGATAGGATTGCACCATGAGCTTGCCGCCCAACTTTGGTCAAGCCTTTGATTTAAGTTCACTTACTAAGCCAAAGGTTGATCCATCGACACCTTTACCAGGCATCGAAGTATCAGTTGAAAATTTAAGTAGTGACATCCTTCCATTGTCCTTAGTACGTCCTGTGATTGTCTTAATGTGGTCACCACGTTCTAAAGAATCTGTAGACATGGTAAATGTTTTAGGAAAACTAGAGATTGATTACAAAGAGGCTTTTGCTCTAGCCCGGGTAGATATTGAAGCCCACCCTCAAGTTGCGCAAGCATTTCAAACTAAATCGATTCCATATGCAGTGGCAATTATCGCCGAGCAAATGGTTCCATTATTTGAACAGGCATATCCTGAAGCCCAAGTTCGCATGGTTATGGATAAAGTCTTAACTCTGGCGTCAGAACAAGGAATTGGCCAAGCACCAGTTGAGCAAATGGAAGCTGAAGAAATTGAAGCCATGGAGGCACTTGAAGCTGGTAATTATGTGGCAGCTGAAGAGGCATACAAAAAGTGGTTATCCCGTAAACCATCAGAAAATCTTGCCAAACTGGGTCTTGCACAAACACAGTTATTAATTCGCACCGAAGGTTTAGATTTAGAGGTTGTCATTGATGAATCCACCAAAAATCCAGGGGACATCTCATTGCAGCTAAAGGCAGCAGATGTTGAAATTGTAAATGGTGGGGTAGAAGCCGCCTTTACTCGATTGCTCCATGCAGTCCGTGCAACAACTGGAGATGATCGAGCCAAAGTGAAAGCCCACTTGCTCAAGCTTTTTGCTTTGGTTGATCCAAATGATCCACGCTTGGTCAGTGCCCGTAAAGAGCTAGCGAGTGCCTTGTTTTGAGTAAAAATCTAAGTGTTGAGCGTG
>Ga0315900_10012059_pt1 | contig 10667 bp, 6 predicted proteins | sample LakEriMetagenome_FD_203521 | JGI IMG/M metagenome (GOLD analysis project Ga0315900, IMG submission 203521) | Freshwater fungal communities from buoy surface, Lake Erie, Ohio, United States - Buoy 12 MA114 | ecosystem: Environmental > Aquatic > Freshwater > Lake > Lake biofilm | place: USA: Lake...
CGAATCACCCCCCATTCGAGCGACCTCGAAGCAGCGAACTTTCATAACCTGGTGGTTGCCGCACGGCGGCGACCCCAGGTTGGCGTCCTCCCATGCCCCAGAGCCCGGAAGGGGCTCGCGGAATTGCCGCCCGGAGAAGCGACCACTCGCCCCGGCCATGAGGCAACTCAACAAAAGAACCGGACGGCGCCTCCAGGGCCGGTTGGTTTCATAGAACGCGGAAACCGATTGACGGGCTGAAAAATGCTCGCGTATAGTCAGCTGTTCTTGCCCACCCAATCGGCTAGGAAGGATTCGCCATGAAACTCCGTTCGCTCGGATGCCTGCTCACCTGGTTTGGTTTCATACTCACCAGCATCATCGCCACGCCGGCGGTGGCGGGGGTCCTGCCGCCGGGCCCCGGGGGCGCTCCCGGGGGCCTGACACCCCAGGATGTCCCGGCACTCTTCCGCTACGTCCTTGACGGGGGAACCTCGACCGTCTCGGGCAGCCTGGGGGGAAGCAGCTTCACCAATGCCACGTGGCAATTCTCGGCTGTGGGTGATCCCTCCCTGGTCACCACCGGCACCATTGGCCCTGAAAATGTCCCGTATTACTTCCTCCCCACCACCGTGCATCTGCGGTTGCAGGAAGGGAGTCGCGTTCTGACGGCGACCTTCACCCCGGTCCAGGCGGGCGAATGGGGCGTCATCTCGGCCGACATCTTCGAAGACGGCCAGCAAATCAACTCCGAGGCGGCGGGCATGGTGTTGCTCGACCCGCAAGAGACCACCCCGGGAGCCGGGCTGATCAACTCCCCCGGCAATGGCGATTCCGGGTTGTACAACCCCCTGAGCACGCTCGGATTCTGGAACGGCGGCAACCCGGAGATCTTTAATGAGTTGAACCTCGCCAGCACCAGCCGCGGTCAACTCCTGATCACCAGTTTCAACGCAGCCACCGGCACCGGATACTTCGAGGTCACCACCGCCACGATCCCCGAACCCTCCACCCTCGCCCTCACCCTCCTCGCCCTCGCAAGCATCCCCCTCATCAACCACGCTCGAACCCGCCAGCAGACCGCATAAGACCTCCCGCACACGCTGCCAATCAGACCCCACCAACACCCCCCGCCCAAAGCCGCACACCCACCCGGTCAACGGCAAGACGAAAGGAGCATAGGCATCGTCCAGCGCGTCCGCTGGGCGATGCCGGCAAAACGCAGCCACCGGAAGCCCAGTCGGCCCGCAACCGCGTTCACCCATAAAGCGTCACGACGCGCTCCTCGCCCACCAAACGGCAAACCGAGCGGCAAGAAGAGCCACAGCAACGCAACCCGCTCCCTCCCCGAAGTGGTCATCGCTCCAAGGCGCACGCGAACACCGCTCTCCCCAACCCATCCAAGCCAACGAGACCCCGACCCTGTTGTCGGCCCCGAACCGCACCAGCCCATCACCCCGCTGAATCGATTGCCATCGGCACGCGGCCTGTAGGGCCGCTTCCAACAGCCCGGGGCGAAGCCCCGGGTCAGCATCAAAAACCGGTCGCGGCCCTGTAGGGGCCGTTCACCGATCCCCCCGCCAGCAACCACACCGGCACAATCCGCATCGCGCTCCGCACCACGCCGACAACCCTGCGCGCCCATCCACGGTGAACGGCCCCTACAGGGCCGGGGCTCACTGGGGGCACATGACCCTGGGCTTCGCGCAGGGCTGACAGAACGAGCCCTACAGGCTCGGTGCACGGAGACTCTCATTAGTGTCAGTGTGAACACATCAGCGAGGCGGTGCTTCGCTGCGACGTCGATGCCGCAACTCTCCAGGAATGTTGGAGAGTTGTGTCAGCAGATCAGCCAGTCGGCTCTTGAGTCGACACAGCCACGATTCATGCAGCAGATGCCGCACCTGAGGTGTCAGCAGATCAGCCAGTCGGCTCTTGAGTCGACTCACGTCGATCACCTATTACGATTCGTTGAACGTAGTGTCAGCAGATCAGCCAGTCGGCTGTTGAGTCGACGAAGGCGCTCTGTCTGATTCCGCCAACGACATTCCGTGTCAGCAGATCAGCCAGTCGGCTCTTGAGTCGACCTCAAATAGAACCGATCCGGCACGTCGCTGGTCTCGTGTCAGCAGATCAGCCAGTCGGCTCTTGAGTCGACGCCAAGACCGCCAAGACCAGCAAGACCGCCCGTCGGTGTCAGCAGATCAGCCAGTCGGCTCTTGAGTCGACTGTAAAAGCATTGGTCAGAAGCTGAGAGTAGATAGTGTCAGCAGATCAGCCAGTCGGCTCTTGAGTCGACACAAGGGACCACCTCATACAGTCCGGTTGCGCACGCGTGTCAGCAGATCAGCCAGTCGGCTCTTGAGTCGACAGCCCTGCACGCGCCGACCCTCGGCATCGCGGAACAGTGTCAGCAGATCAGCCAGTCGGCTCTTGAGTCGACGGCCGGGCCGATCTTACCCGCGCCGTCGCGACTCAGCGTGTCAGCAGATCAGCCAGTCGGCTCTTGAGTCGACGCAATGTGATCGACACCCTGACGGATGGGCCTGTCGTGTCAGCAGATCAGCCAGTCGGCTCTTGAGTCGACAGAGCTTTCAGCGATCGCCCAGATCGCGTCATACAGTGTCAGCAGATCAGCCAGTCGGCTCTTGAGTCGACTCCGAACATGCCGCAGAACGCCTTCAGCGCATCGGTCGTGTCAGCAGATCAGCCAGTCGGCTCTTGAGTCGACCCCTCCGAACGCAAGACGAGTAATGGCTTAGGCTTACGGCCATGTTTGCGAGCGTGCGTTCGATCCACCAAATCGAAGACTTGTTGTTCGCGTGTTTCAGCGTTGTAACCGATTGGTGTGTCGGAACTTCGAGCATGGCCCGGACCCAGTGGCATCACTGTCACGCTCGCATTCCAAACGTCATTACGTTCGGTCGACTCAAACGAGTTGTCAAAGACCACGCTCACATCGAGCCGACAAACTGATCTGCTCTGCGGACCAAAGCCATCGAAGGCGAAGACACGTACGCAGAGCTTAGGGTGCCTGTAGCACCTGTTCGAGTATAAAGAACTTGTCAAGCGTTCACAACCGCCGCACGCGATCCGCAGCTTGCAATCCCTTTGTCCTACCACGGGGTCTCCAATTCTTGTAACCGCATGACCAGGTTTTGAACCACCTTTTCTTCCACGAGTCTCCAGTAATCTCGGGTGGTCTGCCATCCCCAGCTGCCCCACCCACTCTCATCCCAACCACCACCTCTCCACGCATAAACCTTCTGGCTCTCGTCCTGCCGTGAGCCCCTGCGGGATTTTCTCAACCCCTCTGCCGCCGCCAGCAACTGCGTGGAAACTCTGTCACGCCAGAATGGGCAACCTTCGACTCGCTTCCCGTCGGGAACACCGGTCTTGGCGTCCACGAGGACGAACCACCATGCCCCAATCCAGTCGGGGTCCATCAGCGAACGCAACCCGATGTTCGCTGCCGCGTTCATGTCGGCTTGGATTCCCCCTACGGTGGGTGACCCAACATCAGCCGAAACAAACAACTCACCCCCTTGCCTCGGGACAAGAATCGTTCCCACGGAACGAGGGAGGTCCCGCAATCGCTCCTTGGCTTTTAACAAGACGCACTCCCGCGCCGAACGCTCTGTGGCAGGCAAATTCTCCAGCCTGACAAGCTCCCTCCTCAGCCGTGAGACCGCGTTTTGAGTTTGTTCCCCGGTCGGCTGCGTGAGACCCACTTCCCGAACAGCCTCTTCCAAAACGGTGCGTGGGATCGCTTCACATCGAATCCCAGGCGCTCCTGTGCGTGAGTCTTGCCTGGATGTGTAATGCGGCGACACTTCCGTGAAGTACAGACCATGCAGCTGGCACCCCTCCAGGATGTGCTTGCGTATATTTCGAGCACACCAATTCATGAGCTGGCGGTTCTCACGTCGCAGGCGAGTTTCCTCCGGTCGATAATTCTCCAGGTTTTCGATCACCACCACCTCGCAGGGGGCGAACCTTCGATCGGGGATGGCAACATTGGCCCGTTTACGTCCATTCCAATGCGCACGACGGTTTTCACTACCGACCCCCAGTCCGGCCTCCACAATCCGACTTGCCAACTGTTTGACTCGCTGTTCCCGGAGGCGCTCTGCCGTGGTCAGAATCCGATCTCCAAACCGCGCCAGCGACCCGTCCCCTTCCGCCGGAACATTTGCGACCAGATCTTTGGGTTCGGGGCGCATTCGAAACGCCTTAAGGACCTGGTAAAGCCCTCGAACCGTATTCAGGCGGCGCAGTGACAAGCCTCCCGTTCGACGAATCTCGACTGCCTTTTTCTTCCAGCGCTCAAGAGCGACGCGGTCGCTGGACTTTGGACGTTGACCAATTCGGGGCAGAATCAGGCGTCGCAGCAGGCGAAGTTGCCGCCGCCAGTTCTCCGACCGGCGCTCCCATTCCGCTGACCATAACTCGTGCAACGCCACGCTCTCCTGAGCGTGTGGGTCGGCCAACCGCTCTGCGACCCCACGCAAAGCGGCTTCCGCCTCCTCGATTCGAGTCTTCTTTTCCCTGCGATCCAATCTCGCTCCAGACATCGGCAACAACACCGGCCCCCCTAACCGCGTACGCACCCACTCCTCCCAGAGTCCGTTCGCCCATGCATCTCCCGAGGCCGCATCCCCCGCGAGGTCCTGCCACAACATGAGAGCTTCCGTTATGTGGGCGACGCGAGCCTCGGTGGTGGTCAATGAAGTTGGCTGTCCACCAGTGCCCGGTCGCGCAGTCGCGGTGAAGGCATGTGCGATTCGTGCGAGATTCCCCAGTCGGCGCAGGCCCAATCGCGCGGCGCGGACTGCCTTCGCCTGCAACTCGTCGATTCTCAGTCGGACCCTGGTTTGGTCCTTTTCCAGAGAGGAACAGTAGTCCGTCGGCGATCCGCTCGCCGCAAGAAGACTGTGATAAACCTCGTATTCGTCCAACCGGCTAAAACGGGCGGGACGCTCCTCCCCCGGCAGTCGAAGGAGGAACTGTCGATCCAATCGCGCCCAGGGCGCTGGATGGGGGACTCCATCCGGAAGAACATCCGGACCAATTCGGCGATAGATGGTCGTTCCAGCGGCGCTGTTCTCTCGATCGTCGCCAGCTTTCATCTCGAGGCTTCGCCTGCGGAGATGGATGAATGGCTGCTCCGCTGACGGTAAACCGATGCCACTCGCACGGCACGCGGCAGCCACCTGGTCGGCGGAGAGTGTTTCCCAGACAGCGCATGCTGCGGCGTAACGATGTCCCAAATCCACAGACAGGATTCGCAATCCAGGGAGACGCGCTAATCGAAGACTGGCGCTTGCTCCGCGACGGCCGGTGTTTGCGACATAGTTCAGGAAGGCCCCTTTAGCGGACACCTTGTAGCTGACACCGGGCGGCAGGCCTCGAGCGACATAGTCGAGCCAGGGACCGCTGGGTTGCAGCTTCGCCGACGCCGTTAAGAGCCACCGCAATCGCTTCAGGCTTCGGTCAACGATCGATGACGCTGGGGTGCCGAGCGCCTTATCCAGGCGGTCCCACGATGGTTCACCGTGTTTTCCGTAAATCAGGTCAGCGAGGTGATCGAGTTGGCGACGTGGCGCTTGCAGCCGGCCATTCCACAATTCCTCCTGAAACAGGTTGGCGATTCCGACGGCACCCCTAGGTGTCCCGGCAACCACGCGTCCAAACCGATCACCCCGCGTCGCGCTGGCAGCACTCGTTGCTTCAGAATGGGGAAGAATGAGATCCTTGGAAAAGCGTTTTGAATGCCAGCGAAACACGGTCGAAACCATGGCCGAGCCCTGCCACAGGTTCAGCGTGACGGTGCGTAAATCGCCCGGAGCGCCATCGCGATCTGATATGCCATTTTTTGTATTCGCTCGCGTACCGGTTGGCGTCTTGGCGGCCCCGCGAGCGTGTGCCTGTGCGCTCTTCAAAGCGGAGTAGCTGATTGACCAACGTGATTTCCCGAAGTCAACGAAGACTGGATGTCGGAGTGGATCAGGGTGACAGTAGGCGGGCACTTTGAACCGTCTCTGCTTGAATTCCGCGACCGTCGCTGCGGAATAGGCGATCAGGATCTGTGGATCCGGTGTTCCATCGGGACGCTGCCAACACGGATGGGCCTCGTCGATGGCAAGGGCCTCGAACAACTGGATGTCGCCAAATTTTTCGTTGTCACTCAGGATACTTTCCGTAGACCGTGCCGATTCTTGTCGTTGTTCCCGCGTCGAGTGATTGCCAAGTGCGGCCCAACCCTGAACAACTTTCGGCCAGGCATCGAGCGCTCGACGGTGAATCACGTACTCCCCACGTGCACCCGATACGACCGAGCGCTTCTCCCGAAATCCGTCGAGCCATGTTCTTGCCAGTTCGGGTACGGCTTCGATTTTCGCCGCATCAACCTGGAAGGTCGCCCGGTCCACCTCGGCACGTTTGATCCAGCTGTGCACTCCGGACACGCGCCGCAGGGCGTGGTCCAACATGACGCCGTATTCCCAAAGGTGGTCTCGCTGTTCGCGAAACCGCATCCGGATCCGTTCCTCCATCGTCCGCCGCCACTCATTCATCCATCTCGGTGGTCCCCCTGTGCCTTCGCCACTTGCTTCCTTCGCCACCGCTTCCGCAAGGAGTTTTTCCTTCGCCAGCGCCCAGACCTCGGATTCGACACGCGTTGCCCCAACCAGCCGCTGCAACGCTTTCGCCCCCATTGAAGGAGCACCCTTCCACCCAATGATCCGTTTGATTTCCTTGAATAGTGCCTCCGGATTCCTGACGGAGTGAGCGGGTGAGCCTAAGGCTGCAATCATTGCCAGCTTCACCTCTCCGCCCGTTCGCCCGACAATTTCCGCGTCATTGATCTCCGCAAGTCTCCGCAACCGATGCACGATTGCGGTCGAATCGCACTTCTCACCGGACCCCCAGTTTCGACTCAACCAGCCACCAGCTTTTTGCACAAAATCCTTGGCGTCCGACGCAGCCGCGCTTTCGGGGTTGGGAAGCTCGAAGTAGGTCTCGCAGTCACCGAGCAGTTCAAAAACTGTGTTCTGTGCCCACTCAGGCGTCAGTCCCGGCGTCGAACCCTGGAGTGCCACGAAGCATTCTGAGCGATCAATCCACCAGGCATCCTCGCGAATGCGTGCCGTGATCGCCGGCTTGCAGGCCACCTCCCAGGCAGCGACATCATAAACCTGCTGGCGCACGAGTACCTGCCGGAGTCGTTCCATGACCCGTTGGACGCGGGTCGGCTCAAGTTCATCGCCACGAACAATTCGACATGAGTCCGGCAGATGACTGGCAGACCGCTCGACGGTCATCCACGACAGGGCGAGCAGGACCCTGCGTTCGGGATGATCGTTGGCGAGTGAGGCTGGCAGGCCACCGCGCAGGGTCAGTAACCAGTCCCCCCACACCGAGACCCCACGGTTCACGACCGTGTGGGTTGCCCACACACGGTCACGCCAGTCGCCGGTGCCAGAGAGCCGCAGGGTATAAGCACGAGGGGTGGGATTGATTTCCATCGCGACAGCCAGTTGGAAAATGCGGTGTAGACGGCAGGGGAATTGGACTTGCAGGTTTCGTCGTCTGAAGTTTCAAGTGAGCACTCCCGCGCCCATGAGCCCGACTCGTCATCGGGTTGCGGACTCACAGTGATAACGAACGCCTTGGCGACGTGATTGGGTCTCCAGGCAGGATGCGAAGCCTTTGCAAAAAGCGAGCACTCCATGCATGGCACACCGACCGGCCACGTGAGTTCGGAAGATCGGTGGTCTGTGCTCAACCGTGGGTTTGCATCGCGGCCGACCACGACTTGGGCCCGCAGGCACATACTTCACAATCCACACGGAGTGGCTCTGAAGCCGCAGGAGCGCGTTAGACGGCATTGTCGAGCGAGCATGGGTCACAGAAGCACCATTCCTTCGCGAACGTCCCCCAGTGGAAGGCCAAGTGCGGTTGTTTGCTTTCGGAGACCATGTTCGTCCGTTCCTAAGTCAAGAATCAACACTTGATCCTGATTCAGATTCATCACCTCCTCGAGTTCACTTTGCAATCGCACTCGATCAAGTGGCTTGATCACACAGAGAAACACCGAGTACTGCCATGCCTCGCCGTATCCCTTGCAGATCCTGTGAACCTGCCGCAATCGCTTGGGATCACGGATGTCGTAGCAAACCAGGAAACACCGTCGCATGGATTCCACCGTTGAGTCGAGGCGACGCGTTGTTACCGCGTTGTTAGAAACGAAAGCGTTGGCACTTCACCGTTGACCCACGCGGCAATCATTTTTGCGTGCAGAATGATCATGCGACGATAACTCAAACGGTAGCCGAAGACGGGGTGTGTGACCTCTTCAGCCATTCGGCGTCCGTAAACGGCGAAAAAGGCCCTGCGTCCTGCATCGGTGAAGAGGCAACCGGCTGCAGTGGTTTGAAAGTGCCCTTTCCGGAGCTCGCCTCGCTGAAAGGCCGTTATTGTCATCGAGTCGGCGATCAAGGGCCGAAACGGCTCCATCAGGTCAAGTGCCAAGGCGGGACGGCCAGGCCGGGACACATGAAACGCCCCGATCGTTGGTTCCAGCCGCGCCGTTCGGAGCGCTGCGACGCACTCATGAACCAGCATCGTATACGCCAGTGATAAACAGGCATTGATCGGGTCTGGCGGTGGGCGCCGCTGGCGACCGTTGGTGTCGAATTCGACGGCCTCCGGTCCAGCCAGCATGCGACTAAAATTCTCGAAGTAGATTGCGGCGGCACGCCCCTCATGACCCCGCAGTGAATCCGGCGAAGTTGCCGTCTGCGACTGAGTTGCCTCCCCAGCCATCGCTTCGAGCGCCGCCTTCGGAAATCCCTCGGCATTTCGCATCAGCAGGGTACGTTGGTTACGAATCTTGCTTTGGATCAGTTGGCGGCTCAACGCCAGACACGCGGCGGGATCATCAAGTAACCGTACCTGATTCCGCCGAGTCTGGGCGCTGACGGAATCCAGTGGATCCAGCATCGCAACCAATCGACCCGCCGCAGACAGAAATGCGACCGGAATTCCCCGATCCGCAAGAGTGTGGAGGGCTTGTGTGGAAATCTGCACTCCCCCAAGAAGTGACAGGGATTCTACACCCGCCAGGGGCAGCTCGCCGCCGGAGGAACCGTCGGATTCCACGACGTGCAACGTAGAGCCGCGAATCCCAATCCGCGTCCCTTGTCGCTGTGCCACCAGGTGAATTCCATCGTCGCGTGGTGGCCAGAGTTTACGAGGAGTGCCGGACTCCGCCACTGTTGAAGTATTGATTTCATCAGGAAGACAGATTTGCTGTAACGAGCACTTGGGGCACCTTGGATCGTTCACTAGGGGAAGTGGCCTGGCGCCAGTTGCACACTGTTGGGCGGCATACAAAGTTTCGAGTGCCTCGCGCCGAAGGTCGTCGGTCACTTGGATTTGAACTCGACGCCGTACGGCTGCGTAGTACAAGACTGCATGAGGAACACGATAGCCGGCCTGCTCCAGCAAAATCGCCTGCAACCCAACTTGCACTCGATCTGTTGGCCAGGGTACGAGTTCGTCATCGATGCCGTCGGGTTCCTCAGGAGTCTCTGGTTCCCCGAGTTTTTTGAGCGTGCGTGGCCGGCCCTTGCGATATTCCACAGGAACAGCCACATCGCCACTGATCTCGGTGAGATCAAGTGTTGCAGTGAGTCCCAGGTCGTCATCTGTCAACGTGAGACTGCGTGCGATCGCTGGTCGTTCCGCGTTATCCTCATCCTCACAGGTTCGGCGCTTGGTCGCACTCGGCGAGTCCACGCGCTTGTGAAGCCGCGAACCCTGTGCAGTGTCTTCGCTTGAGACATGAATTCCCTCGACCTCCATGTAGTAAAACAATCGTGGGCAATATGCATATTCGGCAACGTTGCGTGCCGGCCACAACGGCTTGTCCATCCTCAACCTCATGCGAAAGTATGCGCTGCTCGGTCTGGGTGGGCTCGGAAGTGATAACAAGAACGAGAATACCACAGCCTCCTGGCCCCATGCAATCAGCAAGTCTTTTCCGTTCGCGAGTGGGCGTGCTCGTCCTGGCCGCCATTTGTTCCCCAAGCTAGAGGCTGGCTCGGCCTCGTTTCCCAGATGGGCGGGAAGTCACGCTTTAAGAGTTGAAGGCCTCAGCCGCTGTTGGCCGTGTGTTCCTCGAGGGCGTAAAACAGCCAGTGGCTCGCGCAGGTCCACAGTGTTTGCGCTCCGCTTTTTACTCCACTCTCGTGCTTCTCCTGCCGCTACTCTCCTCCCCCACGCACGATCGCGCCGATGGTGAAACTGTCGAGATGCAGGGGTCTGGGGCAAAGCCCTACCTGCTGAAGAACACGGGTGGGGTGTTCTCGTGCCCTGCCTGGCGGAACCTTTAGAAATCCCGGAGGAGAGGACGGGAAAAGAGGCCGGGAAAGAGACTCGCAAACTATTTCCAGCAAAGGGCTTGCGGTGATTCAGGAAGGTCAGTGACGATGGCTGATGTCGATGTTGTCGCGGGGGACGTCGCTGAGTCGGGTGGCGTGGAGGTCTGGGCTCACCCAGGAACGAGGTTCTTGGAAAACTGCGATGTTTGCTCAGACTGGCGTTGCGATTGTTGCGAATGTTGCTTTGGCTGCGATTAGCGGGTAGACTGCTTGATGGAGGAGCGAAAGACATGGCGACACGAC
>Ga0315900_10012061_pt1 | contig 10665 bp, 2 predicted proteins | sample LakEriMetagenome_FD_203521 | JGI IMG/M metagenome (GOLD analysis project Ga0315900, IMG submission 203521) | Freshwater fungal communities from buoy surface, Lake Erie, Ohio, United States - Buoy 12 MA114 | ecosystem: Environmental > Aquatic > Freshwater > Lake > Lake biofilm | place: USA: Lake...
TTGAGCTTGTTGATGTACTGCTGGTTGTACCAGGTGAAACTGGGGGGACAGTGGTAGTTGCCGAAGGTGCTGTCGAAGTCGTGGTGGATACCGGAGTCGATATAGGCGCCTCAGTGGATATCGAAGGCGTGGTAACGGTAACAACTGAATTACTAGAAGGTGTGGTTGTCGTTGTGGGTATGAAAACTGTCCAAAGTTGCTTCACAGCGCCAGAAGCACATTTCTTTGTCGCCCTCACGACAGTTCGCGTTTTTGAATTAGTACACACGGTAAGGCTGCCCGAAATAGGCGTAGGAGAGACCAGCTTTGTTCCGCTGAGACAGCGACTTTTCTTCGAAATAATGATCTGTTTGTTCGACGTCCTCTCACACACCTTTGCAGCGGTTACTGCGCTACTTGGCACATATTTTTTGCTACCCGGGGCACATCGGTTTTTCACTGCTGCTGTGATGACGCCGGTCTTTACGTTCTGACAGACAGAACCAGTAGAGATTCCTGCTGCGCGCGAAGCTTGCGAAGAAAAGAGCAGACCGAGAGCCACAACAGTGGCAGCCACAAGGATTCGATGTCTCAGAACCCCGCGCGGGACAGTCAACTTTGTGGTCAGCACATGACAAATCTAGTTCTAACTAGATAAAAATTCAACTATAAACAGACTTTTGTCTAGTTGTTACTCCTGTGGGGCCAAAAGATGTCTGAGTGCTTCCAATGTCACGTCAATCCACAAGGCATCGGCTTGGGGGTCATCAAGGAGGTCTACCACAAGACGCCCCGAAAAAAGACTGCTTACAAAATGAGCGATTCCCTCGGCAGGCAATCGAGGATGAATGATTCCGCGCGCCGCAGCCAGTCGAATTGTCTCCGCAACATGGGCATCACCTTCGGCTTCTCGAAGTGACATCATTTGTGCCAGAACTGGAATGGCCTGAGCATTCACGGTTGTGACATTTCGACGACGACGGTTTTCTCTAGCCGATTCATGAGCAGTTGATTCCAGAAGAACTCTCAGACCCGCCAAGATTTCATCCAAACTTCCAGCACCTTCGGTGAATGCACGCAAAATGTTGTTGGCATCATTTAAGTCTTCAAGAAGACGCTTCGTTTCTACTGCCGCAATCGTGCCCTCACGGTTAATGAAATGGTGATACACCGATCCACGTGAGACACCAGAATGTTCAATGACACGCGTGAGATTGAAACCGGCAACACCATGCTGATTCAGTTCTTGTTCGGCGAACTCCACAATTTTGTCCATGGTCTCTAGACCATCGATTCGCTTACGGGGACTTTCGCTCACAATGTCACAGCATAAACAAGGTTGCACGATGAACTGTGATTGTGTGATTAATTGAAATGGCAGCTTCTATAAATATCAGTTGTATCTGGCCGCAAAAGCCAATGACACCGGACAAAGAGATCTACGGATCAGAAGGTTGTAGGTTCAAGTCCTGCCGAGCGCGCCACTTCTTCTAATGCACGTAACGTGCGACCGGGCGGCACATTGTGCTGTGTCACTCCATGTGGGAAAAACGCATTAACAGTGGTGCGCGCATCGACTTCTGTGAATGCATCGGCAAGTTGTTCAGGCGTCCATGGGCCTTGTGTTGACCAATCTTGTTGCACGCCAAATGGTGTGTACAGAGCAACGTCTGGGCCTTCAATAGCAAAGATGCGACCAGTGAACTTGTTCAGTGCACTAGCCAGATACACCACAAGCGGCGCCACATGTTCAGGCGCATGACGATCGAATCCCTCTGTTTCGGGCATGAGGGCCAACACGCCAGGTGAATCTTTCACCATGCGAGTGCGCGCACACGGTGCAAGGGCATTCACACGTACGCCTAAGGCGGCGAGCTCTTGTGCGTGACTTACAGTGAGTGCAGCGATTGCAGATTTCACTGCGCTGTACACACCGCCACCAATGGTGGGATGTAGACCTACAGCAGAAGTGGTGTTGATAATTGCACGGTGTGGTTCTGCACCAATGGTGTTCCAATACGCAGCTGCAAAATGACTGACGGCCAACGTTCCTTTGAGATGCACATCAAGATGACTATCAATGTCTTCTTCGCTGAGATCTACAAGAGATGAGGGGCGATTGTTTCCGGCATTGTTCACCACGATGTCGCAACGACCAAAGTTTGTTACTGCATCATCAATAATGGATTGCGCACCATTCCAATCAGCGACACTGGCAGTGTTTGCGACAGCATGACCGCCACTCGCAACAATGCGTTGCGCTACTTCATCTGCAGATTGTAAACCTGCATGTTGCCCAAGAACATTTGCTCCGTAGTCATTCACCACAACTGATGCACCTTGTTGTGCAAGTGCAATTGCATACTCGCGACCAAGGCCACTACCTGCACCTGTCACTACAGCAACTTTGTTGTCTAGCAATCCCATGGCGGGCACCTTAGTTCGGGAAGTTTGTGAGATATCCTGTGCAGTACTGCGTCCGTAGCTCAACGGATAGAGCATTTGACTTCGGATCAAAGGGTTGGGGGTTCGAGTCCCTCCGGGCGCACCACTTTCTCTTGTGACTCCGGTTGTTTGACGGGAAAGGCACCCGTAGAGGCTCCAAGGCCACCCCGACAAAAACGGGGAAACCCTTGTTTATAAGGGTTTGAGGGGTTTCCAGCATAGGAGTCAGCCCCTGTACGGAGGGTCTACAAGCCTCTAGACTTTCAGTACCTCTATTTAGGGGTGTTTTCCACCAATGACCGCCAGATCTTCCTTGCTTCGCCATGTCGCCATGACAGTGGGTGCCCTTGTTGTGGGCACCCTTGTTGTCGTTGCGCCTTCGGTGGAACAACGCGTTGCAAAAGCTTCAACTGTGGGACTTGATGACACGTTTTCAACCTTTAACGGTTCGAATTCTTTCAGTGCAGGCGACAACGACATATTCGATGTCACAGGGAACATCACCGTGTCGGCATGGATTCGTCCTACATCGCTGTGTGCAACTAGTGAATGCGTGATTGTTTCCAAAGAAACCAACTACTTATTTGGAATAGTAAACGGCACGTTTCAGTACGCATTGATGAATTCAGGTGGCACTTCTTGGGACTGGAGACCCACCAACGTGGTTCCTGTACTCAACCAATGGCAGCATGTCACTTTCACAGTGGCCCGAAGTGCAAGCCGACTCACGATGTACTTTAACGGTCGTCAGGTATTCCAAGTTGTCAACAGTACAAATGTGCCGACTACGGGCTTTAACAGTACTACTGGCTTCAGCATCGCTGCACGCTGGGGTGGAGTATCGAGCCGTTTTTTGGGTTCCATCGATGAAGTGCGTGTGTATAACACGACGCGTGAAAGTGAAGCACAAGCTCAAGCAGATATGAATACATGGGGTCCTGCAAATGCAGCAGGTCTTGTGTTGTATTACGACTTCAACGAAGGATCTGGTTCCACGTTGAATAACCGCGTGACCGGTGCATCGAATGCAACACATCTCACTGCAGTGAGTGTGCCGACGTGGAATCGTGTAATCCGTACTGCAATCAATGGTGGTCGACAAGTGGTTGCGTTTCCGCGTTCGTATTTGGTTGCAGCTGGTGGCTACACCATTCCCACAGGAGTTACACGAATTGACTACTTAGTTGTTGCCGGTGGTGGTGGCGGTGGAACACGACATGCTGGTGGCGGCGGTGCAGGTGGCTACTTGACTGCAGCAAACGTCACTGTTGCATCTAACGACATCATGCGAGTCTCAGTCGGTGGTGGGGGCGTGGGTCAGATCGTTACAACGACGCCAGCAATTGGTCAAACAAACGGCGCAGATTCTGTGCTGGCGCGAAATGGATCTGCATTAGCCACCGCTGTTGGTGGTGGTCGCGGTGCGGGCAGTGGTGTGGCGGGATCAACAGGTGGTTCCGGTGGTGGTGCGAATGCGGCTTTCGATGGCTATGCAGGTACTGACGGACAAGGTAATCGCGGTGGCCGGGGTGCTGAAACCAATGCGTGCACTGGTGTGTCCTCCAGATGGTGCGGCGGCGGTGGTGGTGGTGCTGGTGGCGTAGGTGAAAATGCGGACAATGGTGGAACCACTGATCGTGCCGGTAACGGCGGTGTAGGTTTAGCAAGTTCATTGTTAACAACTGCGAATGCATCATCTCTAGGTGTGGGACACGTAGTGGGTAGTTCAGTGTTCTTCGCCGGTGGTGGCGGTGGCGGCGCTGATGGTGGAACTGGAGTTGCAGGTACTGGGGGTAACGGTGGCGGTGCTGCAGGAAACATCGGGTCGTCGGGCGCGGTTACAGATGCAATGGAATCCACTGGCGGTGGTGGCGGTGGTGGCGGCTACAACCAAAACAACACTTCGCAGAACAATCGCGGTGGACCTGGTGGAACAGGTGTTGTTTTGTTGTCATATGCAATGCCGTGTGAAGAACAAATATGGGCAGGCGCGGGTGGATCAACATTGATTCAGTATCAAGTTCCCACTGGATTTACTTCGTGTAACGCAAACTTCACTACACCTGCCAATGTCACTGCACTTGATGCGGTGATTGTCGGCGGCGGTGGCGGTGGTGGCGGCGGCAACAGTCCTCGCATGGCCCCTGGCGGTGGCGGCGGTGGTGGTCAAGTATTAAACCTGCGTGCACAAACTGTTGCTGCAAACACGTCTTTTTCGATTGTTGTAGGTGGAGGAGGAAGCGGCGGTGCTGGCTCTGCAGTGAGCGGAACTCCTAGTGCCGCCGGTTCCACGGGTGTCGCATCAAGTGCGTTTGGATCCACAGCAAATGGTGGCGTGGGTGGCGGCGGTTCAGGTTCGACCGCTTCCCAATTGGGGTTCTCGGGCTACGGAGGTAACTCTGGAAGTGGAAACGCAGGTGGAGCTCCGAACTGGGAAAGCGGCGGTGGTGGTGCCGGCGCAGGAAGTCCGGGTCGTCCCGGAGTAGATGGTCCCGGCGGCGGAGCCACTGGTGGTGATGGCGGTAACGGTGTGATGCCGGGTTGGGTCATTGGATGGTGTGGTGGCATGTTCGGTGGTGGTGGCGGTGGCGGATCTGGTGGTACCGATGTTGTCTATCCACTACCTCTTGGTGGTGCGGGTGGCGGCGGCAATGGAGCCACGAATGGAGCCTCGGGACCAACTGCGCCAACGGGCGGCGTAAATCACTGTGGTGCTGGTGGTGGTGGTGCGGGTACGCACAGCACATCACAGAACGGTGCCAATGGTGGCAGTGGAGTTGTGTATGTGCGCTACAACCACGCGTACTCTGCAGAATCATTTAGCCAGGGCGCGAACTTGTCTGTGGCATTAGGAAGTGCGACAAATCTTGGTCTTGGAACAAATGTTGTCACCGACTACACCTTGGGTGAGACAGTTCGCGTGCGTGTGAATACAACAAACGGCACGATTTCTATTCCTACCGCATCTGGCACAACAGTGACGGGAAACAACTCAGCAAATGTCACGTTGGTCGGTTCGCAATCAAATATCAATACCGCACTTAACTCGGCCACGTTGACTGCATCATCACTTGTGTCCACACAGATCATGTTGGACATTGATATGAATCCGGCAACTCAAACGTTTGGGGGCAACACCTATACGTCTCACACCAATGGACATTTCTATACGTTCCGTACTATTGCTAATGCACGAGTAACAGATGCATTAACTGCAGCACTCGGAATGCAATTGGGCGGACGTCAAGGATTTTTGGCAACGCCTACTAGCGCAGATGAGATGACGGTGTTGCGCTCTTTAGCGGGCACATCATCTGCTTGGTTGGGTGTTACCGATGATTTCCAAGAAAATACTTTCACACTTATTGGAGAGGATGCGTGGGGGCCGATTTCCACTGGGACAGTTGCCATTAATGGGCGATATTCCACATGGATAAGCAGCGAACCAAACAATACATTTGGGTTGGAAGATTATGGACATATCAACCACGGTTCATCTTCTGGATGGAATGACATTCAAGCCAGCGCCACTTTGAATGGTGCCTTGGTGGAATTTGAACCTAAGTCGTCACGTCGTGTACACAATGTGAACTTCACTGCTACTGCATCGCGCACGGCCACGGTGTCTACCGCATCAAATCTTGGATTGGGCTCCACCTACATTGAAGCGTCCACATTTGTGAATGATGAAACGATCGTTGTAGAGATTTCCTCGCCTTTGGGAACAACTATGGCCACCACAGGTGCGGCAACGATTACTGGTTCGGGAACGCGCACACTCACCATCGAGGGATCTAAGACGAACGTGAATGCCACGTTGAATAACGTGACGTTGACATCTGGAACAACTGGCAACAATGCTGTGACGATTTCGTATAGAGCAAAGTTGGCCAATAACGGTACTAGTTCTAATTACAAGTACAACTCTGACACTGGAAACTTTTATCTTCTGCGAAGCGCTATGACGTATGCATCAGCTGAGACTGATGCGGCAACGTTACGTTTCGGTGGCGTGCCTGGCCACATGTTGTCGCCGACTAGTGCCGCTGAGCAGACGTGGTTGAACACGAATGTGTCCACGAGTTTGTTCTGGACGGCGCTCAATGACATTGACAATGAGGGTCAATGGACGATGCGTACGCGCGATGCATTTCAGACCAGCGGCTTCGACAACGTAGCTCTACCCGGTGCATACATTCCTTGGGCCACAGGTGAACCGAATGGTCTGCGCACTGAAAACTGTCATCATCGACGTTCGGGCGCCTCTGACGTAAACGATTCCAGCTGTACAACATCGATGGCAAGTGTGGTTGAATTCCGGACATACCCTGTAGCTCAGGAATTAACCGTTGCGGTAGTAGGTGCGCCGACAGTCGTGACACCTACATCATCGCTGACTGCAACAGTGGGCACAGCATATTCATTAACACTTTCTGCATCGGGTGGTGTGAGTCCGTACACATACAACGTGGTGTCGGGGACATTGCCTAGTGGTTTGACACTTTCATCGGCAGGTGTGATCTCTGGTACTGCTACAGATGCACCACAATCACAAGCAATCACTGTGCGTGTCACTGATGCAAATGGTGCAACTGCAACATCATCATCTTTCACATTGCTCACCAATGCTGCCACGTGTACAACTGCAACAACAGTTGTAGGCGGCCACACTGTGCAGCGTTTTACAGATGTCGGCTATTGCCAATGGCAAGTACCAGCAGGTGTTACCTCTGTTGATGGTTTTGTTGTTGCTGGCGGTGGTGGCGGCGGTACTGATGGTGGAAGCGGTGGCGGTGGCGGTGGCTATCACCCACGAAATGGCATCGTTGTCACACCTGGAGAGATTTTGACAATTCGCGTAGGCGATGGCGGTAATCCAGGAATTTGGAATGGCACTCCTTCAACAGCAGGTCAATCATCATTCATTACTCGAGGTTCAACACAGTTGTTGAATGCCAATGGTGGACAAGCTGGTGTGAGCTCACCAACTGGTCCACTAGGTGGAGCCGGCGGTACATCTGCCGGTGGATTCGCAGGTGGTACCGGTGGCACCGCCTCAAACGGAGTGAGCACTAGGGGAACTGGAGGCGCAGTTGGAGTAGTGAACTATTTCCTTGGTGTTGTAAGTGAATACAGCGGCGGTGGAGCCGGCGGTATTTGGGATAGTGGTTCGAACAACTGGTCCTCGATAGAGGGTGCCTCTGGTGGCGGAAATAGTTGTGATGCCACATCACCCACTTCAAACACTGCTGGATTTCCGGCACGTGTGAACTCTGGTGGTGGCGGCGGTGCGGGATGTGCAGGTTTGCAGACCAATGGTGGCCGTGGTGGCAGTGGTATTGCAATGATTCGCTACACCACAGATGCATTAGATGCATTCCCTGCTGACATCACTGGCTTGCAGGCACGATTTGTTGCCGATGATTATCAAACTCTGAACCAGACCCGTAAGACATGGGTTGATTCAAGTAACAACGCACGACATGTGACGACAGTAGGTGGGACACCTGCAGTGACTGAAGTGACGGGATTTGGGTCGAACAAAACTGTGCGCACATTGTGGGGTGGTCTGAATGAGAACCTCACATTTGATGCATCTGTCATTGCAAATGGTTCAACCAACTACACGCTGTTTCACTTAGCAAGATACGTGGGGCCTAACACCTCACGAATCTTTACGTCCACTTCAGGAAACTGGCTATCGGGATTTTGGTCGGGATCGACTGGTGTTGCGCACCACAATGGGTGGCTCACTGCCTCATCGCCGTCGAATGCATCGAGGTCATCGTGGGTGCTGTCATCGGACCAGAACACGTTGTATCGAGCGAATGGTCGAAGCTTCACATTGGCATCACCCGGTGCTCAGTCATTCACGGGTTCACTTGGCCTCAACACTGGCTTTTCTGGTTCGGAGTACTCACATTGGCAAGTTCCTGAAGTGATTGTCTACAACCGACTGCTGAGCGCAACTGAGATCCGTCGAGTAGAAAGTTATCTCACCCGCACTTATGGCCTCTTGGGGCACGACAGTGCTGATGTCGCTCAAGGAATTTTGTCGCCCCGTACTGTTGCTGCTGCACGCACGGGAAATGCATCAACAGGATCAAGTTCGCAATTGTCGGTGTCGTGGACCGCCCCTACAGAAACCACCGGTATCACCGATTACAAAGTGGAATACAAGGCTCAATCTGACACCACTTGGACGGAATGGGCACATACTGCGAACGCATCATTGACTTCTGCAACACTCACCGGATTAACAGGTGGCACAACCTATGACATTCGTGTATCTGCTGTGGAACCAGGTGTCACCAATCGACCTTCTGTGGCAACAACAGCAACTACTTGGGGTGCATCTTCTCTTGCGCTCACATCGTTGCCCGCTAACCCAAAGACATCTACCACCTACACCTTGGTAGCCACCGTAAGCAATGCAACGGGAACTTCAGGAACTGTTGCATTCATGGAGAACGGTGTCGCCATTAGTGGCTGTTCAGCACGCCCAGTTGCTTCGGGGTTGGCTACGTGTTCGTGGACCCCTGCAACTCTTGGTGCCCGATCGCTGACCGCATCCTTTACAGGTGATGCAAACTTCTTAAGTGCAACGACTGTGTCGGCAAGTTCACTCACTGTGGAGTCGGGAATTTGTACGGTCACTACCAACACCACGGGACGCTTTACATATTGGAGTGTGTTAAACACAGAGACCTGTCAGATGCCCGCGTTGCCCGCTGGAGTTGAGACCATTGATGCGTTAGTAGTGGGCGGCGGTGGCGGTGGCGGTGAGAACGTGGGTCAAGGCGGTGGCGGTGGCGGTGGCTATTACGTGACCAATGTGGCGGCATCCTCCACCGATGTCATCACGGCCACGGTAGGCGCAGGTGGTCGTGGTGGGGGATTTGCAACTGATTCCAGTACTGCAACTACCCAACGCGACGGTGGTGCAGGACAATCTTCGTCAATCACATGGAACTCAGCGACGTATACAGGCGCGGGAGGAACTGGCGGTGAAACAATTTGGGCGGACAACAAGTGTGGTGGAACTGGGCTTCAAACCCCAGCGGTGAATGAAGGAAGTGGTTCAGGTAGCGGTGGCACATCGTTGACCGGCGGACGTGGTGGCCGAGGATCCACATCATCGGGTGTAGCTGCTTCGGCGGGTGCAGCGGGTTTTCTCAATTCCATCACTGGAAATAGCACTCGCTACGGCGGCGGTGGTGGCGGTGGCGGATGGACTGCAACCGGTGGAGCCGGTGGTGCTGGTGGCGGCGGTGCTGGCGCTTCTAACTCTGGTACGGGTCTCAATGGCACCGCTAATGCCGGTGGCGGTGGTGGCGGTGGCACTGCCGGATGTATGTTCGGTGGCCAGGGCGGAAGCGGCATTGTGATTGTGCGATATGCCAATGTTCCGACCATTACTACTCAGCCAACTGCAGCATCAAAAGTGCGTGGTCAATCCCACACGTTCTCTGTGACGCCTACAGCCACAGGTGCAATATCGTCAGATTTCAGCTACCAATGGGAAAAAGATGGTGTGGCAATTGCGGGAGCAACATCGAGCAGTTACACCATTGCATCGTTATCCACGACCGACGCCGGTTCCTATTCAGTAGTGGTGAAGAGTTCTAGTGGTGGGTTTGCGGTGTCTTCGGTGGAATCTTCATCGGTCGCGCTTTCTGTAGATAAAGACAATCAGACCATTACGTTCGGCGCCTTGACTGCGCGCACTTATGGCGATGTCGATTTCTCGATCACCGCCACTGCATCTTCTGGATTATTGGTGAGTTTTGCAAGCAGCAATACATCGGTGTGTTCGGTTGCTGCAGGCACGGTGTCAGGTGGTGTCACAACTGCAACAGTCACGGTGGGAGTTGTGGGATCGTGTGTGATTACTGCGTCACAAGCTGGGAATACGGAATTCTTTGCTGCAACATCTGCGACACAAACATTGACAGTCAACAGAAAAACTTTGACGTTGACTGGTTTGTCGGCCGCACAGAAGGAATATGACCGCACAGACACCGCAACAGTTGACTTCTCCGGACACTCGTTTGGTTCCAGTGTTGTGGGATCAGATGCGGTGAGCCTAGTAAGCACTGGTTATGCCGCAACTTTTGCTAATCGCAATGTCGCAAATGGCAAAACTGTAACGGTGACAGGATTGTCATTGTCTGGTGCGGCCGCCGGCAATTATCAATTGCCATCACCTATCACTACTACGGGCAATATCACTGCGAAACA
>Ga0315900_10012069_pt1 | contig 10660 bp, 12 predicted proteins | sample LakEriMetagenome_FD_203521 | JGI IMG/M metagenome (GOLD analysis project Ga0315900, IMG submission 203521) | Freshwater fungal communities from buoy surface, Lake Erie, Ohio, United States - Buoy 12 MA114 | ecosystem: Environmental > Aquatic > Freshwater > Lake > Lake biofilm | place: USA: Lake...
CGCCATATTAAATTATTTTATTTGGTATATTAAATTATTCATTGTTTAAGTTCAGTTGCGATAATTTTGGTAATTTATGTGCTATAAATATTCGTTGTTTATCCTTTACTGGATTTACCAATTCTAACGGAACTAATGTTTTATTAACATACGCATTGAATTGTGATAATGGTAATAATGATGAAATTGTTGGTGGTGTATTTATTGATAGGTTTAATTTAGGAAGTTTAATAAATGGTATATCTGAATTACTTTTATTTCCATTATCTGTATGTATTTTTTTGTATGCATTTGACGTATTTAATGTATTTGATGTATTTAATGTATTTAATGTATTTGATGTATTTGATGTATCTGATGTATTTAATGTATTTAATGTATTTGATGTATTTAATGTATTTGATGTATTTGATCCACGTTTAGGTAATATGATTATACTTGAATAATAATGTGATAATTCGTATGTTTTTGACGAATCATCAAACAATTCAGGTGTTCTTTGTAGAGCAGTTGAATAAATTTTATTTATTGCGTCAATTGTATTAGTTATATTTGGTACATTAGTTGGTTTAGTTGGATTAGTCGTATTAGTTATATTCGGTACATTAGTTGCATTAGTTGCATTAGTTGGATTAGTTGCGTTTGGTACATTAGTTGTATTAGTTGCATTTGGTACATTAGTTGTATTAGTTGCATTTGGTACATTAGTTGGATTAGTTGCATTAGTTGCATTTGGTACATTAATTGCATTAGTTACATTAATTGCATTAATTGCATTAGTTGCATTAATTGCATTAATTGCATTAGTTGGATTAGTTGGATTAGTTGCATTAGTTGTATTAGTTGTATTTATTGCATCAATCGCATTATCTGATTTTCTATCTCTAGTATTGATCACTCTAAATTCACCAATATTAACAGTATCAATATGAATTTTATTTTCATCATAAATGTCTGCACTGAGAATCCATTGACCTGCAAAAATAAATCCTATATAAAATTTAGAATACCACATATTATTTTCATTTAAATGCAATTTGACACAATTATCATTTTTATTATTAATAATACGGAATGGACAAATTATTCTTTGTGTATTTGAAACTTTTAATATGTTAGGTATAATAGATGTATTCGGATGTGGATATTTATTATAATAATTGTATTTGGATATCGATTTAACAGATTGTTCACCAATATAATGTATATATGCAAACACTTCTTTAAAATTATTATTTTTAATATTAATAATTATCGGAATTTTATTGTATGCATAATTGTTTTTGCCTTTATTTTGACTAACTTTAACTGTTTGTATCATAATATATGATAATTTTAACAAAAATGTATACTATGTAAATTAAAAATATATTCGAATTGACATATATTTTTAATTTCAATTTTTTACCATTTAATTGTAATGGTATAATTGTAATAATTATATAGTTGTATAATTAGATGGTAAAAATTGAAATTAAAAATATATGTTAATTTGAATATATTTTTAATTTATATCATATGTCCAAATATAATGTGTAACGCAATACCACAAAATATTGAAGAGTACAGTTATTTTGATTTTATATTTTTAGATGGGAATGTTTTTGATTTAAAAATGAACAGTCAATTGCATAATTATGAACATGAACGAGATATTATAATAGTAATTACTAATTCAATGGAAATATATAAATATTTTAATTGTCATAGAATGAGCAAAGAAGAAGACAAAATTAAAATTAATCATGAAAAAATATATCCAATCACACTCTTTAATATGCAACATAAAAAAATTTCATTATACTATAATGGAGATGATCAATACATTTTCGTACACGGCAATACTGCATACAGATCAAATTATGTCACGTGGTTATTTTTAAAATTATTGTGTAATGAAGGTGATATTAGTTATGATGTTTTGAATGATTTTATAAAAAATACTAATTTTAACGAAGATGAATACAAAAATACTTTTATTAGTGGATATATAAAACATACTAAATCCTTATTGGAATTATAAAATGATTATAACAGTATAATTATTTTATAATCAGTTTATAAATTTAATGATTTAATATTTACAAACAGTTCAAATATATCATAAATTTTTGTCATATCTATTTTAACTAATATTTTATTATCCAAAAGTTCAAATTTAGCATCAGTATTTATTTCAATTAATTTATTTGACATATTATCATTAATATGAAAATGTAAAATTTTAAAACAATATATATTATCTTTAATATTAATTTTATACTCACGATATTCTTTAAAGAACAAATTATTGTAAATTATTGTTATTTTATTGGATAAATTTTTGAAATGTGTCAAATTTATATCATTATTTTGAAATATAAACTCAACATTAACTATAAAATTTCCGACAATTATTTCTTTTGATAATAACATAAATGGATCATATGGATCAATTGTTATTATATTATCCGAATTTAGTTTTGTTATTTTTAATTTTAAATCTGATGATTTTTTGCAAAAATTCATTAATTTTGTCATTCTGGATTGCATAAATAATTTATAATAATTACGATGTAATTATTATAAATGTAACTATTAAAATATTATAATTTCAATTTTTTTAATCTGATAATCTAATAATTTGATAATCTGACAATCTAATAATTAGCAAATTATTAACTCATTTTGATCAGTTTTTATGGCGTGCCTAAAATTAATTTTACTTGGATCAATATTTATAGGTTGAACATTCATTTTTGTTTCGGAAAATAATTTTTCGACATCCTTAATTTTTGTGAAAATTTCTAACCACGAATCTTTCTGATCAAGAACCCAATCCATCAAATCAATATGTTTCGGTAATTTTATCGATTTAACAGCAATGGGACTAGACCAATAAAAATTCCTATACTGATCATTCGAGATAAAATATACATCGGCACCATTGGATTTCTCCATAAAACATTTCCAATTTGCAATTTTATCATCATCTTCATTTTTTTCACCAAGCAAACCTTCAATTGCCATTTTTTCAAAAAACCTATCTTTTGAAAATTCAGAAATAACATATTGAAGAATTTCTTCCCCGTCGAAATGAAGACCACCGCGTTTGAATTTCTTTTTCGAAGCAATGCAGATTTCCACATTTTGCGATCCATCATAAAGGGGATTTATGAAATTTTTGCATGAATCAATCATAGATCTAGTTGTTTTGTAAAGATAATCATCGTTGAACAGCAATGATTTCCTGTCAATTCGATACCCCAATAGTTTTTTTCTGTGTAGATCATTCATGATGACATGCAAAAAGTTCAACAGATCAATTACAAAAAGTACCTTACTATTGGTTCTAGTGGATTGAAATACGGTGGTCAATGGTACTGGAATTGACGGTTGGATATGAAATGGTGTCAATTGAACTGGTTGTGAAAGTGATTGCAATGGCATCAACTGAACTGGTTGTGATTGTGATTGCAATGGCATCAACTGAACTGGTTGTGATTGTGATTGCAATGGCATCAACTGAACTGGTTGTGATTGTGATTGCAATGGCATCAACTGAACTGGTTGTGATTGTGATTGCAATTGAAATGGTGTCAACTGGACTGGCTGTAATTGATTAATATTAAATTCAATTTGCATCGGAACAGGACCACTACTATCATTGTAAGGATAGTACATGGTTTTTTTCGCACCGCGAAAAAATTTGCCCCTAGTTTTTGGCATTATTGGAACTAATATATTCATATATTAATATGGATAATGTAATGAATCATTATTTCAATTTTTTTAAGTTACTATTATAATAAATAATAGTAATTTAATTCAATTAGATGATAGATTAAATTAAATTTATTTGATTAATAACCGCCTCTTAATCTTAATACGAGATGTAGAGTTGATTCTTTTTGAATATTGTAATCAGCTAGGGTTCTACCATCTTCCAATTGTTTTCCTGCAAAAATAAGTCTTTGTTGATCAGGTGGAATACCTTCTTTGTCTTGGATTTTTGCTTTTACATTCTCAATAGTATCTGATGATTCAACTTCTAAAGTAATAGTCTTTCCAGTGAGGGTTTTAACGAAAACTTGCATTTTATGTGTTTATATTTTTGTATTCTATATTATTTCATTATATTAGTAAGTACAGTTTCCAAGCACTTAAAATTTCAATTTTTTTTCATTTTTTATGACTCTTAAAACAATCAAAAAAATCATCATTTTGTAATACAGTCGATGTTTTTGATATTGTTAAATTAGTATTTGCACTCGAATACTTATAAATAAAATTTTTTATGACAGATGGAATTTTATTTAACAATCCATTAGTTGATAATATCAATGTCAAATCGTCCATGAAATATATCAGATCGCTTTGTTCATTTAAATTGTTTAATTCAGTTGAATCTATTGAATCTATTGAATCAATTGTTGAATTTTCAAAATTTGATATTAGTATTATTATGCCTATGTGTGGTATAATATAAGATATTCCATTTACATTATACTTAAAAGCACCATTATTAAGTATTGTTTTTTTTAAATTATAATTTCTTGTAACAATATTCCTACAAGTTAAATTATTATGTTTAAATAAGGGATACACTTGTTGAATCATCACAATTGTGGAAACGATTTGGAAAAATATTGTTTTCCATTTTATTTCACAATTTGCATCAATATTTTTTGATATATAGTCGAATAATGTTTCAGGTTCATATTCATTTATTACAATAATATACTCATCCATATTATTTAATTTGGGAAAAATATGCGGATAATTATTAATAAATGTATTTATGTCGCATTTATACATAAAACCACACCTGCTTATGTGTGGTATATTATTTATATTAACAATTTTATTTAAATTTTTTTTAAGAATTTTAAAATTGCAATGTAATTTTTTTTCGTATGGATATAATGTCATAGTAAATAGTTTGTGAGATTTAAGAGCAATTGTGTTTTCAAAATTTTTATTATTAGTATTAACTAAAATGTTCACAACTATTTTATTTTCATAATGATAATATTTAATCGAATTATGTATTATAATCGTATTTAACATATTCAAAATATATGCACAATTTAATTTGACTATCGATTTATCATAATTATCTAGCAACAACGAATTAAACTTTTTACGTAAATTTGTTATTTCAGTCTTACGATCGGATAAATATGCACTTGGATAAATTTTATCTATATGTTCATTAGGTAAATGTATTATATTTATTTTATTAATCCTATTACTATAAAATTTATCAACGATTACATGAATAAATTTAGCTGACCAATCTGATTCACCATTTTTATTATATTTACCATATTTACCATTTAAAAGATTTTTTAGTAATTCGAATGCTACTGATTTTTTTAGAACATTTTCCAATTCAAATCTACGAATAAAATTATTAAAAAAAAATTTTTTTATCAAGTCATCACTATCTAAATAAAAATTTGAATCCTCTTTTTTTAATTTTTTTACAATATAATATAACCATTCTGAATTAATACTTATTTCATTTAATTTGTATTTGAAAACATATTTTAAGTTATATTGATTGTGATAAACTAAATGCTCAATATCTAAAGAAGATAGCTTATCAAATTGAATTTTGCATAAATATTTAAAATGGCGTTTGTTTCGTACATTTAAAAATACATATTTTTCTACAAAGTTGTATTTTATTAAATAAATAAATAAATTATCCGACGCTTGTAACAAATTTAATTTTATTTTATTGTCACAATATTTAAAAATAATATTTAACAAATCCAAATTATTCATCTGACAATTTTAATTATAATACAAATGTAAATATAAAACACAAATGGATAATATTTCAATTTTTCTAAATATAAATAATAAATGAATAATTTATAAATTATCCATTTATTCGCATAAAATAAATTGGATTTTAATTGCCACCTCTCAATCTAAGGACAAGATGTAATGTTGATTCTTTTTGAATATTGTAATCTGATAATGTTCTTCCATCTTCTAGTTGTTTACCTGCAAAAATAAGTCTTTGTTGATCAGGTGGAATACCTTCTTTATCTTGAATTTTTGCTTTTACATTTTCAATTGTATCGCTAGGTTCAACTTCCAAAGTAATAGTTTTTCCAGTTAGAGTCTTTACAAAAACCTGCATTTTATCTTAATATTTATTAATATTATTATACTTTTATATAGGTATAATTTTTCAAGCATTTAAAATTTCAATTTTTTTCATAAATAATGTTTAATCTTAAATTAAATATTATTTTATGTTTAATCGATTCAATTTTGTTAATATAATTATTCTAATTATTCTCATCAACTGACCTTTCATTTGAAATGTTACGCAATATGTCATTATCACACCATGAATATAATATATTTAATTGTTTCAAATTTTTAATTAATTTTAATTTGTGTCCAACTTTATTTATATCACATAATATTAATCTTCTTTCATCAAGTTTTAATAAAGTATCTATACTCAAATGTGCTATATATGGTATGGTTTCTTCCAATCCTATTGAGGTCAATCAATTTATAATATCTATCCTCGTCCAATTTTTAGGCGATTTATGTAAAAAATTTATTTTATCCATATCAATTAATTGTTTATAGTTTAGTTCATTTAATGTAGTACTAAGTTTAATATAATCTGAGTTATTTACATTATTTGGTTCATCAACCAATGCAGATAATTCAGATAATTCAGACGAATCCGTATTATCGGATATTTCAGATAAATCAGATAATTCTGATTCATTTGTTGACTTAGGTACATTAGATATATTTGAAATATTCGAAATATTCGATGTGTTTACAACATTTGATGCGTCTGATATGTTTGAAAAATTTGACACATTTGATTTATTATATAACAGATCGATGTCTTGTTGTTCATTTGCAATAATTGATTCGTCTAATGTTACATTATTTGAAGCAGTTAATTTTACTGTACTATACAAAGCGGAATCCTGAATAATGTTTCGAGTTTTTCCACTTCTATGTTTAAAAAGTCGTGAAATAAATTCATACTTACTTTCAAAATTGCCAATAAAATTGTACAATTTTTTATTTTCAGATACATTTGCAAGGTCTTCCATAAAATTAATAAATAATGGTGATATTTCATTTATGTACAAATTTAAAAACATATTATCTTCCTCATTGTACAATAAGAAATTCACTATGTTTTGAATTGTTTTTACCGCCGTTATCAAAATATTTGAAAATGAACAATATTTTGAATCTATCGGATTGTTCAAATCAAATAAATATACATCAAATAAATTTTTAGAATAAAGTAAGGATGGGCAAATAAATCTAAGAAAAAATGTGGATGAAATACCACGTAAAGCAATAATTGGATCATTATATTTGTTCAATAAACAAATATAAATATGTTCGCAAATTTTTTTTATTGATAATGGAACTTTATCTATAGAATTAATAATTGAAAAAATTAAAGAATGTATCGATTGTATTGTATAATTCAACATATTAGTTTTATTTTTATCAACTGATTCTATTTTATTAGTTTTCTTTAAAATTTTTTTTAAAGGCGGGTATACAATTTTATAAAAATATATTTTACATTCTATTTTTATAAAACCGCTCCACATTTTAGTCGCCAATGAATTGTCCCTCAATAATAATTCTATATTATCGTCATTATTAATTTCATTTTCAAATGCCAATTTTATTGAATTAATAGCAAATTCTCTCAGATGTAATTCTTTTTTGTTATTATTTGCTGACATGTATAAATGTTAATAAGTATATAGGTGTATATTATAAGTAATTCGAACGAATTATGGAAATTAAATTTCAATTTTTTTAATCTTATAATTTTTTGTATAATTTGATATTATTTATTATAATGATATGCATAAATAATACTGAGTTTTATAAAAATTTAAAAGAAATAGAAAATAATTTTACAAAATCAGATTTGGACAAATATCCAATATTATTGAGTATGTATAGGAAAACATTCGATATTAATACAACTAGTATAACATTTAATAATAATATTAAATTATTATTAAATTACAAATCTAATACATTAGGCTCGTACATTAATGGAAATAATTACGAAAGTATTGAATTTAAAATTCATATAACACCAACTGATAATTATTCATATATTGCTGTAAATGATGATGTATATATTCTGAAACAATTTCATTTCCATTTGTTATATAATAATCTGTTAGAAATACATTTTATTCATGAAAATTATAACAGAAACACTAATTTATCAAAAATAGCAATTATTGCACTTCAATGGAATAATTTTTTAAAAGATTTGTCAAAATTTAAAAAAATGTTTAATTTAGAGAGCAATGGTAATTTAACCGAAATAGATCTATCTATGTTAAATAATATCAACAACTATGAATATAAATATTATGCATTTACAGGATCCTTAGAAGTAGATCCTTCATTGTATATTTATTGTAAATGGTTTATTTTTAGCATTAAAAATATCGACAATTTAATTTCAATTGAATAATTAAAATTAAATTTAAATTAGTTTATATCATTTGTAAACCCGGACGGCGACAAAGCAACGCTTTGTGTCGGTGGGTTTATCCCGCGAAGCGGTGTATTATTTGTATGTATTGATAAATTAATATAAGTCAATACTATTCTTAAATTTTCAATATGCACAAATTTCATTTTATCAATGTCTATTTTAGTATAGAGATTCCAAATAAATTTTGGATGTGTTAACACTTTTATTAATTCATTTTCACATATTTCATGACTATTTAATAAAAAATTAAGTACGATATTTTTACTGAAAGATGGTTCAAATTTTGGATGATTTAATATCATATTCATTATCGGTTTGTTAACATGATTAATGGAATTGAACAAGTTATTTTGTCTAAATGATGGATTCATTCTTGAATCTTTCAATAAATATTCGCATATATCGTAATGAGATTTATTGTATGCTTTTATGAATGATGGTAAATTACCATCAAATTCGAATGGATCAAAATCATCAATACTAAATAAAAATTTAACAATGTCAAATGACCCATATTCGCATGCAATATTTAATATATTTTTTTTATTGTAATAATCCTCGTCCTCATCCAGCATCAAAACATCTTCTGATAATAATTTTAATAATAGATTCATATTATTATTTTTTACAGCAATTATAACTGCGTGATGTTTGCATTCGTCATCAATATTTTTCTCAGATAACATTATTCTGATGAGTTCACCTAATTCATTTAATTCGTCTGATTGATTCGATTTATCTGATTGAATTGATTCATCTAATTGAATTGATTTATCTGATTGAATTGATTCATCTAATTGAATTGATTTATCTGATTGAATTGATTCATCTAATTTATTTAATTTATTTAATTGATTTGATTTAGTTGATGGACATATCGCACATAAGTATGCACACAAATATAAAAATAAATTTTCATAAAATTGATCAATGTCACAATCTTTTTTTGATAATAATTTATAATATTTTTCTATTTCTTTTGATAATGTTGTATTTGAAGAATTTTTACTATTTATGTACCCTAAACTGAAATGCGACATTGGATAACGTAAAAGTGTAAAAAATTTATGGATAGATTTATTATTTAATTTTAATAATACATCATATCTATTACACTCATTTATTTTTGAAGATAACATTTTTATTTGTTTCATTGTCATATTCTCAACAGATTCGTCATTAATACCATCCAAGTTAATATCGGTTATAAAATTTGGTTTAAAACATTTATCAAACAACATTTTTTTTATCACATTATTATCTGTCACATCTGCCAATGTTATAATCTCATCCAATGACAATTCAATATCATCCAAACATTTACTAATTATTTTTACATTGATTTTATTTTCAAAACGAATAAAATTCATAATTATTTCGTATTCCAAACTATTTATATCATTTACTGTTTTTGTCCAATTAGTTATATTTTTTTGTGATACTAATGTATTAGTATTAGCATCAGTAACAGTAATATCCATGTTGTTATCAGTGTTGTAACGTAATATGGTACAATTATAATATTATTGCTATAATCAGTATTGATATTATTTTTCAATTTTTTTTATTTATCGCATTGATCCAATTTATTGAAATTATGTGTATTTATTAAATAATAAAAATATTATTTAATAAATGTCCAATTATTTATCAATCTTTATTTTTATTTCCAGTACATCCTTGTAGTATTTGAAATGCTGATAGACACCATAATACTAATGCAAAAATTACATGACTTGAACCATTTCTAATACAATCTATATTTCCTCTAAATAGTATAACACCACCGACAATAAAGAATGCCATACCAAATAATGCTTGAATAACGACTAACAATATATAGACACCAAATACTATACCGGTTTCAGAATCCAATTCACCATCTTTGAACAACAAAATATATATAAAAAGTAATACTGTCGCTACAGAAAATACTAATGATGCTATTCCTAGTCCTAATAAATATTTAGACACATTAATTCCCATTGCATCATCATAATCACATGAACCGGGATGAACTGCACCTAATACAATAGATGCTATTGATAATGGTAACAACACTACAGTAAGACATACGATTAAACAAATTATTACACCTTTGTTCATTTTTCCAGTTGTAATTGACTAAATATAAATTGT
>Ga0315900_10012071_pt1 | contig 10659 bp, 9 predicted proteins | sample LakEriMetagenome_FD_203521 | JGI IMG/M metagenome (GOLD analysis project Ga0315900, IMG submission 203521) | Freshwater fungal communities from buoy surface, Lake Erie, Ohio, United States - Buoy 12 MA114 | ecosystem: Environmental > Aquatic > Freshwater > Lake > Lake biofilm | place: USA: Lake...
CGATGAAGGTCGCACCACTGCCGCCTTTGGCGGCGAGAATGGTGAAGGTGCGCCCCTCGTGCCGTGCGCCATGACGACTCAGACGGTCGAGACATTGCGCCACGGCATGGTCGATCTCGGCTGGCGTCGCTGGCCAGCGCAGGATGCTGCGCACGCCTGCGCCGACGGCATCAACAAATAGTGCGCTGCTGTCCTGTCGTGTGATCAGCATGATGAGTACGTCCGGGTGGGCGTTACTCAGCTTCTCGAGTTCGGCAGGCGTGATCCACTCGCCGATCAGATCGTCGAGTATCAATACGTCAACGTTGTGCAGTACTAACGACTCGGCAAACGCACTGTCCACAGGCACGCTGCGCAGGTGGCTCACCCGCTTGTCGGTGGCGAGTTGCTCGATGAGGCGCTTCAGCCCGTCGAGTTGTCTGGAATAAAGCGCGATGCGCATGGGCCTCGAGTCCTCTCAGCGCGGTGTGGGGCGCTTGCTTTCCAGATCGCCGCCGAGGAACCGTTCAGTACGGGACGATTCCTTGAAGCCATCGGTGGGCAGCGGAATGCTCGGCGCCGGTTCGCGCAAGATACGCGCGGTCACCACGAACACGAGTTCGCTTCGATCGTTCTGGAAGTCGGTGCTGCGAAAGAGCGCTCCGAGGATCGGCAGCGAACCGAGGCCCGGCAATGCGGCAGCGGTGCCCTTGACGTTATCCTTGGTGAGTCCACCTACGGCAAAGCTTTGACCATCAGCCAGTTGGATAGTGGTCGCCGTCTTTCGGGAGGTGATGGTCGGCAGTACGGCGGTGTTTTGACCGCCGGCGCTGATGCTGGTGCCCGTGCTAGAGATTTCCGACACTTCGGCCGACACCTTGAGGTTGATGCGCTCGTCACGCAGCACGGTTGGCAGGAACTTGACGCCCACGCCGAACTCGCGCTCCTCGAGTGTGATCGCGCTACCGTTGACACCGCCGGTCGAACCTTGCGCGACGGGAATGAAAATCTTGCCGCCTGCGAGAAACTCTCCTTGCTCGCCGCTCAACGCGAGGATGGTGGGCTCGGCGAGAATCTTGATGAGCCCGTTGCGCGTTTCGGCGTCCAAGGTCACTGAGTCGGAGCCATCCACGCCGGTCAGCGTCGCCGCCGAGCCGCTCAGGAAGTTTCCAAGCAGCGTGATGGTGCGCGAAGTGCCGGAGGTCAGGTTCAGTTTTGCGCCCAGCCGGTCGATCAAGGTCTTGGAGACCTCGGCCACCTTCACCTCGAGCAGTACCTGCGGCACGCTCGCACCCGTCATGAGATTGCTGACTTTGTCAGCACCCGCGAATTGCTTGGCAAGATCGACGATCGCCGTGGCATTAGCAGCATCGTTCAAACGACCGCCAAGCACGACGGACTCGCCGTTGGCGGCTACGCGCAGCTGAGTCTCCTGCGGAAAGAGGCGGTTGAGATCAGTCTGCAGGGCGCTGATATCGCGGGTCACGCGCAAATCGACGCTGTAGGGCGTCGCCCCCGAGCGCGGCCAGATCATGAGATTCGTGGTGCCGATCTTGCGCCCAAGGATATAAAGCGCCGAGTTGTCGATGACGCGAATCTCCGCCACAGCCGGGTCGCCGATCGCCACACGCTTCACCGGGTCGACGAGCGCGTACACCGTTGAGTGGCCGGCAGCGAGGGTAATTTCTTTGCCATCGTTCGCCGTCTGGGTCGAGGACGATGCGCCGAAGATCGACCACGTGCTGAGTACCGTCAGCACCAGCGTGATAAGACCTCTGCGGATCATGGCGTCACCTTCTCTGAGCCGACGATGAGTTCTACCGCAGGCTCTGGCGCGGCGCGTGGGCGGGGTAGCGAAGTCGCAACGGGGCTTGCTTGCGGGGGCGGTGCCGGAGTCGCGCGAGGCGAGAGTTGCAGATCGCGGGGGTTGCGGACCAGCACCGTGAGTGCGCCCTCGCTGCGCGCTCGCTCGATGGCGGCAGCCTGCTCGGGCGTCACTGCCAAGGTGAGCATGCGAATAGGCTGAGGTCGATCAGCAGAGCCCGTGTCGTTGACGGCGAGCACTCGAACGCGCTCGGCGACAGGCAGACTGGAGGCAGCGGTTTCGCCGGCGGGTTGAGTCAACAACAGATCTACCGTCTGGCCGAGAATGCTTTCGACGGGTACACCGACGATGTCGTTGACACGCACGGACAGCGCACGCTCACCGACACCAAGCTGATCGTTGAGATCACCCCGTTCGCCGCGCGGCCGCAATTTGGGCTCGAGCAGCGGTTCACCGGCGTAGAGGTCGACGCGGGTCAAACGGCCGACGGCTTTTTCAGCGGTTTTCAGAGCATCAAAGTTTTTGAGGTGCGTAGGCCATTGAACGACCTCGACCATGCTGGCCTCGAGCGCAGTTCCCTTGGCCACAGACTTCGTGACCACAAGAACTGGGACCGTGGTGACCGCAGCCCGGCGCTCGACGGTGTAGATCAACACCAGCGAGACGAGCAAACCCACCAGAGCCGCGATCGCGAGCAGTGCCGCGCCGCGGACTCTCGGGAGAGCCATGAGGTACCCCGTGCCGTTCGATCAGGGCGGGTTGATCAAGTCGCCCAGCGCCGTAAAGGCCGCCGAGATGTCGCCACCGAACAAGCCGGCGGCTGTGGCGATCGCGCCGATGACCACCACGGCGAGTACCAGGTACTCGATGGCGGAGATGCCACGCTGCGACGACGGCTTGGATGAATGAAGACCTATGTTCATATTTATATGGCTCCCCTTCCGGAGGACTTGGAGTTATTCGGTCAGTTGTCTTGAGGGGGGCCAGACTCGCACAATGCCAAAGGTGGCCGCCTCCGTACATGTGCTTATCGCTAAAAAGAATCCCCTCTGACAGGGCTTAAAAATTATCACAATCAAATACTTGTGTCACATCCTTCACTAACCGCTCGATTTTTGACCCTGCTGGCGCTGGCTTTGAGCCTCGCTGCCCTGTCGCGGCCGATTGCGGCGGCGGCTCGGCCGGTTGTGACGGCGGTCCAGCCCGCCGACACGATCTATGTGGGGGAGGTCGTCACCCTGGTCGGGGCCCCGGGCGATGCGCGCTCACGGGCCGAGGCGGTGGCGGTGGCCGGTGAGCGAATCATCGCGGTCGGCTCGAGGGTCGAGGTGCTGCGCCATCGGGTTGCCGGCACCCGCGTCGTCGATCTGGGTACCAGTGTTCTGTTGCCAGGCTTCATTGATGCACACGGCCATGTCACGGCAACCTCTGCTACGCAGAGTCTCGCCGACCTCTCCGCGCCGCCGGTCGGCAGCGTGCGCAACATCGCCGATGTGCAGCAGGTGCTGCGCCGCTTCATCGCCGAGCGGCGACTGCCGCCTGGCACCGTGGTGGTGGGGCGTGGCTATGACGATGCGCAGCTGCAAGAGCGCCGCCACCCGACGCGCGACGATCTCGATGCCGTATCGAAAGAGCACCCCATCCTGCTTGCACACGTGTCCGGGCACTTGGCCGCAGCCAACTCGGCGATGCTGGCGCTGGCGGGTGTCGATGCGACCGCACCGGATCCGAGTGGCGGCGTCATTCGTCGTCGCGAGGGCTCGCGCGAACCGAACGGCGTGCTGGAGGAGTCGGCCTTCGGTCTCGTGCGCGGCAAAGTGCCGCAGCCGCCCGCCGACGCCGCACTTGCCGATCTCGTGCAGGCACTGCGCTATTACGCGAGTCAGGGTGTCACCAGCGTGCAGGATGGGGCACTCACGCCACCCTCTCGAGCCCTGCTCGATGAGGCCGCACGCCGCGATTTGCTGACCCTAGACGTGGTGACCTATTCGATGTGGTCGCCCGTGAGCCTCGATCTCAAAAAATTTGTCAGCGAAAAAACCTATCAGCGCCGCGTCAAGCACTACGGTGTCAAGCTGATCCTCGATGGCAGCCCGCAGGGCAAGACGGCGTTCCTGTCGCAGCCGTATCGCGTGCCGCCGGCGGGGCAGCCGAACAGTTACGTGGGGTATCCAACCCTGCCCGCCGAAGCGGTGCAGCGCGCCATCAACGATGCCGCGGCCAACGGTATCCCGGTGCTGGCACACGCCAACGGTGATGCAGCGGCACAGATGCTGATCGATGCGGTGGCGACGACGCGGACCGCGAATCCGGCTGCCACGACGGACGTGGTGATGATCCACGCACAAACGGTGCGCGACGATCAGCTCGATCGGATGGGGTCGCTTGGTATCACGCCGTCGTTTTTCGTCGGCCACACCTTCTACTGGGGCGATTGGCACCGCGAAGAAACGCTGGGGCCCGTCCGTGCCGATCGCATCAGCCCGACGCGTTCGGCCATCGACCGCGGGCTGTCCTTCACGCTACACACCGATACGCCAGTCGTGCCGCCCGATATGCTGCGCACGCTCTGGTCGGCCACCTCGCGACGCACGCGCAGCGGTGACATCCTCGGGCCTGCGCAGCGACTGACGGTGTGGGAGGCGCTGCAGGGTCTCACCATCAACGCTGCGCGCCAACAGGGTGACGGTCAGACGAAAGGCACGATCGAGGTCGGCAAGCAGGCTGACTTCGTGCGCTTATCGGGAAATCCGCTGCGCACCGAACCCGAAGCCCTGCGAGAGCTTCGAGTGCTCGAAACCATCGCGCGCGGCCGCAGCGTCTGGATGGCTCAAAGCCCAGAATAATCAGTCAGTTGCACCTCGCACGGCTTGACGTCGTAGGGCGGCGCGAGTCTAATACCGCTCCCCGTTCGGGGGTTGCGTCCAGCAAGGCCAGATAGCTCAGTTGGTAGAGCAGCGGACTGAAAATCCGCGTGTCGTTGGTTCGATTCCGACTCTGGCCACCATTCTTCTGCCCTACGAGGGGCTCATGTCCAAGCCCGTTACGGACAGTCTGACCATCCTTTTGACGGATATCGAAGGCTTCACCCAGAAGACTTCGCGCAAGAGTCGCGCGGACATCGTTCACATGCTCGATGAGCACAAGGCAATCGTTCTGCCTGTGCTCGAGGCTAGGGGCGGACGTCTGATAAAGACTATTGGCGATGCCTTTCTGGTCGTTTTCGATAGTCCAACTGACGCCGTGCTTGCGGGCGTCGAAGTTCAAAAAATGCTGCGCGAGCGTAACGCCAGCAAGCAGGGTGACGACCGACTGGACATTCGCATCGCCATCAATTCAGGTGAAGTGACGCTCGCAGACAACGATGTGTTTGGTGAGCCGGTCAATATCACGTCCCGCATCAACGACATTGCTGAATCAGGGGAGGTGTTCTTTACCGAGGCGGTCTATCTCACCATGAACAAGACGGAGGTGCCGTCGAGCGAGATAGGCCTACTGCAGCTCAAGGGAATCGCGGAGAAAATTCGGGTCTTCAAAGTGGTCGCCGAGACAGCTGGCCGTCCGATCACGGTTGAGGTCGTCAGCGAAACGCTCGATCGTCCGAAAGCACCTTTGGCGGGTACGCTGCAGCAGGCTCCTCAGGCACGACGGGCTTATGCGCTACTCCTCGATGCAATTTTTTGCGCCTTTTTCATCAGCTTGTTATTTCGCGAGGACGTGTTCTCCCAATTCGAGTTCGACTCCTCCATGAAAGCGACGGCCGAGACTCGCACTTTGTTCTACCAGGTCGTGGCGTGCTGGGTCGTTTACGGCGTCTTGTCGCTGACTGTCTGGGGCGCGACTCCGGCCAAACGACTGTTGGGCATACGAATCGTGCGAAGCGACGGCCAGCCGATCGACTGGCGGCATGCTCTGGCTCGAACCCTGTTTTCGCTGGTCTCAGCCAACTTTTTCATGATCGGTTACGCATGGGGTTGCTTCGGCAAGGGTCGCCTGACCTGGCATGACCGAATCGCCGGCACTATCGCGGTCGACACTAGGCCCTAGGCCAACTTTTCACCGATGCGGGAAAGCCGGTTCATTTTCTAACGCGAGATCTCCCGAAGGCTGAATGGCATCTGGCTCAAGCTCGGGCAGTCTAGCCACCTCGGCGTAGATCGGCGCGAAGTCGGCCTCGAGCGTTTGGCGCAGCAGGTCCTCGAAGCTGTCGATCACGAAGTAGGTTTGCTGGAAATCGTCGATCCGATAGTGGGTGCGCATCACGCGCTTCAGATCAAAGGCAATGCGATGCGGTGCCGGATCATCGAGCGCATACACCGACTCGCCGCGCGAGGAGACGATGCCGGCGCCGAACAGGCGCAGGCCGCCTTGGTGCCGAATCAACCCGAACTCCACCGTGTACCAGTACAGCCGGGCGAGCATGTCGATGGCACCCAGATCGACGGCCCTCAAGCCTCCTGCGCCGTAGGCCTGCAGATAGTCGGCATAGACCGGGTGTGCGAGGAGCGGTACGTGGCCGAAGACGTCGTGGAAGACGTCGGGTTCCTGCAGATAGTCCAACTGATCGGGCCGGCGAATAAAGCGACCGGCGACGAATCGGCGATTCGAGAGGTGCTCGAAGAAGTCCCGGTGGGGCACCAACCCGGGAACGGCGACTACCTGCCAGCCCGTGGCGTTCATCAGCCGCTCGGAGAGCACCTCAAAGTTCGGAATTCCGGGCTCGTCCATCTTCAACAGTTTCAGGCCGTCAAAGAAGTCGGGCACCACGCGATCCGGCAATAGTTGCACTTGCCGTGCGAAGAGGGTGTCCCACACCGCATGTTCCGCCGCCGTGTACTGGTCCCACTGCTGCGGAACGGTCCAATCGGAAGCTGCTCCGGGTGGGGGCGTATCGTAAATGTGACCCATGCCGCAAATGGTGCGCCAAAGCCCGTCGGAAGACTACCCGGTCGCTTGCTATGCTGCGTCCTATGGACCTTGCGCCTCAGCGCCGTTTGGCGGCCATCATGTTTACCGATATCGTCGGTTACTCGCGCCTGATGGGGGCGGACGAGGCGCGAGCCTTGCGTCTGCTCGATCGGCACGATGCCATCCTCGGCGAGCAGGTTCAGGCGCATGGCGGAGAGATCCTCAAGAAGATGGGCGACTCCGTGTTCGCCTGCTTCGACTCGGCGACGAGTGCGGTGCGCTGTGCGATCGCGATCCAACAGACACTGGCGCATCACAACGACACCGCGATTGCGGAGGATCGTGTGGCTGTACGCATCGGCGTGCACCTTGGCGATGTGATCGTGCGCAATGGCGATCTTTTTGGCGATGGCATCAACGTCGCGGCACGGTTGCAGCCGCTCGCCAAGCCGGGTGGTGTGTGTATCTCGAATGCCGTGTATCAGGCGGTGCTGAAGAGCGTCGACCCCAAACCGATACTCGTTGGCGAGGTGGAGCTCAAAAACATTCTCGAGCGGCATGTCATCTACGAATTCCCGCCCCTCTATGATTTGTCGACCGCGGATGCCACGGAGGCACAGGTGCAGGGCAGCTCGCCGCACACGCTCGGCGATCGGATTGTCCGTATCGATGAGTTGCCCCCTCCGGTCTCGGCGAGCAGCCATGCGTTGAAGGGGGTTGTAATGACTCTGTCTGCCCTGCTTGTGGGATTGGTGCTGTCCGAATGGCTGCACACCCGTGATGCGGGCACCCAACGGGATCTTGTCGAGCTGTTGAAAAACATCGAGATGTTTCGCGATGCGTATCTGACCGCGTTGGTGGTCTTGTTCCTGGCTGTCAGCACGGCGATGTTCTACGTCGTGCGACCCATCTCCAAGCGCTATGTGTTTCGCGACATCCGTGGCGTCGACGAATGGCTGGAGTGGGCGGTGATGGAACTTGGCTGGTGCGCGCCGTCCCGGCGGGGCAAGGCGCTGCAGTTCAGCCCGAGTTTCGTGACGGCGCTGGTGTGGGGATGGATGAAGTTGTCGGTCTGGGTCGACGGCAACTCGATCACGGTCGTGGGGCCCTCGACGTTCGTCGAGCGTCTGACGCGGACCGTCAAGGCCACCTGGAGTCCTGCGGATCAGCCGTCGCGCGGCACCTCGGCGTAAAACGGGTCACCGGCCTGGCTGACGAAGTCGACCGGTTGCGAGAGCGTGGCGAGCAGCGGGGCTGGGTCGATCTGCAGGGCGATGCGCGCGGCATCGCCGTAATGCGGCAGTTGCGTCAGCGTGGCTACAAACCTGCGGTAGAGTGCCTCGGCGTTCAGTCCCTCGCCGCCGCGCCGGGCATGACCGCGCCCATCGAACCACGGCCATTGCAGCGCTTCGTCGCGCAGTCGATGAAAGAGCCGCCACAACTGTGTGCCATCGCGATCGGGGTGCAGTGCCGGGGCATACCCCGCCGCGATCTCGGCCCGGCGCGCCGCATCGAAGATCAGCCCGCCATCGAGTGTCAGCCGACCGACCCGTGCACCGGCGAGTTGTGCGAGTTGCAGCGCGAGCGGGGAGGCAAGCCCAACGGCATGGAGGTCGAACTCGCCCACACCTGCAGCATCGATGCCTGCGAGCAGGTGTGCCGCCCATATCTTTGGGTCAGCCTCGGTCGGCAGCGGATCGGAGAGTCCGCAGCCCGGCAGGTCGGGCATCCAGAGGTGGTGTGTGCCGAGTCGTATGTCGGCGAGGCTCGTGAGATCGGCCGACGATCCCGGCGGCGCGTGCAGCAGGACGACCGTTCGTCCTGCGCCCCCTTCGCAAACATGCAGTTGGCGTGTGCCAAGTTGCTGATAGCGCCGCGTGAGTCCGACGCTCGGGGCGGGCGCCGGCGCGGCTGCGGCACTGCTCGTAGGCGCCGGCGCAGACGCCTTGGATTGCGCGAAAGCAGCCCGAACGGCTGCGCGCCATGCTGCATCGTCGGCGGGAAGTCGTTGGACCCTGCCGCAGGCCGGGAGGATCTGTTCAACGGCATCGAGAAATGAAAACAACACGTCATCCGCTCGCGCCATCACCGTGGTCGGCGTCGTGAGTGCGGCCACAGCGGGTCTGGCGGCGTAGCGCATGGCGGCTGAGTACGCGCTCGCGTAGTGAGGACCGGCCGAGAAAAAATCGATGGCGTACTCGTGCAGCGCCTCGGCGGAGGGCTCATCGGTAGGCATGCGCGCACCCGGGCGAATATCGAACCACGGGAAGTAGCGGTGCAGGTCGCGGATCTTCGTCCACTGCGTTGCGATGTAGGCGCCGCTCGTGTCGGGTACGAAGGGGCTCATGTAGCGCTCGATGAACGCATCGGGTGAGGGCTGCGCCGGTATGGAAATGCCATCGAGCAACAAGTGACCAATGACCTGTGGATGACGCACCGCACAGGCGGCCGCAATCTTGGAGCTCGTGTGAAAGGCGTATACCGTCGCGCCGCAGAGACCGAGTGCACGCAACGTGGCGGCGAGCGCATCGGCGAAGTCGGCGATTTCGGGGCGCGGCGCGACGGGCAGTGGGTCGGAGTGGCCGTAGCCCGGGGTGTCGAGCGCGAACACGGTGAACTCGTCGCTGAAGTGCTGCAGCGATCGCGCATGCAGGAGCGATGAGCGGGGGCTGTCGTGCAGCATCACCACCGCGGGGCCTGCGCCGCATACTCGGTAATGGACGTGTCGGCCGTCGACGCGAACGAATCCGCGGCGTGGGGTGGGGGCGTTGGACATCATGAGACGAATTCCACGGTGAGAGACTCGGGAGTGCGCAGCAGCATCACGAAGTCCCCGTCGCTGCGCGAGCGAGGCCCACCGTGCACGATGCCTGCAGGGCGCCAAAAATATCCGCCGGGTTCGTGATCGAACTCCATCTCGCCACCATCGAGGCATTCGACGAGTCGGTAGCGGCCGCGGACGATGTAGCCCTCTTCCACGGTTCGATGTCGCTCGAACGGCAGGGCGAGATCGGCGCCAGCGCGCAGCAGCCAGGTGCGCTGGCCTGTGGCGGGCACGCTCAGCAAATCGCGCACCTCGAGCGCCAGAGACCGGCCGGTGTCGCGCGCCGCGATGGTGCCGCCACGCCAGTCGGCAGGGGTCGTGGTCACGGTGCGCAACGTTACACCGTCGGTCGGGCGTGGTTGATCGGCAAAGACGAGCACTGTGGCAGCCGATGCACTCGATAGGGCCAGCTCATCACCGAGCGGCGCGTGCAGATAACCCCACTCGGTCAGCGTCGTGCCGGCGATCGTCAGTTCGCCTCGGAGTACGAACATCTCCAGGGTCAGGGCGCGATTCGCCGGCAACGTCATCGTCCAGCCCGCCGGTAGATCCAACTCGGCGACGTACTCGCCCGTCGGATGGCGGTGAATGAGGCGAACCGAGGCCTCGCCCCATTCGGCGAGGCGAATGGGGACGACGTGATTCGCTGAACTGACGATGGTCATGGCGGTGTCTCCGAGCGTGCCCAACGCCCCGACCTTGCGGTAAGATGTTGCGCATGGTCGAAGTCTATCCAATGCTGCAGTTCGCGCACATTCTGCTGTTCGTGTATTGGTTGGGCGCAGATCTGGGCGTGTTCATGGCTTCGCATTACGTCGCGCGAGCTGACCTGCAAACCGACGAGCGTGCCCGATTCCTCGCGCTGCTCGTGGCGCTCGACATGGGTCCGCGAACGGCGCTCGTACTGATGATCCCGACCGGTGCCACGATGATCTGGCTCGCGGGCTGGTTGCCCCTCGACGGCGCACCCACCGCGGTGATCGTGGCCGTGTCGCTCGGTTGGTTGGCGCTGGTTTGGTCTTTGCACCGCCGAACGTCGGTCCACACCCTGTGGCGGACGATCGATATGGCGCTGCGCGGTCTCGTCGTGGTGACGATGTTCACGCTCGGCGCGCTGATCGTG
>Ga0315900_10012076_pt1 | contig 10655 bp, 9 predicted proteins | sample LakEriMetagenome_FD_203521 | JGI IMG/M metagenome (GOLD analysis project Ga0315900, IMG submission 203521) | Freshwater fungal communities from buoy surface, Lake Erie, Ohio, United States - Buoy 12 MA114 | ecosystem: Environmental > Aquatic > Freshwater > Lake > Lake biofilm | place: USA: Lake...
GTGGCCGCAAGGTGCTGAAGACCAAGGCTGACGCCTGAGTCTTGACCGCCCGGCGACCTTGCGCCCCCCCGGCGCCACATGGCCGTCCACAGGTCCACCGCACTTTGTCCATTGCCCGAGGCGCCGAAAGGCGCGCTCGGGCATCGGTGTTTTTGGGTCTGCAGCGTCCACCCGTATGAACAGCCGGCCTGAGCCCTCAATTCAGCTGAGTCCTCTGAGTCAGGTGCGCCTGGCTGTCGACTGCATGGGCGGCGACCACGGCCCTTCGGTCACTCTGCCGGCCTCCCAGGCCTTTCTAGAGCGCCACCCCGACACCCACCTGGTTCTGGTGGGTACGCAGCAAGCGCTGGAGCCTGCGCGCACGTGGCCCCGCACCACCCTCGTCGAGGCCACCGAGGTGGTGACGATGGACGATCCGGTCGAGGTAGCGCTGCGCAGAAAGCGCGACTCGTCGATGCGGGTGGCCATCTCACAGGTCAAGCCCGATGAAGCCGGCATCCGCGTCGCAGACGCTTGCGTGTCGGCCGGCAACACTGGCGCGCTGATGGCCGTAGCCCGCTACGTGCTGAAGACGCTGGACGGCATTGACCGGCCGGCGATCGCCACCGTCATGCCCAACCGTCAGGGCGGCTTCACCACGGTGCTGGATCTCGGCGCGAATGTGGATTGCAGCGCCGAACACCTGCTGCAGTTTGCCTTGATGGGCAGCGCGCTCGTGGCGGCGGTTGAAGGCCGGGAAGATCCGTCGGTGGGCTTGTTGAATATTGGCGAAGAGGCTATCAAGGGCAGCGAGACGATCAAGGCCGCCGCTGAGTTGATGCGTCAGGCCGGCGCTGCCGGACGCCTGCGCTTTCATGGCAACGTGGAAGGCAACGACATCTTCAAGGGCACCACCGACATCGTCGTGTGCGATGGCTTTGTGGGCAACGTCCTGCTCAAAACCTCAGAAGGTCTGGCCTCGATGATGGGTGAGTTCATCCGTCAGGAGTTCAGCAGCAGTTGGACGTCCAAGCTGGCTGCTGTGGTGGCCATGCCAGTGCTCAGGCGCTTCAAGCAGCGTGTGGACCACCGCCGCTACAACGGCGCCGCTCTCCTGGGCTTGCGGGGGCTGGTCTTCAAGAGCCATGGCTCTGCAGACGCTTTCGCCTTCGAGAACGCGCTGGAGCGCGCCTACGACGCCGCGCGCAATCGTCTGCTGGAGCGGGTGGAGCACCGCATTGCCAGGAGCGTCGGCAGTTCCTCACACCACGAGCCTGCCAGCCCAGCTGGCGAGGCACCACTGCAAGGGCAACCTGCCGCCGCATGAACGCCGCACCCCGATACGCCCGCATCACGGGCACTGGCAGCTACCTGCCGCCCCGCCGGCTGACCAATGCCGACATGGTGAGCCTGCTGGCCGAGCGCGGTCTGGAGACCAGCGACGACTGGATCGTGGAGCGCACGGGCATCCGCGCCCGGCACTTCGTCGACGATGGGGTGAACGCCAGCGATCTCGCCCTTCACGCTGCACGCCACGCCCTGCAGGCCGCGGGGCGCGAGGCCTCGGAGATCGACCTGATCATCGTGGCCACGTCCACGCCCGACATGGTCTTCCCCTCAACGGCCACCATCCTGCAGCACAAGCTGGGGGTGGCCGGTTGTCCGGCGTTTGACCTGCAGGCGGTGTGTTCGGGCTTTGTGTACGGGCTGTCCGTGGCTGACGCCATGATCCGGGCGGGCTCGGCGAACAAGGCCCTGGTGGTGGGTGCCGAGGTGTTCTCCCGCATCCTGGATTTCCAGGACCGCACCACCTGCGTGCTGTTTGGCGATGGCGCTGGGGCCGTGGTGCTCGAAGCCGGCGACACACCGGGCATCCTGGCCACCGAGCTTCACGCCGATGGGTCGCATGTGGGCATTCTGTGCGTGCCGGGCACTGTGGCGGGCGGGCAGGTGCTCGGAGACCCGCTGCTCAAGATGGACGGCCAGGCCGTGTTCAGGCTGGCCGTGGGTGTGCTCGAAGGCGTGGCCCGTTCGGTGCTGGCCAAGGCCGGCCGTACGGAGGCGGATGTCGACTGGTTGATCCCTCACCAGGCCAACATCCGCATCATGCAGAGCACGGCCCGCAAGCTCAAGCTGGACCCGAGCCGCCTGGTGGTCACGGTGGATCAGCATGGCAACACCTCGGCAGCCTCCGTGCCGCTGGCACTGGACCATGCCGTGCGCAGTGGGCAGGTTCAGCGCGGTGACACCGTCATGCTCGAGGGCGTGGGTGGCGGCTTCACCTGGGGCGCCGTGCTGCTGGACTATTGAGAACGAGATCGAGAACGCATCGAGACGTCGCCATGAAATCCTTTGCTTTTGTTTTCCCTGGTCAGGGGTCGCAGTCGGTGGGCATGCTGGACGCCTGGGGCGACCACCCGGCGGTTCGCTCGACCCTGCAGGAGGCCTCCGACGCCCTGGGTGAAGACATTGGACGTCTGATCCATGAGGGCCCGAAGGACGCCCTGGACCTCACCACCAACACCCAGCCCGTCATGCTGACGGCCGCCATTGCTTGCTACCGGGCCTGGCGTCACGACGGCGGTGATGAGCCCGCGGCGGTGGCTGGTCACTCCCTGGGGGAGTACAGCGCCTTGGTGGCCGCCGGTGCGCTGAGCTTGGCCGAAGCCCTGCCGTTGGTGCGCTTTCGCGCGCAGGCCATGCAGGAGGCCGTACCGGTGGGCGCAGGCGCCATGGCGGCCATCCTGGGCTTGGACGCAGCCGTCGTGAGCGATGTCTGCGCCCAGGCCGCGGCGGCCACGGGGCAGGCCGTGGAGGCCGCCAATTTCAACGATCCGAAGCAAACCGTGATCGCAGGCACCAAGGCCGGTGTGGACAAGGCCTGTGAGATGCTCAAGGCGGCGGGCGCGAAACGGGCTTTGCCGCTGGCGGTCTCGGCGCCATTCCACTCCTCCCTCATGAAGCCTGCGGCGGATCGGCTGAAGGACAAGCTGGCCGCCGCAGCGCTGGTGACACCGCGAATGCCCGTGGTCAACAACATCGATGCTTGCGTGCAGACCGACCCCGAGGCCATCCGAGACGCGCTGTACCGTCAGGCCTTCGGCCCCGTGCGCTGGGTGGAGGTGGTCCAGGCCTTGCGCCAGCGTGGCCTGACCCATGTGCTGGAGTGCGGACCCGGCAAGGTGCTGTCGGGCCTGGTCAAGCGCGTCGATGCCGATGCCGTGAGCATGACCGTCCTGGATCCGGCCACCTTGGCCGAAGCCCGGAACCTGCTCGCCTGAATGTGCTCATGCGCATGCTCACGCTCACGCTTGCCCGAGCCACCGCCACATTCCCGCCCGCCCGAAGGAGAGACTTGCCTTGACTGCTGATGTCCAGAACGCCGGGCAAGCGCCCCAGTCCGCCCTCGTCACCGGCGCCAGCCGGGGGATCGGCCGTGCCATCGCGCTCACACTGGCTCAGGCCGGGTTTCGTGTCGCGGGGTCTGCTACGTCGCAGGCCGGAGCTGATGCCATCACCCAGGTGCTCTCGCCCTGGGGCGGCCACGGCATCGTGTTGAATGTGAATGACGCTGCGGCTTGCGAGGCTGCCGTTGATGAACTGGTGAAGTCCCTGGGCGGGCTGCAGGTGCTGGTCAACAACGCTGGCATCACGCGCGACACGCTGGCCATGCGGATGAAGGACGAGGACTGGGACGCTGTGCTGGACACCAATCTCAAGGCGGTGTTCCGCATGAGCCGTGCCGTGATCCGTCCGATGATGAAGCAGCGCTACGGCCGCATCATCAACATCACCTCGGTGGTGGGGGCCAGCGGCAATGCCGGCCAGGCCAACTACGCCGCGGCCAAGGCCGGCGTGGCAGGCCTCACGCGCGCCCTGGCACGAGAGCTGGGCAGCCGCCAGATCACCGTGAACTGCGTTGCACCGGGCTTCATCGCCACGGACATGACCGATGTGCTGCCTGAAGCTCAGAAGGCCGCGCTGCTGCAACAGATCCCGGCGGGGCGTCTGGGATCGCCCGATGAGGTGGCGCATGCCGTCGCCTTCCTGGCCTCGCCCTTGGCAGGCTACGTCACCGGGACCGAGCTGCATGTCAACGGCGGCATGTACATGTCGTGATGCGGTTCGGTTGATGGTGTTTGTCGGCGGCTGTGAGGCCGCGAACCGGTGGCCGCCCTGACCGGTAGAATCCTGGGCTGTTTTTCAAGCTCCATTTCCGGAGCACTCGGAGAAGTCATGAGCGATATCGAAGCGCGCGTCAAGAAGATCATTGCCGAACAACTCGGCGTTCCCGAAGCCGATGTGACCAACGAGAAGGCCTTCGTGGCCGATCTGGGCGCTGACTCTCTGGATACCGTGGAACTGGTGATGGCGCTCGAAGACGAGTTCGGCATCGAGATTCCCGACGAGGAAGCCGAGAAGATCACCACGGTGCAACTGGCGATCGACTACGCGGTCAACCACCAGAAGGCATGACGCGCCGGCGCGTCGTCGTCACCGGGCTGGGCCTCATCAGCCCGGTGGGCAATACCGTCCAGGACGGCTGGGCGAACCTGGTTGCCGGGCGTACCGGCATCGGTGCGATCACGCGCTTTGATGCGGCCAGCTTCGCTTGTCGCTTCGCAGGCGAGGTCAAGGGCTTCAATGTCGAGGACTACATCCCCGGCAAGGAGGCTCGTCACATGGACACCTTCATCCACTACGGCTTGGCCGCGGCGGTGCAGGCTGTGCAGGACGCCGGGCTGCCCACTGGTGACGCGCTGACCGAGGACCAGGCCGAGCGGATCGGCTGCATGGTGGGCTCTGGCATCGGTGGCCTGCCCATGATCGAGCAGACCGTGGTCGACTACCGCGAGCGCGGCGCCCGCCGCATCTCGCCGTTCTTCGTGCCGGCCTCGATCATCAACATGATCTCGGGCCACATCTCGATCAAGTACGGCTTCAAGGGCCCGAACCTCGCCATCGTCACTGCTTGCACCACGGGGCTGCATTGCATTGGTGATGCCGGACGGATGATCGAGTATGGCGATGCGGACGTGATGATCGCCGGCGGCGCTGAGAGCACCGTGTCGCCGCTGGGCGTGGGCGGATTCGCTGCTGCGAGGGCGCTGTCCACCCGCAACGAATCACCGGAAACCGCCTCTCGTCCCTTTGACAAGGACCGTGACGGCTTCGTGCTGGGTGAAGGCTCGGGCGTGCTGGTGCTGGAAGAGTACGAGCATGCACGCCGCCGTGGCGCCAAGATCTACGCCGAACTGGCAGGTTTTGGCATGGGCGCTGACGCCTTCCACATGACGGCCCCGAACGTGGACGGCCCCAAGCGGTCGATGCGCGCCGCGCTGCGCAACGCGCGCGTCAACGCCGATGAGGTGCAGTACCTCAACGCCCACGGCACCTCCACGCCCTTGGGCGACATCAACGAGACCAACGCCGTCAAGGCTGCCTTCGGTGACCACGCGCACCGGATGGTGGTGAACTCCACCAAGTCCATGACCGGCCACCTGCTGGGTGGGGCCGGCGGTATTGAGTCGGTGTTCACGGTGCTGGCCTTGCACCACCAGGTGTCGCCGCCCACCACCAACATCTTCAACCAGGATCCTGAGTGCGACCTGGACTACTGCGCCAACACGGCGCGGGACATGAAGATCGAAGTGGCCGTCAAGAACAACTTCGGTTTTGGCGGAACCAACGGAACACTGGTGTTCAGGCGCGCCGCCTGAACGTCCCGCCTGTCCGGTGACGCCCTGCCGCTGCCTGCGACAGGGCGCTTCTGTCTGATGCGTACGCCACCCCCGGTCCACATCCGGCTGGGCCGAGATCCCCTTTGGCAAGCGGTGTCCACTGCCTTGGCCGGCTTGGCTGGTGTCTGTATAGGCTGGTGGATCGTGCTGCATGCAGCACCTCATCTGGGGTACACCCCGAGGAGCGGCAGTCTCTGGGCGCTGTCCGACCTACCGGTGGTGTGGTTCACCTTGGTGCCTCTGGCGCTCGGCTGGGCTGCAGGCTGGGCAGGTCGGCGCTGGGCCAGGGTTGAGCCTCTGCAACTGGCCTGGACCGGGCAAGTCTGGCAGGCGCGACCGGTCTGCGATGACATCAGCGCGGCCGATCCTGCTCTTTATCAGGTGGGGTACCTGGGCGTCTCCGCGCCAAGCCGCAGCATCGAAGCGCCGGCAGGGGCTCCCTGGAGGGCCTGTGAACCGGCGCTGATGATCGACCTGGGCGCCTGGATGCTGCTGCGCCTGCGCTGGCCGGGCGATGGTTCACCACAGCGCAAGGGTGAGGTCTGGCTGGCGGTGGCCGCGTCGCAAGTGGATCCCTGGTCCTGGCACGGATTGCGGGTTGCGCTACATTGCGCGCGCTCTGGCGCACTGGGCTTGGCCTGAGACCGTGACCGCAGGTCTTGCAGGGTGCGCCAGGGCCCACATGTAACGGACCAACTAGGTGGGCCGAGACTTGCGGGCCCCAAAACAGCTGTACCCTGCCCACTCCACTGGAGAACCCTCATGTTGCAAGCCTTGTCCATTCGAGCCAGCGCGGCGGGCATCGGTCCGCTTCGTCGGGGATTGCTGCGCGCGGCCTTGGTCGTGCTGGGCGCAGCGGCTATCGCCTTGCCGGTGTCGGTGACGGCCCAGTCACTGCCCGACTTCACTGAACTGGTGGAGCGCGTGGGCCCGTCGGTCGTCAACATCCGCACCACCGAGCGCGGGCGGTCTGCTGCTGGTGGCGCCGAGGCGGACCCGAGCATGGAGGAATTCTTCCGCCGCTTTGGCATCCCCATGCCCGGACGCCCTGGCCAGCGCCCAGGCCCGCGCGGGGAGGACGAGCCTCAGCAGCGCGGCGTGGGCTCGGGCTTCATCCTGAGTGCTGACGGCTTCATCATGACCAACGCCCATGTGGTGGATGGCGCTGACGAGGTGCTGGTCACCTTGACGGACAAGCGCGAGTTCAAGGCCAGGATCATTGGCGCTGACAAGCGCACCGATGTGGCTGTGGTCAAGATCGAGGCCTCAGGCTTGCCCTTTGTCAGGATTGGCGACGTCAATCGGCTTAAGGTGGGCGAGTGGGTGATGGCCATCGGTTCGCCCTTTGGCCTGGAGAACTCGGTCACCGCCGGCATCGTGAGCGCCAAACAGCGTGACACGGGCGACTACCTGCCCTTCATCCAGACCGATGTGGCCATCAACCCGGGCAATTCCGGTGGCCCGCTGCTGAACCTGCGCGGCGAGGTGGTGGGCATCAACTCCCAGATCTACAGCCGCTCGGGCGGGTTCATGGGCATCAGCTTTGCCATCCCCATCGACGAGGCCATGCGGGTGTCAGACCAACTGCGCACCAACGGGCGCGTCATCCGCGGGCGCATTGGCGTGCAGATCGCGCCAGTTACCAAGGAAGTGGCCGAGGCCATCGGTCTTGGCAAGCCCGCGGGTGCGCTCGTGCAGAGCGTGGAGACAGGCGGACCTGCTGACAAGGCCGGCGTGGAAGCTGGCGACATCATCACCCGCGTGGACGGCAAGGTGGTCGAGAAGTCCGGCGACCTGCCGCGTATCGTGGGCGGAACACGCCCGGGGTCCAAGGCCACGCTGCAGATCTTCCGCCGAGGCTCCACCAAGGAGTTGAGCGTCACGGTGGGCGAGTTCGAGCCGGACCGTCCCACCCGCCGTGCCCAGGCCGAGCCGGGCGGTGGTAGCGCGCCGGTCAAGAGCGCCCTGGGTATCACGGCCTCAGACCTCACCGATGCCCAAAAGCGCGACCTCAAGCTCAAGGGCGGTGTGCGCGTGGATGCGGTGGACGGCGCGGCAGCCCGGGCCGGGCTCCGCGAGGGCGACGTGATCTTGTCCGTTGACAACACCGAGATCACCGATCTGCGCCAGTTTGCCGCCGTGGCGGCCAAGGTGGAGAAGTCCCGTGCGGTGAGCGTGCTCGTACGCCGGGGCGAGTGGGTGAACTACCTGGTGATCCGCCCCAACCGGTGAGAAAGACAGGGATGCGGGCGGCCCGGCGCCCCGGCAGCCTTGGGCCACTGGCCGCAGGCGTGGGCAGGCTTGAGGCAGCTCTGGTCTGCACAAGCCCCAGCACTCGTCTCGGAGGTGGCCCTGGCTACAATGCCAGCTGAATAAAGTTGTTGCCCAACAAGTACGTTGGAAGGCGCGTCAACCCTGGGACGCGCCTTTTTTTTAGGCGACCGCCACCCCCTTCTCGCGCAGTCACCCGATTCGATGGACCACATCCGCAACTTCTCGATCATTGCCCACATCGATCACGGCAAGAGCACGCTGGCTGACCGCATCATCCAGCGCTGTGGTGGGCTGTCCGATCGGGAGATGGAGGCCCAGGTGCTCGACTCCATGGACATCGAGCGCGAGCGCGGCATCACCATCAAGGCCCAGACCGCGGCCCTGAGCTACAAGGCACGTGACGGCAAGGTCTACAACCTCAACCTGATCGACACGCCCGGACACGTGGACTTCAGCTACGAGGTCAGCCGCTCGCTCTCTGCCTGCGAGGGCGCCTTGCTGGTGGTGGACGCCAGCCAGGGCGTGGAGGCCCAGACGGTGGCCAATTGCTACACGGCGCTGGACCTGGGCGTGGAAGTGGTGCCCGTACTCAACAAGATGGACCTGCCCCAGGCCGACCCGGACCGTGCCAAGCAGGAGGTGGAGGAGGTCATCGGCATTGATGCCACCGACGCCATTCCCTGCTCGGCCAAGACTGGCATGGGCATCGACGACATCCTGGAAGCGGTGATCACCCGCATGCCAGGGCCTAAGGGCAACCCCGAAGGCCCGCCCCGGGCCATGATCATCGACAGCTGGTTCGACAACTATGTCGGCGTTGTCATGCTGGTACGGGTGGTGGACGGGCAGCTTCGGCGCGGCGACCGTATTCGCATGATGGCCTCCAACGCCGTGTACGGCATCGAGCAGATCGGGGTGTTCACGCCCAAGTCGGTGCCGCGGGATGAGCTGCGCGCGGGCGAGGTGGGCTTCGTCATCTCCGGCATCAAGGAGCTCAAGGCCGCCAAGGTGGGTGACACCATCACCCTGGAGAAGAAGCTGCCCAACAACGCCGGTCCGGCCACGCAGGCCTTGCCGGGCTTCAAGGAGATCCAGCCTCAGGTCTTTGCGGGTCTGTACCCCACCGAGGCCAGCGAGTACGACTCGCTGCGCGATGCGCTGGAAAAGCTGCAGCTGAATGACTCCTCGCTGCGCTTCGAGCCCGAGGTGAGCCAGGCGCTGGGCTTTGGCTTTCGCTGCGGTTTCCTGGGCCTGCTGCACATGGAGATCGTGCAGGAGCGCCTGGAGCGCGAGTTCGATCAGGACCTGATCACCACAGCGCCCAGCGTCATCTACCAGGTGGAACTGGGCGACGGCGAAGTGCTGGAGGTGGAGAACCCGAGCAAGATGCCGGACCAGGGCCGAATTCAGGAAATTCGCGAGCCCATCGTCACGGTGCACCTGTACATGCCCCAGGACTGCGTGGGCCCGGTGATGACCCTGGCCAACCAAAAGCGCGGCGTGCAGCTCAACATGGCCTACCACGGCCGCCAGGTGATGCTCACCTACGAGCTCCCGCTGGCCGAGATCGTGCTGGACTTCTTCGACAAGCTGAAATCCGTCTCGCGCGGCTATGCCTCCATGGACTACGAGTTCAAGGAGTACCGTGCGGCTGACGTGGTGAAGGTGGACATCCTCATCAACGGCGACCGCATCGACGCGTTGAGCCTGATCGTGCACCGCGGCCAGAGCCAGTACCGCGGGCGCGAAGTGGCCGCCAAGATGCGCGAGATCATCCCGCGCCAGATGTACGACGTGGCCATCCAGGCGGCCATCGGGGCCAACATCATCGCCCGCGAGAACATCAAGGCGCTGCGCAAGAACGTGCTGGCAAAATGCTATGGCGGTGACATCACCCGCAAGCGCAAGCTGCTGGAAAAGCAGAAGGCGGGCAAGAAGCGGATGAAGCAGATCGGCACGGTCGAGGTGCCGCAAGAAGCCTTCCTGGCCATTCTTCGAGTCGACGACTGACGAGGCAACCCCACCTGTGATGAGTGCACTCACTGCGGCGCTGTATGGCGCGCTGGCCGTCTACCTGGGGGGCTGGTTCCTGGGCTTCTGGGTAGGCAACTTTGCCTTGTTGCTCTTTCTGTTGTCGGTGGTCACCGGCGGCTACTGGCTGGCAGAGCGGTTTCACTTCCTGCCCGCCCGGCAGGCGGCTGCGGCTGCGCTGGTGGCGCGGCAGGCCGAGCGGCGTGCCGAGCTTACTCGGCTGGGCATCTCCAAGGTGGACGATGACGTGGCCGAGGCCCACGAAAAGCTGCTGCTCCAGCCCTGGTGGCTGGACTGGACGGCCGGGCTGTTCCCGGTGATCGTGGGTGTGTTCGTCCTGCGCTCCTTCCTCTTCGAACCCTTCAAGATCCCCTCGGGTTCGATGGTCCCCACGCTGCTGGTGGGCGACCTCATCCTCGTCAACAAGTTCGAGTACGGCGTGCGCCTGCCCGTGCTCAACAAGAAGATCGTCAACAACCAAGACCCGGAGCGCGGCGATGTGGTGGTGTTCCGCTACCCGCCCGACCCGCGGCTGGACTACATCAAGCGCGTGGTGGGGGTGCCGGGCGACGAGATCGTCTACCAGAACCAGAAGCTCACCCTCAACGGCAAGCCGGTGCCCATGCAGGC
>Ga0315900_10012077_pt1 | contig 10655 bp, 11 predicted proteins | sample LakEriMetagenome_FD_203521 | JGI IMG/M metagenome (GOLD analysis project Ga0315900, IMG submission 203521) | Freshwater fungal communities from buoy surface, Lake Erie, Ohio, United States - Buoy 12 MA114 | ecosystem: Environmental > Aquatic > Freshwater > Lake > Lake biofilm | place: USA: Lake...
ATGGCTCGATCATGAATACAGGTTCTGTTGAACATATCAAAGATGCAGCAGCAATGCTTGGGATATACTGTGATCTCCTTGCAATTCGTGCCTTTCCTGGCTTACAGAATAAAACCGAGGACTATGCCGAGTCATTGATTGAGGCTTTTGTACGCCATGCTCGTATTCCGGTGATTAGTTTGGAATCTGCCACTGTCCATCCTCTGCAAAGTCTGGCTGATATGATGAGCATCAAAGAAACAAGTAAGCAAGAACAAAGGAAGATTGTACTTACTTGGGCTCCACACATAAAACCTTTGCCGCAATCTGTTCCCAATTCATTTGCAGAATGGACATTGAAATGTTTTCGCAATCTGACTATTGTTCAACCTCCCGGTTATGAACTCAGCTCGCAGTTCACTGAAGGAGCGACTATTGAATATGATCGAAAGAAAGCACTCGAAGGGGCTGACTTTATATATGTAAAGAATTGGTCATCATTTGAACACTATGGATCAATGCCAATAGTAGAAGATGATTGGCTTTTTGACCAAACTATATTGCATCATGCGCCAAATGCCAAAGTCATGCATTGCCTGCCGGTCCGAAGAAATCTAGAAATCACCGACGAAGTCCTGGATGGTCCGCAAAGCATCATTCATCTCCAAGCAGAAAATCGCATTTATGCCGCACAAGCTGTATTGCATGACATACTCGAATCGATGCAATGAAAGAGCAATTATACATCATAAAAATCGGTGGTAATTGCATTGATGACAAATCTGTACTCATCCCATTTCTTTCTACATTCTCAGCGATACAAGGAAAGAAGATCCTGATTCACGGAGGAGGTTCGATTGCAACAAAACATGCACAGCTTTTGAATATACAACAGCATTTTCATGAAGGAAGAAGAATCACCGATAAGCAGACTCTTGACATTGCAGTCATGTCATATAGAGGACTCATCAATGCAGAGATTACCTCCAAATTGCAATCAATGAATTGTAATGCTCTTGGTATTTGTGGAGCCGATGCTGGATTGATTAAAGCAACAAAGCGATTGGTTAATGATATTGACTTTGGTTTCGTAGGTGACATAGATGTGGATTCCATCAATGTTGACATATTCAGACACCTCTTGGAATTCCCTCTAATACCGGTCATCGCACCCATAACATATGATCGTTTCGGGAATCTCTTGAATACAAATGCAGACACAATAGCAACGATGATTGCAATTGCTCTTCAAAAGACATATGATATAACACTCATCTATTGTTTTGACAAAAGTGGCGTTCTATCAAATCCTGCAAATGAAGAATCCATGCTCACATCACTAAATAAAGCTGAATATGATGAACTTAAAAACCAATGCATGATAAACAAAGGTATGATACCGAAATTAGATAATGCATTTCTTGCTTTGAATTCAGGAGTTAATACAATTTGTCTGACAAGTCCGGATTCCTTGAAATCGGATTGCATGATTACAAAAGGGACAAGAATAATTTCATGATTCAATATCAAGAATATATAGAACTATTGCAGTTGCTTATCTCTATACCATCCTATTCAGGGAATGAGGAACAAACTGCAGATTGCATTGCGGATTTCTTACAGAAAAAAGGGATTATCGTTGAGAGGTATATCCACAATGTCTATGCGAGAAATTCTCGATTCTCTGAAGACTTACCAACTGTCCTTTTGAATTCACATCATGATACAGTAAAACCAAATCAGGGATATTCGAGAGATCCATTCGAACCATGCACTGAGAATGATCGCTTATATGGCTTGGGAAGCAATGACGCAGGAGGATCACTGATTGCATTACTCGCAACATTCTATCATTATCATGATGCCGAATTACCTTACAATCTCATATTCGCTGCTACTGCCGAAGAAGAAATTTCAGGTCGAAATGGGATAGAATCTATTCTTCCACTTATTGGCAATATTGATTGTGGAATTGTGGGCGAACCAACCGGTATGCAGATAGCAATAGCCGAAAGAGGATTACTTGTCCTGGATTGCACTGTCTATGGAACTGCAAGCCATGCAGCATATGGATCCGCTGATAGTGCATTATACAAAGCAATGGAAGATGTAAACTTCATCAAGAATCATTCATTTGAAAAGTCTTGCTCATTTCTTGGCAAGACAATGATGAATGTCACCATGATCAATGCCGGAACGCAACACAATATTATTCCCGACAAGTGCACATATGTTATTGACATACGAATGAATGCAGAGTATCTGCCTGAAGAAATTATTGGAATTTTACAATCACATCTACATGCAGAGATCAAACCTCGTTCTCTACGATTGCGACCATCATTGATAGAGCATACTCATCCATTAATTCAAGCAGGCAATGCAATGCATATACCCATGTATGCTTCCATGACTATGTCTGACCAAGCACTCATGCACTTCCCGACAATTAAGTTTGGTCCGGGTGAATCTAATAGATCTCATACTGCAGATGAATTCATCTATCTTCATGAGATTCATCAAGGAATAGATAGATACATTGATTTTCTTTCAATCTTACAAGACATACAATGAAACTTTGGCAATCCAATACGGACTCAAATGATTACTCTGCAATCATCGAGAAGTTTACAATCGGAAGAGACAATGAATTTGATTTGATGCTTGCCAAGCATGATATCATGGGCTCAAAAGCTCATTGTACAATGTTACATGGAATCAATGTATTGTCAGAAACAGAATGTAAAGCGATTCAATCTGCTCTGGATTCCATTGCCAAAGATATCGAACAAGGTACATTTCAAATAGAAGATGGAATCGAGGATATTCATTCGCAAATTGAATTCGACCTTGTCAAGCAATTGGGTGATATTGGGAAGAAAATACATACGGGAAGATCAAGAAATGATCAATCGCTGCTTGACATCAAATTATTCATCAAAGAAGAACTGCATGGAATAGCCACTTTGACTCAGTCATTGTTTGATACATTGATTCAACAAAGCGAACAATACTCTTCAGTCTTGATGCCCGGCTATACACATATGCAATTGGCAATGCCATCATCATTTGGTTTATGGTTTTCCGCCTATGCTGAAAGCCTGAGTGAAGATGTCTTACTCATTGGTACTGCCTTCGAATTGGCCGATACGAATCCATTGGGGTCCGGCGCGGGATATGGCTCATCATTTCCTCTTGACAGAGCATTGACCACAAAAGAACTTGGAATGAGAAGTATGAATGTGAATTCCATTTATGCTCAGATGACGCGAGGAAAAATTGAAAAAATAACAGCATTTGCATTAAGCTCTATTGCTGCAACACTGTCGAAAATATCAATGGACATTTGTTTTTTCATGAATCAACATGTCAATCTCATTGGACTTTCAAAGGAGTTTACAACAGGTAGCAGCATAATGCCACATAAGAAAAATCCAGATGTCTTTGAATTGATCAGAGCCAAATGTAATCGCATTCAATCTTTACCAAATGAATTGACGCTTTTGACGAATAATTTGATTTCGGGGTATCATAGGGACTTTCAATTGACAAAAGAGTGCTTATTTCCGGCCCTAGGAGAATTAGCCTCATGTCTTGAAATGACACAACTCATGATATCAAATCTCACAATCAATACTCAGGTGATAGAAGAAGATCTCTATGCAGTTTTGTTCTCGGTTGAAGAAGTCAATAGAAGAGTACTCGCTGGCATGCCATTCAGAGATGCATATATGCAAGTCTCAAGTGAGATCGAAAGTGGGACATTCTCGGCTGAAAGGAGCGTGAATCACACACATATTGGAAGTATTGGGAATTTGGGTAATGATCTTATCAAACAGCAATTTGAAAAGAGAATGGAAGTGTTTGGATAGTCGATTATTCATCAAGAAGAATGGATAATGCAGTCTCATCTTTTACTACACTCATCACGATATTGCTATGATATTGTCCGATATTGGGAATATTCGCAATCTTATTCATGATAAAAGTATTATATGCATCAATATCTCGTATTGCAATCTTAAGCATATAATCATAAACGCCTGTAAGACTCACTGCTTCGATGATTTCAGGAATGGTTTTGATTCTTTTCTCAAAGTCAATCAGACTTTTTTTCGATTGTTCTTTCAATGTGATATTACAGTACACAAATAAATGCACACCGATCTTCTTGGGATCAAGTATTGCTACTCTTGACTTGATTATTCCCTCTTCCTCCATTCTGCGAATTCTTTCATAGGTAGGATTATATGACAAACCAATACTAGTTGCAATCTCTTTATAGGAAATCATGCAATCTTCTTGAAGTATCTCTAGTATTTTTCTATCAATGGCATCCATATTCATACCTGTTAAAGCAGACTATATTTGAATTCATGTTCAATATATGCAATATTCAGTCAGTTCGAAATTGATATCCGGGATTCATTTGCAGTAAAAAGGAGTGCAAATAATCTCATCTTTTCCCTCTTTTATTGACTCTCTTCCCGGAATTACTTCTCGAAGCACTCTTTGGTTTATGCGTTTGAGAAGATCCATGATGTTTACTCGTATTAGACTTTTTGGATATTGGCTTCGAAGCAGTTTTTTTCTTGTCTTCAGCTGAAGACTTTTCAAGCATAGAATATAGCGTCTTCATTTCGCTTTCTGTCAGATCTCTCCAATCACCAATCGGCAGACCTTTCAATCCTATATTCATGATGCGAATTCTTTCAAGCTTGATTACTTCATAACCAAAGTGTTCGCACATTCTGCGGATTTGTCTATTCAGTCCTTGAATGAGTGTGATTCGAAATGTATTGGGAGTGACCAGCTCAATCTTACATTTTTTTGTCATGACTCCAAGCATAGGAACACCATTTGCCATGGATTCAATCACAGATTGAGTGAGTGGTTTATTGACAGTCACCACATATTCTTTTTCATGATTATTCCCTGCTCGCAAAATCTTATTAACAAGGTCTCCATTATTCGTTAGGAATATCAATCCTTGAGAATCTTTATCCAGGCGTCCTATAGGAAAGATTCTTTTGCTATGATTCACGAATCGAATGATATTGTTTGGTACATCTTCAGTGGTGGATTCGATACCGACAGGTTTATTCAATGCGATGAAGATGGTATCATCACCCTTTCTCGGCTCAAGAGCTATCCCATTCACTACGACTCTATCACCCACATGCACTTGATCTCCAATCACCGCCCTTTTCTTATTGATAAACACACGACCTCTTTCAATATGCTCATCAGCTTCACGCCGTGAGCACATACCGCTTTCGCTGATGAATTTGTTTAATCGAATGGTAGTATGTTTCATGAACTGTAAATTCGAAATGAATATTCGGTGCAAGTTACAGTATTTATAGTTGTTTGGGGAATGGCAACTTGTCCTCTTTACTCACCACTCCAATATCGAATAGCCAAGACTCACACTGTTTTTGCATATAAATAACAATCTTTCAGCGTGCCATCTTTGTGCTTTATAGCTTTCTTTAGGAATCCTTCTTTCAGGTAATTGTTCTTGATTGCAACACATTCACTCCCTTTATTCTCCGGTTGCATAAGCAATTCAAAGCGCGACATTTGAAATTCTCGTTTGCAAATCTCCTCCAATATGCGCACAGCTTCTGTAGCAATACCTTGTCCCCAATACTGTTCATCAACGAAATACCCAATCTCTCCAATAAATGGTCTATGAGCATTTACTTTGACGCCGATTCCCCCTACGATTACTTCCCCTTTCAAGATGGTATAATTCCACTCTTTATGTTCTTCAACCCGTTTAGTATTTCCTTCTAGCCATTTCTTTTCAGCTTCCACTGATTCCGGTTGAGAGCCGAAATAGAGAAAATTGGGATTATTCAATATCTCGAAGAAGCGCTGGGCATCGCTTATTTGTTGTAATCGTAGTTGAATCATAGTAGAGTTTTATCTTTATGTATACCTGAATAGTAATCTCTTAGATAGTTTGTACATCAATGTTATAAATTCCGATAACTACATAGAGTAATTATCGGTTGAATGACCCAATGTTTATAGGGTAGAACAATCATTTACATAAATGTTGATGACTTTTTTCATCTTAGATTTCCTTTAACTGCTTTCACTTATTCATGATGTGAATATTTGGTAGCAATTGCAGTGATAAAATAGAATCAATCATTTCAAGTAATAATCTTTCTTTTAATTTAACACCTTCCTTTTTCGAATCCATTAGACTTTACAGTAGATTCATTTTTACAAGTTAAATCTTCCTCCTATTTGAAGGAAATAAATAAATCCACCCGCAGAAGCATTATATGTAGTTTGACCTAAAGTTTTTGATTCTGTGCCACTCAAGTTAATGCTCCATCCAAAACTAGCATCTATATACACTGTATTTTGAAATGGAAATACTCTCAGACCTAGTCTAGGAACAATATAACTTTTAATAATAGTTTGCTTAGCACCTGTTAATTTATCCTCCAGCATAAACCATTCTGGGCCTCCTAATACTCCTGCGTATATTCCTTTTCTATCTTCACGCAGATAGTAGTTAGCAAAGATTTCCATCGCATAGTTTCGCCTAACACTGATATTATCAGCATTCTCAAAGAATGTGTTTTTTATAAAATCTGGAGGGACTACACTAAATCCAATTGCTCCTATTTGCCAATTATCATATTCCAGCGCTAGGCTTCCACCACCTCCGCTAGCAAGAAATAAAAACGGATATGCATCAACGCTTAATTGAAATGGCGATGGGTCTTTATCCTTACCTAAGATGTGGTTTTCAAAGAAACTTAATTTGTCTTGTGCGAAAACACTTGTTGCGATAGAAACAAAGGCTAAGATTAAGAATGTTTTTTTCATTGTGCTCTTTTCATTTTATTAAGAATAGCACAAATTTATAGTAGGTAGAGACTAGATTTTGTTGACTTTTGCTAAGATTTTCGTCTAGCTCTAATTCTGCTCAAACTTTCAGGACTTATACCTAATAGATTAGCTAAGTATTTCTGTGGCACATGTTGAAATAGTTCAGGTTTATGTTTAATTAATTTATGAACTCTTTCTTCAGGTTTTTCAGATGACAATGACATGGCTATGTCTATTGTCCGCATTGCAATCTGCTCCGCCATTATTCGCCCAAAAGATTCTATATTCCTATTTTCGTCATACATCCTAAATAAGTCATTCTTATTAATCAAATATAGTTCAGCATCTTTAAGTATCTGAAAGTAATAAGTCGAAGGTGAGTTTTGAGTTAGACTTTTGAAGTCAGTTATAAAATTATTACTCAAAGTAATATCGCAAGTAATTTCATTGCCATCTTTTATGTGATAATGCCTAATAATACCTGAATGGACAAATGCAACAAAATCACAAACCATTCCCTCTTTTAGCAAGAAGTCCTTTCGTTTGATCTTAATAGGTTTAAAGTTTAATGCAATAGCCTCTTTCTCCAACTCAGTAAGTTGAATATATTCTGAACAGAAATGTATCAAGTTGTCAATCATTCTTTAAAGCCTGTTTTTATCTTGTAGGATAATAGCTAACACTTTACACTTGTTCTTTTAGATTAATCAAGGTGGTGATTCTAGACACAAATGTTATTGTTCATTTAACTGCGAACCAATTCAGTAATGGTCTAATTTGTGATATTCTATAATAATGATTCCCAATATTATATCGTAGATATCTTGCAGTTATTTTCATTTAATTCACTTACTATTCATGTCTCGATGTGAATATTTTGCGGTAATACTATCAATATATTTGAATTATTCGTTCTTGTTTTGTTACTCTTCCAAAAGATCAAACCAGTATTTGTTACTGTAGAATGTTAAACAATTAGCAAGGTGCAATGGATTTAACTCTCTGATTCTGAAAAAGTAACAAAGGTTTTCCCATCGAATCGGCTCAATCCAAATTCTCTTGTTCCAAACCATAGATTTCCTTGTTTATCTTCCAATATGCTCATAACAGAGTTATTGACAAGTCCATCTTTGATTGTATAATTTTTCAAAGCATTTCCATCATAACAGTATACTCCATTCTTGTCAGTGGTAAACCACATATTACCATTATGATCTTCCATAATTGAATGTACCCCATAACGGATAAAGTGTTCATTCTCTTTGAAACTAGTAAATGATTTTCCGTCATAGATACATACTCCATGTCTTCTTGTGGCAATCCATAGTTTTCCGGATTTGTCTTCCGTGATAGAGAATATCATATCATCAGTAATACTACCAGAAGATACCGAGAATGCATTAAAGCCAAAATTGTCTAAGGATTTTTGTTGTTTGGAATTGGAAATGTCTCTTCCGTCTTCGTTAGAGAGATAATAGTCTTTTGGGGGCAAGAAATTAGTGAATGTACTTCCATCAAAACGATGCACTCCACCACCATTCCATGAACTAAACCAGATATTTCCAGCTTTATCTTGTGTGATATCACTTATGTATTTTTCAGTTTTGCTACCTAAGTATGGGTGTTCATATCTAAATAAAGTATTGGAAAGTAGTTTTCCATCATACTTATAGATACCTTTATTGATTGCGCCAAACCATATTTGTCCCTCATTATCTTCCATAAGACTCGTAATACTCAGTGTATCAGTCTGAGCATAATGCATAAATGTATTTCCATCATACTTACATATTCCACTGCTAGTTCCAATCACAATATTGCCTTCCCTGTCTTGTATGATCGGTCCAACATTATTACTACACAAACCATCTTTTGTAGTGAAGTTGGTAAATCTTGTTCCATCATAACGATAAATGCCTTCTCCTTGAATACTGAACCATAAGTTCCCATTCTTGTCAAGTAGCTGACAACTTACATTCTTACTTTGCACTCCCAGAGTTCGAACAATCTTCGAATGTTGTCCATAAGCATATGTTGTGTCTGACTTGTTATTCTTTTCTTTTGTTATAATCTGTCCTTTACAAGTAGTAAAGAGTATAGATATCAGTAGTAATGATACTAGTGGGAAGATTCTGTTTAATGTCGTTTTATTTGTAGTCATTTTGACAATAGCTTATGAATTGATTTCTTTATTACTGCTGATAGATTGTCAGTGTGATTCTTGTCAGTCAGTAGGTGTATCTCTTTCATTAAGTCGGGATACTTTTTAGAAATAGAGACCATTATTTTGAGTGCTTGAAATCGGAGAGAAGGATTATTATGTATGCCTTGCCATATGTTTAAGCAAGTGTCAAATAGTTGTCCTTCATATTTCGGTTCTATTTCCATTTTTTCTAATACTTTTAACAGAGCACGCTGCTGGCTATGTTGTCTGGCAGGTAAAATCTCAACAATCTTTTTTATGTGTTTTTTTACTCTAGGGTCATTATTGTCCATACAACTCGATAATAACCAAGAGGCTCGCCACGAATAAGGTTGCTTGTTTGAGATGGAAAGTTTGATTAGCTCAGGAAAATCTTTTTCGCGTAATGTTATGTATATGATCCAGTCCTCTTTTTTAGTATTGGTCAGGATATATTCTAAATTCATGTTAGCCGGGTCAATCATTGCAATACATTCTTGTTTACTTAATACGGACGATCACTCTTTTAATCCACTCAGACACTTTATAAATATAGCTGAAATCACTGTATATGGGAATGGACTTGCATTATTCCTTAAAAAGAGTTCACAGTCAAGCTACAATGACTATCTAGAGGAAAAACATCTTTCAATTCATCAGAGTGAGTTCGGTAAAACTACTGATATTACTATAACTACATAGTATACAATACCGTTAGTAAAAGAATTATACCTACTGTAATACCCTCCAACCCCAACAAAAAAACCGATAACTACATTGTGTAATTATCGGTTGATTGAACCTGTTTGAACAAGGTTGCGGAGGATGAGGGACTCGAACCCCCACAGGCGGAAGCCCGGCAGTTTTCAAGACTGCTGCAATACCATTATGCGAATCCTCCGAGAATGCGCTTGATTTGCATCGAGGAGGCAAAACTCGGACATTTTTCACATTTTTGCAAGACAAAATTCTTATACTCCAAAAGTTTTTCCATGTTCAAGTTATATATCGCTCTGTTTTGCTTTTCCATTTCGATATTGAATCCTTGGATTAATGCTCAATCAAAGAGTAGTCCTAAGATGCCAAAAGCTGTCTTTGTGATTTCTTTTGATCAAATGCGTGGCGATTATCCGGAGAATTTCTCCCGATTCTGGGGAAATAGAGGGTTCAATAGAATCATGAAGGAAGGAGCTTATTCACCACTTTGTCATTTCAATCATGTCTCAAATATGACATGTCCCGGCCATGCGGTATTACTAACGGGCTCTTATCCATCACTCACAGGCATTGTTTCAAATGATTTCTTTGATTCTCCTTCAGGTTGCATTTGCTATTGCACCGAAGACAAAAAACATCCAGTCAAAGGCAATCCCACAATCGGTAGATCTCCTGAATTATTAAAACAACTTACTCTGGGTGATGTCCTCCAAAAAAAACATCCCAAAAGCAAAGGATTGGCAATTGCTTTAAAAGATAGATCCGCAATTTTGATGGCCGGAAGAAATCCTCAAAACACTGTTCTGTGGTTTGATTGGAAAACACAGAATTTCACGACTTCCTCTTATTATACTCAACCAAATTGGTTGGATGATCTTAATAAAACATTGCCCTATACTGCCTATGCAGGAAAAGTATGGAG
>Ga0315900_10012078_pt1 | contig 10655 bp, 7 predicted proteins | sample LakEriMetagenome_FD_203521 | JGI IMG/M metagenome (GOLD analysis project Ga0315900, IMG submission 203521) | Freshwater fungal communities from buoy surface, Lake Erie, Ohio, United States - Buoy 12 MA114 | ecosystem: Environmental > Aquatic > Freshwater > Lake > Lake biofilm | place: USA: Lake...
GTACCCAGCTGGTGAAGCTCAACCGTTTGGCAGAGGAGGAGGTGGCAGAGGTCCTGCAACAAACTGCCGGACTCAGCACAAATGATGCAGCCGAGTTGGCGCGACTAGCCGACGGCAATTTCAGTATGGCCATGGAGTTGGCTTCACGGGAAAAGGGCGGAGGTTCGTACGAAGAAGCTTTCTTGCAATGGATGCGCCTGTGCTTCAATCCATTCAAAAGCATGGAGCCGCTGCTGGCCTGGGTGGAAGGCATGGCCGCCGAATCGCGAGAACAACAAAAGCAGTTCCTTGCCTCTTGCCTCATCATGGTCAGGGAATGCATGTTGGTGAACACTGCGGATGGTCCGCTTGTGAAGCTGAATATCGCCCAACGTGCTGCAATTCAGAAGTTTCTGCCTTTTGTGAACCTTGTTAACGTAGAGCCATTTACCTCCATCCTCAACGAGGGTATATTTCATTTGGAACGCAATGCCCACGCGAAGATCCTTTTCTTAGATTTGTCACTGAAGCTCAGTCGTGTACTGCAGCTGAAGTGAGGGACACGCCTTTGGTTTTAAGGTTTCCCATATATTTGAAAAACAGGCATTTGAAACAAAGAGGAACGAATCATGGGATGTAGCTCGTGTTCAACTGCCGCCACAACCGGAACCCCTGCCGGTTGCCGTAGCAACGGTACCTGCGGCACTAGCGGATGCAATAAACTGAATGTTTACAACTGGTTGTCGGACATGGTCCTTCCAGCAGGGCAGAAGCCCTTCGACATTGTGGAGGTCCGGTTCAAAGGCAGCAGGAAGGAATACTTCAGGAATATCAATAACCTCGACATCCATGTCGGGGATATGGTGGCGGTAGAAGGAAATCCCGGTCACGACATCGGGGAGATCAGTATGGTTGGTGAACTTGTTCGCTTTCAACTTCGCAAGCGAGGTTTGAAGGAGGACGGTCCCGAAATCAAGCAGATGTACAGGGTCGCCCGCGATACCGACATCGAAAAGTTCGACGAGGTGAAGGCCTTGGAGTTCGATACGATGCACGGTTCGCGCAAGGTGGCCATTTCCCTGGGGCTGAAGATGAAGATCAGCGACGTGGAGTACCAGGGCGACGGAAAGAAAGCCACCTTCTTTTACACTGCCGAAGAGCGTGTTGACTTTAGAGAACTGATCAAACGCCTGGCGGATCAGTTCAAGGTGCGCATCGAGATGCGTCAAATCGGCATGCGTCAGGAAGCGGCCCGCCTCGGCGGTATCGGTTCCTGTGGGAGGGAGTTGTGTTGTTCTACCTGGCTTACCGATTTCAAAGTGGTCAGCACCAGTGCGGCACGTTACCAGAACCTCAGTCTGAACCCCATAAAACTTGCCGGACAATGTGGCAAGTTGAAGTGTTGTCTCAACTACGAACTTGATTCGTATATGGATGCCGTGAAAGACATACCGGAATCCAATATCAAGCTTCAAACCGGCAAGGGCACGATGGTGCACCGGAAGACCGATATCTTCAAGCGCATCATGTGGTATGCCGTCCTGCCGGAAATCAAACCCGGAGAGGATCGTCCATTTGCCGGCGCAGAACAGTGGGTGCCCATGAGTGTGGATCGGGTGAATGAGATCATCGCGCTGAACAAATCAGGACAAAAGCCGGAGGATGTTGGTGCGCTCGAATTCGAAGACGACGAGGAAGAACTCGGCTACGACGATGTGGTTGGACAGGATAGCCTGACCCGGATGGACCGCAATAAGAAAAAGAAGAAGAAAAAGAACAAGAAGAAGCCGGGTGAGGAAGACAAGGGTGTTGCGCAACAAGTGAATTCACCTTCGCAACCGGCCGGAGGGCAGGCTGTGAAACAATTACCCAAAGGTTCTCAATCTCCTCAGCAAGGAAAAGGCCAGGTCGGGCAGCAGCCGGGTCGACGTGACGGTAAGCCGGCTCAAGGTCAGGGACAGCGACCACAGCAAGGAGCCCAGCCGCGCCCGCCGCAGCAAAAGCCACAGGGATCTCAGCCACCTCGTAAAGACCAGCCTCAACCGAGACCTCAGGCTCAACCTCAACCTCAACCTGTTAGGCCGGCCAATTCTCCCCAACAATCGCCGGGTGGAAGACCTCCCCGCCAGACACCGGGTGGGGGTGGACAGTCAAATGCACCACAAGCACCTACAGATGGAGTACAGCAAAGTCCTCCGACTTCCTCCTCGGGCAACAGGCCTCCGCGCAGGGCTCCGGGAGGCGATAATCCAACCGCTTAACCCGCCCGATTGATGCATTCTTTACTCAAATCGGTTTTCCTTCCCTCCGTGATGGGGTTTGTATTGATTTTACTCGCCTCTTGCGATTCCTCGCGTTTATACGAGGAAAACAAGGAAATCGAGAACAATGCCTGGTATGCAAACAAGCCACTTCAGTTTCAGGCTCAGATACCCGATTCCATTCAAGGGTACAACGTTTACATCAACCTGAGAAATGCCAGCCATTATCCGTTCAGTAACATCTTCCTTTTTTTGAATACAACTTTCCCCGATGGTCAAATCGACCGGGATACTATAGAAATTATGCTCGCGTCACCGGAGGGGAAATGGCTTGGGGATGGTTTGGGCGACATCTGGGATAACCGAGTGTTGTTCAAGCGAAATGTTCGTTTCCCCATGAAGGGGGAGTACCGTTTTGAATTCACCCAGGCCATGCGCCTAGATCCTCTTCCTGGAATTATGGATGCCGGAATCCGTATCGAGCAGGCAGAATGAACCATTTGTTCAAATGCATGTGCTTTAGCCGATCCATCTATCGGTCCGGGTTAATTTGGATTCAGCCCTATACCACTTCTTTTTGTTTCAATGCATCCATAAAAAGTTCTTAAGTTGACCTTTAACTATTTTTCATAAACCTCGCGAGCGGTCGCTTGTTATCTTTGTCCGGTCGCCCGCTGAATACAGGTCATCCGGGTTTCCCTATGAAACCAACACTCATACCTGACATTGCCCGCGCCTTTCTGTCTTTTTACAGACGGAAGCCTGAACTCGTCAGATACGATTTCAATATTGGAAGATTAGTTGAACAGGAGTTCGACGGATTCGATTCCTTGTTTGGAAAATTGGTGGAATGGGGGGGGAGAAATGAGACGGTCTTTTTAAGGAACACCGTTCTATTGAAGGATATTCCTGCAATGATGCGGGAGGCCGACTATCCTTTCCTGTTGTTGACCAAAGACAAGCAGGGAGTTGATGTCCCTGTTTTGTTCGAACCGGGCAAGTCATCTTGTGCCTTGCGCATTTTTCGTGAAACAGGTATAGAGGTGGTAAACGCCAAAAGTGTGGATGAGTTCCCCTTTGATCTCATCGGTGTCAGTTCCGAAAGTGTCTCATTCGATGTAGTGACCTGTTTTCCGGCCAATGATTTTGCCAAAAATGCGCCTCCGAAATCCGGTAATGGTTTCGAACCCTACCGCCTCCTGCAGCGTTTTTTTCTCCTGCTAGCTCCCGAGCGACGCGAAATTTTTTACATCCTGCTTTATGCTGTGATGATTGGGCTTATCGGGCTCAGTCTTCCATTGGGTGTGCAAAGCCTGGTGGGTTTCGTTTCAAGCGGGCAGATCATGACCTCGGTGATCGTCCTGATCGCGTTCATTCTGGCCGGGGTGTTGGCATCAGGTATCATGACAGTGATGCAGCTTCACCTTGTCGAGTATATCCATCAGCGTCTTTTCTCCAAGACCGCCTTCTCCTTCGCCTTCCGAATTCCGCGTATTCGCCTTGAATCTGTCATGAAGTTCTACCCACCCGAACTCATGAACCGCTTCTTCGATACACTCACTTTGATGAAAGGAATGTCGGTGGTGCTCATTGATTTTTTCTCCGCAATCCTGCAGACCATATTCGGAATGGTGCTGCTTTCCTTGTACCATCCGCTGTTCCTGGTTGTCGGCGTCCTTCTTATCCTGATCCTGGGCTTCATCATACGCATCACCGGGCCCAAGGGCCTGAAGACCGCCTTGAAGGAGTCTGCATTCAAATACATGACCGCGAACTGGCTCGAGGAGATAGCACGTTCGCTTGGCACCTTCAAGCTGGCGGGCAAGACCAATTTTGCACTTGAAAAGACGGATCACTACGTCAGCAATTATATCCAGGCGCGTGAGGAGCATTTCAGTGTCTTGAAAAAGCAATACTACAGTTTCGTCATCTTCAAGACGTTTATCACAGCCATGTTGCTCATCCTGGGTGCTGTACTGATCACACAACGTGAAATCAACCTTGGCCAATTTGTCGCTGCTGAAATCATCATCATCCTCGTCATACAGGCTATCGAGAAGATCATACTCAAACTGGATACCGTGTACGATGTCCTGGTCAGTGTAGAGAAGATCACCGATGTCACCGAATTGCCGGTCGAAACCTACGCGGGGCTGGATCTTCCTGTAAAACCCGGTGAGGGCATCACGGTGAGTATGCGTGACCTCAGCTATCGCTACCCCGACCGCGCTGAATCCGTGATCGATCTCCTCAATCTGGATATACCCGCCGGACAAAACATCTGCATCGCCGGGCCGAATGGCTCAGGTAAAACCACCCTTGCTCATCTCATCATCGGGTTGTACGATAATTATACAGGCAGCATCAGCTATAACGGCATCTCATTGCGTGACCTGAACAAGGCCTCATTGCTCGATCATCTTGGTGATTATATTTCTCAGGAAGGGATCTTCGATGGAAGTGTCCTGGAGAACATCGTCATTGGTCGTCCCAACTGCAGTCTTTTGAATGTTCAATGGGCCATCGAAGCGGCGGGATTGTCCGGCTTCATCAATGGGTTGCCCGAAGGACTGAACACCCGGTTGATCGGGGGCAACGTGCGTATATCGGATAGTGTTGCACGTAAGATCATCATCGCCCGGAACATCGTAGAACGTCCAAGTCTGCTTGTTCTCGATGACTTTCTACTCGGGGTGGAACGCCGTGAGAAGCGCCGTATCCTCGAGCTCATCCTGAGTCCTGAATTCAGCTGGACTGTCATTCTGATCTCCAACGATCCGATGATCATGTCGGCTGCCGACCGTTTGATATTGATGCAGGGTGGTCGCATCGAGGAGGAAGGCAAGTATTCGGAATTGAAAAAAAACAGCACCATCCTGCAAGAACTGTTGCAGGAAAACAGCCTGCCTTGACCCATGGCCATCCAAGATTATTCCTCCATGCTCAGGAAACAGCCGTTTCGAACGGTATCGGTGCTGCGTGATACACACCATGCAAGGCGTTTCGCCCGTACCTGTGCAGTATTGTTCATCATCGGGCTCATTGCTCTATTCGTGCCCTGGACACAGAACATCCGTTCCTATGGTTCGCTGACAACCTGGTTGCCACAGGATCGTCCGCAGACGGTTCAGTCCGTCATTGCCGGCCGGATTGAGAAATGGTATGTCCGTGAAGGCCAGCTCGTGCAAAAAGGTGACACCATCGTTCGGATTGCTGAAATTCAGGAGAAGTATTTCGACCCTCAATTGTTAAGCAGGATGTCGGAGCAGATCCGTGCGAAAGAAGGCACTCAGTCCAGTACCGCCGAGAAAGTCGAAGCCCTCGCCAAGCAGGTCAACGCTCTTCAGCGGGAAAAGGTGTTGAGTCTTCAGAAGGCCAGGAACCGGGCGGAACAAGCCCGGCTGAAAGTAGAAAGCGACAGTATCGAAATCATTGCACTCAGAACCGATCTTGATATCGCACGACTTCAGATAAGCCGTGCGGACTCCATGTTCAGAAAAGGACTTATCGCTTTGAATGAGCTGGAGCGAAGGAGCCTTAGGGTTCAGGAGTCCAATGCCAAACTCATAGCTGTCGATAACAGATTTCTCAGCTCTAAGAATGAATTGCTGAATGCCCGCATTGAGTTGGGTTCTATCGACGCCGAATACTCCACCAAGATCAGCAAGGCTGAATCGGAATTGCAATCCGCTCTTTCCTACCTGTATGAAACGCAAGGTGAGATTTCGAAAATGAATATCGAATTTTCCAACCTGTCGATACGAAGCGGATTCTATCACGTCACTGCGCCTCAGGACGGTTATTTGGTCCAATCGCGTGTTTCCGGGCTTGGAGAAGCCATAAAGTCAGGAGATCCCGTTTGCACCATTATGCCCTCGAATTCAGCCCTGGCCGTACAACTTTACGTGCGTCCCATGGATATCCCATTGCTTACCAAAGGCAGGAAAGTCCGGTTGCAGTTCGATGGATGGCCCGCACTTGTTTTTTCAGGATGGCCGAATTACACCTTCGGTACTTTTGGAGGTGTAGTTGCTGTAATTGACAATATCGATACGGAAGGCCACTACAGGATATTGGTTGTTCCTGATCCGGAAGATGATCCCTGGCCTGTTCAATTGCGTGTAGGTTCGGGAGCGTATGGATGGATCATGCTTCAGGATGTACCGGTGTGGTACGAGCTCTGGCGTCAATTCAACGGTTTTCCTCCCGATTACATGGGGGCAGTCAATAATGAAGCCATGCATGTTTACCAAAAAGTGGAAGAAGACCTTAACAAGAAAATAGAGAAGGACAAATGATCAGAAGGTCTTTTATCCCCCTGATGTCTCTTCTCCTTTTGGGTTCACTGAATGCTGTTTCGGACTCCTTGTCATACATGACACTTAGGGCTTACCATGCCATGGTCCTTGAGAATCATCCCCTCGCCCGTCAGGCGGCAACACTCCCCGAAGAGGCCCAAAGTGTTTTGCGCATGGCTCGTGGAGGCTTCGATCCGCAGGTGAATTCGGGTATTGACCAAAAACAGTTGAACGGAAAGGAGTACTGGAATATCTGGCAATCGAAGCTCGAGATACCCGTTTGGACAGGAGCAGATATCCGGGTTGCTTATGATAACAATACCGGTTCCGAACTGGATCCCTCCCTACAAACTCCCGCCGGAGGACTCAGCTATGTCGGATTAACTGTCCCCATCGGCCAGGGTCTATTGATCGATCAAAGACGTGCCACATTGCGTCAGGCCCAGCTTGCCATTGAAGCGGCGGATGCCGACATGGTTAGGATGATCAATCGCCTGCTGCTACAGGCAGCCGTCGATTTCTGCAACTGGAACTTCACCTACGAACGATATTTACTACATGAGGAGGCGTTGCGTCTTGCTGAAATTCGCTTCAGGGCAGTTCGGGACAGGGTCCTTTTTGGAGATTTGCCGGCGGTCGATTCACTCGAGGCCTGGATTGAAGTGCAAAACAGGCAGAACGTACTGACCCAGTCCAGGGTTGAGCGCGACAATGCCCGTTTCATCGCAGCGAATCATTTGTGGAGTGATCTGGGTGATCCGGTTGTGCCGGGTGTAGGAGTTGTCCCTTCTATTGACAGTACTGACCTGCAAGCCATTTCGGATGAGGAATACTCCCTCCTTTTGCTCGATGTGCAGGAGGATCATCCCGATCTTCTCAAACTGGACGTCCGTTTGGGTCAGTTGGAAATCGATAGACGATTGGCCAGTGAAAAACTCAGGCCGAAACTGAACCTTGATTACAATTTCCTTCGACCAGGCAATTCGCCATGGGATTTGAATGATCCGTCACTGCGATTCAACGACAACTACAAGGCCGGACTTCGCTTCAGTATGCCTCTTTTCCTTCGTGAAGAACGCGGTAAGCTGGGTGTGACGCGATTGAAGATCCGCCAGACATCCTACGAACGGCAACAGGCTGAAAGGGAGCTGAGCACAGGTGTGCAAAACGTACGCAACGAATTGACTGCGCTTGGGGAACAAATCAACATTCAAACTACACAGGTTGATTTCGGCAGGCAGTTGCTTGAGGCGGAACAATTCCGTTTCAACAACGGTGAGGGCTCGGTGTTTTTGATCAATGTGCGTGAGAATACGCTTATTTCCTCCCGCATTCGGCTGGCAGAGCTTCGCTCCAGATACGCTTCTACACGGATCAGGATGTACTGGGCAGCTGGAAACCTCATGTCGATGTCTGTAAGATGAAATCCATAGGTCTTTTTATTAAATTTGAATGATGAACCGCTTTTATACACTACTGATCATTCTTGTATTCTGTTCCTGGTCGGTTTCCGCTCAAGTCAAAGTGCTGTTTGATGCACGCAAGGCTCAAATGGCCGCCAACGCCGATTGGATAGTGGATGCTGACCTTTACAACATCGGGACGGGCAGTGGTGGAGCGATGCAGACCGGACGAGGGAACGAAGCCAATCCTCAACGGTTTCCAACACCGGCTCAAAGCGGCATCACGTCCGTTACTCCTGAAACCTATTGGAAGGGTGCGCTGTCTGCCTGGGGTGTTGAGCTGGCCAAACGTGGATTCCTGGTCGAGACCTTGCCATTCAATGGAACAATCAGTTACGGGAACTCAAGCAATCTGCAGGATCTTTCCAATTACAAGGTTTTCATTTGCATTGAACCTAACATTCGTTTCACCACAGCCGAGAAGCAAGCTATCATCCGCTTCGTCCAGAATGGTGGCGGATTATTCATGGGTGGCAATCATTACGGCTCGGATCGAAACAATGACGGTTGGGATGCACCCCGTATCTGGAACGACCTGATGACAAACAACGGGTTGGTCACCAATCCTTTCGGAATGTCTTTTGATCAAGTCAGTTTCTCCCAGACCACGTCTAACTTTGCTTCAGTCGCAGGGAATGCCATACTCTCCGGAGCCGCGGGAAACCCTGTTCAGATGAAGTTCAGCAGTGGAACAAGTTTGACTCTGAACAAAACGGTGAATCCCACCTCGCTGGGATTGGTCTTCAAAACGGGTTCTTCAACAACCGGTAGCACCGGAGTGATGTTTGCTCAGTGCCGCTACGGTACAGGTAAAGTGGCTACCATAGGCGATAGCTCTCCGCCTGATGACGGCACAGGAGACACCAACGACCAGCTTTACAATGGATGGTCTGCCGAAGTCAATGGAGATCATAGCCGTATACTGATCAATGCCACCCTTTGGCTCGCCAGCAACACTCTTCGTGAAGGATCTCTTTCATCCTCTCGGGATGTAAGCGTTTGGCCTAATCCTTTCTCAGGTAACATCCGCGTTGAATATGCGAGTACGATTGACGCCCCTTTGTCGTTGAGTGTGATCGATATTGCAGGGAAAACCGTTTACTCTTCCTCGGCAGATTTGGTTGTTGGACCTAATCTGTTCGATCTTTCCCTCGAGAAACTTAATCCCGGATTTTATTTCCTCGTGTTGAATGATGGCATGCGGCAGGAGGTGATTCGGTTGGTGAGAGAGTAAAAGTCCATTCATCCTACCGGCCAAGGCGCGAATCCCTACCTTTGCGGCCATGGATCAGACTTTTTTCTGGATAGGATTCAACGCCTTCATACTTTCTATGCTGGCGTTCGACCTGTTTGTGATCAATAAAGGATCCAGGGCCATTTCTTTTCGTGAATCCATCGCCTGGGTTGGTTTCTGGTCCTCTCTGGCATTGGCTTTCAACGGCTTGGTCTATTATTGGTTTGGTCCTGAAAAGGCATTTGAGTTCCTTACGGGATATATCATTGAATGGTCGCTGAGTGTCGACAACCTGTTTGTTTTTATCGTCATCTTCTCCTTCTTCGAGGTGCCCAAGCCGTACCAACACAAAGTGCTTTTTTTCGGCATCATCGGTGCTTTGGTGCTCAGGGCTATTTTCATTCTGTTAGGTGTCAGTTTGTTTTCGACTTTCAGCTGGATCACTTACATCTTCGGTGGTGTGCTCATTTTTACAGGGATCAAGATGTTTTTTCAGAAAGACGATGAGCACCATGACCTCGAAAAGAATCCATTGGTGAAGTTCTGCAGAAAGCACCTGCCTTTTGATGATCATTACCATGGCAGCAGGTTCGTCATTCGCAAAGACGGTAAGAGGTTGTTCACACCCTTGTTCATTGTACTTGTGGTTGTTGAGTTCACCGACCTTGTCTTTGCCATCGACTCGATTCCGGCGGTGCTTTCCATCAGCAGTGACCCGTTTATCGTTTACACCAGCAATGTATTCGCCATCCTGGGATTACGGGCGCTGTTCTTCGCCTTAAGCGGCATGATGGATCTGTTCAGCTACCTTCGTTATGGACTTGCGATCATCCTTGCTTTTGTCGGAGTGAAAATGACGGTTTCGCACTTTGTGCATATTCCGGTGGAGTGGGCCCTGTTCGTTGTAGTGATCATCCTGTCCATCAGTATTTTGCTTTCGCTGAACGCCAGACGGTTGAAGTGATGTGGTTTTTGAGTTAAACCAGTCGCAATTGGATTCATCACAAGGCCAAAGCTCTTCACCGATGTTTCGTTTCGTTGGTTTACTGTATTGCTGCATTGCCTTTGTATCCACAGCCCCGGCTCAGCAAAATACAGTCCTGATCATTGCCGATGATGTCGGTACGGATTATTTCGGATTCTGTCCGGATGCGGCCGATACGGCCCATACGCCTCACCTGGGAGAATTGGCTCGTTCAGGGCTGGTGTTCAGCCGTGCATGGACAAATCCGGTTTGCTCACCGACCAGGGCGGGGATCATAACGGGTCGATATGCTTTCCGAACCGGGGTAGGGTCGGTGATTACCGGAACCGCCTCTCCTCAACTGGATACAGCCGAAATGACTTTACCTCGGCTGTTGCGCAACCATGCACCAATACGGTACGCTACAGCCAATACGGGTAAGTGGCATTTGCACAG
>Ga0315900_10012080_pt1 | contig 10654 bp, 7 predicted proteins | sample LakEriMetagenome_FD_203521 | JGI IMG/M metagenome (GOLD analysis project Ga0315900, IMG submission 203521) | Freshwater fungal communities from buoy surface, Lake Erie, Ohio, United States - Buoy 12 MA114 | ecosystem: Environmental > Aquatic > Freshwater > Lake > Lake biofilm | place: USA: Lake...
TGGGGCTGTGACCATCCTGGCGCAATCCGGGCGCATCGGGCAGGGGCCGGAAGGTCCGCGCGTGACGCTTTATGACGGCGTCCGCCAACAGGTGGAAAAGAGCGGCACATCCGGCGCGCCGCCGCGCCTGACGGTGCTGAGCTTTTCCGAAAATAGCGTTGATTTGGCACGCGTGGCGCGTGGCGAAGAAACGCGCAGCCGTGACAGCCGCGAACGTTCCATCACCGAATTGCTGGACCCCGACCCCGCTGAGGGGCTGCGCCCGCGTGAGATCAGACGGTTCCGGGCAGAGGCACATCAGCGTATGGCAAACCCCATGACCGCGCTTACCTTCGCGCTGGTTGGGCTGGCAGTCGCGCTGACGGGACAATTCCGCCGCCATGGCGGTGGGGCAGGCGTGGTGGTTGGCATTGCCATCATGGTGGCGCTGCTGGCGCTTGGCCTTACCATCGGCAATGCGGCAGCGCGGCGTGATGGGCTTATCTGGCTGATCTGGCTGCATGCCATCCTGCCCGGCGTGATTGCCGCCTGGTGGCTGAGCGGCGCCCCTGGCCTGCCGCGCAAGGCCCCACCGAGTGAGGCGCTGCCATGACGCTACCCATCACGCTCATGACCTACGTGGCACGGCGCTTTGCCGCTATGGCCCTGCTGATGGTGCTGGCGCTTTCGGCACTCGTCGCTCTGTTTGATCTGATTGAATTACTCCGCCGCGCCGCGACCCGGCCAGATGCGAATTTCGTGCTTGTGTCGCAAATCGCAGCGCTGCGCGTGCCCTATGTCGCCATGCAGATCCTGCCCTTCGCGGTACTGCTGGGTGGCATCATCGCTTTTTGGCGGCTCACGCGGTTTTCCGAATTGGTGGTGGCGCGCGCCGCAGGTATTTCCGCCTGGGGCTTTCTGGCAGGCCCGGTGCTGGTGGCGCTGTTGCTCGGCCTTGGTGCCAGCACGGCGCTTTCGCCCTTGTCATCGGCCATGTTGGCGCGCGCTGAAAGGCTGGACCAGCTTTATCTGCGCAATGTCGGTGGCATCACGGCACTGGCCGGCGGCAGACTATGGCTGCGGCAAGCAGATGACGGGCTGCAACCCCAAGGTGTCGCGATCATTTCCGGGCGCCCGATCGCGACGCGGGATTTGCGCCCGGGCGAGGCTTTGCGCCTTGCCGAGGTCAGCGTGTGGCGTCTTTCGGCGGAAGATCGCCCCCTGGCGCGCATCGAAGCAGCATCGGCCTTGCTCCAACCTGGGCGCTGGCAGCTTGATGGCGCGATGGTCTTCGGTGCGGATCGCATGGCCGGGGCGCCGCAGAGCCTGGATTTTCCGACTGAATTGACGCCAGAGCGGATCGAGAATTCCTTCGCAAGCCCAGATACTCTCAGTCTTTGGGCCTTGCCGGAATTCATCACGGTTCTGGAAAATGCCGGGTTTTCCGCCATTCGCCATAGGCTGCATTTCCAATCCCTGCTGGCCCTGCCCTTGCTCGCCATCGCCATGGCGCTGCTCGCGGCTGGGTTCTCCATGCGTTCTGCAAGGCGCGGAGGCGTGGCGCGCATGATCTCGGGGGGGGTCAGCGCTGGCTTTGCGCTTTTCGTGCTGGACAAGATCACCGGCGAATTTGGTGAGGCCGGCACCTTGCCTGTGGTATTGGCTGCCTGGGCGCCTGCAGGTGCCGGATTCTTGCTGGCAGCAGCACTGCTGCTGCATCTTGAGGATGGCTAGAATGTCGCGCCGGGCCGGGAGAATTGTTTGCTTTTTGGTGATGGCGCTGGCGTCGCCCCCAGTATTCGCGCAGGCTCCGCTGCTGCCGCCGATCGCCCCACCTGCGTCAGTGGCACCGAGCCTTCCGGCAGGCACACCGGCACCGGTCGCCACCCCACCCGCTGCGCCGACGCAGAATGCGCCAGTCACCTTCACGGCAGATGAAGTTCAGTACGATCAAAACGCTGCCCTGGTAGTGGCACGCGGCAGGGTGGAAGCCTTCCAGGGCGGGCGCATCCTGCGCGCCGATGAACTGACCTATAATCGCAACACAGGGGTCGCAACCGCACGCGGCAATGTGCAGTTGATCGAAGCCGATGGTCAGGTGATGTTCGCCGAAAGTGCCGAGCTTTCCAATCAAATGCGCGATGGCGTCCTGGAAGGGTTGCGTGGCCATTTGCTGCAGAATGGCCGCATTGCCGCAACCGGCGCGCGGCGGACGGATGGTTCGATATTTGACCTTTCACGCGTTGTTTATTCGGTTTGCGAGCCCTGCAAGGATGATCCGCTCGCGCCGCCCCTTTGGCAATTGCGCGCCCGCACGGCAACCCTGGATCGCACCGAACAACAAGTCCGTTATCGCGGAGCCTCGTTGGATATGGCCGGCGTGCCGGTAATCTGGCTGCCTTATTTTCAGCATCCGGATGGTGGCGCCGCCCGCCAATCGGGTTTCCTCAGCCCTAGCTTTGGCATCACCAAATATCTCGGCGGCTTTATCGAAACGCCTTATTACTGGGCGATTGATGAAAGTCAGGAATTGGTGCTGCGCCCCACAACCTCCACCCGCGTGGCGCCCAATCTTGGGTTGGATTATCGGCGCCGGTTCAATGCTGGCGAAATGGAAATCCTGAGCTCTGTTGGGCATCTTGATGGCCGAGACGGCACAGAAGAAGGCTTTGCCGGCCATATCTTTGCCAAGGGGCGCTTTTCGCTGGATGAAACCTGGCGCGCAGGCTTTGACGCGAACCGCGCCAGTTCAGAACAATATCTACGCATCTATCGTTATGGTGCACAGCGTGTCTTACCGACGACATTATTCACGGAAGGCTTCTGGGGGCGTGAAGGTTTTGCGCGGTTTGATGCCCGTGCCTATCAGGGGCTGCGCCGGACCGACGATATCAGCCGCATTCCGCTGGTGCTGCCCAATATCTATGCCGATTGGGAATCACCTGAAGACTCGCTTGGTGGGCGTTTCACCGTGGATACGTGGAATTTCGCCATATTTCGCGGCTCGGGCACCAGCACGCGCCGGATGTCATCACGCATCGGTTACGCTTTGCCACGGATGGATGAACTGGGCGGCATTTGGACGCTGCGTGCGCAAAGCGATCTGGCAGCCTATGACTTTGAGGATATCACCCTAGCGCCCAATTTCGCGACCGGCAGCCCCAACGGGCAAAGCGCCGCGGCCAATATCCGCACCGCGCTTGATTGGCGCATGCCCTTCCTGCGCGATGGTGGCGATTGGGGCCGACAAGTGATTGAACCGCGCGTCCAGTTGGTGACCGGCCCAATGACGGGCAGCCAATATCGTATCCCCAATGAAGACAGCATCGTCTTCGACTTTACCGATGCCAATCTGTTTTCGCTCAATCGCTTCACCGGGCGTGATCGGCAGGAAGGTGGTACGCGCGCCGATATGGCGCTGCGCGGCGCCTGGTTCCTGCCTCAGGATCGCCAGGTGGAGGCCGTTGTCGGGCGTTCCTTCCGCGTTCAGGAAGATGGAGGACCGTTCTACCCTTATAGTGGGCTTGAAAATCGCGCTTCTGATTGGGTTAGCCGCCTAACCTTCCGGCCCGCATCTTGGTTAGACCTGACAGGGCGTGCCCGACGTGGCGGGGAAAGCTTCGCCGCGCGTGCCTATGATATCAGCGGCACGCTGCGGCCTTCTGATGATACCTCCTTGACCCTTGGTTATCTGCAAGCGCCACCCATGCCTTATCTCAATCCCTTGGCGCAGCGTGAGGAAATCTTTCTCGGGGCGTCCCAGCGTCTTGGTTTTTGGCGTCTCAGTGCTTTTGGACGGCAGGATATGCAACTCAATCGCCCGGTAGCCCTGGGCGTATCCGCGATGTATGAGGATGAGTGCTTCATTTTTGAAACTCGTTTCACCAAGCGCTATGCTGAGGATCCAGCGACCAGTGACCTCTACCCAGGGGCCACGATGTTGCTCTTCCGCTTTGGCTTCAAAACCATCGGCGATTTCGGATTGAGGGCTCTATGAGCTATTGCGCCACATCACCCGCCAATGGCGGCAAGTTGCAGGAGGCGTTGATGCGCGCCGTGACCTTTTCCCGAAAGCCATTCCTGGCGCTGGTATTGCTGGCTGCCTTGCTGATGCAAGCCACCCCCAAGCCTGTCCTCGCACAAGCTGCAGGCGGCAGCGTGAACAGCATCGTCGCGGTTGTGAACGGCGATATTGTGACGCGGAGCGAAATCGATAGCCGGCGCCGGCTGCTCGCCCTTTCGGCCGGTGTCGCCGGCGATACCGGCGGACAGGGCGGAGATCAAATTCTGCGCCTGCTGATTGATGAAAGGCTGCGCATCCAAGAACTCAGCCGCCGACGCATTCCGGTGACGGATCAGGATATCGCGAGTTCGGTCGCCAATATCGAAAGCCGCAACGGGCTGCCGCCTGGTGGTGTGGTGCAGAATCTGCGCCGCGCTGGGATTGAACCACGCGTGCTTTATGATCAGATCCGCGCGCAGATCGGTTGGGCAAGGCTGTTGCGCGGCATGCTTGGCGAACAGGCCAATATCTCGGACGCCGAGGTGAATGAATTCCTTGCTGGCCAGCGCGCCCGGCTTGGTGAGCCGGAATTCCTGGTGTCTGAAATCTTCATCCCGGTCGAGAATCCCGGCCAGGAAGCGCAGGTGCGCCGCTTCGTCACCGATGTCATTCAGCGCCTTCGCCAGGGCGTGCCCTTCCCCATGGTGGCGGCGCAGTTCAGCCAATCGCAATCCGCGGTCCAAGGCGGCGCCATGGATTGGATGACAGGGGATCGCTTTGATCCGGCTGTTACCAATATCCTGAAGCAAATGCCCGAAGGTGCCATCAGCAATCCCATCCGCGTCCCCGGCGGTTTTGAAATCATCCAATTGCGCGACAAGCGCGTTTCTGGGCGCGACATGGCAACCATCATGAGCATGCGACAGGTCTTCCTGCCCTTTGAGGGCCAGGTGAACCCACAAGCGCCAACGGCACAGCAATTGGCGCAGTTGCAACGCGCGCAAACGCTGTCCGACCAAGCCCGCGGCTGTGAGGCGATGGACGCTGCCGCACGTGGCAGCCCACGCCCCGCCGATCCCGGTCCGGTCCGATTGGATAACATCACACCACCGGAGCTGCGCGATTTGCTCAGCAGCCTGCCGATTGGGCGCGCCACTCAGCCGATCATTTCGATGGATGGCGCGCTGATTTTCATGGTGTGTTCGCGTGAAACCCGCAACCTGGCGGAAGCCAATCCGCAGCAGGCGCGTGATATTTTGCTGCGAGATCGGATCGAATTGCTGTCCCGTCAGTTGCAGCGCGATTTGCGCCGCCGCGCCCAGATCGAAATCCGCACCAATAGCGCCGCACGCCCAGGCTGATGGCGTGACCAAGCCTCAACTACCAAGCCTTAGCGATACCATAGCGCGACATGGGCTTGATGCACGCAAGGCGTTGGGCCAGCATTTCCTGCTTGATCCGGCCATATGTGCACGCATAGCTGCATTGGCCGGTGATCTTTCGGGACAACATGTGCTGGAAGTTGGGCCGGGGCCTGGTGGGCTGACACGCGCGCTATTGGAAACATCAGCGGCTTCGGTATGGGCGGTGGAACTGGATTCCCGTGCAGTCATCGCCTTGCAGGAATTGGTCGCGGCCTATCCCGTACGGCTTCGTGTGCTCGAAGCGGATGCGCTCGGCGTGGACCCGGCCACGGCGCTGCCAGCGCCACGGCGGATCATCGCCAACCTGCCCTATAATGTCGCGAGCCCCTTGCTGGTGCACTGGCTCCGCGGCGCCGCGGCGCTGGATGGCATGACGCTGATGTTCCAGCTTGAAGTGGCGGAACGCATCACAGCAGGGCCTGCATCGCCTGCCTATGGGCGGCTCGCGGTCCTCGCGCAATGGCGGTGCCGTTGCGATTTGCTGATGCGCCTGCCGCCGGGTGCCTTCAGCCCGCCGCCGAAGGTATGGTCTGCCGTGGTCGGCTTCACGCCGCATAAAGACGACCCTCCGCCAGCGCTTTTTGCCGCTATGGAAAAACTCACTGCCGCAGCCTTCGGGCAGCGGCGCAAGATGCTGCGCGGCGCGCTTAAGTCACTCGGCGGCGCGGAAGCCCTTTTGGATCAAGCCGCCATTGCCGGGGACCGGCGGGGGGAGACACTCACTGTCGCGGAATTTGATCGGCTGGCGCGGATTCTGGCTGGCCGCTAACGCATGCCATAGCCAAGGTAAACCACTCGGATATCGCATGCGGCAGGCGCCATGCCCGATCACCTGCCTTGATGTTATCAGCACTGCCGGAATTCTTGTTCGGCGAACCGGAGACAATGGGTGGATCTAATACTGAAGAACCCTGGGCATGTCTTTCGCCGCCGCAATCCAGCCTTTCACGGCGCTGAGAGAAGGCGTCTGACGCACCAATTTCTTTTCCATATTGGTTTTGGTCAGCGCTTCAAAGAGATTTTCCGCCTTGCGTTGGGCCAATTCCGGCACCGTATCCACGCCGGCGGCTTCCAGCAGATCCGCATACTCCTCACCAACGCCATTGACGCGCATAAGGTCTGCGCGGTTGGCGAATTTCAGAATGAGCTTGCCGGAGATACCGGTCTTTGCTGCAAGATTGGCACGATCCTTGGGGTTGGCTGCCTTCGCCAACAAGCCAGCCGTATCGGCCACGCCGTTGGCGCGTAATTTGTCGCCCATGACCTTGCCAATGCCCTCAATAGTTTCGATCTTATAGTTCATGTTTTTTTCTCCCTGATTTTGACAAAGGCAGTCATATCCTATGGAAAATCGCCTTCGCTGCAAGATGTCACGATATTCGAACGAAACTTCCACAAATTTCAATATCTTGCGGAATATGGGCCGGCAGATACCGATTCGATCGGGGCAGGATTCGGCGCATCCACAGCCCGGCACGCATCTGGTGCTGAGGCTGCGCTTTCCATGATCAGAACGCGAAGACCTCAGCGCAATGCGAAATACTGCCTTGGGGGCAGAGCGTGCCGCGCCATCTGATCAAACGTTCCTTCCGACTGGAGGGACACGCGACGTCGGTTGCGCTTGAAGCGGAGTTCTGGATCGTGCTGGAAGAAGCCGCGGCGCGTGGGGGCGAAAACCTCGCGGCCCTGGTCGCAAAAGTGGATGCGGCACGCGCCGCACAAGGCTTGCCGCTGGCAAGTGCTCTGCGTCTCGCAGCGTTGCGAAAGGCACGTGAGAACTGAACCCGGCCCGCGGCCCCCTTTGGCTTGCCATGTCTAAAAAGTGGAGTTGTTGCTGATGCTAGGCTTTCCAGCATAGGTGCCCTTGATGAAGCGCCCTGAGTTCCGCCTGATGCTCGCAAGGAATGCCCCCAGGGAGACTCGAACTCCCATGCCCTTACGGGCGGACGATTTTGAGTCGTCTGCGTCTACCGTTCCGCCACAGGGGCAACGCAGAGCCTTCCTAACCCAAGCAGGGGGCTGGGGTCCAGAGGGGGATCAGAACAGCGAATAGCCCCCATCAATCACCAGGCAATCGCCGGAATGATAGGCTGAGGCGTCACTTGCCAGATAAACCGCAATGCCGCCGAAATCCGCGGGCCTGCCCCAGCGCCTGGCCGGGATGCGGGGCAGCACGGCGCCGCTGAAACGCTCATCCGCGACATTGCCGGCGGTCATGGCGGTTTCGATCCAGCCGGGGAGGATGGCATTGGCGCGAATGCCATGCCGGGCCAATTCCACCGCCAGCGCCCGGATCATCGCGACCAGAGCGCCCTTGGTCGCGCCGTAATGCGCATTGCGCGCGGCGCCTTCGATGGCCGCGAGTGAGGCTGTGGCCACCAGCGAACCGCCGCCGCCACGTTCGACCATATGCCGCGCCGCGGCGCGCAGCGTGAAAAAAGCACCATCCAGATTGATGCGCATGACGCGCTGCCATTCGGTGGTTTCCAACGCCGTGAAGCGTGACGCATGACCATAGGTGCCGGCATTGGCGAAACAGGCATCCACGCGGCCAAGCTGTGCGACGGTTTCTGCGAAGGCACTTTCCACCGCCGCTTCATCGCTGATATCGCAGGTAAGCGCATACAGTCGCACGCCCAGCGGCTTTAGACTTTCCAACGCGGCCGCATTTTTTCCGGCATTGCTGCCCCAAATCGCGATATCAGCGCCCGCTTCCGCGAGGGCATGTGCCATGCCAAGCCCGATGCCGGAATTGCCGCCCGTGATCAGTGCAACCTTACCGCTGAGATCAAAAGGGCGATAAGCCATGGCGTCTAATAACCCGCCTTCCGGTCCACTACTTCCTTAAGCGGCGCGCCATCCAGAAAGCGGCGGAGGTTCGCCACCAGCAGCGCGGCCACCATCGAATCCCGTGCGGGATGCAGCCCGCCGATATGCGGCAACACTAAGATGTTTTCCGTGCCCCAGAAAGGATCATCCTTGGGCAAGGGCTCCTGGCGGAACACATCCAGGATGGCGCCCGCAATGGTGCCGGCCTTCGCTGCGGCGACCAGGGCTGCGTCATCAATCAAGGCGCCACGACCGAAATTGAGCAGCCAGGCAGTCTTTTTCATGCGGGCAAGCCGCGCGGCATTGATGATATTCTCGGTCTCCGGCGTGGCGGGCAGCAGCAGCACGACGAAATCGGATTGCGCCAGCACCTCATCGGTTTCTGCCGGCGTATAGACGCAGTCCACATGCGGCAGGCTGCCGGGCGCGCGACGCGTACCGATCACGCGCATTTCAAGTGCTGCGGCTTTGCGCGCCAATTCCTGCCCAATCGCACCCAGGCCCAGAATGCCAAGCGTCTGCCCCGCCAGCGTCGAGGAAACGCGTCGCGTCCAGGTGGCGGCGGCATTGTCACCGACAATCGCGGCATAGGGTTTGGTGATGTGAAACAACGCGCCCAGGATGTTTTCCGGCATTTGCACGCGATGCGTGCCCCGCGCGCAAGTCAGCGTCAGGCCGGGCGGCAGATCAGCGCGCGCCAGCCAATGTTCCACCCCGGCGGTCAGCGCCTGCGCCCAGCGGAGCTTTGGCATTTGTGCGAGCATGCCCGCAGGTGGCCCCCAGGTCAGCATCGCCTCCGCTTCCTGCATTTGCTCGGCGCTTGGCGTGGCGTTGCGCGGTAATTCCTCAAGCTTGATGCGCTGATCCAGCCCGGCATCGGTGATCGCTTTGCGATAGGCATCCGCGCCATCGGTCCAAAGCAGGAAAAGCGGTTTGGTCATGGGTCTGCCTCAGGCTTTCACGATCAGCGCATCCACCGCGACGGCGTCGCTACCGGCGATGATGATGGGGTTCACATCAAGCTCAGCGATCAGATCGCGCTGATCGGCGGCGAATTCCGAGAGCCGAACAATGATGTCGGACAACCGATCCATGTCGGCCGCCGGCGCACCGCGGAAGCCTTCCAGCGCCGCGCGTCCCTTCAGGCGGCCCAGCAAATCACGCGCTTCCGTCTTGGTGACGGGTGCGAGCGCCAAAGCTGAATCGCGCATCAATTCCACCAGAACGCCACCCAGCCCCACCACCACCAGCGGCCCCATCAGGGGGTCAATACGGGCACCCACCATGATTTCAACGCCGGGCTTCGCCATGGGCTGCACCAGCACGCCATTGATGCGCGCATTGGGTGCGTGATGCTTGGCATTGGCCATCACTGCGCGGAAGGCTTCGCGCAATTCGGCCTCATCCTTCAACTTCAGGCGGATCACACCCGCTTCGGTCTTATGTGGCAAATCGGGGCTTTCCACCTTGATCGCGACTGGCCAGCCAAGCGCCTTGGCCGCAGCCAGAGCCTCATCTTCCAATGTCGTCAGCCGTTCCGGTACCACCGGCACGCCATAGGCCGCGAGCACTTGCTTCGCCTCGCGTTCTGTCAGCGTGCGATCCTGTGAAGCCTTGATCAAAGCCGCCGCTTCGCTCGCCGCTTCAGGCCGCGATATGCGCGTATAGTTGCGCGGCCCGGCGCTGCGCCGTTCTTCGCGCCTATGCCAATGATCCAATGTGGCAAAGCAACGATCCATGGAACGGAACAGGCCGATACGCGGGTTTTGCTCCGCCTCCTTCGAACCGAAACCTTCCAGCCATTCCGTGGTCCAGACCACGCAGATGGGTTTGTCATGTTGTGCGGCAATGGCGGCCAATTCGCCGGGGCGTTTGGCAGAAAGTTCGGTCGAATAGATTTGCGCATAAAGCAGCGTGCCGTAATGGTCTTCGCCCAGCATGGCGGAAGCACACGCCGTCAGGCTTTCCGGGTCATTGGCGACTTGCGCGGTGACATCGCAAGGATTGCGCGCGGAACCGAAGTCAGGAATACGCGATTCCAATATGGCCTGCACCGGCGGTGTGGGCTGCGGCAGTGGAATGCCGCGTTCCTCCGCGCGATCAGCAGACATGATCGCCGCCCCGCCCGAGACCGCCACCACCGCCACACCGCGCGCCTTGGGTTTCGGTGCCTTCGCCATGAAGGAAGCGGTTTCCACCATGGCCTCGAAATTATCCACCAGGATCGCGCCGGCCCGTTCAAACGCCGCACGATAAGCGGCCTGAGAGCCAGCCAGAGACCCCGTGTGTGACATCGCTGCCGCCGCGCCCTGTTCGCCAGTGCCCAGCTTGAAAACTATCAGGGGCTTGTCAGCAGCATCGGCGATTTGCGCCGCTTCAATGAAGCGCATCGGGTCCGGCATGCCTTCAAAAACGCAGG
>Ga0315900_10012084_pt1 | contig 10653 bp, 8 predicted proteins | sample LakEriMetagenome_FD_203521 | JGI IMG/M metagenome (GOLD analysis project Ga0315900, IMG submission 203521) | Freshwater fungal communities from buoy surface, Lake Erie, Ohio, United States - Buoy 12 MA114 | ecosystem: Environmental > Aquatic > Freshwater > Lake > Lake biofilm | place: USA: Lake...
CGATCGGCCCCTCCGGGCCGGCGGCCCGGCGCACCGGCCCGACGGCGGCCGATACCGCCTCGTCCCGGCCGCTCGCGGTCTCGACGACCACGCGCACCCGCAGGAGCCGTCCCACGTCCGCCTCGCCAGGGCGGTATGCCGGGTCCGTGGCCTCCGCGATCGCGGTGAAGGAGCCGTCGGGGCTCGAGCGCTCCCACTGCAGCGCGGTGTCCGCCGGGTCGGCGCCGTCGAGCGCCGTCGGTCCGGCGCTGAGCGAGCCGCCCGCGACGGGATCGCCCGCCACGATCGGGGCCTCGAGCACCGTCGGCTGGGCCTGCGCCGCGCCCGCACCGGCGAGTACCAGCACCAGCGCGATCAGGGCCGCGTGCGGTCTCATCGGCAGCCGATCTCCGCGGAGCCGAGGCCGCAGCTCGGAGCGGGCTCCGGAGACCCGGCGGCCGCAGGCGGGCCGCCGCCGGCCGTGACCGGGTCGCGATCCGACGCCGCGGCCGAGGCGCCGGTGTCCGGCCTCGTCGTCGGATCGGGCCGCGCGATGCGCGTCTCCGGCGCCGCCGTGGCGAGCCGCCGTGCGGCCTCGAGCGCGGCGAGGCGCCCGGCCTGGCTGAGCGGGCTCGTCTCGGAGGGTGCGGGCGGGACGGGCTCGGGCGCCTCGGCGCGTGCGGGCGGCGTCGTCCGCTCGATCACGGCGGCGGTCGCCAGCGCACCCGCGGCGAGCGCGAGCAGCACGACGGCGGTCAGGCCCCCGACGAGGCGCCAGCGCACCGCGCGGCGGACGAAGCCGTCCGTGCGGTCGGCCGCGCCCACGAGGACGCCGCCGCCGAGGCCGGCCTCGCGGCCGCGCTCGGCCACGCCGCGCCACTCGGGGCGCAGGCGGCTGATCGCCATCCACAGCGCGTTCGGGGAGCGGCCCGTGCGCCGCGCGGCCTCGACATAGCTGAGCTCCCCCGCGACGAGGCCGATCGCGATCTCGTCGGGCAGACCCGTGCGCTCGGCGGTCGCGTGCGCGACGCGCTCGACGTCGCGGCGGAAGCGGACGAGGTCGACGGGGTCGCGCTCGGTCCGGGCCGCGACCTCGGCCGTCAGCCGCTCGTGGCGGGGCGCGCGGCGGCGCTGCGCGTCGGCGCGCCACGCCTCGCGGCGGACCGCGCCCTCGACGAGCAGATAGGCGTGCAGGCCATCGGGACCCGTGCGCGCGAGCACCCGGGCGAGGTCGCGGTCGACGGGCTCCCAGAGGCGCCGCTCCGCCTCCTCCAGGAGGACGCGGTCGCGCTCGGACGCCTCCGCCCCGCGCTCCACGGTCCCGGCCAGCTCGAGCGCGCGGGCGACGCCGTCGGCGATCGCCCGGCGGCGCGCATCCGCCGTCGGGGCGGCCGCGTCCGGCACCGCCGCCCCGAGCAGGAGCAGCGCGCCCGGCCGCGCGCAGACGTCGCGGATGGCGTCCGCGGAGGGCCGGCGCGGCGGGGCGGAGATGGGCATGGTGGCCATCGCTCGACGCCCGAACGTAGTGCGCCCGGCTCAGCGGCGGGCGCCGCCGGTGATCCGGATCACGGAGCGGGGATCGCGATGTCCCCGAGCAGCTGCACCTCGTGCTCCAGGACGACCCCGAACTGCTGCTTCGCGCGCCGTCGCGCCTCGACCATCAGCGCCACCACGTCGGCCGAGGACGCGGTGCCGGTGTTCTCGATGAAGTTGGCGTGCTTCGGGGAGATCCGGGCCCCGCCGACCTGGTGCCCCTTCATCCCGCAGGCCTCGAGGATCTGGCCGCTCGTCATGTCGCCGCCCGGGTTCTTGAAGACGCTTCCGAACGTGCGGGCCTTGCGCGGCTGGGCCGCGCTGCGACGGTCCTGCATCGCCCGGACGCGCTCGCGGATCGCGTTGCGGTCGTCCTTCGCGAGGCGGATCACGGCCCCGCTGACCACCTCGCCGGGCGCGAGGTCCGAGTGGCGGTACGACAGCCCGAGCCCGGCCGCGTCGCAGACGCGGACGCCGTCCGCCGAGACGACCGTCGCCTCGACCAGGACGTCCGCGATCTCGCTCCCGTACGCGCCGGCGTTCATGCGCACCGCGCCGCCCAGGGTGCCGGGGATCGCGCAGGCGAACTCGAAGCCGGACAGCCCTGCGTCGCCGGTCTTGCGCACCACGGCGGCGAGGGCCGCGCCCCCGCCGAGCCGCACATGCTCGCCCTCGATCGCGATCCGCGCGAGGTCGCCCTCGAGGCGCAGGACGAGGCCGTCGAAGCCGCTGTCGGCGGGCAGGAGGTTGGAGCCGAGGCCGATCACGGCGATCGCCAGGCCCTCGTCGCGCGCCCACGCGAGCATCCCGGCGAGCGCCGCCTCGTCGCCGGGGAGGCCGAGGTAGAGGGCGGGGCCGCCCGTGCCGATCGTCGTGTGGCGGCTGAGCGGCACGTCCGCCGCGACCCCGGGCGGCGGCGCGCTCACCGCAGCACCTCGCGCGCGACGCGGTCGACCGGCCCCGCGCCGCAGCAGAGGACGAGGTCGCCGCTGCGCGCCATCCCGCGCAGGATCTCGACGGCCGCGTGGTCGTGCGCGGCGTACTCCGCCTCCGGTCCGACCAGCTCGGCGATCCGCCAGGCGCTCGCCTCCGGGTCGGGCCGGCCGCGCGCCACGTACGTCTCGAGCACCACGACCCGGTCGGCGGCGCGCAGCGCCTCCGCGAACTCCTCGGCGAAGGCGACCGTGCGCCACGGCATGTGCGGCTGGAACAGCACCACGAGGCGCTTGGGGTCGCGCCCGCGGGCCGCGCTGATCGCCGCGCGCAGCTCGGCCGGATGGTGGGCGTAGTCGTCGACGACGGTGTAGCCGTAGGCGGTGCCGAGCACCTCGAACCGCCGGCCCGCACCGCTGAAGCCCTCGAGGGCGCCGAAGGCCTCGTCGAGCCCGACGCCGAGCCGCTCGAGCGCGAGCGCCGCGGCGCAGGCGTTGCCGGCGTTGTGGGCGCCGGGCACGGCGAGCCGCACCCGGGCGGGGCCGCGCGACGGCGCGAAGGCCACGCCGGTGCCGTCGGGCACCGGGTCGAGGGCGCGCAGCCCCTCCCCCGGCCCCACGCCGAAGCGCCCGACCGGGCACGGCGCGGCGAGGTCGACCCCGTCGCCGAGCAGGAGGAGGCCGTCGGCGGGCAGCTCGGCGACCCACTCGGCGAGGAGCGCGACCACGTCCTCCACGCTGGCGTAGTGGTCGAGGTGGTCGAGGTCGACGTTGAGGACGACCGCGAGATCGGCGGGCAAGAGGCGCACGGAGCGGTCCGACTCGTCGCCCTCGGCGATCGCGAGGCCGCTCGCCCCGCCGCGGGCGTTCGTGCCGAGGTCGCGCACCTCGCCGCCGACCAGGAAGGTCGGGTCGAGGCCGAGCCGCTCGGCCGCGTAGGCGAGCATCGACGTCGTGGTCGTCTTGCCGTGCGCGCCCGTCACGACGACGCGCCGGTCGTGCTCGGCGAGGATCGCGGCGAGGGCCTCGGCGCGGTGCTGGACGGGGATCCCGAGCGCGCGGGCCCGCACCAGCTCGGGCGCGTCGTCCGGGATCGCCCCGGAGGCGATCACCCGGTCGCAGCCCTCGACGTGGGCGGCGTCGTGGCCGACCGCACAGGCGATGCCCTCCTGCTCGAGGGCGCGCAGGAGGGCCCCGCCCTCCCGGTCGCAGCCGGTGACGGCCTCGCCGCGCTGGGCGAGGACGCGCGCGATCGCGCTCATGCCCGCCCCGCCCACGCCGACCAGGTGCGTCGTCATGCGGCCTCCCGGCGGGCGAGGGCGAGCAGGATGCCGGCCATCTCGCGCGCCGCGTCCGGGCGGGCGAGGCTGCGCATCGACTGCTCCATGCCGTGGCGGCGGGCGTCGTCGGCGAGGATCGCGTCGATCTCGCCGCGCAGGCCGGCCGCCGAGAGCTCGGCGTCGGGGACGACCACGGCCGCGCCGAGCGCCCGGAAGGGCGCCGCGTTGAGGGTCTGATGGTCGTCGGCGGCGCCCGCCCACGGCACGAGGATCGCGGCGCGCCCGGCGGCCGCGACCTCGGCGACGGAGCCGCCGGCGCGGGCCACGACGAGGTCGGCGGCGGCCAGGAGGTCCGGCATGCGGTCCGAGAAGCCGATCTCCTCGAAGCGCTCGGGGCAGGCCCCCGCGCGGCCCTTGCCGCGGCCCGTGACGAGGAGTATCCGCATGCCCGGCGGCGGCCCCTCGGGGTAGGCGCCGCGCAGGGCGTCGTTGAGCGGGCCGGCGCCGAGCGAGCCGCCGAAGCAGACGACGAGGCGCTCGTCGGCGGCGACGCCGAGCGCCGTGCGCGCCGCCGCGCGGTCCGCGGCGGCGAACGCCGGATCGACGGGGCGGCCGGTGACGACGTACTTGGGCGGCTCCAGCCCGGCCACGGGGAAGGCCAGCATGACGCGGTCGGCGAGCGGCGCGGCGAGGCGGTTGGCGAGGCCGAGCCGGGCGTCCGCCTCCGACAGGGCGCACGGCACCCGGCGCCGGCGCGCCGCGGCCACCATCGGGCCCGCCACGTAGCCCCCGGCCCCGAACACCGCATCCGGGCGCACCTCGTCGATGATCCGCAGGCACGCGGACGGGGCGCGCAGGGCCCGCCCGACGGCGCGCACGAGGGCCGCCCCGGGCCGGCGCGGCAGGCCCGAGACCCGGAACGGGTGGAAGGCGTAGCCCCGCGCCGGCACGAGCTCCGCCTCGATGCGGTCCGGGGTGCCCGCGAACTCGACGTGCGCACCCTGCCGCACCAGCTCGTCCGCGACGGCGAGGGCGGGCGCGACGTGCCCGACGGTGCCGCCGGCGCTGATCAGGATCCGCTCGGGCATCGCCCCAAGGCTAGAGGACGGCTAGGCCTCGACCGGGGCGCGCCGGCGCCGGCGCGGGGTCGGCTCGGGCGCGTCGTCGTCGGCGGGACGCGGGGCGCTGCGCCGACGCGGCGGCGCGATCTGCGGCTCGCGGCTGATCGCGATCAGGAGGCCGACGAGCGTGAGCACGACCACGCGCGACGAGGAGCCGTGCGAGATCAGGGGCAGCGGGATGCCGGTCAGAGGCAGGATGCCCATCACCGCGCCGAGGTTGATGATCGCCTGGCCCGTGACGAGGGCGGTGGCGCCGGCGGCGACGAGGCGCTGGAAGGGGTCGGCGGCCCGGGCCGCGATCGTGAAGCCCGCCCACGCGAAGGCCGCGAACAGCCCGATCGTGATGATCGCGCCGACGAGCCCGAGCTCCTCGCCGATCACGGCGAAGATCATGTCGGTGTGGGCCTCCGGGAGGAAGTTGACCTTCTGGACGCTCGAGCCGAGGCCCTGGCCGAAGATCCCGCCCGAGCCCACCGCGATCATCGCCTGCACGACCTGGTAGGCGCCATCCTGGCTCTGCCCCCACGGGTCGAGGAAGGCGAAGATCCGGTCCCGGCGGTAGGGCGCCGCCCAGATCAGGATCGCCCCGAGGGCGAGCCCGGCGGCGACCACCTTCGCGAGCAGCGTCGCCCGCGCGCCGGCGGCGATCAGGACGGCGAAGACCATCACGCAGATCGCGAGCGTGGTGCCGAGGTCGGGCTGCAGCATGATCAGTCCGCAGACCACGGCGACGAGCGCGCCGATCGGGAACAGCAGCTCGCGCACCGTCGCGGGCGGGCGCCCACGGGTTGCGATGATCGCCGCGACCACCAGCAGCACGCCGAGCTTCGCGAACTCGGACGGCTGGACGGTGATCGGGCCGAGCGGCAGCCAGCGGGTGGCGCCGTTGATGTTCAGCCCCACCCCGGGGATCGCGAGCGCGACCAGCGCGAGGAACGACGCCAGGAAGGCCGGCACGGCCAGGTGCCGGATCCACGCGGCGGGCATGAAGATCAGGCCACCGAGCAGCACGACCCCGGCGGCCGTGAAGAGCAGGCCGTTCTTGATGAAGTACAGGGAGTCGTAGTTGAAGTCGGGGTTGGTCATGGCGTGCGCGCTCGACGCCGAGTAGACCATGATCAGACCGAACACCGTCAGGAAGAACGTCGCGATCAGGAGCACCTGGCCCTCGATCGGCAGCTCGCGGCCCGGGGGCGCGGCGGGGCGCTCGCCGGGGCGGATCAGGCGCAGGGGGTTCGGTCGACGCACAGGAGGGGATTCGCCGCGGACGGCGGTTCCCCTGCGGCCCTCAGGCCGCGCCGAGCTCCGCGGCGAGGGCCCGGAAGCGGTCGCCGCGGGCCGTGTAGTCGGCGAACTCGTCGAAGCTCGCGCAGGCCGGCGCGAGCAGGACGTGCTCACCCGCGGCCGCGTCAGCGACGGCCCGGCGCACGGCGTCGTCGAAGCCCGTGCAGACCACGTGGTCGACGCCGGCCAGGGCGAGCGGCTCGGCCATCCGCGCACCGGCCGGGCCCGTCAGGTAGGCCCGTTCGACACGGCCCGCGAGCGCCGCCGCGAGGGGCCCGAAGTCGGCGCCCTTGTCGGAGCCGCCGAGCACGATCCGCACGCCGCCCTCGGGGAACGCCGTCAGCGCCTTCAGCGCCGCGTCGACGTTGGTCGCCTTCGAGTCGTTCCAGAGCCGGACACCGCCAGCCGCGCCGCAGTCCTCGAGCCGGTGCGGGACGGGCGCGAACGCGCGCACGGCGGCGCGCAGCTGGTCATCCCCCACCCCCATCGCCCGGGCCAGCGCCGCGGCGACGGCCACGTTCTCGCGGTTGTGGTCGCCGCGCAGGCGCCCCTCCGCGAAGCCGATCCCGTCGGCGTCCGCGCCGCGCACCCGCTCGACCCGGCCGTCCCCGGGCAGCCGGCCGAGGCCGGTGCACCACGGGTCGTCCTCGTTGAGGACGGCGAGGTCGCCGGCGTCCTGGCGCTCGAAGATCCGCAGCTTCGCAGCGCCGTAGGCCTCCATCGTGCCGTGGCGGTCGAGGTGGTCGGGGGTCAGGTTCGTGATCGCGGCCGCGTCGCAGCGCAGGCTGTGGACGTCCTCGAGCTGGAAGCTCGAGAGCTCGGCGACGACGATCCCGCCCTCGGGCAGGTCGCCCGCGACGTCGCACAGCGCGACGCCGACGTTGCCGCAGACCACGTGCGGCAGCGCCGCCTCGCGCAGCATCGCCCCGACGAGCTCCGTCGTCGTGGTCTTGCCGTTCGTGCCGGTCACGCCGATCAGGCGCGCCCCGGGCGGCAGGAGGCGGTAGCCGAGCTCGACCTCGCTCCAGACGGGGATGCCCTGCGCCCGGGCGGCCGCGGCCAGCGGGTGCTCGCCGGGGACGCCGGGGCTCTTGACCAGGACGTCGCAGCCCGCGAGCAGCGCGACGTCCGCCGCGACGACCGGGCACGGCGGCTCGACCGCGCCCCCGGGGTCGTCGTCGACCAGCACCGGCTCGAGACCGGCCTCGATCAGGACGCGCGCGGCCGCGCGGCCGGAGCGGGCCGCGCCGAGGACCAGCGGGGCGCGCGGCAGGTCGAGATCGCCCGTCATACGTACTGGTCGAAGCGCACGTAGTAGAGGACGAAGGCGATCGAGGCGAAGATCGACGCCACGATCAGGAAGCGGAACATGATCTTCGTCTCGCTCCACGCCTTCATCTCGAAGTGGTGGTGGATCGGCGCCATCAGGAACACGCGCCGGCCGAAGCGGCGGAAGCTGATCACCTGGATGATCACGCTGGCCGCCTCGGCGACGAAGATCCCGCCGATGAAGAGGAGCAGGAGCTCGGTCTTCGTGAAGATCGCGAAGCCGGCGAGCGCGCCGCCCAGGGCGAGCGAGCCCGTGTCGCCCATGAAGACCTCCGCCGGGTACGAGTTGAACCACAGGAAGCCGACGCAGGCGCCGAGCAGGGCCGCGGCGAGGATCGCGAGGTCCAGGGTCTGGGAGGTCTGCTGCTGGATCTCGAAGAGCCCCGGGCCCGACATCGGCTGCTCCCCCGTCGGGAAGCGCAGCGCGCGCTGGCCGACCTGGAAGCCGATCACGCACATCGCGGTGAAGGCGAGCATCGCGATCGTCGTGGTGCCCGCGGCGAGGCCGTCGAGGCCGTCCGTCAGGTTGACGGCGTTGGAGGCGCCGAGCACGATCAGGAAGACCAGGACGTACCAGGCCGGCCCGAGCTCGATGTGGACGTCGACGATCGGCACGAACAGGCGCGTGGAGATCCCCTGCTGGACGGCGACGAGGCAGAGGACGACGGAGATCACGACCTGCCCGAGCAGCTTGTAGCGGCCGCGCAGGCCGAGCGAGCGCTTGCGCACCACGCTCAGGTAGTCGTCGACGAAGCCGATCAGGCCGCAGCCGAGCATCGCGAACAGGACGGCGAGGCTGCGCGCCCCGAACGACGAGAAGATCGCGTACGGCACGACCGTGGCGACGATGATCAGGAGGCCGCCCATCGTCGGCGTGCCCGACTTGACCTGGTGCCCCTCGGGGCCCTCCTCGCGGATCCGCTGGCCGACGCGCAGACGCCGCAGGAGGCGCACCGCGCGCGGGCCCGCGATCACCGAGATCAGGATCGCGAGCACGCCGGAGGCGAGGACGTTCGTCACGGGCGCGCCTCCGCCCGGCGCTCCGCGTAGAGCGCGGGCAGGGCCTGCAGCCCCGCGACCTTCGAGCCCTTCACGAGCACGCGGTCGCCGGGCCGGGCGACCTCGAGCAGCCGCTCGACGGCCGCGTCGGGATCCGCGACCCAGTGCCCGTCCACGCCGCTCCCGGCCCCATCCAAGTACGCGCGCGCCTGATCGCCCACGGCGACCACGATATCGACCCCGACCCGGGCCGCCAGCGCCCCGATCTCGCGGTGGTACGCCTCCGTGCCCTCGCCGAGCTCCGCCATCAGGCCGAGGACGGCGATGCGCCGGCCCGCGACGGGCGCCTCGGCCAGGAGCCGCAGCGCCGCCTCCGTGGAGGACGGGTTGGCGTTGTAGGCGTCGTTGACGACGGCGATCCCGTCGACGTCGACGACCTCGCCGCGCCCGCTCGGCACGGGGATGTCGCGGGCCCGCTCGGCCACGGCGCCGAGATCGAGGCCGAGCTCCCGCGCGACGGCGATCGCGGCGGCGAGGTTGCGGGCGTGATGGCGGCCGGGCAGGTTCGTGGTCACCGGCAGGAGCGCCCCGTCGACGAGGTAGCTGAGCTCCTGGCCGGCCCCGGTCGGCCGGCGGTCGACGAGCTGCACGTCGGCGCCGGCCTCCTCGCCGAAGGTGATGATGCGGGCGCCCTCGGGGATGTGGGGGTCGAGCAGGGGCTCGGCGAACGGGATCACGCAGGCGCCGCCCTCGCGCACGCCCTGCAGGATCTCGGCCTTCGCCTGGGCGATCCCGGCCCGGGACCCGAGCAGCTCGATGTGGGCCTCGCCGATGTTGGTGATCACCCCGATGTCGGGCGCCGCCAGCGCGCACAGCTCGGCGATCTGCCCGAGGCCGCGCATCGCCAGCTCGAGCACCGCGACCTCGGTGTCCTCCTCGATGCGCGTCAGGCTGAGCGGGTAGCCGATCTCGTTGTTGTGCCCCTCGGCCGCCGCCACCGTGCGGCGCTGCCCGGCGATCAGGTGCGCCAGCGCGTCCTTCGTGGAGGTCTTGCCCGCGCTGCCCGTGATGCCGACCCGGACGGCGCTGGTGGCCTGCGCGTTGACGTCGCCGAGGCACTGCAGGCAGCGGATGCTCGAGAAGGTCATCAGGAGGTCGGGCGCGTCCCCGGCGTGGTTGAGCGCGTCCTCCTCGAGGACGATCCCGGCCGCGCCGCGCTGCACGGCGTCGGCCGTGAACGCGGCACCGCCCCGGATCGCGATGAAGAGGTCGCCGGGCCGGACCAGCCGCGAGTCGATCTGCACGCCCCGGACCAGCCGCTCGGGGTCGCCGCGGACGAACGCCGAGGCCGGCACCGCGCCGAGGGCGAGCGGCTTCACGCGAGCACCTCCCGCACGACGGCCGCGTCGTCGAACGGCGTCACCACGCCGCCCGCCTCCTGGCCCTGCTCGTGCCCCTTGCCGGCCACGAGCACGACGTCGTCGGCCGCGGCCTCGGCGAGCGCGCGGCGGATCGCCGCGGCCCGGTCCGGCTCGGACGCGGCGGCCGCATCCGCGCCGGCCAGGACGTCGGCGATGATCGCGAGCGGATCCTCGCCGCGCGGGTTGTCGCTCGTCACCAGCACGCGATCGGCGAGCGCGCAGGCGACGCGGGCCATCTCGGGGCGCTTGCCGCGGTCGCGGTCGCCGCCGCAGCCGAAGACGACGACGAGCCGCCCCCGCGTGAGCGGGCGCAGGGCGGCCAGCACGTGCTCGAGGGCGTCGGGGGTGTGCGCGTAGTCGACGATCACGGTGGGCTCCCGCCCGACGACCTGCATCCGCCCGGGCACCCCGTCGAGGCTCCCCAGGCCGCGCGCGATCGCGTCGACGCCGACGCCGGCGAGGCCGGCGCTCGCGGCCGCGGCGAGCGCGTTCTCCACGTTGAAGCGGCCGACCAGGCGCAGCGCGACGTCGGCGTCGCCCCACGGGCTGCGCAGCCGGAAACTGGTGCCGTCGGCCGCGAGGCGCACGTCCTCGGCGCGGACGTCCGCCGAGGGGTCGTCGACGGCGAAGCGCGCCTCCGCCTCGAGGCGCCGGCCGTAGGGGTCGTCGACGTTGACGGCGCGCGGGCAGCGCCCGTCGAACAGCCGCGCCTTGGCCGCGAAGTAGGACTCCATGTCGCCGTGGTAGTCGAGGTGGTCGCGGGTCAGGTTCGTGA
>Ga0315900_10012087_pt1 | contig 10652 bp, 21 predicted proteins | sample LakEriMetagenome_FD_203521 | JGI IMG/M metagenome (GOLD analysis project Ga0315900, IMG submission 203521) | Freshwater fungal communities from buoy surface, Lake Erie, Ohio, United States - Buoy 12 MA114 | ecosystem: Environmental > Aquatic > Freshwater > Lake > Lake biofilm | place: USA: Lake...
CAGCGTGCGAGATATGTAATATGGAGGAAGATAATGAGTGAACCACAGTATCTAGAAGGTGATGACGTAGCATTGAAGGATGAGTGCGAGTCATGTGGCAACTTTATATTTACATGTGAATGTGAAACAGAAGACCCAGACCGTATGCATGATGAGATGTATGAGGACTAGACAGAAACTAATGATTCACAATTATGCAAAGTGTTGCAGTAATTGTGACTACTATATATATCTTGACCAAGAATATATAACTGTAGGTGCAGGTTATAACTCACAGCAATGGTTTCACAAAGACTATACTGGATGCATGGACTCACAGTTTATGCCTGTTATAAAAACACATAGAACCAAGCAAGGCTTAGAGTAAGGAGCAGTATGCGACAACAATTAGCACGCTATATATCTGTTGGCACTAGTCTTATATTATCATTTGCTTCTTTAATTGGTATACCTATTAAGGCTCAAGCATTAAATGCGCAGCCAGAATTAGAACCAAAGAAAGAAGTTAAGTTAGTAGTACACGTATGGAATAAGTTCACACTTAAAGCGTATGCCAAGGCATACATGAAAGAGAACTATCCTAAATGGGGACGCAACGAGTGGTCTGCACTAAACAAATTATGGGGTAAAGAATCTGCTTGGGACCATGAAGCAGACAACCCTACCTCTAGTGCATTTGGTGTAGCACAAGTACTAAACACTCATCCCGAAACCCCAGCCCCCCGTCAGATTGCCAAGGGGCTGGAGTATATAGTCCATAGATACGACAAGCCTTCAGTTGCATGGGCACATTGGAGAAAGAATGGATGGTATTAAAATGAAACAATACTATACAGTAAAGTGTTTCGTTGAAGCCAATGCAAGTAACGATGACGAAGCCATCGCCATGGTTGCAGATGCTTGCAAGTTATACGGTCTAACCTTTGTAGGTTGGCAGTCAGTTAAACTAAACTATAGTGAAGAGAAAAGGGAGAGCGATGCTACAAGTTAGCGAAGCATACAACGATAAGAAACTCAAGGAACTGAACAAACAGTCTTGGGTAAAAGCAGGTACTGCAGTCAATGCATCATCTGCATCAGAAGCAGCACGACAGGCTGGTCTTGACTGGAATGTAATGCTTGCAGATATGGAAGCAATTGTTTCTAATAGTGTCAATGAATTTGAAACAGTCACTGACCACTATCCAGTACCTAAACGACAGGCTGTACTTAAACTTGGTAAGGATAATGAGAACCAAGTTATCGGTGTAGTCGGTGATAAGTACAAGATTGTGCAGAACATGGAAGTATTTAGTGCGCTAGATACACTAGTAGATTCAGGTGATGCACGATATACAGCAGCAGGTGAGTACAATAATGGTGCTAACATCTGGATGGTAATGGAACTACCAGTCGGAGTACAGGTAGCCAATGACCCACATGCTGCGTTCTTACTAGTCCAATCATCACACGATGGTTCATGTGCAGTACGTATCCGCCCAATCATTGAGCGTTTATTCTGCATGAATCAAATCAACCGCATCATCAAGGGTAAGCATAAGAATGATTACACCTATGTTATGAAGCACACTACTAACTCTGAGTTGTCGGTCAATGACATCCGCAATATCACGCAGTTAACTTATGATTCTATCCAGCAATATGAAACAATTGCTGGCACATTACTAGAGCGTAAGGTAGATGACCGTCAGGTACGTAACATCTTCAAGGCTGTATGGGCATTGCCTTCAGAAGTAGAAGATGCACCTGAACATCTATTGTCACAAGGACAACGCCGTCAACGTACCATTGCACTCAATGGTCGTGACTCTGCATGGAATATCTACAGCCAATCACCTACACAGGAAAACATTAGAGGCACAGCCTTTGGTGCATGGCAGGCAGTAGTAGAACATGCAGACCATTACGCTTCTGGTGGCGCTGACCGACGTGCCATCGCCACCATCAGTGGACGCAATGACCGCATCAAGGATAAAGCATTGGACTTAATCCTTGCCTAACTTTCCACATACATGGATATGAATCCATACACGTGGATGCGTGACATCATCACCAGATGGTGGACGGAACATGGGTGGTCCCGCCATGTACGCACACGGGACACACACAAACAACGAGAGGGAAACATGAACACAATCGAAGTAACAACAGACAATAATGTAGTAAACTATACCGAGATGGAAGTAAAACGATTCATCGAGAGAGCGGGACAACTAAGTGACATTAAGTATAAAGTACGTGACTTTTTCAGTGAACTCGAATGGTCTAGTGGCGAAGCAACAATTACTAGAAGTGAAGTCAACGAGTTGCTCAAGTCAATTCAATGCGACCTCATCAGAGCAGAATATAAAGCAACTGTTACAATTACTGCTTACGTTACAGGATACGCAGCCGAAGACGAAGATGACGCAAGCAACTGTATTGCAGACGACATCGAAGTAAGTATTGGTTCATCTGCAGATATAAGTGTAGATAACATTGAAGTTGACGACATCGAAGAAGAATAGTCAATGATGAAAGAATGTCTTATATGTGGAGCAGAACCTACACATCATGATGGCATAACATACAGAGCAATATGTTGTGAATGTTGGGGGGATTGTAGTCATGACATCAAATAAACAAGAGTGGAAATGCGCTGATTGTGGGGCTACTACTACTGACCCAGACCATAGGTTAATAGTATATTTCCATGCTAACTGCCCAGCAAGGGACAGATAATGACTAGTGCATACGTGCCGTATAACGGTACTGCTGGCTGGTCAGGTACGGATACATCTAAGCAGAGAGCGCTAGATAACATCCACTCTGGTAGGGAATTAAACAACCAGCAATTAGCGTTAGCATATTTAAAACAAGCAGGTGAACTAGGGCTAACCTGGAAAGAGTTAGCCACAACAACAGGCTGGCATCACGGTACTACTAGTGGTATCCTTTCAGTATTGCATCAGTCAGGTGCAATCATACGATTGTATACAACTCGTAACAGATGCAAAGTATACGTTCATCAAAACTATAAAGATGCTTACAATAAATATGAGACGTATAAGAAACGAGAAAAACCTTGCCCACATTGTGGGCTAGACATCAACGCATAGCCGTCACCTATGCTAAGATGGGGACAACCAGTGGGCGGTAGGTTTTGGCTCTCTCCTTGTCCTACCCCCGCTGGTTCTTTAATCAAAGGAGAAGTATGTCGGAAGTAGAAATTCCTAGAGATAGATACGGTAGACCAATGGTTGTGCCACCTAAAGGTGGTAAACCAATACCATACACACGCACTACTACAGTTGCAGGTTCATTAGATGATGGCACTGCATTAGTAGCATGGAAGTTACGTATGGCAGCAGCAGGTTTAACATTGCGACCTGACCTGTTGCTTGCTGCATCAGCACAACGTGACAACAAGTTGGAGATGGACAAGTTAGTTGAAGATGCAATGGAAGCAGCAGGTGCTACCAAGCAGGCTACAATTGGCACAGCCATACATACACTTACCGAAAAACATGATAGAGGTCAGGACTTAGGTGTTATACCAGAGGATTATGTTGCCGACATACAAGCATATGCTGATGCAACTAAAGACTTTGAAAATGTAAACATCGAACAGTTCTGCGTTTTAGATAAGTACAAGATAGCAGGAACACCAGACCGCATAGTTAGATACAAAGGTGAACTGTTTATCTCTGACTTAAAAACAGGCAGCATTTCTTATCCTAATAAGATAGCGATGCAACTAGCAGTGTATGCACACGGCTTGCCGTATGACCCTGCTACGGCAACCCGTGGCAGTTGGGGTGATGTTAATCAAGATAGAGGAATCATCGTCCACCTACCAGCAGGTTCAGGTAAATGCGAATTACATTTCGTTGATATCAAAGAAGGTTGGAAGGGTATACAATTAGCGATGAAGGTGAGAGCCTTCAGAGACACCAAGAAAAATATAGTCACATCAATCAAGGAGTAGTATGTCATCAACAGAAGCACCGATTAGCATTACTGCTAAGACAGCAGCAGGTACTCTTGTTACCTTGCGTGCAGAAACAGCAGAAGAACTAGGCAATCTAGTTGCACAAGGTATCTTTGCAATTGCAGATGCAGTTAAAGAGATTGAACTAAATGTACGTGGAGCAGGTAATGCTGCAGTACCACCGTCACCAGTAGTTGGCATGATTGCTAACACGCTAGGCGGTACAGTAATCAGCGAGACACCAGCACCAGCAGGTGGTGGAACAGGTCAACGTATGTGTCCTCATGGCACAATGACACGTATCCATGGACTAACAGGTAAGTTCGGTCCATACAAGGGTCACTTCTGTCCAGCACAGCAAGGCGACCCAACAAAGTGTACGACTCAGTATGTTAAGCAGAACCAACCTGAGTGGCACACATTCCAGCCTGACCAAACAAAGGGATAAATGAAAACATTACGCCGTAGTATCGGCAAGCCAGAGGTGGGGGGAGAACCATTACCCCCACCTTTTCAGGCTTTCCAGCGAGAAGGAATCATTCTGCGTAGAGCAGAAGTCACCGTCATAGCAGGTACTCCAGGCGCAGGTAAGTCATCTATTGCATTGCATATCGCAGCAAGACTAAAACAACCAACATTATATTTCTCTGCTGATACCAATGCACATACAATGGCAATGCGTTTGCTTGCTATGAAGGCTAAGATTACTCAGGCTCATGCTGAGTACATGCTCAAGACAGACCCATATAAAGCAGAAGCACTCCTTCGTGAGTTCAGTAATCTTTATTGGTCGTTTGAGCCTAGCCCTACTCTTAAGGATTTAGATGAAGAAGTATCTGCATTTGAAACCATGTGGGGTAGAAGCCCAACTCTTATAGTTGTAGATAACCTTATGGATATTGCAATTGACGGGCATGAAGAGTTTGCTGGTATGCGACAAGTTATGAAAGAGTTAAAGTATCTTGCACGTGATACCAACGCAGCAGTATTAGTTCTGCATCATACACAGGAAGGTGCACAGGGTTATCCCTGTCAGCCACGCTCTGCTTTGCAGGGCAAAGTGGCACAGATTCCTGCTATGGTTTTAACTGTAGGTCAGATGATGCAGGGGCAAGATGCATACTTGTGTGTAGCCGCTGTTAAGAATCGCTATGGTAAAGCAGACCACACAGGTGCTACTTATCTTTCATTATCATTTGAGCCTGGCTCTATGTATCTTGAAGATGTAGTACGTGATTACAGACAGGTAGAGATGACAGTATGAGTAGTGCAGCCAAAGCCAAAGGCTCAGGAGCCGAGCGAGATGTAGTCAAGTATCTCAAGCAATGGTTCCCTTATGTTGATAGGCGATTGGCTGGTGCTACGCTAGACAAAGGTGACATCTCAGGTATACCTGGAGTTACAATTGAAATAAAAAACCACGCGACAATGAAGTTGTCAGAGTGGACAGAAGAGTTGATAGTCGAGATGGCTAACGACAAAGCATGGACAGGCGTGGTGTGGCACAAGCGCAAGGGTAGGGGAAGTCCTGGCGATTGGTACTGCACCATGCCTGCTCATGTATGGGTAGACTTACTAAGGAGAGCACTTGGAGAAGCCAAGCATTGAAGAGTATCTTCATTACATAGGCGCAGCCGTGCCTTCTATGGGCAGCGGCTGGCGCAAGATGAAGTGTCCATTCCACATAGATACACATGCAAGTGCAGCAGTAAACTTTGATAAGAACGCCTTCGTATGCCACGGTTGTGGTGTAAAAGGTGATACGTTTTCTCTAATAATGTACAAGGAAGGTGGCGATTATCGTGAGGCTGTCAAATTCGCAGCGTCAGTTCTTACTACAGGCAACACAGAGGTACGCGGGCGCGATAGAAAAAGCAACAGAGTATCTATCAAGCCGTCATCTCTCGGTAGAAGAGGCAAACATATTTCATCTGGGAGTGGTAGAAGACCCGCTTCCAGGACATGAGCCATACAAAGGTAGGCTAGCAATCCCATACATCACGCCATCAGGCGTGGTTGATATACGATTCCGTGGTATGCATAACGAAGACCCAAAGTATATGGGATTAGTTGGTGCTAAAACCACAATGTTTAATACCAAGGCTTGCTTTGTTGCAGATAAATATATTTGCGTCACCGAAGGTGAGTTCGATTGTATTATGATGGGTGTTAAAACACAGCACCCAACGATTGGTATTCCAGGTGCTAACAACTGGAAGCCACACTATGCAAAGATACTAGATGATTTTGAAATAGTAATTGTGTTAGCAGATGGAGATGCAGCAGGACTAGAGTTCGGCAAGAAGATAAGTAGAGAACTGGGTAACGTCAACATAATCAGCATGCCAGAAGGCGAAGATGTCAATAGCATGATGGTCAAACGAGGGAGCGAATGGGTAGATGAGCGAATCAACGAATGCATTTCCGTTGGATGAAAGTATCTGGGAACATATCAGGCACATGGAATATACAGTTGGTATTCCAGTATCAGAAAAGCGTGTGCTTAATATCTTAGGTGCATTGCACGATGTATATAGAACATTAGACCATGACCTAGATGAAGCAAAGGACTTGCTTATAGGATTGGCTGCAATTTTAACATCAGTTAAAGACAACAAAGCCGATGTAGTATTTGAAGAGTTTATGGTAAAAGATACAATGCAGAACTTTGATAAAGGAATCGAGGATATTTTAAATGAAAAGTAGCGATGATGTAGATGTAATCCTAAACGAATTAGCCAAGATTATGTACAAGAAGCATGCAGATTATGGTCCGATGAATATTGCTGGAGCACCTGGCGGTCCAATGAACGGACTGCGCGTCCGCATGTATGACAAGTTGGCTAGACTCAATAACCTAATAGATACAGGCGACACGCCGAACTATGAATCTATTGAAGATACCCTAATTGACCTTGCAAACTATGCCATAATTGGGCTACTAGTCCAACGCGGACAGTGGGAAGGTTTACCCAATTCAAATGGCAAATCAAAAAAGAGTAGTAGTACTCAGTGATTTACAGATACCATATCAACATGACAAAACTGTAGATGCAACACTAGAGTTTATCCAAGATTATAAACCAGACGAACTCTGGTGTGTTGGAGACGAACTAGATGCACCCGAACCTAGTCGTTGGAACAAAGGTATGGCAGGGGAATATGCTGAGACGCTGCAAGATAGTATTGATTTAACGCACGACATAATGGCTCGTTACCGCAAAGCACTTGGTAACAAGCCATTTTACATTCAGCGTTCTAATCATACTGACCGCATTGATACTTACATGCGTAAGTATGCACCTGCATTTATGTCTCTCAAGTCTTTAGAGATTGAGGAACTACTAGGCTATGGCAAGTTAAAGATTAACTACTTGCATAAGATGCACGAACTATTACCTGGATGGGTAATGGCACACGGAGATGAAGGTGCACTTAATCGTGCGCCTGGCGCTACCGCATTAAACTTAGCCAAGCGTTTAGGCAAGTCAGTAGTATGTGGACACACGCATCGCGTGGGTTTGCAACATGAAACTACAGGCTTTTATGGTAAGACAAATACATTGTATGGTTTAGAAGTTGGGCATATGATGGATGTCAAGCAGGCTAGTTACCTTACTTCAGGCAGCGCCAACTGGCAGCATGGTATTGGTATCTTGGTAGAACATAATCGTAAAGTTACACCATTTGCTGTACCCATTGTTAATGGCGAGGTAATCATTCCATAATGAATTACATCGAGGAGTACAACGAGTTGGTGCAAACTCTTGCAGCAGAATATGCAAGACGCTACACAATGGTGGAGCGTGATGACATAGGGCAAGAGTTGTGGGTGTGGTTTGTAGGACATCCACGCAAGTACAAAGAGTGGTCTGAGTTAGAACAAAAAGACCGAGATAAACTTATCGCTAAATCGCTACGTAATGCAGCACTCAAGTTCTGCGAGAAGGAAAAAGCAAGGAAAATTGGGTACGATATGTCCGATTTATACTACTATGACGTGTCAGTTGTAGAGGCTTTTCTTCCTTCAATCATTGGGGAATCTTACGAGATACCTACAAAGATTAAAGACTTAGGTAGCACGGTCAAAAGTAGTGAGATTTCAGATGGTAACAATTGGTTATCATTGAGGTCAGATATAGCATCGGCTTACTACAAGTTATCAGAAGCAAAGCAAAACATATTACGACTGCGCTTTAGCGTAGAGCAACCAGACTGGTCATCGCTTGCAAAAGAAATGGACAGTACACCAGATGGTGCACGCATGAAAGTTCAACGTGCAATTAGTTCTTTGATTAAACATCTTGGTGGGTGGCGACCTCAAACAGATGAGGACACCAGAGTTGAATGACTTAAGGGGCGAACCAACATTTGCTTGCATATGTGGTTGTGCAATGTTTGAGATAACTGTAATGTGGGATGAAGATACACGTTCAGTAGGATGGTATGACCTAACACAAAAATGTAAAGAGTGTGGCACTTTAACAACAGCGCCAACAGAGATAGATGGGTGTGAAGACTAATGCCAGCATTTGATTTTAAGTGCGAGACATGCAATTCAATTATAGAAACAAAAGAAAATATACCACCTATGTGTACCACTTGCGGTGGCACAATGATGCGTATATGGTCTGTACCAGCCGTTAAGTTTAACGGCTCAGGCTTTTACTCAACAGGAGGATAGATGTACAACTTCACCATTGATGCAAACTGTATAGGTATAGATGTAGATATGTTTTTTACAGAAGAAAACAGCAGTACGTTCAAAGAAGAAAACTTTCTTAAGCGTACCTGTGATGCTTGTTTAGTTAAGTCGGAGTGTCTGGACTATGCATTAAACCATGCAGTGCTAGGTTGGTGGGGTGGAACATCAGAAGCACAGCGCAAGAGATTGCGCAGACAACTTAATATAATTCCAGAACCAATCATTGTTGAAAGGAACCAACTATGAGCGTACTACAGTTAGCAGCAGGGGTATTCATTGCCCTTACAGCAAGAGACGTTATCAATACAGGAAGCAGTATCTTGGTATCGTGGCTTAACGCCCGTCGTTACCGTCTCTTACTAGAAGAAACGGCTGCCCAACTAGAAGAATACGAGTTCGAAAAGCCTAAGGTAAAGAAGTCTAAGGCTAAAGTAAAGGCTTAGAAAACAAGAAAAGACCCCCGCCAGGTAGGTTAATGTACCTGAGCGGGGGCTTTCGTGTCTCTACGGGGCTGCTAGCCCCTTAAAACTAGGGTTATTTGGAGCCTAGTCCAAAGTCTTTTTCAGACTTATCTGCCCATTTAAGGGCTGGTCCAGCAACAGCGCCGATTAAGATGGCGTATTGTGGAGCCATATCAGTCAATAGGGCTACGCCCATGACGACAGCAGATGCTGCTACAGCACGAAGGTATGACTTAATAGCCTTCTTATGCTTCTCGCTAATAACAATCTTCTTCATTTTGTATCCTTCTTTGGTAGTCGTTTTACTTTGGAAACAATTTTGTCTACAGTTTTGGGCTTGCCTAACCATGGAAACCATTCGGATGTATCGTTACCATGTCCATTGTTGATGGAAATATGCAAGTGTTTATTGTGTGGATTAGAACCAGTGTAATCGTAAACACCGTTCTTCTGCGACCAAATCTTGCCTTGAAATATAAGATACTTTACACGCTTATCTTCTTGCAGTTTAATAAATAGTTCTACGCAGTTGATTCCATTAACTGGGTCATGCGTTAGGTCAACTGCATAACCAGTGTTATGGTCTGAGTTAGGGCTTTGTTTCACATGCGCTGCTGATGGTAGCAATCCATCGCTTGCCTTCTTGCGCTTAGGGCGCAAGGCTGTGGCTTGTCTAAGTACTGCTATAGCAGCAGGTGTTGCTCTCTTTGCAAGTTTCATTCATAGTCCTCATCATCATCAATCCATTCAGATGGGTCAATGTCAGGTACAGGTATACCCCATGCTGGTTCAGGTAATATAAATCCCATTACATCTCCGCCTTTGCTTTAAGTACTTCTACGTCTACACGGATGCATTGCTGATTCTCTAGTAGTTCTTCTACTTTATTTACGAGACCAGTCTTGCCATCATTGTAAAGAGCATACTCAATTCTATTAAGTTTATCTTTTAACTCTTCTGTATATTTTTGGATTGTGTGCTTGGCTACAAGTGCAATGCCAGAACCAATCGTAATAAAAATAAAGAAGTAAGAATATACAATAGTGGCTACATCGGAGGACATTTAGCGTTATACCGTTCTGATTGTAATTTGTAAGACACCACCAAAACCATCAAAGCCTTTATCTGGTGGAGTCATGCGAGTGAATTGGATTTGTTCAATAACAGCCTGACGTGTTTCACCAGTTGTTAAGTCTTGCCATGTTAGTACGTCACCTGATTCTTCTACATCTTCAAGTGCGTTAATGCGAGCCAAGGCTCGACCTTCATAACCTACCTGTACGTTGAATCTGTCTGTTTCTATGTCAAAGCAATATACAGGAAACTGCATCACGCGCTGGCGTGGTGTAGCAATAGTAGCCTTAGCCTGATAGCCTTTAAAAACTGGACCAAGACTAGTATTGGTTGTATCTCTATAAAGAAGAAACTTATATGCAAGATATTCTTGGGCTGTTGCTGGGGTAGATGTAGTTACTTCTACTGGCACGACGGTTGAGTCGTATGAAATATGGTCGTA
>Ga0315900_10012089_pt1 | contig 10649 bp, 10 predicted proteins | sample LakEriMetagenome_FD_203521 | JGI IMG/M metagenome (GOLD analysis project Ga0315900, IMG submission 203521) | Freshwater fungal communities from buoy surface, Lake Erie, Ohio, United States - Buoy 12 MA114 | ecosystem: Environmental > Aquatic > Freshwater > Lake > Lake biofilm | place: USA: Lake...
GGCGATAACTGAAATTGCGGCAAATTCGTATCGGAAACGAGCATCGGCAAATAGCGAGTTTGGCCCGGAGGACAAAACGCAGAAATTCAGAGAGCGCGTGCAACGATATGCCAGCGCAAACAAGGTGGCGGCGCTGAGAAAACTTGCCAAAGACTTCAACTGGCAAGGCGTGGTCGATTATCCCGATCCGGCAATTCACCAAGCGGCGCGGTCGGGATCGCGAAGAAAAGTTCGCAAGCGCCGTGGCGCAATGCACCTCATTTTAGGCAAGGGGGCATTGCTTAAAGAATACATTGGCAAAGTCAAAGCGCGGGTTGGTATGGCAAAAGCGGGATGGGCGGTGTGCGCCGACAAAATACCAGACCTTGGACAATCACAAGCGGCAACCAAAGGCATTCCGAAATGGGTTACACGCAATAAGGATAGAGCCGTAGTGCAGCGCAGCACCGTGGACGCCTCGACCACATTCCGACAAAGCAGTAATCCGCGTGTCGTTATGCGAAATTCCGTTCCGTGGACGAGTCAAAACCTCGCTCCATCAGCGGCTCGCACAGCGCTGAATATCGCCCGCGACAAGTTTCTCAAGATGATGAATATTCAAATCCGCTACGTCTTGCGTCAGCAAGCCAAGTTGAGAGCGGGCTAACAGGTAAAGATGGCTGACGTAACATCCACATTTGGCGCAAAAGATGTCGGGTTCTCCTCCACGGTAAACCGGATGCAGAAATCCTTGGCGGGATTTCAAGGGGCTATCACTGGATTTGCTGCCAAGGCCGCACTGCTCGTTGGGGGGTTTGTCGCCGCGCGGTCTGCCGTTGGAGCCTTCCAAAAGGCAATCGACGTTGGCGGACAGCTTAACGATCTATCGGCCCGCACCGGGGAGACGGCTGGCAATCTCCTTGTGCTTCAGCGCGCATTTCAAAACGTGGGCCTTGGGGCTGAAGCGGTGGGCGGAACGGTCAATCGAATGCAGCGCGCCATTGCCGAAGCCGCGAGCGGCAGCAAAGAGCAGGCGGCGAGCTTCCAGCAGCTTGGGCTAAACTTTAACGAGCTTAAAAACAAGACACCAATGGAGCAGTTGCAGATGGTGGCTCAAGCCCTTGAGCGGGTTTCAAACGATAGCGACCGAACCAAGCTGGCGATGGCTCTCCTTGGCCGCAGCGGCGGCGAGCTTATCCCTTTGTTTAAGGCAATGGGCCTACAGCTTGACGAGGCGCGCGGGCAACTCGGCAGCTTGCCCGGACTGATGGACACAATGGTTCCAGCCTTTGATAAAATCGGGGACAACTTTAATGCCATCGGAGAAAAGGGCATGGAATTTGCCGCCGGATTGCTGGAACGACTTGCCCCGGCGCTTGTCGATGTGACCACAAAAATGGCGAACATCGACGCTGCAGGATTTGGTCGCGCGCTGTCGGTCTACGTCGAGAAGACCTTGCAGTGGATCAACGCCAGCCTCGGACTAACCGATGCCCTTAACAACATTCAGACCGCTATTAAAGGGATCATGGCGGGCAACTTTGGTGACGGCCTCAAGCTAATGTTCCTCACGGCGCGAGACACGGCATTTGCCGCCATCAATCAGATTGTCGCAGCGGCAAAAGCGGCTCTGTCGGGAATAGGCGAGGCATTGCAGATCGTATTCAATAAAGACTCGGTCACAATGGCCTACATTCGCGGGGCATTCTCTATGCTCGGCGCGCAAATTGCGGCGACGATGTCCTCGCAGCTTGCCAACGTGTTGGAAGCCTTTGCCAAAACAGCGCCGGAAATGCTGCGACCCTTGGCGGATAAAATGGCCGATAGCTTTTTGCCCGGAATCAGCTTCATGGGCAAGCAGCTACAAGGCGTCATCGACAGCGTGGATACGTCTTCCGTGGGCGCAGCTTTAAGGGGGGCGCAAGCGGAAGCGGAAACTGCCATCAAGGAAACCGCAGAGATAATGGCGGCAGAGGCCGGGAACTTGAAAGACGAGTGGTCGCTGGCATTTGCGTCCGTATTCAAATCGTTCAGAAACAACTACTCGGAAAACATGAAAAACCCGCTCATTGAAATGAGCGACTATGTAAAAGAGACAAACGATTTGTTTGAAGAATTGTCCGCAAGGGTTCGCGCAGCGGCCTTCGACGCAAACGAATTTGCTGGTGCGATGGAACGCGCCTATATCGCCGGGGAAAAAATCGACCCGTTCAAGAGTCCGTTCGCTGAAAAGCCCGACGATATGGCCGAGAACGACAAAGGCTTCAAATTCCCGTGGCAGGGCAGCGGCCCAAGCGGGCCAAAGATTGATATTCCCGAACCCGCGCCCGCGCCAGACAAGAAGGGAACCAAAGCGGACAAGCCCAAGACCGCCCTTGAGCGCCTGCGCGAATTGGCTGGCTTAGATCCAAACGCACGCGCCCGCGAGATGATAATTGACCGCGACACGCGCGAGCGCATGAACAGAGCCAAGGCTTTAGAAGGTCGCGGAGCCTTTCAATCGGCGGCGAACGAAGAAAAACGCGCCCGCGACCGCGCTCAAAAAGACGCTGACAAGTTTCTTGGATTGCGGTCAATGACCGACAAGTTTTTTGGCAAAGATAGCCCACTGAAAAACATGGGCGAGTTAGAACAAGAATGGCGCAAAACTACGCCCTTTAGCGAGCGATTCGGCAAAAACTTCAAAGACGACATGACCAAAACCGAAGCCGAGCGCAAAGCCGAAACCGACCGCAGCGCAGCAGGCGGCGCAGGAGGAGCGGCAGCAGCAGCCGACCCGCTGGCGACCATCGTGAGTTTCCTGCAATCGACATTCGGTGACTTCAAAGAGCGCGTCCCGCAAAACGCCCTCGCTACCTAACCATGCCAGCCACCATCCGCAGCAACGCCGACTTCGCCGCCGGGAAACTCATCCTGACGGCACACGCCGCCACGACCCAAATCAACGGCTTGGTCGAGGCCCGCATGAGCTTTGCCTGCTTGGCGACTCCGATTGTCTTGCAGCGCAACTTGCTTCTTTTCGCTCCCGAAGCCATCCCGCCCGTCGAATTGCCCGTCAACCTCAAAGCCATGCCGCTGAAAAACGGCAACGTGTTTTTGGTCGATTACAGCAACACCGTGGAAAAAGGCGTGGCTTATATCGAGGCCAACTATGTCGGCATCAGCATGACGAGCAAGGGTCAATACAGCGAAAGCTCCACGACCAAGACGGCCAGTAACACGGTCACATATTCCACATTCACAGGCGCGACCACCCTGACCAACACGGCCACCGCCACGTTCGACTACACTTCCGTGGCGGTGACGCTTCAGCATTGCAGCTTCAGTATCACCGACCGCAAGGAGCCAAAGGCGCGGGCCGAGAACATCCGCAACTATCAGAACAGCGCCGGATTCACTTCCGCAGTTCAGACGGGCAACTTTCGCGCAATCAATCTCTTTCCCCCACAGCAGGATATCGTCTCAGTCTCCATCGAGCAGCGCGGCCCGGTCTATATCATCACCGAATCGGCTGCGCCCGAATTTGTGAACATGGCCTAACCTATGGCAAGCGACGAGACAGGGTTGGCTAAGTTTAGCGACGATCTGAAAAAAGACCCGCCGCGCACCGTCAGCGCGTCCAAGCTCGACAGCAACTTTCGCGCCTGTATGCCGCAGAAGCGCGGCATCTTGGAGCGGCTCAACCTCTCCTACGATGAGGGCGGCTGGTATCTGAACATCCCAACGCCCCCCGGCGGGACGGCGGTGCTTGGTTCCATTGGCGGAATCATTCAGTGGATTCCGACCGAGAACTGCGAGACGCAGGAATAAGCCGTGGCTACGATCAAGCTGCAAGAGGGCAGAGTGCTGACCCGCGTGCGGGACGGCAGGACGTTTGTGCAGTGCGAGTGCTGCGTCCCCAATCCGCCAGAAGAGTGCTGTATGTATCCGCTCGACAAGCTGAACATACTTTTCACGGAGGACGATTGGCCGGAAGAAGGGATAATGTTTGCTAACTACACTGGAGAACTTATCGGCCCTATTACTCTTGAAAAAAACATTGGAGCGGCGGCGCGTTTTCCGGGCGATACCGCAATAAAAATTTATGGGTCAACCTCGCTGATGATCTACTATGTTCCTGGCTATCTTGACGAATACTTAGGACGCGCAGGAGAAATTGATCCCGGCCAAGGATTGTGTTTGTTTGACGATCCCGAAGACACAGAAAATCCGCCAAGCGGGGGGTCTAATTATGGTATCTGGTTCTACGACAACTTCCAAGACACTTACAGCGTCACACAAACACAGCCTCCGCGCACCTTCACCGTAACCCGCGAAAGCCCGTGCATTTGGAGAGAGCGCGCGTCGGACGGGCTTGTTCGCAATTCGCTCTATTACGACACAAACGCCAACGAACAAACCCTTGCCAATAGCGGAGGGGCGATTGGGGCAATCTTGTGGCGTTTCAATGGCTCCCGCCGGACTGACGCTGGCCCCTACAACTCGCCCGTTGGTGAATACGGCAACACGTGGACGGTAGTTTAATGATGACCTGCCCCCACCAATCGCGCCCCTCTGGCCGAGATCGCGGCCAGTTCCATTGCGCCCTCGGCTGGTTCGGCGGCTCCCCGTGGCTTGGCAACTGTCTGGAATGCCAGCGCAGCGGTAACGACACCCTTGAATCCAAAGCCGCCTTCGATGCCAAATCCGAGGCCGCGCACCCCGGCCACCGCCCGCGAGTCAGCGGATGCTGTGACCGAGCCGATCAGTGGTAGGCCGCGCCCTTTGACACAGGGCGGGGGAAAGGATGGAAGCCCGCAAGTTTTACCTCGATACCGTTAGCCGCGCCTTCGTGGCTTCCCCGGACGCGACCATTCCCGCGCCGCCCAATCTTTTCTTTCGGGAGGACGTTGAGGCAATCGAGCTTTACTTCTTGCGCCCCACGGGCAACGCCGCCGCTCCCTACCAATACCTCAACTACGGCAGCAACACCGTAAAACTGGCCGTTGGCCTGACCGCCCCGGCGGCACTGCAAACCTCTTGGACATCGGCCAGCACCACCGTCACGGCCTCCATCACCACGCTGACCAATGGCGGCAGCGGGGCGAATGAGGTGCAGCGGCTGACGTTTTCCAACCCGCCCGCGATGGGGAGCTATGCGCTGACTTTGCCGGGACGCATACTAAATTCCGATATCTTTACCATGTCTGGTGCTGTCTGCACGCTTCCAAATCACGGACTGCTCAACGGACAGTTGCTGCAGGTTGGCTCAATAGAGGTCGGGTCTTCGCCTACTTCAAACCCCACCTACACAAACCGCGAATGGTTTGTTGTAAATCGGACAAAAGACACCTTTGGGTTATCATTCACCGATGGCGGCGCAGCCATTGGTGGAGGAGGGAGCGGAGCAGGCGCGTCTTTTGTTTTGGAGGTTGTTGGGGATTTTTCAACCGCCGCCATTACCACTCCGCAGATTCAGTGGAACGCCACGGCCAACGACATTCAGCAAGCCTTTGTCGAGGCTGGAATCTCGGTTAATTCGCAGCCGCAGATCATCGTCACGGGCGACCGCTTCAGCGGCTTCACATTCACGTTTGCAAACACGCAGTCGAACATCAACTTTGGGGCCATGACCGTGGCTGGCAGCACACTTGCTGCCGCGCCTGCGTTGCAAGCCAACCTGTCCTTTAACACCTCGGAAGTGCAGGCACTTATCTCGGCGGGAACCACGAACAACCTTCGCCTTGAAGTCGAGGTCGCGGGCAGCGGTCGCCGCCAGACGTTTGCCACTGCCTGCGATATCTCGGCGGACATTATCACCTCCACCAGCCCGTCACCGTTGCCGACCACCACCGCCAACAGCTTCAACCTCTCGGACGGCGCGGGCGGGGTGTGGACGGTCACCGTGGACGCCAGCGGCATTCTGACAACCGCCAAGCAATAACACCTATGCGCCACCTTCTCGCCATTCTCGCCGCTCTGATTCTCTGCACCGCGCCTGTTCAGTCGCAAACGCTGAAGTCGTTGATGTATAACACCACCAACGGACAAGTGGTCGCCAATACTGGAACGAACAATCTGACGTTTAACGATAGCGCGAAGTTCAATGGTGGGATTACAGTTAGCGATGTTTTTGCATCAGGATTTGAAACGCTGCCAAATACAGAAATTCAAATTACAGATGAAGGAATAGATTTTAACACGACAAGCTCCGCCGCCACCACCCGCGCCAACCTCGGCGCAACCACCATCGGAAGCGCCGTCTTTACCGCAGCCAATGCCGTAGCCGCCCGTCAAGCCCTTGGACTGCAATCCTACACGATCACGCTGACCAATTCTCTCAATGTATTAGAAATAGGGTCTTCTTATACCACGGTGAACTATGGATGGAGCATACAGCCGACAAATGCTGTTTTTGCGGTGAGGCAGTTAGAATCAACGGGCGCAGGAACAAACCCGTTACCTTTTTCTTTGTCTCTTACAAATAATACCGGATCAAGTTCAACGACTTTCGGGGCGCCCATCACTAATGACAGAACGTGGACACTGCGGGTGGAAGATGGGCTTGGAATTACTAACACGGTTGTTTCAACAATCTTGTTTCAAAATTACATGATCTGGGGGCGCTCGGCCAATACCACACTCAGCAACGCGGAAATTCAAACCCTGCACACCAATGGCGGTGGATCGAGCCGCGCTTTTGCCACCAGCCGCTCGCGCTCGTTCACGATGGATGGTGGGGGGCAATACCTTTATGTGGCCTACCCGCTTTCGTTTGGCAGCGCCACGGCAGGCGGCGTCACGCACGCCATGATTGTTGATGGAAATGTGTTCAACAACTTTGTTGTGACAACCAACACCTATGTAAACCCGCAGGGCTTCACGAACACTTATCTCGTCTACCGCACCGCCAACATCATCAACGGCTCTGGGGTCGCCTTTACGGTTCAATGAAATATCTAATCGCACTACTGGCGCTTTCTTCTTGCGCGTTTGCCCAAAACAACACGGGCGTGTTGATGATCGACACGTTGCGTCCCAAAGGAAGCGCCGACACATTTCCCATCGTTCTCGGCAATGAAGTGCAAGGCGGGCCTTTCTCCGTCAGCAACGTCACCGCCATGAGTAACATCCCGTCTGCTCGCCTTGTGCCGGGGTCGCTCGCCTATGTGACCAACGATCAAACCTTCCGCACATGGGACGGCTCCACATGGGCGGGTCAGCCGCGCTTCAACGGCTCGCTGTTTGTGACCAAAACCAACGTCGGCCCGTTTGAGGGGATGATCAACGCGCTAAACAGCAACAACACCACGCTTTCCAACGAAACGCTTTTCCGCGTAGGCCGCGCCGAAGCTACCAACCAATCGGCGCAATTTGGATTTCGCTTAGTCCGCACCAACAATGGAGGCGAGGGTTTCGCGGTGTTCAGCGTCTTTGGTTACAACGCGCTTATGATGATCGGCCCGTCTGATCGTTCCCGCACAAACGCGGCGACAAATGCGGCTATCGAAGCCGACATCTGGACAATCAACCAGACCAACCGCGTCATGACCCTGCGCGACACCAACACCGGGGCGCTGACGATGCACCAAGACCTCGGCTTCAACGCTGGCCTTACCAATACCACGCCGACCAACACCAACACGCCCGCCGTTTGGCTGCGAGTCTGGGTTGGAACGAATAACTATCGTCTGCCTCTTTATCAATGAGCTTCCACGACCCTCTCGACTTTATCTCCCGCCCATTTGTCGGTGTGACCACATCGCTCGGCTCCGTGCTGGTTAGTCTTCTTCCGCACCTCGAAACGGGCATGAGGGTTTCTGCCCTTGCTCTCGGACTTTTCATTGCGGTGATGTCGGCGCGCAAAGTGTGGAGGGACAGAAACAAATGAGCGCCTGCGATTGCTGCAACACCGCCGATCTTTGCATCCCGCAGGGTGCGACTTTTAGCCGAGTCATCCGCTGGAAAGCAGACGGGGTCAACGTAAATCTCGCGGGCTACACGGCCCGTATGCAGATCCGGCCCGCCGCTGCCAGCGCCACGACCACGCTTTCCCTGACCACCGAAAATAGCCGCATCACCCTCGGTGGCACAACAGGCACGATCACGATTTCAATTTCCGCGACAGACACCGCAGCTATCACCGCAGGGCGCTACGTTTACGATCTGGAATTAGTATCCGCAGGCGGCATCGTCACGCGCCTCCTGCAAGGCATTGTCACCGTAAGCGCCAACGTCACCCGATAAGCTATGGCCGACGAAATCATAGTCGAGACTACAAGCACCGAGGTGGTCGAGGTCGGGGTGGTCGGGCCACAAGGAGTCACTGGAGCAACGGGCGCAACTGGCCCACAAGGCCCAGCCGGGCCAACAGGAGCGCAAGGGCCTCAAGGCCCGGTTGGCCCAGCGGGCACGGGTCTTGAGACGCTGACCACCAAAGGCGACACGCTTTATCGCGGCGACACCACGGGCGAGCGTTTGGCAATCGGCACGACAGGCCAAGTGCTAAAGGTTTCGTCAAGCGGCATTCCCGAATGGGGTGCGGCTCCGAGCGGCGTTTCGTCATGGAATGACCTCACTGACAAGCCCTCGACGTTTACTCCTGCCGCACACTCTTCAACCCACCACACAGGCGGCGCAGATGCCATTGCCGCGCATCAGATCAACGGACAGACGATTTTCGGCACGGGGAGCGCCACCTACAGCACGGATCAAACGCTCGGAGCCAGTCGCGCCTTACAACTTACAGTTTCCAACACCAACGCCAGCGGCATAAACCTGACCCTGCCAACACAGTCGGGCGGAACACTCAATGGCGACACTTATGTAATAATCGGAGGCAGCACTGTAAGCGGCCCGATCACAATTCGCAGAATTAACCTTCTCGATCCGCTAACCTATCAAACGCTGGCGACGATTACGGCAACAGGCCAGCAATACCGCTTCCGTGCAAGCGGTGGGCAAGTGGGCGGCTGGTCGCTCGTCCCCGTCGATACCCACACACACACCTTCGGCACCACGGCTGGCACTTTTACTCAAGGCAATGACGCTCGGTTAAGCGACTCCCGCACCCCGACATCGCACGCGGCCAGCCATGCGGCGGGCATTAAAGCCAGCTACAACGACCAAGTGGCAGGAATGTCCACAAACGTCTTCATCCGCGCCAACACCGCAGGCACCGCAGGCAACAGCATCACGCTCACCTTTGACGGCGTAGACGATATCGACACCGTTCTTGCCGCATGGAACGCAGCAAATACCTCAAACACCGCAGACCTTGTTTCGGGCGATGGCGCACAAGTTCCCGACAACCTTGAAGAAATTACGCTTTCGGGCGGGGTTGCGGCGGGCAGCGATCCGCTTTCCTTCAGAGAAATTAGCGTTACCGATCCAGTTTCCTCAGAAACCTATACTCTAAAATCTGGAGCGCCGACCACGGCGGCTGGCAATACTGGTTTTGGCATTTACTCAGAAAGCTCTGCATCGTTTCCCTTTATCACCTCTCCCAGCGGAGAAGTAATTTTTGCAGGAAACAGTGCATTTTTGGGAGTGGCCGACAGAAGTGACGCCGCTGACAGAACTCTCGACAAAGGGCTTTATGGACTAAGTGGCTGCCTCAATGTTTATTCTCAAAGTTTGGCGGCAAACACCGTTTCATTTGGAGACAATGGCGATGTTCTTGTTGGCGAAACTGCATACGGCGACCCTGAAGTAGTCGCTGGCGTGTCCTCTTGGGGAAAAAAATTTCAAGTCAATGGCAACGTCACGATTCGGGACAACACAGGCAACGAGACCGCCACCTTCGACGCGCAGGCCAAGCTCACCGCCAACCGCACCTACGATCTCCCAGACCGCAGCGGCGAATTGATGATCGTCGGAGACGCCCCAGCCTCCCACGCCCACGGCAATATAAATTCTTCGGGCCAAGTCGGCTCCGATTCTGGCCGCGTCCTCGTCACCACCACCGCAGGCGCAGTCACGACTCTCGCGCTCGGCACGGCCAACCAAGTTCTCCGCACCAAGTCGGATCTAAGCGGCGTAGAGTTTGCCGATCCCGCAGCCGCAGGCGTCACCTCGGTCACAGGAACCGCACCCATCGTTTCAAGCGGCGGAACCACGCCTGCGATTTCCATTAGCGCAGCAACCGCCTCGGCGGCCGGTTCGATGTCGAGCGCCGACAAGACGAAGCTGGATGGAATTTCTGCGGGGGCTACCGCGAACGCCACAGATGCGCAACTACGCGACCGCGCAACGCACACGGGCACTCAGGCCCATACGACGATCACGGGCCTCGGCGGCGCAGCCACACTTTCAGTCGGCACGACAAGCGGCACGGTTGCCGCTGGCGATGATTCGCGCTTTCACACTCGCAGCCACGCGATGACGGGAACCAGCGATCACACTGCGTCGAACTGGTCGGTCTTTTACTCCAACGGCAGCGGCCAAGTGACCGAGCTTGCCCTTGGTGCGGCTAATACGGTGCTGACCAGCAACGGCACATCGTCGGCCCCGTCATTTGCGGCGGCGAGTGGCGGGTCTGGCGGCGCAACCAACCTCTGGATTCCCGCTTCGGCATGGATTCCGCGCACCACAGGCGGATGCGGCGTGGACAGCCGCGAAATCGGCGCGACTAACCGCGCCAACGTGGACGAGCTACTCTTCGACACAGGCACGGAGGAGTTTGCCCAAGC
>Ga0315900_10012090_pt1 | contig 10649 bp, 28 predicted proteins | sample LakEriMetagenome_FD_203521 | JGI IMG/M metagenome (GOLD analysis project Ga0315900, IMG submission 203521) | Freshwater fungal communities from buoy surface, Lake Erie, Ohio, United States - Buoy 12 MA114 | ecosystem: Environmental > Aquatic > Freshwater > Lake > Lake biofilm | place: USA: Lake...
TGTATCTAATATGGCGGTCAATGAGTTCAACGAGTATCATACTGGACAGAAATATTTTCCTCTTGATAAACCAGTACCGCCAACTAAAAGTGGTGCAGATTTAAAAAATTTACACCACAGATTGTTTAGCAGCACTGGAACAGAAGTTGTAGTTGAACTACTAGAAGATGGTTCTCTCAGAATTAAAAAAGATCAGAGCAATGAAACACTATAAACCAATCCCAGAAGATTTAGAAGAAATTTATCTTACTTCATTTTCTTGTGAGCCAGAATGCTGTGGAACTATATTTTTTAAAATTATAGCCTTGACAAAATCAAATTCACGAATAGAATTGTGGCATAGTCCTAGCTTATACTACGACAGCAGTAAAGAAGAAAAAAGAGAGTTTAGGGAAATAATGCAAGGGGCTGTAGATTATTACAAACTCAACGTGAGTTTAGACAGCGATTGTGTTTTTGACTGGGAGTAAATCAATGAACGCGCATGAAATGAACGTGTATGACCTAATAAAAACCGGCGCAGATAAAGGTTTATTAGTCTATGATGCGATAGCTCCTGATAGACAAATCACGCTAAGGCTACTAAACCTTATGGTTTTTGAAATGCCGGGCATGAATAAATTCATTTTTTCAAATAGTCAGAGTGCGAAACTTGACATACTCGAAATTTTTCAACAGAGATGCACTAACCTAAACGACTATCTCCCTGATAGGCTTTATGAATACGAAATACTGGGAAGAGCTATTGAATTTGTCGATGGTCTTTCAATTGATTTCAACGACAACCGGGGCAAATATATTGAGTATTTTGAGGATGCATTAAAGTGTGGATTATCTTGGAAGAAAGGTGGATTAGTGCTGGGCATCAACTCATATAATAAGACTTGTTTATTGGGGGCTTATTGATGTTTGAATTCATGGGTGGCTTAAATGGTGATGATTATTGCCCCTCTTACGAGGAGGATAGGTACATACCGGGAGAAGACAACGAATACGGTGTAGGTACACGGCGATCAACTAGGTGTAACACCTGTGGAAGTTCTCACGTGTACTGGACAAATGTTGCTGGTCGGTGGATTTTATTCGACAAAAACGCAGACATGAACACAAGAAAAGATGCGTGCCATAAATGTCATCGCAGAAGATTTGATAAATTATTCAGAGGTAAAAATGAACAACTCCAATAAAAAAGAAAAAAAATTAATTCAAACCCGAACTGGTTATTTAAATCTCGACAATATCACATCAGAAGATCTAAGAACAGTAGCAGATAATATGGATCGTGACGGCATTGGCTCCATCGAATTCAACTTTGATGCTGGCCAAAACAACGTAACAGTTACAGAATATTCTTGGAGATTAGAAACCGATGAAGAATATGAAGAAAGATTAGAAGAGGAACAAAAGAATAATCGAGAAAAATTAATAGCTGACGGTAAAGAAAAGCAAAAACTAATAATCGCGGCTCGTAAGCTTGGGCTAGTTGTTAGTAACGTAAATCCAATATTATCAAGTTATGATAATGTGTATTGGGTTCCAAAAGGAACATTGATTGAAGATTGGGTTGTTGACAAAGATGGATATATATGGTATGATGAAGCTGGGTTACTAGGTGTACAAAAAGTTTATGGCACTGCCAAAAAAGCAAATGACGCATTAGAAAGCTATGCAGCACAATGTTTGTCAATTCGTCTGCCATGTGAGGAATGAGTGCCGTGGCCGCCTGTTAAGGTGGATTTGGATTTAAACAGGAATCGACAAAATGAGAGAACTAAAGTTTCGATGCTGGGACACCCGAAATAACAGATGGTGCGACATTGATAGCTGGCTACCACCATTTCCGACCACTTTTAATCTAAACGAGATCTTTTCCTTTGCTGAAAAGGACAGTATTTGTATCCAGCAATATATTGGTCGCGAAGATAAAAATGGCGTTAAAATATATGAGGGAGACATTCTAAACGAAAAATTTACTGTTGAATTTCTAGATGGTCGTTTTCGGTTTATGTGTATGGGGGCAGATTGTGCCGTAGATCCAAAATCAATGCAGATTACTGGAAATATTTTTGAGAATGAACCTCAGCCAGAGAATATCGATATTGAGGCAAACTTAAAGTGGCTAAATCAGTTCCGCGAAGATTTAGCAAGGAATAAAGATGAGAGAAATTAAGTTTAGAGCATATTGTAATGTTGATAAAACTTGGCACCACTGGACTATTTACGAAAGCTATCCGCAAGGTATTTATGGTGGTTTAAGTGAGCCACAACAATACACAGGACTCAAAGATAAAAACGGTGTTGAAATTTACGAGGGCGACTTGATTCTTTCAGACCATTGGAATTCTCAAGAATTGCTAGTTGTAAACTGGGAGGAAGATAGTTGTATGTTTTATGCCTGTCTCCCCTCTGGTGGAGACATTATCCGTATGGATGAGGCAGAAAAAACTGTCATTGGAAATATCTTTGAAGGAGTCAAGAATGAAACAATTTAAGCCAAGAATGTTTGTAGTATACAGCGAAGCTGATATAGAAAAATTTAAAAATCTTGTAAACAAAGAGGGTGCTGTATGGGATAACTCTCATATGATAAAGTTTTTGAATAGTCAAAACAAACCTATAGGTTGTGATTTTGAAGAATGGCTCGCTCGGTATGCATGTATTTATCACTTCGATAGAGATTTATATATCGAGGTTTTATGCTAGAAAGCAGTAAAGAAGAAATAAACGATCTCAGAGAAGAGATAAACAAACTTAGAGATGATTTTAATGATTATAAACATAATTTGAGATGGATTCTACAGGATGTAGTTAATGAACTCATGGAGACTGGTTCTGCATATTATGTATTAGATAATATTAATCGTTATTTAAAATAAAGATATTACATCACAGGAAGGCAAAGTGGTTTTAAAAATATGAAATATAAATTCAAAATACCCACACCATCTGCCAGTCGCTTACAAATAAACCGTAAGTTTATTATTAGAATGCATTCTGCCTTTAAAACAGAAATAGTTAAAGAATATGTAATTCCTGAACATATGGAAGATTTTATTTTTGATTTTGATGAGCCACTAGAATATAGTGACTCATACCGTGAGGACGCTGACTACCGACATGAATTTTACATGGTTTATCAAAATTCAACAGGCTCAAGAAGAGAAGAAGTTAAAATTTATCCAATAAAGTTATGATGGTTCTAATAGCTGGGTGAGATTTATTAAAATGAGAGAGATTAAATTTAGAGTGTGGAATAAAAACCGCAATATGTTTATTATTGATGGCATGACTCCTAAAGAAATACAAGACGACGCAATAGAGTCTATGGAGCTACCAACGTTAACAAGCGAAGATTGTGTATGGCAACAATATACTGGACTCAAAGATAAAAACGGTGTTGAAATTTATGAAGGAGATCTTTTGGTAACCAAATTTTTTAAACCTCAAGAAAATCCAACAGAAGTATTCTGGGCAGATGCCCATTCTAGTTGGGGTGTTGACGCAAAAATGTCATCATTCTTATCCCAGTATGCTAAAAATGGTCAAGTAGCACCACTGTTAAATATGCATCAAGAACACTACGAGGTGGTAGGAAACATTTTTGAACAGCTAAATCTAAGTGATTACCAAAATGAAAACATTTTATCAAGCCCAAACTTATATCCAGACTAAGTTATTCATTCAGACTTGGAATCAGGCTGGGGATCATATATGGAATCAGCTATTATTTCATCTAGTATCAGAATTAGAATCAAACTTGGAATCACAAATAAATGAAAGCATTTAATCAGGTAGAGGAGCATGTCTTGGATAAGATATGGTTTCAGGTCGGTAATCGGGCTGATGATCAGGCTTGGAATCAGGTCAGGTATCAAGTCTGGAGTGAGGTCGAGAATCAGGTCTGGAATCAGGTCAGTGATCAGGTCTGGGGGTCGGGCTTGGGAGCAAATAAATGAAAATGATTAATCAGGTCTCGTATCAGGTCTGGTCTCAGATCAGTGATCAGGTCCCGAATCAAATCTGGAATCAGGTACAGAATCAGTTCAGACATCAGTTCTGGGATCAGGTATGGGATCAGGTATGGGATCAGGTAAATGAAAGTATTTAATCAGGTCTGGGATCAGGTCGAGAATCAGGTCAGTGATCAGGTCTGGGATCAGGTCTGGGATCAGGTCGAGAATCAGGTCTGGAATCAGGTCAGTGATCAGGTCTGGTATCAGGTACAGAATCAGGTCTGTAATCAGGTCTCGAATCAGGTACGGAATTTGGTCGGGGTGCGGGTTTTTAAGAAGATCTGGGGTCAGGCTTGGAATCGGGCCTGGAATCAGATTCAGAAACAAACAAATGAAAACGATTAAGCAGGTCCGGAATCAGGTCTGGAATCAGGTCTGGAGTCAGGTCGAGAATCAGGTCCGGAATCAGGTCTGGAGTCAGGTCGAGAATCAGGTCCGGAATCAGGTTTGGTATCAGGTCCGGGGTCAGATCTCGAATCAGGTCTGGAATCAGGTCTGGGGGTCGGGTTTGGGAGCAAATAAATGAAAACGATTAAGCAGGTCGAGAATCAGGTCCGGAATCAGGTCCGGAATCAGGTCGAGAATCAGGTCCGGAATCAGGTCCGGAATCAGGTCTCGAATCAGGTCTGGAATCAGGTCCGGAATCGGGTCTGGATTGAGGTATTTTATCAAGTCGGGCATCAAATAAATGAAAACATTTAATCAGGTCCGGCTTGAGGCCCAAGATAAGGTCCGGAGTCAGGTCAAGAATCAGGTCGAGAATCAGGTCTGGTATCAGGTCAGTGATCAGGTCCAGAATCAGGTCTGGAATCAGGTCTGGAGTCAGGTCCGGAATCAGATATGTGATCAAGTCAGGGATCAAATAAATGAAAACACTTGAAGAAATACGAAACGAAATCTGGTCTCAGTCCACAGGTCAGATTTGTACTTATCACCAGATCCAAAATCAAATCAATAAACAAACTCGGTTTCGTGACGCAAGCTTAATGTCTGATCAAATGAGTGGCAATGTTTTCGATCAAATTTGGGGTTATATTTTAAGAGAGTATGTTAAAAAATGAATAATCTACCGTTGCCGTGGGCCACAAAAATCAATAGCAGATCTCCAAAATTCAAAATTCATTACAATAAAACTCATGCCCTCTCTGCGATCAGAGAGGCCTCTATCCGCGAAGATGAAGGTAGACTTTCTGTGCCTGACGATGTTATTTTGTACAGATTGAAAAACAATCAATGGACAGAAGTTGCGTTTGAAAGATCGTATGAGAGAGGACGCAATCCCAAAGTGATTGATGAGGTTGAGTAATGCCGCTAACGGAGCTATATTAAAAGAGTAAAGGGCTTTGATAAATGACAGAAGAAACGAATTTTATAACAAATTGGAGCTTGAGCTTTCACTAGCACAAGCTACCATATTTCAACTTGAGGAGAAACTAAGTGCTATTTACGGTACTCACGTTTATTATGCTTTTGCCGGTAGCAATAACCCTCGGTGTTGTATTGACACTGGGACTTATTTTTCTGCTGGCGATGGTTGTCGCATTTTTTGATCGGAGAATAAAATAATGGCAATGTTTATTCCGCGAAGAATTAAGGTTGGGTTTCAGAATCGAACAGACACATACACAAAACAACTTGCTTACGTCATTTATTACGACAATAATGGGACGCTGAGGAAAGAACAATCTTGGGAAAGTTGGCGAAACAAAAATATCGAACCAAAAGAATTTGACAACTCCCCAATGGAAGGCTTTGTTCTCAACAAAAAAGTTGGAGGATATAAGAGCGATTGGAATTTTCGAAACGCCTACGTTAGAGTCTACGATCCCCGAGGATTTGAATTCGAAATCTCAGTCGATAATCTACTCTTTATTCTTTCCTGTGGAGGATGCAGTCCCGGAAAAGGCCTTGAAGGAAAATTCGTATATTCATGGTCTGGTACAGAACTCGTACTATTGCCGGTGAATAGCGATAGCTATTCGGAGATTGAAAGAGTTTCTAAATTATCTGGCAAAAAAATAAATCTACGAGAATTAGTTCCCGGAATGCGTTATTATCTTAAGGATGGTAGTTCTGGAACTTATGTTGGTAGATATCGCATAAACATTGTTGCTTGGAACCTTCTGAACCCGAATGAGAAATATTTCTTAGGAGAGGCAACAAAAAAAGAAAAACAGGTTGTATTTTTCATAGATGGGAAATACTCGATTGTTGACAAAAAGAAAATATCTGAAGCTTTCACAGCAGATGAATACTTCAACGAAATACGTCGTGATTTTGAATCCGTTCATGATCTTAAGGTTGTAAAGCTTTTTTCGAGAGCTAGCGATCCAAGAGCAGTGGTAAAAGGAATCGCTACCGCCGAGCTTGGAGACTCGCTTTGTATCTCACGATGGGGAAATTACTTTGACTCCGAATTGCGTATTAACAATGGTTTATTAGAAATAATCCCCATTCAAACGACTTATACTTCGTGGTACTCATTTCCTAACTATCGCAACGTATATGAGTACAAATACACGGATAATAAATATAAAGACTTGGTTACAAAACCAGATCAGGAAATTGTAGCAGAACTTTCAGATGGTCAAATTTACGTTTTCAAAGGTTGAAAGATTAATATGAAAAAGATTGATGCACGAACTCTTGCACTATTAGAACAAATCAGACAGCAAAAGAAAGAAATCAGTGAACTCTCAAATCCACGATGGCGAACTAAGTGCGTTTTCGTCGATGGGAAAACTGAATATAACTTGCATGTTTTGGGAGTAAATGATCTGATCTATGTGCATTCTCTTCTTGCTGAAAAAGAAAGGGCATATATTGCATCTGCTAAGGCCTTAGGCTATAATTTAGAAGAGTACCCGTTTCTATGGCAGGGGTGTTCGTTTAGCGACTGGCAATCTGATATCATTTTGCGGCTCAAAAAAATTGACATTGAATGCAAGAAAAGCAAACTCGCATCGCTTGAAGCTAAGCTGAACAGCGTAATGACGCCAGAGCTTTTGGCAGAATTGGCACTACGAGAAATCGAGGAGGAGTTGAAATGATACCACTTGGAATTATTTCCGCGATCATTGCGGACATTCCCCTAAGGAGAGGTCGGAAAGATAGCTTTTTTGGGTTATTTCTTCACGCTCTTTCTTATTCTGTATTATTTCCATTAATCTATATTCCGCTCCGGCTTTTACTGGATGATTCTCCCGGAGAACTATTTGTTCCAATAACAATAGGTATGATGATCTACTCAGTTTTCGGCGGTATTTTCCACTTAGGACTTGACTTCGTGACTTCTTCATGCTATAAACACTTCAGCCTACGTAGACAGAATTATCTAGCTCTCATAACTTTCCTTTTCGAACAATTGATGCTTATTTCAACCGCCGCATTTTTTGCGGCTAGATTGTAATATATGACATACAGAATTTGGGAGCCTCCATACGGATTTGTTTATTTTTCAGAACACCCAAATGAGACAGCAAATCCTCCCTTTGACGAGAGTATGATCGAACTCGATACTAGAGTTCATGATGTCTTTGGTAAAAGAATTTTTATGGGAGATATTGTTAAAAGTGGTGTAATAGAAGGAACTGTAATCATGGATAAGGACGAGTTCTATTTTGCGTCTCTTATGCTGAAGCAGACTTCAATACTTGAATGGGTAGGAAACAAGCATGAGTTTTTCGAAGTAAGAAAGAACAATGAAGATAAACCATATGATGGAGAATTTCAGTGTGGTTTTCCAGCTAAATTCAATTCATTGACATATGCCAAAATGTGCCGTGAAAGATTACGAGGATTGGATTATTCATCAAACTGGTCAATTTATTACCGAGGAGTAAAATATGCATAATCGTTATTATCTGGTAAATTATGATGGTCAAGAAGTTTTTGCAACTTCTTCTGGAAATAGTTATATTCTAATTGGTCTTGATGGAAGAGACTTTGTTATTACAACTCGGACTTTAGATATTCTTGAGGAAGTTCCACGAGAAGATGTTCTGCGATATCTATTGAAGAATGGCAAAAATGCAAATTGAGAAATTTCTAAAATTCTGCGGCAATGCATACAAGCAAAAAACTCCTCAGCTTCGCTGGGGACAAACTCTGTCGATGGTGTTTAGCTATCACTACCATAAAGACATCCCAGAAGATGTCGATCCTTACTACGACGATAAAAAAATTGAACAATTCTTGGATTATGTTTTGGAGATTGAATAATGGATCTTTTTGTTGATTATGTTGATGGCGTAGAGAAATTTATGCGGAAAGCAGGTCAAAATCCTCCACAGGGCGATAGTCCTGTGCATACACTCACCGAGGAAGAAAGAGTTCTTCGGGCTAAATTGGTATATGAAGAAGCGATGGAATTGATCAATAAGGGGCTCGGTGTTGATATAGCTGACGGCGATTTCAAGATCAGTAGACCATTCAGTATGGTCGAAACAATAGATGGGGCCTGTGATCTGTTTTGGGTTGGAGTAGCTGGAGTTTCAGTGGCCTGTAATGTCGATTTAGAAGGTCCTCTTCAAGAGGTTTATAGATCAAATATGTCTAAATTTATCGACGGTTATCGTCGCGATGATGGAAAATGGGTGAAAGGCCCAAGTTATTCACCTGCAGATATCGCCCAAAATATATCTCCACGGATTCCATTCTAATGTTTTTCTCAATAGAGCCTCACGATTTAGACTTTCCATCAAGAGAATTTATCGCGGTTTGTTCCTCGTCTAGAAATGGAACAACTTGGAAAGTGTCTAAAGAGCCAATTGATGGATCTGTGCCAATTGGATCTGTATCATATTGCGAAAAACTACTGAAAGAAAGACAAATAAACGTTGATTTTTTTCCTAGCTTTTTATCCTCCCATTTAAACCGCGATATTTCGAATTTCTCAGTTCATTTCAGCCCATATACACTTCGCGAAAGATTTTTCTTAAAAGATAAATCTGGATGGAAAACTGATTTTGTATCTCGTGTTTACGAGGTAGGAGAAGTTATACCAGTTGGCGAGTATATAAAATCAGAAATTGTCAAATTTGAGAATGAGTGGAGATACTACATTCTCGAAGGAGAAGTTATTTCTACTGGCTGGTATATGGGAGAAGATGAAGAAGAGCCAGCACCAGATCTTGACTTCAAGATACCTACTTGGTATAATGGGAGTATTGATATGGGTAGAGTTGGCAAAACTCTCTCCGTTGTAGAATCACACGCTCCATATGCCTGTGGATGGTATGGAGATAAACATTTTGACTACGTATTTTGGCAATATAACGCTTGGAGAAAATATGTCGATCATTGATATTGTTCTTTGTAAGGTAATGGAAAAAGGATCTCTCATCAAAGAAGTGCGAATTCTTGGAGCATACCTAAGGAAAGATCCCAATCAAATTAGCCCAGAGGCTGAAGCCGTTTATGAGAATGCTGAATGTCTTGATCTTAATTTTGGAAGAGTTGAGTTTGAATTGATAAAATGTCCTTTGGATACTCTTATTGTAGACCATGTCAGTGGCCCAGAAGACACAGACAGTGCTATTGAATCTATGGTAAGAGCGGGTTATCTTGAGCCCCTTTTGGGAGAAGATGGTAAATTTTATTATAGGCCAAAGGAGAACAAAAATGTTTCAAATTCAAACAGTGAATAAATCAACAATCGTTTTGGACGCTAGACAATCTCAAGTCGGAACAATTACTCCATATGGTAATTTTAGGCCAGCACAAAATGTTGAGTTTTCTCAACAAGAACTCGAACAACTTTCAGAAGCTGTGCAGCGACATCTGTCCGTTAAACGACTGAAAAGGTAGCATATGAAAACCCTTATTCTTAACTCTTCTTTTACCCCTCTTTGCGTGGTTTCCGGCAGGAGGGGAATTGTTTTAGCATACGCTAAGGGAATGCGAGTGCTGGAATGGTACAAAGAAACACTTAGAACCTCGGTGCGAGAACTCCCAGTGCCTGCCGTAATACTTTACCCAAGGTATGTGGCTCGTTCTAAGAAAGCCTCCCCAACTAAACGAGCTATTCTCAAACGAGACGGCATGATTTGTCAATATTGCTCTGTAAAACTAAATGAGCATACGGCATCAATTGACCATGTAAAGCCAGTTTCTACCTTTAGATGCAAAAATGACGCAAACACTTGGTCTAATATGGTCGCGTGCTGCAAATCATGTAATGCAAAAAAGGGCAATAAGATGCTCTATGAATGCGAAATGAGGCTTATCAGCGAACCTCGCGAAATTCACTCTGCTGTTATCGACAAGAACATACCAGACGAATGGAAAATTTATGTTGGTAACTCTAACAGATGAAGAGTTTGAGGAAATTAAACAAATTGCAATAGATAGACATAATGCTAAGCATCCGTCATTTCGGAATTCTAGAATTATGTCTGATAAAACTTTCGGAGTCTATTTCCCTCATATTACTGGGGCTCTAGGTGAATATGCTTGGTCAAAACTGAGCGGACAAAAAATGGATCTTAACCTTTACGCTATCAGAGACGGAGGATACGATTTTGATGGCATAGAGGTTAAGACTATTACATACTCTGGTAAATCAGAGCCTGAGTTAAAAATTATGGTTAAAGAGTGGGAAATAAAAAAGCCACACACTTATGTGCTAATGCATTA
>Ga0315900_10012091_pt1 | contig 10648 bp, 12 predicted proteins | sample LakEriMetagenome_FD_203521 | JGI IMG/M metagenome (GOLD analysis project Ga0315900, IMG submission 203521) | Freshwater fungal communities from buoy surface, Lake Erie, Ohio, United States - Buoy 12 MA114 | ecosystem: Environmental > Aquatic > Freshwater > Lake > Lake biofilm | place: USA: Lake...
AGCGTCGACACACGGGATTCGGGCGGGCCGACGTGCAGGCGATCTGGTGGTTCGCGCGACGGGTCCGCACCCCCGCACGCCTGCGCCTGTGGGAGACGGCCGAGCAGGTGTTCCAAGCGCGAGCCGTGGCGTTGGGAGTGCAGGCCATCGAGGAGACGCTGTTCCGAGAGCTGAACCAGCTCGGCGAGTTCAGGACGCGGTGAGGACGCGATGACCAGAGAACGAACGGCCAACGTCGATGGGTCCCTGTTGGCCGGGGGGCCATCGGGGACATCCGCAGACCGAGTTTGTGTCCTAGTGACACACTTTTCCGTGCCGGGGCTTACCTGAATGCGCGGCGCACCCGTGGTGAAGCGGCCGTCCTCGGCCCGAGAAACGAACTGGATCTCGTCAGCCGACGCCGCCAAAGCGCTGCGCATGACCCCGCAGTCGCTGTCCGCGTGGACGAAGCGCCCCGACGCGCCCGTTCGCGTGGACGGCACGCGGGTGTGGGTCCGTGACCCCGACTTCTTCCGTTGGCGCGACGAAGAGCTGAAGCGGGCGGCGAAGGCCGAAGTGGCTCCCACCGTCAGCCTTGACGAAGCCCGTACCCGAAAAGCGCTGGCCGAAGCCGAGCTGGCCGAGATGGAGCTGGCGGTGCGTCGCGGGGACTTCGTGGCCGTGTCCGACTACGAGTCGGCGCTCGCGCGGGTGCTGGATCGGCTGATGGCGCGGCTGCGGGCCATGCCGGTGCGGCTGTCGCACCTCGGCGACGAGTGTGAAGCGGCGGTCGAGAGCGAGGTCGAAGCCGTCGTGGTAGAGTTGTCGCAGATGGACGAGGATGTGATCGACGAACCGGCCGAAGCGGCCAAGGAGGCGGCGTGAACCAAGCGCTCTACCATGCCGTGGGACGACTGGGACAGGTAGATAATGTCGATGCGCGCAGTCTGTTTGCGCTCGTAGAATCTGGCGCCACTCTCGTTGATGCGACGGACGTGTTCAACAGGATCGTGTCAGACCCTGACTTTCCTTCCGTCGTGTTACGCCCGTGGTACCGCGACATGGTGGACGGTCTGTATAGGCTTGAGGGCGTCAAGCCTGTGTTTGCATCGGCGATGTTTTTCGCGCGCCCTTTTGGAAAGGCGTTCACCTACGTGTGGTACGTGGCCGACAATGGCGGCCAAATCGGGATCGGGGAACGGATTGTGGTTATCGGGGACACCGGCGGCTTTTTCCAGGCCCAAGTCCACATGACTGAGAACCCCACGACCGAAAACGAATGGATGAGCACATGGGTCACCGCCACGGCACAAGCGGTGTATGCGCTCGCGTCGGCGAAGAATGCCCAATGGATAGACTCTTCCCCCAATCGGGCTACTCGCCGGCAAACAACGGGCGCCAGCGGCGTGCGCTTCCGGTCAATCGTGATCGACATGGGCACCGAGAAACGGCGTGGGCATAGTGCGCAGGGGCACGGTGACGTGCCGTGGCACAAGCGCCGCGGGCACTGGAAATACTACGAGCGCCCGCGTTTCGGCCGCGAGGGTGAGGTGGGGTGGTTCTGGGTGTCAGAGTCCGAAGTCGGCGACAAAAAGCACGGCATCATCGTGCAGGACTACACTGTCAAACCACCACCGCCGTGATCGCCACGCACCCCGCCGGCCGCGCCGCGCTGAACCGCGTCTCGCGCGAGCGGTTCCGGCGCCACTGTCGCCCCCTGCCGCGCCTCACGATGTCGCAGTGGGCCGAGCGGTATCGGGTGTTGTCGCCGGAAGCGACGGCCAACCACGGCCCGTGGCGGAACGACATCGCGCCGTATCTGGTCGAGATCATGGACGCGCTGAGCGACCGCGTGACGCAAGAGGTGACGTTCGTCGCGCCGTCGCAGAGCGGCAAGTCGGAAGTCCTGCTCAACGCGATGGGCTACTTCATGCACCAAGAGCCGAGCCCGATGATCGTGGTCCAACCCACCACGGAAACCGGTGAGGCCTTTTCCAAGGACAGAATTGCGCCCATGCTGCGCGACGCGCCCGCCCTGGGCAAGCTGGTGGGCGCCGCGCGCAGCCGAGACAGCAACAACACGATTGCGTCGAAGACGTACCCCGGCGGGCAGCTCGACATCGTGGGCAGCAACGCGCCGTCGGGGCTGGCGATGCGCCCGAAGCGGTTTGTGGCGCTCGATGAACGAGACCGCCACAGCGCGAACGCCGGCGGCGAGGGCGACGTGAAGCGGATCGTCTACGCCCGCACCCGCTCGTACCAGCGGCGGCGGAAGATTTACGAGGTGTCGAGCCCGACCGACGACGAGTCCTCGCTGATCTGGCCGAGCTACCTCGAGGGGACGCAGGAAGTGTTCGAGGTGCCCTGCCCCGCGTGCGGCGTGTTCCAGACGCTCGAGTTTGAGCGGCTGCGCTGGACGCTGGACCCGGCGGGCGCCGTCAATCCGGCGTCGGTGCAGTACCACTGCGCCGCGTGCGAGACGCCGATCCCGACCACGGCGAAAGGCCGGATGCTGCGGGGCGGCCGGTGGCGGGCGACGGCGGTCCCGCGGGTGCCGCATAAGCGCTCGTTCTGGCTGCACGGGCTCTGCGCGGCCTTCGCGCTGTGGGAAGAGGTGGCGCAGGAGTTCGTCAGCGCCAACAGCCAGAGCGACCCGGCCAAACGCGCGATGCAGCTCCGGGCGTTCTTTAACACGACGCTCGGCGTGCTATTCAAGGACCAGCAGCAAGAGACGCAGAAGACCACGCTGCTGGCCCGCGCGCGGCGCTACGACGGCGGCAGCGGCGACGATCCGGTGCGGTTCCACGTACCCCGCGAGGCGGCCATTCTCACCGCCGGCGTGGACGTCCAGCACGATCGCTTCGAGGTCATCGTGCGCGCGTGGGGCGTCGGGGAAACGTCGTGGCTCATCGAGCGGGCGATTCTGCGCGGGGATACCACGCAGGACAGCACCTGGTCGGCGCTCGACGACTACCTGACCGCGCGCCGCTGGACGCACGAGACCGGGGCGGCGATGACGATCCGCGCGGCCACGGTGGACGCCGGCGACGGCGCCATGTCAAAGCGGGTGTACCAGTTCTGCGCCCCGCGGCTGCACCGGCACGTGTACGCCATCAAGGGGTCGAGCAACGAGACGGCGCCGCTGATCCCGGCCAAGCCGACGAAGGTCAAGCCGGGGCGCCTGTATGTCTGCGGCGTGAACGCGGCGATGGACGTCTTCCACCGGCGGCTCAACGCCGACACCGTGGGGACGGGCTACCTGCACCTCAACGACTACGCCAGCGAGGATTACGTGACGCAAGTGCTCTCGATGCGGCGGGTGATCAACCCCAGAACGCGGAAGCGCCGATGGGAAGCCACGCCAGGCGTGCGGAACGAGGCGGCCGACTGCGAGGTGTACGCGTATCTGGCGCTGCTGCTCGGCCCCGTGCCGGTGGCGAGTCTCGCGGGCGAGGTGGCGAAGATGGGCGAGTCCGTCATGAAGGCGCCCGAGCCCGCGCCCGTGAAGCCGGCGCCGGTCGCCAAGCCGGCGTCGGCGTGGCTGCCGCGCCGCGGCAAGGGGTGGCTGTGAGCAGCCACCCGGGGGCGCCGGCGACGGTGGGCGGGCTGCCGCGCGTGGTGGAACAAGCGCTCGACGACACGACCCTCACGCCCACGGCGCGGCTCATGATGTGGCATCTCGCCAAGCGGCTGGACCTGTTCGAGTTCCGCGAGGTCTACACGGAATCCATTGCGCGCGAGATGCGGATCAAGCACAACACCGCCAGCGTCACGCTCGATACGCTGGTGCAGCGCGGGTACCTGGACGACAGCACCAAGCGGAAGCCGCGGGCCTTCCGGTTGCCGTGGTCGCGCCGCACTTCGCAGGCGCGCGCCGCGTAAACCTGCCCCTGCGTGACGTAGCCAGCGGCGCCCCCTGTAGGTTGCCGCGCGTGCGGGCGGCAGTATGCACCCGTGCCCACGCTCACCGCGGTGCCCGACACGATCACGGCCGGCGACAGCTACGCGATTACGCTGTCCCTGTCCGACTACCCTGCCACGGCTGGCTGGTCGCTGTCCTACGCGCTGGCCGGGGCGGCGGTGCTGACCGTCACGAGCACCGCGAGCGGCGCCAATCACCTGCTGACGCTCACGGCGGCCCAGACGGCGACGCTCGGCGCCGGCCTGTACCAGTACCGCGTCCGCGCGGCGCAGGGCAGCACGGTGGAAACGGTGACCACGGGCACCTGCACCGTCGTGGCCGACGTCGGCGCGCTGGCGGCGGGTGAGGGCGTCTCGTACTGGCAGTGCCTGAAGGACGCGGCGCAGGACGCGCTGACCACGATCCTGAACGGCGGCGCCGTGCAGATGGTCGCCATCGCGGGGCGGCAGACGATGTTCCGCAGCCCGACGGATTGCCTGAAAGTGATCGCGTATTGCGACCAACGCCTGGCGGCTGAGCGCCGCGGGAGCGGGTTCGGGCGCGTCTCGGTGGCGTTCGCGCGATGAGCGAGCGCTTGCCGACGCGACTCTGGCGCGCGATCGCGACCGCATGGCGCGGGGACGCGCTGCCGAGCGGCCGCAGCTACGCCGCCGCGCAGCCCCACCGGCTGCTCTCGGATTGGGCCGGCACCGCGCAGAGCGCCAACAAGGCCACGCGCTACCAAGGCAAGGCGCTGCGCCACCGCGCCCGCGAGCTGCGCGAGAACAGCGGGCTGGTGGCGCGCTTTGCACAGTTGAGCCGCGACAACATCGTCGGCCCGGACGGCGTGACGTTGCAGGCGGTGGTCCCGAGCACGCGCGGCAGCAACACCGCCGTCGCGCGGCAGATCGAGGCCGCGTGGTACGCCTGGGCGGACCGCTGCACGCCCGACGGGCAGTCGTGGATCAGCGTCTGCCAAACGCTCGCCGAGTCGTGGCGCGTGGAAGGCGAAGCGCTGCTCGAGCTGATCCCGACGTCGGCCGCGCCGATGGGGCTCTACGTGCGGGCGCTGGACGTCGATCTGCTCGACGACAAGAAGAACACCGACCGCACCCCCACCGGCGGCTCGATCGTGCAGGGCGTCGAGTACGACGGCATGGGCCGCGTGGTGCAGTATTACGTGCTGGAAGACCACCCGAGCGACGGCGAGGTGTCGCGCTACCGCGTGCTCCCCGCGAACCGGGTCGTGCATCTCGCGCATCGGTCGCGCCCGCAGCAGACGCGCGGGGTGACACCGCTCGCGCCGATCATGACGCTGCTCCAGCACCTCGACAAGACCGACGAGGCCATCGTCGTGCTGAACCGCGTCACGGCCTCGAAGATGGGCGCGCTGATCCCCGGCGCCGACGCGCAGCCGATCGACAGCGCCGACGGCACGCCGCCGATGATCGAGCAGGCGCCGGGCGAGTGGTGGACGCTGCCGACCGGCTGGGACGTCAAGATGTTGGACCCCGGCCAGCCCACGCAGGAATACGACGTCTTCGCCAAGCATCTCCAGCGGAAGATCGCGGCCGGGCTCAACGTGTCCTACGAGTCGCTCACCGGCGACATGAGCAGCGCGACGTATTCGTCGGCGCGCATGGCGCTGTTGGTCGAGCGCGACGCGTGGCAGGGCTTGCAGACGCAGTTCGTCGAGACGGTGTGCGAGCCGGTGTATCGGCTGTTCCTGCAAACGGCCCCGTTCCTGTACGCGTTCGAGCTGCCGGTGAATCAGAGCCCCGACACGGTGGCCGAGGCGTCGATCTGGCACCCGCGGCGCTGGCCGTGGGTGGACCCGCTCAAGGACGCGCAGGGGCTCGAGGTGCTGCTCTCGCTCGGCCTCACCACGCGCACCCGCGAGGCCAACAAGCAGGGGCTGTCGTTCGCCGATCTCGTGGCCGAACGCGCCGCCGAAGAGCAGCTCTTGGCCGATTCCGGCGTCACGCTGGGCGATGCCCCGGCGGCGCCGGCTGAGCCGCCCACGGACGCCACCGCGTCCGATCCGACCCGTTCCCTGAGGGTAGCATGACCCCCCCGACGATGGAGACCCGCGCGCTCGCCTGTGAACTGGCGATCGACACGCGGGCGCTCGACACCCGCGCGGACGGCGACGTCCGCGTGCCGGTGGCGATTTCGAGCGAAGCCCCCGTGCTGCGCTACGACTTCGCGAACGGCAAGCGGTACTACGAGGTGCTCGATCACAGCGCCGCGGCCGTGAACATGGCGTGGGCGCAGCGCGGCGTGCCGCTGCTGCTGTCGCACGATTCGCGCGATCAGTACGGCCTCGTGACCGACCTGACGATTAGCGACGATCGCAAGCTGCGCGGCTGGATCAAGTTCTCGCGCGGCCAGAAGGCGCAGGAAATCCGCCAGGACATCGAGGACGGCATTCGCCCGATGGTCTCGGTCGGCTACAGCACCGGCGAGGACTACACCGAAGACGGCCGCGCCGCCGACGGGATCGAGGTCCGCCGCTACACGAACTGGACGGTCTTTGAAGTCTCGACCGTGCCCATTCCGGCCGATCCGTCGGTCGGCATCGGTCGCTCGCATCCGGCGAGCGACATCCACACTCCAGCGGCCACCATGGCCGGGAGCGAACACATGGAGACCACCACGGTCCCCACCGCGCCGGCCGCCCCGGCTCCGGTGGCCCTGCCCGAGACGACGGCAGGGGAAACGCGGTCGCGCGAAGCGACCATCTTCGCCTTCGCCGCTTCGGCGGGGCTTAACGCGCGTGACGCGCAGGCCCTCGTAGCATCGGGCCGTGACGCCGAGTCAATCGGCAAGGAGCTGCTGGAGCGTATGAACAAGGAAGCCAACCACGCGGCGGCCCCGAAGCCGGCCGTCGAGCTGTCGGAGCGCGAGCAGAAGCAGTTTTCGCTGATGCGGGCGCTCGATGCCGTTGTCAGCGGCAAGCGCACGTTCGAGATGGAAGTGTCCGACGAGTTCGCGAAGCAGACCGGCCGCTCGTACACCAACGACAAGTCGTTCTTCCTGCCGCTCAACCTGCGCACGCAGCTCTCGATCGTGGCCGGCGCGGGGAAGGGCCCCGAGCTTCGCCCGACCGAACTGCGCCCGGAACTGATCGACCTGATGCGTCAGCAGTCGCTCGTGTTGGGCACGCTCGGCGCGCGCTTCCTGCCCGGCCTCGTCGGCAACGTGTCGTTCCCGCGCCAGACGGCCGGCACGACGGCCACGTGGGTGGCGGAAGCCCCCGGCTCGGATATGTCGCTCTCGTCGCTCTCGCTCGACCAGGTGACGCTGAGCCCAAAGACGCTCCAGGCGTCGACCACGGTCTCGCGTCAGCTCCTCGCGCAGAGCACGCCGGCCGCCGACCAGATCGTGTTCGACGACATCATCGCGCAGCACGCCGTCGCGATCGACGCCGCCGCGTTCTGGGGCCCCGGCACCAACGCGCCCACGGGCGTGGGCGTGGCGACCGGCACCAACCTCGTGGCGATGGGCACGGCTGGTGCGGTGCCGTCGCTGGCGAAGACGCTCGAAATGTTCCGCGCGCTCGAAGTCGCCAACGCGACGACGGACAACGCGGCGTGGGTGACGACGCCGGAAATCAAGTACGCCATGGGCGCCATCGCGCGCATCGCGTCGACCGATAGCGTCACGCTCTGGAACCTCGACAACAACCGCGTGTACGGCGCGCCCGCCTACGCGACGAACAACATCCCGAAGAATCTCGTGAAGGGCGGCTCGGGCTCGGTCTGCCACGGCGCGATCCTCGGCGACTTCTCGGAAGTCATGATCGGCGAGTGGGGCGCTGGCGCCGAGATCATCGTGGACCCGTTCACGCTGGCCCGTCGCAACCTGATCCAGATCACGTCGATCCAGTTCGTCGACGTGCAGGTGCGCCGCCCCGCGATGTTCTCGGTCATCCGCGACCTGCTCGTTCCGTAAGGGGCTGGCACGCGATGCTCGTCAAGATGCTCCTGGCGACAGGTGGCCCCAACGGCACCGCGTGCTTCGTCGGGGAGGTCCACGACCTTCCCGACGCGTTGGCGCAGCAGTGGGTTCTCACCGGGCGGGCCGTCGTCGTGTCGGACGACGCGCCCGCGCCGGTGGTCGAGGTGCAGCACGCCGAACCGCCCAAGCGGAAGCGGCGCTGATGCCGATCGACACCGCCGCCTGGACGCGCACCCTGCTGCAAAGCGCCCCCGACGCAAAGGTCATCGCGCTCGGATCGCAGCGCACGTATGGGTTGCTCGATGACGATGAACAGATGGCCGACGACGGCACCGGGCAGCCGGTGACCGTGCGGACGCGCCAGGTGACGGTGGCGGCCAACAGCCTCACCGGCGTCATCGACGGGGCGTCGGTCACGGTCGGCGGCACCCGGTACACGGTGCGCGGCCGGCCGATGCCGCGCGAGAACGGCGATCTCTGGACGTTTCGGGTGACGCTGTGATCCTCGAGACGGTGCGGATCATCGCCGACTGGCTGAGCGATGCCACGTATGGCATCAACGCGGTGCGCACGGCGGTCCCCAAGGACACCGGCGTCGCCGACTTTCCCGCGGTCACGATCCTCGATTCGACGCGCGACGGGCGGGTGGCCCGCGGCGGCGTGCCGAATCTGAACGCGACGGAGTTCCCCTGTCTGCTGGTGTCGCCGGCCGATCAGCCGGTGGAGCAGCAGGCGCCCGCGGCGCGCCCGTTTCCGCCCGACGCGACGGTCACGGTGCTCGTGCGCTACGCCACCACGCAGCTCGACACGGCGAAGGCCGAGCGGGATGCGTCGCAGACGATCAAGACGATCTGGTGGCAGATCCCGCAGTTGCTGCTGACGAGCGCGGGCGAGACCGCCCGCACCCGCGCGCGGGTGCAGCTCTACGGCATCCCGACGATGCAGGCCGCCACGCTGTACGAGTCGGCCAACGATACCACTGTCACCGGCGGCGTCCTCGTGACGTGCCGCGTGCGCTACTTGGGCCCGTGAGATGGACTACTTCCAGTTCGAGACACCGAGCGGTGAGGTGATCCGCCTCCCGTTCCCCTTCGCCCTCCCGCTCGACGAGCGCGAGACCTACATGGCCGACGCAATCGCGGCCCACGCCACGCCTTCCGAGGACTAATCCATGCCGACTGCGGCACGATTGAACCAGGTCATCGGCATCCTCGCGAAAGAGGAAGCTGACTACGGCACCGCCGAAACGCTGAGCAACAGCGCCGACGGCATCAACCCGTACATCGGCGACGGCGACCCGGCCGCCCCCGAGGCGCTAGAATACGTGTTCGACGGCAACATCGGCCGCGCGTCGAGCACGCTCGCCCCGCAGCGCCGCACCACGCCGAACGGCCGGTTCCGCACCGGGCAGCTCCAAGTCCTGCCGAAGGGCTTCGGCTCGGCCTATACGGGGTCGGTGTTCCCGCCGCGCGAAGTGCATCGGATGCTGAAGGCGTCGGGCCTCGATGCCACCTACAGCGCCTCACCCACCGCGCAGTGGACCTACACCCCGACGGCGCAGGGCACGACGTTCACGTCGCTGACCCTGCGGCAGTTCGCACAGGGGATGCAGTTCGACCAGGCGGGCGTGCTGTGCGACTGGTCGTTCGAGACGCAGGGGCTTGGCGTCCCGGTGTGGACGTTCAACTGGCGCGGCGTCGCCACGTTGCCGGCCGACCAGTCGCTGCCCGCGATTACGATTGACTCGACGTCGGTGATTCCGCCGGTCGCGTCGGCCGTGGTGGCGAACATCGGCGCCTTTACGACGGCGACCATCCGCCGCGTGGCGTTCCGCCTCAACCGCAACCTTGAGACGGCGCGCGTGGCGCAGAACCTGTCGGGCGGGCACGCCGGCTTCGTGCCCGGCGGCATGGCGCCTGAGCTCGAGCTCGAGATCGAGCGCCCCACGCTGGCGACGTTCAACGCCGAAAGCGAGCTGGCGTCGGCGACGAGCCGCGCGGTCGACGTGACGTTCGGCGCGACGCAGTACAACCGCTGGAAGCTGACGCTGCCGCAGGCGCAGTTGGCCTCGGTGGCGCCGGGCAACGACGGATCCCTCGCGACGGTGGTGCTCACGTACCGCGCCTTCGCGAGCACGCCCACGGCTAACGATCACCTGTCGCTGCTCTTCAACTAACCGTGCGCTACACCGCCGCGGCCCTCACCGCAGCTGCACGGCCGGTCGTCCTGACGATCGGCCGTGCTGGCACGCGGTGGTGGTCTCGGCGATGGGTGCAGCACGCGCGGACATGGCAGGCGCACCCGCTCTCGGTGCCGCAGATGCTGGCCCTGCAAGCGGCGCAGCGGGACCCGGTGCAGTACCTGCTCACCCTGCTGCCGATCCTGCGGGCGGTCCTGCCGCGGCGCTGGTGGTATCGGCTGGTGGGCGATCCGGTACGGATGATCCTCGGGCTGCCCGAGCCACTGATCCGCAAGGTCTTGCAGGCGCTGGTCACGGTGCCCAACACCGACCGCGACGTCTCGCAGGAAACAGACGACGTAGAACTGATCCGCCGCGCGCAGCGGGCGGCCGTGCATGGGGACACGCCCGACGGCGGCGTCTCGCTCGCCGTGGCCGCGCTCAGTGTCCGGGCGGCCTACGGCGACGCCTGGTATTTCAACCCGCGCCGCTGGCCCACGTCCGACGGCTACGTGCCGTTTGCCGTGGCGCTGATCGAGTTCGCCGGGATTCAGGCGCTGGACGTGCGGCGCCGGTTGGAAGTGGCGGACGGCTATGCGCTCGCGCACGCGAAGCCCCACGAAAAAGAA
>Ga0315900_10012093_pt1 | contig 10648 bp, 8 predicted proteins | sample LakEriMetagenome_FD_203521 | JGI IMG/M metagenome (GOLD analysis project Ga0315900, IMG submission 203521) | Freshwater fungal communities from buoy surface, Lake Erie, Ohio, United States - Buoy 12 MA114 | ecosystem: Environmental > Aquatic > Freshwater > Lake > Lake biofilm | place: USA: Lake...
TGTCAGCTCGTTCAGGTAGAGCATCATCGAATCGATCCGCACGGAATCGAGGATGGCCTGCACCACGGGATGCTGCGCATGGGAAACGCTCGTCGCGAACAGCGCGAGCCCCACGAAGATCGATCTGTACCTCATGCCGGAAAGGTAACCACGGGCGACGCGCACCTTAGAGCACCACCACCCGCTCGATGAAGCTGCGCTGGGCCGTGCGGACCACCACGACATAGGTGGCGCCGCGCTGCGGAAGGCTCACCTGCCAGGTCTGCCTGCCGTTGGGCACAAACCGCGCCACGGCCGCCCCCTTCAGGTCGAACACTTCGATGCCGGTGATGCGCTCGCTGAGGCCATCGATGCGCAGTTGACCGTCACGCACCGGGTTCGGGAATATCCGAACGCCGAGCTCAAGCAGGTCGTCAACGGACACCGTAAGGTCGGTGAGCTGCACCTCCTTCACCAGCACGGGCGTGCCGTCGGCCTCCTCGTACATGGTGCGGAAGGCGTCGATCTCCGGCGTGTTGAAGGCGAACATCTCCTCCATCCACCGCGGCGGAGCCGGCTGATACCACACTTTCGCCGTAATGGTGATCAACCCAACGTATCCGTTCATGGGCACTTGGTAGTGCACGATGTCCGTGCCACTGCCCTCGGTGCCGTTGGCGTACCGGTTGAAGTCGATGTCGGTGGGCGGAACACCGGCGATGAGCGTGGTGTCATAGCTGGGGTGGGTGGTGGTGAAGCCCAAAGGTGCCAGGCGGTTGTCCTTGAGCGCGGTCTTGGCGCGCTCGAGCACGGTGGTCTTGTTGTCGTTCACATCGCCGAGCACCATCTCATAGATCTGCGCCTGATCGGGCGAGGTGATCACATCATGGTGTGGCTCCCAATCCTCATCGTGCCCCACCACCTCGTAGGTGGGGTCCCAGTTGCCGCTGCGGAACAAGGTGTTCCCCATGGCGTCCTGCACATGGAGTTCCACGAACGCGCGGCGCGCCGGGTAACCGGACGGGAACTTGTGTCCCGCCAGGTTGGTGAGCTTCACGTCAATGGTGGCGAGTTCGGCCGTGCGGTCCAACACGGTGGCGTCGAGCAGCAGGGTGTTCTGCTGGAGCAGCCGCTCCGTCCAGGTGATCGAACTGTCGAACTGGGCTTCAGTGGCCGAGAGACCGAGCGTGCTGATGTTCTGCTTGAGCAGCTTCAACATGAAGCTATTTCCCCCCACCTGTTGGTGCAGACCGTAGGGCGACCGATGGAACTGGGGCTGCAGCACCAGGAAGTCATAGCCGGAGCTGAGCGCCACGCCCTGCTGGAGGCGCGGCATATGGCAACCCTGGCAGGTGATGCCGCTTTCGGGATCCACATCGGTGTTGAAGGCCGAGTTCACCCACTCGTGGTAGGTGGCCTGCTCCACGAACTTGTCGCCTGTGAGGTTCCCCTCCAGGTCGGCGGTTTCCGTGATCAGCGTATGGCATCCGGCGCAGACCCCGGCCTGCACGATATGCGCACCATAGACCGGCTCATAACCCACGAAATTGGACATGGGTGCCCCGAACAGGTTCTCCGCGTCATAGGGTCCATAGGCCACATCGTTCGTATCGAACTTCAGGATGCCCGAGAAGAGCAGTCCCGAACTGTCCGGGCTCTGCATGTGGCAGGCCAGACAGCTCACCCCGTCCTGCCCCATCGGGTCCTGTTGAAGCTCTGCCATGCTGTAAGGCCCGGCTCCCGTAAGGACCTTGTCGTAATGGCCCATGGGCGCATGGCAGGAGGTGCATTTGTCCTCCAAAAGCGCTTGGTGCCCTGGGTTCACGGCCACCTCGTGGCTCACCTTGGCACGCCAGAACGGGTCCTTGGCCGAGTTGCCCATGATGGATGAGCGCCACATGTCGGTGGGGTTCACATCGATGCTGTCCGCGCCGGGTGTATTGCTCGGGATGGCATTGGCGTAGGGCGCAGTGAGGTCGAGGCCATGACAACCTCCACATGCACCGCTACCCTTGAAGTAGGTGTTGCCACCGGTGGGCAGGTCGATCCCCGCCCCGCGGAACTCCTCCAGTTCCTCGGCGGTATGGTAGGCATGTGCGGCAGGCACACGGCCATTCGTCCAGGCCACGAAGACCCCGACGGTCAGGGCGAGGCCCGTGAGGATAAGCACCTTGGATGCCAAGGGGTAGGAGTGCTTCATGATCGCTCGCTTGCAGGTGGTGCAATTTACTGCGAGGAGGGCCGAACGGCCCAGACCTCGATCGGTGCGTCGCTTGCTTTTCAACGAAAGACCCGGCCGAGTGTTCGGCCGGGTCTTTCCAGTTCAAGTTGTGGATGCTTAGCTGCCACGCTGCGCGCTCTTGCGCATGGTGGCCGCCTTGGGCTTGGAGCCGCCTGCCGGCTTCGGTGCGGAGGCCTTCTTGGCGCCCGCCTCCACCGCCGCCTTTTTCGGTGCCGCTTCGCCCGCCTTGGCCTTCACGGTCTTGCCCTTCTCCTCCGCCGCAGGTTCGGCCTCCTCCTTCTTGGCCAGTTCACCGGCTTGAAGCAGCAGGGCGTACCAGGTGAAAAGCTTGCGCACATCGCTCTCGTAGATGCGCTCGCGGTCGGCTGCAGGCAGCACGGTGAGCAGGGTCTCCCAAAGCGAGGAGATGTCCCCCTTGGCATCGGCCGAAGCACCGCCCTTGGCATGGTCGTAGAGCTTGCCGATCACCTCCTTCAGCGGCACGTCATCGCCTGTGGTGAACATGCTGATCTCATCCAGGCTGCTCACCCGCACGCTCATCGGCACGGGCGTGCGCTTGCCGTCCAGCAGCGATTCCACGATGAGCGCGTTGCGGCCCTGGGCCACCACGCGGAAAAGACCGGGCTTGCCGGCGACGGAGATGATCTTGCTGAGGTCCATGCGTTGTGTTGGAAGGTCAAAACTAAGCATCCGTGCGCGGCTCAGGTCTTTTGTTTCCGCTTGCGCGCCGCAGGGAAGAGAATGTTGTTCAGGATGAGCCGGTACCCTGCGGAATTCGGATGCAGGCTCAGGTCGGTCGGTGGGTCGCCCACCATGTGCTGATAGTCCTCCGGATCGTGCCCGCCATAGAAGGTCCATTGCCCCAGTCCGAACTCCCCGTGGATGTACTTCACGGTGCCCTGCGCCTTGTTCTCCCCCATCACCGTGACGCCTGGCTTCACCAGGCTCTTCCGGAACGCCGTGGTCTGGCCCATGAAGCCGCGCACCACCTGCTCATGGCTCTGGCACAGCATGGTGGGCACAATGTCCCATTTGGCACTGAAGTCGAACAGCGTGAAGAAGTCACGCGGCTGCCCGATGCTCGAATGCAGGTCCGTGGCGTCGATGTTGCTGAACTCGTAAACGTTTGGATCGGTCACGAGGCGGAAATCGCGGAAGGCAAAGCTCCTGGTGAAGTCGATCCGCTGCTGGGCGGCTGGATCGATGGGATCATGATCGAACTCAGGGGTGCAGATGTCCACGCCTTCTGCCGAGAGCGCGATGTCGTAGCTGTCCGTGCCCGAGCACATGGTGAAGAGGTAGCCGCCGCCCGCCACGTAATCGCGGATCTTCAAGGCTACGCCCAGCTTCATCTGGCTCACCTTGGCAAAACCCAGTTCAGCAGCCATGGCCTCGCTTTCTCGCACCTGGGCCTGGTACCACGGCGCATTGCTGTAGGCCCGGTAGAACTTGCCGTACTGCCCGGTGAAATCCTCGTGGTGCAGGTGCAGCCAGTCATACTGCGGCAGCACCCCGGCGATGATCTCGCGGTCGTAGATGCGCTCGTAGGGGATCTCCGCATAGGTCATCACCAGCGCCACCGCATCGTCCCAGGGCTGGAAGCTCTCCGGGGCATAGACCGCGATCTTCGGCGCCTTTTCCAGCTTCACCACCTCCATGTTCACCTCGGGATCGCCGATCTCGGCGAGGATGGCCGCGGCCTGTGCATCCGCAATGACCTGGTAGGTGACACCCCGGATGGCACACTCCTGTTCAATGGCCTGGAAATGGTCCACCATGAAGCTGCCGCCGCGGTAGTTCAGCAACCAGTCGATGGTCACGTCACGCTGCAGGGTCCAGTACGCCACACCATACGCCTTCAGGTGGTCGCGCTGGCTGCCGTCCATGGGTATGAGCAGCTTGGTGCACCACCCCGGCAAGGCGACGAGCAGGGCGAACAGCACCAGCACTGGGCGCCGCGCGGTCCTAGAAGGGCGAGAGGTCGTCGTTGTCATCATCGTTCATCCGGCTCGGACGCGTTATGGTCCTGAAGGCCCCGTCCATGCCACCATCCGATCCCATGCCGTCCCCGCCGAAACCCATCGACATGGTCTCCAGGTCTGCGAACTTCGCCAGTTCGGAAATGAAGCGCAGTCGCACGGTGTCCACCGCGCCGTTCCGGTGCTTGGCCACGATCACTTCGCCGATCCCGGCGGTGCTGCCGTGCTCGTCCTCCATGATCTTGTAATACTCCGGGCGGTAGAGGAAGCACACGATGTCCGCATCCTGCTCGATCGCACCGGATTCGCGCAGGTCGCTCAACATGGGCTTCTTGTCGCCACCACGGGTCTCCACCGCACGGCTCAACTGGCTTAGTGCAATGATGGGCACATCCAGTTCCTTGGCGATGCTCTTGATGCTGCGGCTGATCTGGCTGATCTCCTGCTCGCGGTTGCCACCCTTGGTGTCGCCGCCGGCGGTCATCAGCTGGAGGTAGTCGATGATGATCAGGTCGATGTTGTGCTGGCTCTTCAAACGGCGGGCCTTGGCGCGGAGCTCGAAGATGTTCAGGCCAGGCGTGTCATCGATGAAGATGGGCGCATTGGTCAGCTGGGCGATGTGCTGGTGCAGGATGGTGAACTCCGCATCGGTGAGGTCGCCCTTGCGCAGCTTCTCCGAGCTGATCCCGGCCTCGCTGGCGATGAGACGTGTCACGAGCTGGGTGCTGCTCATCTCCAGACTGAATACGGCCACCGCATGGTTGTGCTGCACCGCGATGTTGCGCGCCATGCTCAGCACAAAGGCGGTCTTACCCATGGCGGGACGCGCCGCGACCACGATCATGTCGCTCCGCTGCCATCCCGCGGTGAGCTTGTCCAGTTGGATGAAGCCCGTGGGGATGCCGCTCACCCCGTCGGACTTGTTCTTGGCGTTCTCGATCTGCGCAATGGCCCCCTGGATGAGCTCGCTCATCGGCTCGTAGTTCCGCTTCAGGTTGCCACTCGTGATCTTGTACAGCCCGTTCTCGGTCTTGTCCAGCAGGTCGAAGACGTCAGCGCTGTCATCGTATGCATCCCGCATCGTCTCCGCACTGATGCTGATGAGCTCACGCAGGATGTGTTTCTGGCTGATGATGCGAGCGTGGTACTGCACGTTCGCGCTGCTCGCCACCTTGTTGGTGAGCTGGCTGATGTAGAAGGGACCGCCCACGATGTCGAGCTCACCCCGCTTCTTCAGCTCCTGGGTCACCGTGAGGATGTCGATGGGCTGGTCGTTGCGGAAGAGGTTCAGGATCGCATCGAAGATCTTCTTGTGCGCATCCACATAGAAGCTGTCCGGCTGCAGGATGTCGATGGCCTCGTTCACGGCGTTACGCTCCAGCATCAACGCCCCGAGAACGGCCTGTTCCAGTTCGGGGGCCTGCGGTGGCAGCTTGCCCGCCTCCAAGGCGGTCTCCACCAGCGACGAGGCAGGTCGTCGTGCACCGGCACGACGGGTGTTCGGTAGTTCGGCCATTATGCGTTCCGGGTCCGCGGGGAGGCTGACGATGAGAACGTCGATGGATCCTCCCGGCGCGTGTGTCGGGCGACAAAAATAGCCGAGGCCCGTGCGCCCCTCGGATCAAATGTGAACAACTCGCCCCCAGCGGATCAACGATCCACCTGTGCAGAAGCCGCTGCCGGTGTCCCGTAACTTCGGACCCATGCGCGTGCGTCACTTGGTGTGCGGACTGGTCCTGCTGGGCACGTTGGCGGCCTGCCGCAAGGAGAAGGCCGATGATCAGGCGCCCTCCGTGTCCTTCCTCCTGCCGGGCGATGGAGCCCAAGTGACCATTCCGGACACCCTGGCCATCCAAGTGCAGGTCGTAGATGACCGTAAGGTGGCCAACGTGAGCGTGCAGCTCCTCGACCCGGAGGGCATCCCCATCGTGAACGTGGCCTCCACCACCGTCAATGCGGCCTCTGCCACCATCAACGCGGCCCTGGTCCTGCTCAGTGAGCAACTGAGCTCCGGCGCCTACACCCTGCAGGCCCGCGCCAGCGACGGCACCAACGACGGCTTCGCCTTCCGCACCATCCAGGTGCAGGCCGCGCCGTGGCGGTTGCGCGCCGTGTACATCACCTCGCCCTTGGGTGACCCAGGAACGGCCACGCTTTCACGGATCGACAGTGTGGGACAGCTGGATACCTGGAGCCTGGGCAGTGAGGTCGGCGGGGCCGCCATGGACCCGGCCACCCAACGCTTGTTCACCTCCGGCATCACGCAGGCCCCGTTGCAGGCCTACCCCGTGGGGCCCGGGGCCACGGCCTGGTCCGTGCCGAACCTGCACAGCGGTTCCGGCACGGCACCGTATTTCCTCGGCCTGCGGGTCGACCCCGTGGATGGCCGTCTATACACCGGGACCGAGGATGGCCGCATCCGTGGTTGGACCACCACCGGCACGTCCACGCTGGTGGCGCAGGTGCCGGCCGGCCGCCGCAGTGAGGCCACTGCCGTGGTGGGCGATAAGGTGGTGAGCGAGCATGTGGAGGTGGCCGGCGGCGCACGCTCCCTGGCCACGCACAGCTACTCGGCCGGGGCCTTGCTGCAGCAGTTCACGCTGGATATCGATGTGCTGGAGATGCACCAGCGCACGGGATCGTATGCGCTGGTCTTCGGCAACCGCAACGAGGACGGCGTGGTCCAGGACCGTCAGGTGGAACTGGGCGGCAATTTCGAGGTCAGGACCTTCCCCGGCGCACCGCTTCGGGCTGTGGCCCAGGTGAACGCGACCACCTACTTCCTGGCCCATGGCGACCGCGTGTCGCGATGGACCTACTCCACCGACGACCTGTCCACCTTGATCACCGGTGTCGAGGCCGATGCTCTGGCCTATGACCCTGCATCCGGCGTCCTGTTCATCGGTATCGGGAACACGGTGGAAGCGCGTGACCCACTCACGGGCGCGCTGGTCTACAGCCGTTCCCTGCCCCATCCGGTGGGGAGCATACTGCCGTTGCGCAACCGATGATTCAGCCCTTGCGGGACTTCTTCGCGTCGGAGGCCTTGATCACCACGCCCATGTCGCAGAACTTGCGGATGCGGCGCTCCACCAGTTTGTCCGGGTCGGTCTTCACCAGCTTGTTCAGGTGCTTCACCACCTCCTCCTTCACCAAACGGCAGGCCTGGTCCGGATCGGCATGTGCACCGCCCGGCGGCTCGGGGATGATACCGTCGATGAGCTTGTTGGCGAGCATGTCCGTGGCCGTCAGCTTCAGGGCCTTGGCCGCCTGCTCCTTGTAGTCCCAACTGCGCCAAAGAATGGATGAGCAGGACTCCGGCGAGATCACGCTGTACCAGGTGTTCTCCTGCATCAGCACCTTGTCGCCCACGCCGATGCCCAAGGCACCGCCGGAGGCTCCTTCACCGATGATGATGCAGATGATGGGCACCTGCAGCTGGCACATCTCGTAGATGTTGCGGGCGATGGCCTCGCCCTGGCCGCGCTCCTCCGCCTCCAATCCGGGGAAGGCCCCGGGCGTATCGATCAGCGTCACCACCGGCTTGTTGAACTTCTCGGCGAGTTTCATCAGGCGCAACGCCTTCCGATAGCCTTCCGGGTTGGCCATACCGAAGTTGCGGTACTGCCGCATCTTGGTGTTGATGCCTTTCTGCTGCCCGATGAACATCACCGTGCGGCCCTCGAGCAGGCCGAAGCCACCCACCATCGCCTTGTCGTCCTTCACCGTTCGATCACCATGCAATTCAATGAACGAACCGCCAGAGAGCACATCGATGTACTTCAGGGTGTAGGGACGGTCCGGATGGCGGCTTACCTGCACCCGCTCCCAGGGACTGAGGTTCGCATAGAGCTCCTTCCGGGTCTCGGCGAGCTTCTTCTCCAGGTCCTTCAGCGTGGTGGTCACGTCCACATTGCCGCTGGCGGCCACCTCCTTCAGCTTGTCCATCTGCTCGATGATGTGCTGAATGGGCTTCTCGAACTCGAGGTAGGTCTGCATGACTGACTGTCCGTTCAGAGCACGAAGGTAGAAGGAAGCGCTCACGGGGAGCAGGAGTACCTTCGGCCCGCGATGATCGTCTTTCCGCCGGCCAAGATCAACCTGGGTTTGAACGTGGTGCGTCGACGGGCCGATGGCTACCACGAGATCGAGAGCGTGATGCTGCCGATCCCGTTGCAGGATGCCCTCGAAGCCGTCGTGGACCCGGCCGTACCGGAAGGCGAAGTGATGTACACCCGGTCGGGCCTGCCGGTCCCGGGCGACATGTCCGGCGACCTGTGCATGAAGGCCTGGGGCCTGCTCAAGGAACGGCACCGCCTGCCGGGCATGCGCATGCACCTGCACAAGGTGATCCCCATGGGGGCCGGCCTCGGGGGCGGCTCCAGCGATGGGGCGCACACCCTGCTGTTGTTGGACGAACTGCTCGGCCTGGGCCATTCCCAGGAGGAATTGGCCACCCTGGCCGCGTCGCTCGGGAGCGATTGTCCGTTCTTCCTCGATCGAACTCCTCAACTGGCGCTGGGACGAGGCGAGTTGCTACGTCCCGTGCCCATCGATCTGTCCGGATGGTGGCTCACCGTGGTGAACCCGGGCATCCATGTGCCCACACCTGAGGTCTACCGCAACACGGTGCCCACCGGCGAATTGCTGGACCTGGCGCAGCGGTTGACCAAGCACCCTGTGGACGAGTGGCGCGAGCTGGTGCCGAACGTGATGGAGACCTATGTGTTCCAAGCCTATCCCGCCGTAGGGGAGCTGAAGGCGAGACTGCTGTCCATGGGCGCGGTGTACGCGGCCATGAGCGGCTCGGGCTCCACGGTCTATGGGCTGTTCAAGGCGGGGCCGCAGCAGATGACGCTCCCAACCGGCCACGTCATGTGGTCGTTCAAACTCTGACGCGGTTCAGCGCAGCCGCGCGCTGAGGAAGGTGCGTAACTCCTCGTGGTCGTAGGGCTTGGCCACGATGCGACCGCTCCTGTCCACCACCACGAAGCTGGGGGTTGCCTTGATCGCGAAGGCTTTAGCGGCCGGTGAACCCCAGGCCTGAAGCTCGGTGTAGCAGGGGAAGGACAGGTCCCGCTCCCGGATGTTGGCCTCGAACTCAGCGCGGTCATGGTCCAATGCCACGCCGAGCACGGCCACTCCCTTGCTGCGCATCTCGCGATGGATATCGGACAGACCGGGCATCTGCGCATGGCAATGATCGCAGGTGCTGCTGTAGAAGAAGAGCACAGCGTACTGGTTCCTCGTCCAGATCGCGCTCAACTGCACCGTGTCACGCTCACCAGGACGAGGCAGCCGGATGTCCGGGGCCGGTGCGCCGATAGCCACCTTCAACTGCTCGGCCACCATGGCCAGCAAGGTCTCGTCCGGTGGAACGCGGGAACCGGGACCCATGACGTACCGGTCCACGAGGTACTGCACCACATCGGAAGGACCATACTGGACGAACAGTTCCACAAGGACCTCGCGCGACAGTTCCCAGCAGTAGGGCTCCGGTGCCGACCAGGCCAGGACCGAATCGCTGGCAGCGATGAACTGGTCCACCGTAGCTGGTGTGGCGCTTTGCAGGATGGCCATGATGGCCTTGGGGTAGATGTTGCTGCGGGCCAAACCGGCATCCGTCCAATCCACCGAGTCGCGTATGGCCTGCGGTCCGATACCGGAATGCAGCGCCGACATCAAGCGCGCATCGGCCCTGACCACACTGCGGAAATAACTGTCCGGGTCCTCGGCGACCAGGGCCGCCAACTCCCGCTGCTTGCGCTCAACCGCGGCGGCGGAGGCGCTGTCCAGGCGTCGGAGGACCACATGGTCGTAGGGAGATGCCTTGACCCGCTGGTCGTTGATGGTGGCAAGTTCCTCCTGCGCTCGGCGACTGGCCTGCTTATACCGCCACAGCCGAGTGTTCTCCGCAGAGGTGTTCACCACGATGTGTTCCTGCAGCGGACTGCCCGAAAGGGTGATGTCCACCACAGGCTCCCGTGGGTCCAGGATGAGGTCGACCCGATCGGAATCGTTCAGCGCCAGCTGGTAGAACCCGCGGGGAAAGGAACGCTCCGAGAAGGTGAACCGGCCATCAGGCTCCACCTTCGCCGCGGTCACGAACCGGTGATCCGCACCGCGTGAGACAAGGAGGAAGAGCTGCGGTGTGCCCTTGAGCGCATCGCCGGCCAATTGACCGGTGAGCACCTGGGCCTCGGCCGAGCTAATGACGAAGGACGCGACGAGGATGGATAGTCGGGCTCGGAGCATGGACCGTGGAAGTGCAAAAGTAGGGCCGCTCGCCAAGGGGGTATAAAAAAAGAGCCCCGACCATTACTGGACGGGGCTCAGATCGGCGACGACATACTCTCCCAGGCTTGCGGCCCAGTACCATCTGCGCTGGTGAGCTTAACTTCTCTGTTCGGAATGGGAAGAGGTGGACCTCACCGCAATAGTCACCTAA
>Ga0315900_10012099_pt1 | contig 10644 bp, 31 predicted proteins | sample LakEriMetagenome_FD_203521 | JGI IMG/M metagenome (GOLD analysis project Ga0315900, IMG submission 203521) | Freshwater fungal communities from buoy surface, Lake Erie, Ohio, United States - Buoy 12 MA114 | ecosystem: Environmental > Aquatic > Freshwater > Lake > Lake biofilm | place: USA: Lake...
TTTGTCGTCAAGTGTATACATTACTCTACCTCCGCATGCTCGTAGTCAACGAAAGCGTCGTATTCGGAGTCGGTCTCCCAATAGACATTCTCTTCCTTCTGGAAGTTTTTGAGGGCTTCCTCTGGGGTATCACCCTCAACCTCTACCCTCTTCCATGATTCTGATGTGTATCTGATTACATGCCTAGCCATTATATTCCTTTCGTAGATTTCCATTATATAACAGGTCCCCATAAGCCGTCAATAAATGGGTGGCGGCAGCAAGTTGACCCTGTAAATATTCATATCCCTCACCCATAAGAGCATTATCTAGATCTTGTTCCAAACTAAGTATATGTAGTTTCACATATTCCATATATGAATCTGTCATGATGCCCCCAAATATAAATCATCTCCTGGATTCAGGTGATAGTATTTATTGAATGCCTCATAAAATTCAGGACTATCAGACATAGATAGAACCTGATAGTCATGCCACATTTGGCCTTCATCTAGATTTGCATCCACCCAGTTATCAAGCAGGGTTACTGCTATTGCATCATACATATCTACAACCTGTTGTTCGGGCACGGTAGTTAGGAAACTATCCATTTGTCTTCTCCATTCTATAATCAGGGACATGCTTTTCGTCCAAGTATATCTTATGGGTCTGACAGTCCTCTACACATTCAAGGTCTGCCTCACCAAGATAGTTACAAGATGAGCATATTTGACCACAGTCATTTTCACAGTATTCTAATGTGTCATATGCATCACAGTCCATGCATTTAGATTCATATTCCATGCCCTCCAACTGCTCACCACGAAGGAACTCGCATTCGCCACCCCACCCTGTTTCTTCTTGATAAGATAGGGTAAATAGTAATGACGGATATTGTTCTGATAGTTTAGCAATGGCAGGCATTGGCGGAGACCAAGCAGTTTGAAAGTTATAGAATACAACTAGATTCTCACCATTCTGAACAGGGCCTTCTACATATGTATCTGGATGTTTATCATCTCCACCTACAGCAACATCCCATTTAGTACCCCATTCACGAGTATTGAATGAATACCAGTCATTTGTAGAAAATGCCAATGCTATATCTAAATCACGAGGCGGCTGAGACATATATTCCTCATCAGTAATACCTGCCTCTATATGATTATAGATATTATGAAAAGCAAAGACAGGATTAGGATAAGTAAATAAAGTCTTCTCCATATTACCTGTTTGAGGATTCCAGTTATCTGCAATCTTCTTGAATGGCTTATTCATTTGAATAACCAGTTTATTTACCTCATCAGGATTGCCTTCTATGGTCAATCCATTGAATACCCAGTTTGGCATTATTCCTCCACATAAAAAGAGATATCGACATTATCTACCATGTATGGTAAAGTATTGTCTAAGATTGCCTGAATAGCATCGTTGATATCAGGGTTATCAGTTGTATATGTTATTTTGATTTCTGTTTCCATGATTTCCTTTCGGTTAGTTATGACCCCATTATATAACACCCCCCTGACATTGGTCCATATGAGCTCGTGTGATTTGACCCACATTTTGGGGGAAATAAAAACTAGTTCGTAAATAGATATATGTGCCTCTACGATCTGTGGGCAAATGAGAAAGGCCCCGCTGGGGCGGGGCCTAATATAGGGCTGCTAGCCAAACGAAAGGAAATAAGTAAACGCTGCATTACTTAGCGACTTGGTATAAACCTAATAGCCGCACCCTATCGATGAATGGTCAAGGGACCTTGGTATATTATACCAAAATCTTTGAATCAGTGTATTTCTCCACAAATGCTGAGAGGTCCATTGTGAAGATTGGCTGATTGGCCATTCCTTTTACCTTATTACCTGCAGACCAGTCTTCGTTATGTAGACTGAATGTTCTATCCTTCCAGTTGACTACTGGAATCTTATGTTCGTTATCGCCAATCTCATTGACGTGCAAGCCCCATCCAGTCTCGCTGTCCCAGAACTCATTGACCATTTGGCTGACAGCAATGCGTGTAGCATATGAGGAATCGCTCCATCTAGGCTGTGCCTTGGCCACGGCATCACCGAGTTTTTCAAGCATGTTATAGCCTGCCCAGTGGCCGTATAGGACGATGGTCTCACCATTATCCTGCACAAATACAAAGTTTGCTCTGTCTCCCATTTTATACCTCTTCCGTTTGTAGTAGGGGAACTTCTTCTTTCTTATTACATTCTATTATTTCATAGGCCCACTTGTCAAGGCCTTCGGCAAACTTTCTTTTATGATGGCCACAAAAGTATAGTTCACCACTAGTTGAGCGGGCTATAAATAAAGCCTGAGCTGAGCATGAGTCACACTTGATCCATTCTAAATCAGGCGTCATTATCTAGTTGTCCAAACTCTATTTGATCTGCTACCCAATCTAATGTTTCTCCGTCCTCATGTGTTTCCGCCCATTGGCGTAGGTTATTGATAATAACCTCACGAGTAAAAGTAACACCATCTTGGAAGCCTTCTTTATAGTCTGACACTGCCGCTCCCTTCGTACTTACTAGAATACTGGTTATATCCTACATCTGATTCCTCTAGTATATCTAACTTGTGCTTTGAAATCAAGGCTGTAACCTTTTCGATATTGCCAGTTGCTACCTCAAATATAAAGTCGCCTAGATATTCTGGGTCTAGCCCAATCATCTCCGCCTCAAAAAAGGCGGAGTTGAATGAGTTTTTAGTATTAGCACGGAGTTGGTAGTACATTATTCCCACTCCTGATTCACGATGTCATCAACATAATATGAATCAATCTCCATATTACCATTATGTGAGTCTACAGTAAGGTCGTCGTTCAAATCATATCTCAAATCATAGTCATCTACTTCAGATAGAGGAACATCAACGCTACCCTCAACTGTAATGGTGGCGGAGAAGCGAAGGGTTGCAACTGGCTCGTGGCCAACAATAGAACACAAATCAGCAAGGATATCTTCCTTATCAGTAGACGGCTTATACCAACCAGCATAAGTCAGATTCTCTTTGATTTGAGTAATCATCTTCTCATGATAAGTAAGCCTTGTTTCAAGATTGTTTATCTTACGTCGCATGGTCTCTACATCAAGAGGGGTTACTGGGACATCCGTTATTACCCCAGTTGTATAATCAGTTGTACGTACAAGCATTGTTGCATCTACGTTATATTCCATTTGTTTCTCCTTTTCGTTTGTTGGCTGGATTGTAACAGGCTCCACTGACAACAGTATATATGGCGATTCATTGAGCGGGGTATGAAGAAGTTTTTCCTCAGTCCCCTCTAAATGAGTAACCTCAATCAAGCAATCATTATTTGTATTTAGATAACTGTATTTATTCCATTTCGTCATGGGCCAGAGTATACACCAGGCATCTGACAAAGGTCAAGCATTTCGGGGCATTTTTTATAAATGTCGTAAAGCGTTAATTTGGTTTTCACGCTTGGGGGCAGCGACCCCTACGAGATTTGAACTCGTGATCTCCACCGTGACAAGGTGGCGCTTTTACCAGGCTAAGCCAAGGGGCCAGTGTGGGGGCCTTTCGGCCCCCGATTTGTTAGGCAGACTTTACAAGTTGTAACAACTTATTTTTTTCTGCCGTGATAAGTGGGTCAAACCCCGAAGCGGAAGCATATTGGGATTCCGTGTTATTCTTGCGAACATTTCGGAAATAATCCAAACGCTCAGTCATAGCATTTAGAACGCCCCACTTCGTGCCCTTGATGTTGGCATTAGTTGGAGAGTTGAAATAGAGGTCATTTATTAGCGTGACCTTGTTTTCCCACTTAGTCAAAGCAATCTTAGCCGAATCCTTCTCAGGCTTAGGGTAAGCCATGCGAATAATATCGTTGAACTGCTTATCGGTTACAGACTGCTCAAAGAGTGCTTTCGCCTCTGCCTCAAACGAATCAAAGTAGCCAAGCGCAAGACCAAGAGTCTCACGAGCAACAGCAATCCGACCATCTACCGATTGGGTGTGGCGAATCTTGAATGACTGCTTAGCGTTACGCATAGCAAGATTCAAGGTGTTTTGGCAAACTACACGCACAGGTGTAATCGCTGCCTGAACAGCAACAGACCCGTCGTGTGATGTCCAAACAATAAGATAAAGTTTTGTTTGGTCATTAGCACCTTGTGGGTCTAGCACCATCTCACGAGGAACAGTAAGAGAGCCGAATACGACTTTCCCCTTCTTCAATGAGCCAGCAGATTCCCAAGCACAGCGAGAATCGCCGTCAAGGATATTATCAGCGAATGAGAATAAATCCTCATTTTGAACTACCTGATAACGTGAACCGACAACAGATAGAACATCCGTCCCCTGATTGAATGGATTGGTGCGGATTACATATTGCGCTCCGCTAGTATCATTCCAATCGGCAGGAATGAAATCAGACACAGGAGAGAGACGAACATTCCAGTTAGATAGTTTCGCCTCATCTAACATGAGTTGAGTTGTAACTTCCTCATCTTGTGAGAAGATACGATTTGCGAGGTTATGCCACGCAGGCTTACCACGAAGAGCAAAAGCAACTTCGCCGTTTTCTATTTCTAGATTGTGAGCCATTTTTATTTCCTTTCTAGTTGAGTTATGCTCAGATTATAGCAGACCCCCCTGACAAGTAACAAGTTAGAGATTTGGGGGATTTCCACAAGCTGCCGTAAACCTGTGGAAAACCCCGCACATAATTGGGGGCGGCTTTATAGCAACTTTGTTAGTTTATGTTTATTTAGATTAGAGATTGTTTCCATGGAAAGCCTAGCCGCCGCTGTCTTCTTTTTCTTCAGCGAATCATAGACGAATGCTTTTACATTGCCTTGAAATCGGCGGGCATTACTGAACATGATTTCAACTAGGTGATCTCTATCTACACCCTGGTCAGAATATAGAGTTAGATCATTTGCTTTTACTTCATCAAAGATTTCGATTCGGAATCGATTTCTCATTTATTTACTTTCTCTAGTAGGGATAAGAATAAGCAGTTTATCTATGCCTTTCACATGCTCAGGTGAGAGGGGCGAGTGCCATTTCTATTATTATATTATTAGAGGGGGGCTTTCGTCAAGCCCCCCTGATTTGCTAGAGGTATCTAGCAATAGCGTTGTAAGTTGAGGTAGATACGACTTCCTCATCGGTCATCTTGAGAATACGAATAGCGTTCTCAATCTCCTCTACCATCTCACGATAGGTGTGAGGGTGGATAGTCTCAAAGTTTCTTTCAGGCTCTTTTGGAAAGTCAGAATCACTTACCACAATGTCGAAATCTACATTGAGAGTTTTGTTCCATTGACGATAGTTTGTTCTGATATTCTCAGCCTTAGAGAAATGAGAAATAGCCCACTTGCCGATTTCCTTTTTCCATTTTTCTTGAGCCTTCTCATACTTTGCTTCGTTAGCACCTTGTTCTGCGTAGTCTTTCTTGACCTGCGCTAACTTAGTTTCTAGTGCCTTGATTACTTTGCTTGTAGCGATTTTTACATTTATCGCTTTGCCTCTTGCCATTATTTTTCCTTTCGTTAGTTGTTGGCAGATTATAGCAGGGCGCACCGACAAGCGGTGCGCCTTTGGGTATTATCGGACGGATACGCTAGTCCAACGCTCTTTCCCATTTACATCAAGAAGAATACGATTTACACCGCTTGGGTGATTGTCGATTGCCTTGATTGTTCCTGTAACGCCACTCTGGGTGGTTGTGAAGGTCTGTCCGACCTCTAGTGTGTTGCTCATTTGTTTCCTTTCTGTTAGGTGATGAGGACATTATACATGTCCCCACCGACATCTTCTAGTATTCGTCTGTGTGATTTTCCTCACACCAAGCATCTAGGTGATGCTGTTCAATGATAGCCCATGCGGGTGCGGTATTTCTGCCCTTATAGGTAACTCCTTCAGGCATAGGGATTTCACGATTTAGATCCTCATCCCAATACGCATCAATGGCATCAATACAAGGCTCCACCATTGATAGCGGAACGGGCGGGTAATGATTCCCCTGTAAGTGCCACCCAATAGCGGATTCTAAGTCTAAGCCTAGTTCATCGCTAGCCAAGTCATAAGCAAGATTACTTCCCATTTTCTCTATCCTCTCTCAATACATCGTCGGTCAGGTCATCCATTTCCATTACTACATCAGTCATCAGATTATAGTCGTTTTCTCCAAGACACGCAAGAGCAACCTTATCCGCTACCCTTGACGATATAGCCGCCGAATACATATATAGGAATTTGGCGAATGTCTCGTCATCAAGCTCATTTCGGCGGGAGTGTAGTTCTCCCGCCAAGCCCATGATATCCTGTGAATGGATAGTCTCATCAGTTGCTTGTAATATTTTCAGGGCGGTGGATAGCATTACTCTGCCAATCTAAGAATAGCGAAAGTTCCATTTTCATTCAGTTCATCAAGAATTGGAGCGAGTCTAGGTGCTACCAAGTCTTTCAGCATTTGCTCAAAGATTATTTTTACATATGATTCAGGCATGTTTTTGATAGTTTGGAATGCCTCGCTATCCTCAGCAATAACTGTCTCAAAGTCTAATGAGTGTTTGATTATCATTTCTTTCCTTTCGTTGTTGTTAGCCGTAGTTTAGCATAGCCCACCGACAATGCCCCTGCGACACGCCGAAAATTTAGGGCATTTTTCAAATGTGTCGTAAATCACAGATCGCCCCCGCTCCTTTGGGGGCCCCACGGGCCCTATTTTATTTTTTCCAAATAAATGGATCTATTTCGGCCAATCTTTTTTCTGCATCTTCTTTTTCTTCTTTTGTTCCTATAACTAGTTTCAACAGCAGGCCGAAATATTCAGGACTTCCCTTTATTGTCATTTTTTACTCGCAGAGAATCTAATATCCGCTTTTCCAAATACACAGAGACCACATGACACACATGCGGACCCATTGCTAGAAATAAGCGGAATGGACTTATTGTTTTCAGGACACTTAGCACCTACCTTGCCAGTCAACTCTTTCATTACTGATTCGGTTACGGCGAATGTCTTCCCCAAATATGCGAGACGTGTACCGTGTGTTTTTCTCAAATCGGAAGCGACATTTTTATTCTCGTCGTCCGTCGAATAATATAATGAAAGGTTAGGAATATCTTTCAAGATAACGGCGGCAGAAGACACACGGGTGTAGACCCAGAATCTAATGTCAGGATTATCTAGAATAACCGCTTTCCATGCGTAGGCGTATAAGTCTGAGAAAAAATCACCATCCCAATGAATACGGAATAACTTTTCAGCATTGCGCTTATCACAATCCTTGCGGAAATCGTCAATCATTTCATGAATAAGATTTCCCATTGTTTCTAAGTCTGCGTCCTTGAGAAGATTCCAGTTATGGATTAGAACATCTTTTACACCCTTATAGATCTTTTCTAACTTACCAGCATAGCAGACACTTTCGCAAATACTAGTAGCACCAGGGCAAGAGAAAGATTTACCAGCAGGCAGGCCAAAAGTATTGGCAATCGTAGGAGTTTTTCCATTAGGTGAGACAGCATTAGTTACCTTTCTATCTTTAGAGCGTTTTAGTTTCATTATAAATCTCCCATTTCTGCGTCAGCCATGCGTGTCATCATGCGCCACATGTCTTGTTTCATAACATCATCAGACCCATAAAGGCTACCGTCACAATCATTCATTTCATGCCCACAACATGGGAAGTCTTCACACATATTCATAGTTTTCCTTTCATTTGACTATGGCGAGAGTATAGCAGAGATTACTGACATTGCCCCCGTTTCAGGGCATTTTTATTGTGTGTCGTAAATCACAAGGGGCCCGCACAGCTCTTGCGGGCCTTTTGATCAATCCCAGTTAGTTTTTTTTCCAACATTGTTTTTATGTTTTATTTTTCTGGAATAATGTTTTTTAGATTTACGAAAACCCGCCGCATTGCTACGGCGGATTTCCAGAACTTTTCTAATGCGTTCTAAGTTGGGGAACACGATAGTTACTCGCTTCATGAAATCGCTTTACATCAAAGCGAGGATTATCCTTCGCAAACATTTCCGCAAAGTCTCCCACAGTTTTAGAAAAAATAGCAGGGTGAACCTTGTCGCTAATATAGTTCAGGATTCTTGCCGTTTCTACATAGTCTTTTCTCGTCATCATTATTCGTTTTCTCCGTTCGTGAATAGTTCGCCGTCTTTACATTCGCAAGGCTTTACATCATATTCCTTGCGGTCTATTGCCCAATATAGATAACCTTTTCCGTTACATTCTACGCATTCGTAGGTGACTACATTTTCAGACATTAGTCACCTCAACATCAAGAACATCAAACACCTCAAACTTGTCGGCATAGTGTTCGGGTAGGTAATACATCAAGGCTCTAAGGTGAGACACCGCCTGAATGTCGCTCTCTACATCATCAACGACATAAGAGATTAGTAGATTCTTTTTCATTTTTAGTTTTCCTTTCGTTAGTTTCAGATTATATCAGAGGGGTCAGACACTAGCCTAATCGGCTAGTGATACGACAACAGTCGCCCAGTATCGGTTTCCCGTTACTGCGTCAGAATATCTGACGGCATAGGCTTCGGCATCTCTGCCAGACCAAACATTTCTACGCTTTTCGGCGGTATCTATAACGCCAGCCCTGTTAGGGTTAGAGGTTGAGCGGTATGCTTTGCCTATTAGTAGGCTTTCGATTGTGTATGTTTTCATTTCAGTTTTTCCTTTCGTTATTTAGAGATTATACAACAAGCCACCGACACGCTACTGATTAGCGTGGGGCTTATCGCATGGACACTTAGGACCCTTAGCGAAGTGCTTTATTAGCGCAACACGCTCATAGGTAGTTAGATTAGGGTAGTTTTTCTGAATACCCTCATTAGCGAAATCGTGTAGCATTTCGTCATACATTTTCTGAGTGAGCATTTTTGCTCCTTTCGTTTTTTCTTATGGCGAGAGTATAACACACATCCCCGACATTACCTAATCGAGAATCGGGAGAGTCTACGCAAATCGGACATCTATTTTTTGTGATAAATATCACAGGAAATTTCGGGCATTTTTATCAAAGCTCGTAAATCGGACATTTCGGGCGCAAAAGATTGGGGGCGGCATGCGCCTTTGTCAAGGCGACACGCCGATTATTTACAATCTATTTTTTAGATTCTTGCGAATCCTTAGAGCAACAATAGCGACACCGATAACGGCTATCATCCCCCAAGAAATAGAGAAATAGAAGGGGTCTGAACTTATCGAGAACCCATATCGATCAAACTCTATTGATAAGAAACTATCCCACATTAGAGCATCTCCTCCCATTCGTCTAATGAGAACTCTACATCTTCATTCTCATATTCTTCGTCAAGGTGAATGTAAGCGTCTGCCACATCCGCTTGGATGGTATCCCATTTCGTCATCATTACTTGCTAACCTCCATTATTCTATAACTTGCTTTCGGTTCTACTACTTGTAACTCCTTCATGAAGTCTTGGAGTTCTTTTGTATTTGCGAAGTTCTCAATACCGAGAATCCGTGTTTTTGTGCTATCCCATAGCGAGGCTTTGATTTTCATTTTCTGTTCCTTCTTTCTGTTATGCCATTAGTGATGAGATGTATATAGCGAGAACTATAACACATAGGGCGGACAATGAGCCGATGATTTCATCTTTCATGTTAGATTTCCTTTCGTGAACGATACACATCAAACTTATTCTGAGCCCAACGAGAGGCGATGAATCTTCCGCCGTTCTCTGTCCATATTTCCTTAGCGTGTCCATTGAGACCCTTGATTTTTACAATAACACCGCTCTTGATTAGATTCATGGAGGCGGGGAAGGAGATAAGGTCTCCAACCTTTATCATGTCGTATTTGGTAAGTGTCTTAGTAGTCATTACTTCACACTCCCTTTCTTGATTAGGCTATCTAGTTTCTTGATAGCGTTTACGATTTCCACATCTTCTGTGTGGATTTCTGAATTCCAATAGTTATTCAGTTCTTGTGTAGTGATGAAGTCTTTCATTTGACTTCTCCTTTCTTTCTATGAGTAAAACAATACACGACCCCCCCGACATTTTCAACTCGCAAAACGGACAAAATGGGACAAATAAAAAAATATTTTTGTGTTCCTAATCACATTCATTCTAAAAGCTGTCCGATATGGGCGGACTATCCGAAATGTCCGATTTCTAAAATATACCGCATCATACAAATAAAATCTATATTAACATTTTAGTAAATCTAAAATACTAGTCGACTAGAATATTTTATTAAGATCTATTGACCTAACAAATTTTTCCATGCTATGATTAGATCTCGGTTTGTGGGGGCTTACACTGATTACTCATATGTACCAGGTGTCTGCTTCTCTTTCATCCAACTTTAACATATTTGTTAATGGGGGGAAAGGGGGGCTTTCCTAAAAATCTATATCCCCAGGTATCAATATATATAATACATATATATTATTTAATAGATAGGCTAATATGCCAGACAAATTAGAAGAAACATCATGCTTCACCTATGAAGTCAATATGGTCATTCAGATCTTGGCGGAAGATGAAGAATCTGCAAGAGACCAATTAGACAAAAATGGTGGATATGTAACAGCAAGACATGTTAAGCTCATGGATTCAATTGCATTATATAATGGTGTAAAGTAGTCGACTAGAATAATTTAAAATTTAATAAAGGGCGG
>Ga0315900_10012101_pt1 | contig 10641 bp, 19 predicted proteins | sample LakEriMetagenome_FD_203521 | JGI IMG/M metagenome (GOLD analysis project Ga0315900, IMG submission 203521) | Freshwater fungal communities from buoy surface, Lake Erie, Ohio, United States - Buoy 12 MA114 | ecosystem: Environmental > Aquatic > Freshwater > Lake > Lake biofilm | place: USA: Lake...
TGGCGGCCAACGCCGTCCCGGTAGAAGGGTGCCCGCTTGAGCTGACTGTGGCTGAAGAGGCCGAAGCCGACGATGCTGAGGCCGAGGGCAATGCCGCCGGCCCGGCGCTCGAGTTGGGCCTGGAGCGCCTGCTTGCGCTGGAGGTCGCCCGGGATGGCCTTAACGATGCCCCGGACGATGGAGCGTTTACCACCCTCGATCTCGGAGAAGCTGCCCTTGCGCACGCCTTTACCGAGGCGTTTGACGCCACGCTCGATGTTGGCCAGGCCACTGACGGGGTCGGTGCGTACGGCGCGGAGGTGAGGGTCAACACCTTCACCTTTGAGCCGGCAGTCCCAGCTAGGCGGGATGCAGCGGCCACCGCACTTGACGTTGGGTGGGTTGCATTCGACGGCGCGGGCAGTTTTACCGGTGCGGCTGCGGGCGGGGGCGTCGAGGCGTGCCTTGGTGGCTAGGTAAGCCGCGGTGCGGAAGCCTTCGGGAGTGGTGTTGCGCGGCGTCATCGTCAGTAGCCCTCGTTGTAGGCGCGGAAGGCGTCAGCCTCGGCGTCGGGCACTGGAGATAGCCCTGCCACATTCTGACCGGGGAAGAAGTGCTGAACGGCGACTTTGGCGGCGCGGAGTGAGTTGAAGCCTGTGGTGTAGGGGCCGTCCGTGATAGCGCTGTCGAGGGCGAAGCGAGCTCGGTAGAGCTTGCGCGCTCGGGTGCGGTGTGGGCCAAGGATCAGCACAGGGGCGGCAGCGCTGCTGTCGATCCGCTGCCCGTCGGGGCCGACGAGTGGGCCGGCGACGACATCGCCGTGGCGGTGGGTGATGGCGATGCGAAGACCGTCGGCGTCGGCGAACAGGGAGTCGCCGCGGCCACCTTCGGCAGGGGGTAGTACGGCGCCGCTTTCAGCGGGAACTTCTTCCTCGGTGGGTGCTGCTTCGCCCTCGGGGAGTGCCGGAGGCTGCGTGGCGGCCTGCAGTTGGGCGTCGTAGCCCGCCATCTGCGACTGGAATTGAGCGTCGGTGCTGGCGATGAGCTGCTCGGTGACAGCTTCGTTGAGTTTTGTGTCAATCGAGTAATCGGTGCCGCCAAAGCGGGACTCGCGCACTTCCAGCGGGTTCAGGACGCCGAGCTGGATGTACTGCGCGTCTGAAGTTGCCTTGAGCTGGTGGAGCTCGGCCTTCTCTTTTTCGGTCTGAGTGAAGACGGAGGGGAAGCTGACGGACCAGGATTCGGGAATGCGGCCGCGGGTTGGACCTTCGCGCGAGGCGAGGATGTAGGTGAAGACCTCGGTGATTGGGGTGCGGCAGTAGACCTCCTGCCACTGCTCAACGAGAGAGGCCCAGACACGCTCTTCGTATCGGCCTTCTTTACCGAGGCCTCCGGGGCTATCACCCATGAGGATGGAGGCGGGCCATCCGGTAGCTGCCTGCAGATCCTTGATGAAGGGGTCAGTGGCGGTGGCGATGTTGCTCAGTGCTCGGTTGATGAAGCTGATCTCTTCTTCGACGTCAACGACCATGCCGCCGTAGACACTACGGCTGAGGTTGTTGGCTTCGAGACGCTTGCGGAGATCGGACTCATTGCCTGCGGCGATGCGGTTGAACAGGCCTGGGATCTTGTGAACGAAGACGTCTGAATCGGAGGTCATCGACTCGAGGCCGGACATCGCGGTCTCGTAGCGCTTGAAGGCGTTCCAGACGAGCTGGAGGACGGACTGGCCCCAGCCGGTGTTGCGAGAGCGGAGATTCCAGGGCAGGTAGAGGCCGTCGAAGCGCGCTACGCGGGTGTGGTGGACGCGGATGTTGACGTAGCCGCTGGTCTGATCAGGGGTAATGCGCTGCGACGTGGTGATCCGGTAGTGCGAAGGACGGGAGTAGTCCGTGATGGAGAAGTCCTCGGGGATCAGTTCGTGCCGCGAAAGCGGGACGTATCCGCGGACAGCGCGGATGCGGCCCATCTCGACAGGTTCATCAGGCTGGCCGCCGTCGTCGATGAGCAGCACAAGGCCGGCGCCGCCGTATAGGCGCTGAAGCTTGATGACTTCGGCGAGGGCGAAGTGGAACTGGGTGGCCTGAAGGAACTGGTTGAACCGAGTGAGAAGGTCGGCGTTGTCTGCGGCGGCGTCACCGCCTAGGGCGATGCTCGGTTGGTGGCGCAGGATCTCGTCAGCAATGCAGTCGACGTAGCGACGAGGGATGCCGTTGGTATATAGGGATTCGAGTTCGGCTTCAGTCAGCAGAGTCTGAAAGCTGACACTTGTAGCGGTTGTTTTATCTTTTGCGGGTACACCTAGGCCCGTTAGCGCATTAACTAATGCACCATCATTCCGGTATTTGTCTGAGGATGCAGTGGTCATAGCACAAACAGGCTCGGGGAGAGCTGTGCTCAGAGTAGCGGTATGCAGCAAAAGATCATAGATATCGGTTACCAGATGCAAGTGAATATGGTAACTGATATCTGTATCTGGTAACGTGATTCTGCATCTGGTAACCGATAGTGGTATCTGGTAACGTACCTGTGCAGGAGTTGACAGCCGGATGGTTGGGTAGGCTGGTGCAGCCACCTCCCAGGGCATGGTTGACCATCGGATCGATGGATCAAGTCTCCTGACCAAACGGCAAGCCAAACAGCAATTCCGCGAAGGGATCCTCAGTAGTTGGGGATCCCTTTGTGCTTATTGCGGGCAGCCGGGGGACACGTTGGATCACGTCCGGCCTCGGTGCCGGGGAGGGCGGACAGACCGGGCGAACTTGGTCTGCTGTTGTGCTCCGTGCAATCGAGCCAAAGGCAGTGAGCTCGACTGGCAGCATTGGTTCAGACAGCAAAGCTGGTGGTCGCCACACCGGGAACACGCCATCCGCCTGTGGATAGGCGAAGCAACTCAGGGATGGATAGCCGCCTGAGTTACCTGCGAGGCGTTCCTCTGCCGACGCTCTCGGTGATTAGAGCGTAGCGGTGGTGCTAGATGTTGTCGAAGAAGCTAGCAGTAGCAGGTGTTTCGGGGATTAGCGAACACGCGAAGGCGAGCGCCATGACAGTGTCGTCGTGGGCGCCACTTACGGCTTGACGGGCACCGCTTTCCTGCTGCTGAAACGCGCGGAGTTCGTCCGCGATGATGCCGGGAGGGAATACCAGCTCGTCGCGCTCGAGCAGATACAGAATCCTGTCGGTGGCTACGGTCTTGGACGCGCGGCTGGTGTTGAACGTCTCAATGGCGTAGTTTGGTAACACATGTTGTAGCGCTTCGGCGATCACGGAACCCATCGCTTGCTTCTCTACTATTACGCGCTGCGGCATGTAGTCCTCAATCAAGGTTTTTACATGTTTCAAGCTATAGTCTGTGCTTTTGCCGTTTTCGCGGTACATACCAACGATCTCGTAAGGCGTAGTGGTGATGTCCAAGACCATTGCTACGAAGTAATCGTTGCCCCCGGCGTTGGGGTCAATGCCGATGACGTAGCTGCGATTGATCGAACCACACTCGCGCCAATGTCCGCGAGAAGCGCGGGTGATCAGCTCGTTTGGGTAGATCTGGGTGTCGGTGGCGCCGAACTGCAGCTCGTACTCGGAGTTCCATGCCGCGAGCGTCATGCGGCGCGACTCGCGAGTGCGGCGGGCCCAGTCGGGGTCAGCGCCGTAGATGGGGTGCTGCGAGTAGTGGATGGCGACCTTGTTCCAGTCGCCCTCGTCGGAATGCCAAAGCTGACCGAACCAGTCGAGCTCGGTGTCGGGAGTGGAGACCACGATGACCTTGGCCGCGTCGCCCACCATGGAGAGCGTGGGCATGGCACCGCGGTAGATCTCGGCGGCGCCCTCGAGGAAGGCGGCCTCGTCCATGAAGAGGACGGAGCAGCTTGGGATGCCGCGGGCGGCGCGGGGTGAGGCGGGCAAGAAGTACAGCGTGCCGCGACCTTCGAAGGCGAGCTGCGTGTTGCTGTCGGTGAGGTAGCGGACGGTTTCGCCACGGAGGCTGTTAGCCATGGCGCGGACGCGGCGGCCGAGCTCGGAGGCATCCTGCTGCGTCTTGCTGAAGATCACTGCAGCGAAGCCGCGCTCGGTGAGGGCGCGACAGAGCAGGTAGTTGCAGACGGTCTCGGATACGCCGGTCTGCCGGGACTTGTTGACGAGGGTGTTGGGGTTGGCGTTGATGGAGCGGATGAGCTCTATCTGGTACTCGTAGGGATCAAAGGGGGCGACGGTGCCGCTGGTGCGAATCCAGGTGCCTCGTGCGAACGACGGCCAGCGATCGACGCTAGGCAGCGAGGTAGCGGTGGAGGTCTCGTAAAGGGCAGCCCGCGCCTGACGGCGAGCTAGCTCGGTTTGGAGGCGTTCGACGCGCTTGCGCAGGGTGGAAACAGACGGCATCAGCTGTCAAAGTCCTCGGGGTCGGCAGAGGGGAGCAGCAGGTCGTCGGGGTCGAGGTCTTCAGCCGGCGGAGGTACAGCGGTGGTGTCGACGTCGGCGGGCGCCGTGAGGCGGAGGAGCTGGCGCTCGAGGTCGGCGATTTGGCGCTCCAGGATGCGGCGCTCTTGGTAGGCCTGGGCTCCGCTCATCAGCGTGCGGGCGGCGGAGATGCGGTCGGCAGCCCGGGCGCCGTCGTCGTTGATGATGCTGTCGAGGACCTGGATGGCAGCAGGGATTGTGCTGATGTTCATCCCGCCGGTCTCGGAGAGAAGTTCCTGCTGAATGCGGGAGATGGCTTGCTGGACGGCGGGGCGCTGACGCCAGGTGTAGACGGATTTTTCGCTGACGCCAATCTTGCGCGCGGTTTCACGGATGGTGGTGCCGCGCGCGAGAAAGTTGGCAGCGATGCGTTGGCGCTCGTTAAGGCCGTCGGGGCCGTAGACGCGATCAACCACTGGGCGTAAGTGTTCCGATAGGTTCAGACTAGCGGAAGAATATACGGGTGAGATTGAAGTTGGCTAGATGCGTGCGGTTACGACGCGCTCGGGTTGGTCCTGATACTTACCGGCGCGGGTTTCGTAGCAGGTGGAGCAAGGAGCTCCGCGGTAGAACAGCGCCTGGACAATGCCTTCGTTGGCATAGATGCGGCAGGGAGAGTCAGAGCTGTTGCTGAATTCGAGTGTGAGGTGCCCTTTCCAGCCGGCTTCTCCGGGCGTTAAGTTAGCAATTACTCCGCAGCGTGCATAAGTGCTTTTTCCGATGAATTGTGCAGTAATGTCTGACGGTATTTGTAAGCATTCGACGGCAACACCAAGGCCGTAGCTGTGTGCGGGTAGCACAAAGTACGAATCACCCTCGGAGGTGTTGTGGAGCGGTACAGGCTTCAGGTGGGCCGGGTTGAAGTCCTTGGGGTCAACCACAGCGTGGTTGTTAGTTCCGGGCTCGCGTAGCGGCTGGAAGACGAGGAACTCACGGTCGCTGAGGCGGAGGTCGTATCCGTAGCTGGAGAGGCCGTAGCTGAGGACGCGGCGCTCGTCGCGGCGGGTGCGGACCAGGGCGGGGATGAAGGGTGTGATCATGCCGGCCTCGGTGGCCAGGGCGGTGATCTCGGTGTCGGAGAGGAGCATTAACGATAGCGTGATGGTGTTATGCGGCCAAGTAGAGGTCGCAGTCTTGGGCGAAGCGGGGGTCTTCGGCGGCCTCGGGGTAGCCGAAGCCGCAGCGGGAGCCGCTCCAGTGGGAGCAGCTGGCGCAGGTGGGGCCGTCCGCGGAGTACTGAGGGCGCGGAGAGCGCCGAGGGATGTCAGGGCGGACTGTGGCAAAGCTGCGGCCGCTGCGGATGTTGGAGATGGATTGGCGGCTGCAGCTGTAGAGGGGCGCGAGAGCAGTGTCGGAGAGAGGAGAGCGGAGGATGTGGACGATGTCGCTCTCGGTGAGGCCGATCCAGCTGTGGTGGCTTGAGCGGGGTGCGGGGGCGGCGCGTGGTGGGAGGGGGCCGTCGAGTGTGGTCCAGCGGTGAGTGCAGGAGTAGCAGGCGTGGCGGCGGCGGATGGTGCCGTTGCGGAGGTGATCAGTGCGGATGACGTGGGTGTGGGTGGTGCCGCACTCGGGGCAGGGTGGTGTCACGCAGTGAGGTGTTCGGCTAGGGCCCACTGGGCGCGGATGATGTCCTCGAAACAGCGCTCGAGGAGGGGAGCAGTGCCGGCGTAGGTGAAGGCGCCGTCAGGGCCGTCGTGGAGTTCCCAGTGGTAGTAGCCGTCGGGGGTGGAGCGGATGGTGATGAGGAGGGGATTCATGTGCTTGGGGGCCAGGCGGCTTGGGCGATAACGGGGAACTGGGCTTTGAAGATGCCGCGGCACTGCTCAGCTAGGAGGCGATGCTCGAGCTGGGTGCCGGCGTCAGTGCGGACGGCGATGAAGTGCAGCCAGCTGCGCAAGGTCCCGTGCATGTAGAGCCGGGTCGGTGTGCACAGGGGCAGGATGCGGCGAGCGGTCTCTTTGGCCACGCCCTCTGTGAGCATGTCTTCGTAGAGAAGGTAGGCATCTCCAATTACCCGGGCGCAGCGCTCGTCCCAGTGGCGCTTTTGGTCCGTGGTGAGGGTGTCGTGGCTGCTTTGGCGGTTGATAGGGTCTTGAGTGCGCTGTGCGGGGCATTCCGCTACCGTTGTGCGCGAATAGCGCGTGGATAGCTCCTGGAAGGAGAAGCTCCGATGGCGCAGGATCTGGGCGGCGATGTCGCGCTCGGTTTCTATCAGGACACACAACGAGGCCATCTCAAACGGTGACCAGTGGCGGTGCTTGATCAGGTAGCGGAGAAGCTTGGGACCGGTTTCCCAGTTCTCGTCGTTACCTGGATTGCTGACGCGGGCCATCTTGACGATGAGGCGCTCTGCGTCGGGTGTGCAGTGGACGAAGGTGACGCTCATGCGACGGTTTTGCAGGTGTGGAGGTCGATGATGGTGACGTAGCCTTCGCCGCCCTCGGTTTCCCAGGTGCTGGGGTGGGAGGTGGCTACGGATTTGGCTTCGTCGAGGGTTGCGCAGGTCTTGATGGGATAAGAGCTGACGCCGCACTCGATGCAGCCGACTTGGTAGACGAGGTAGTTGGGGGCGTAATCCATGGAAGTCACTTTTCGATGCCGAGGGTGGGGATAGGGAGGCCGCCCTCGGTGGGGACGTAGATGGTGCGGTTGCCTTTTTCGCTGCCTTCTTGGAGGCCAACGATGTAGAGGTATTGGAGGTAGCGAGGGTTGTCCTTGAGGGAGTCGCCGATGATGCGGTTGGCTTCGGCGACGCCTTTGGCACGCTCGATCTCGGCTTCGGCCTCGAGAGAGGCGGAGTCTTTCTTGGCTTTGGCTTCGAGGACTTTCACCTGGCGGGTGCTCTCGGCTTCCATCAGTGCGGCTTTACCGGCGAGGGTGCGGTTGTAGACGCCGAGTTGTGGCAGGCCCCAGAGGATGAAAGCGAGCGCGGCGAGACTCGCGATGGTGAGGCTGATGGTGAAGGTGGTGTTGTTTTTCATTTGGTTAGTGATTCGAGGGCGTAATTACTGGGCTTCAAGCTCGGTAGCGATGGCGAGGAGTTCATCGGCATCGCACCTCCACACGTCATGGTTGTGGTGTTGCTGGGTGTGGGCAACAGCAGCTCGCAGGGCGGCGGCAACGGCTTGTGTGCGTGTGCCAGCCCAGTACTCTGCAGATGCTTCCAGTACTGCTTGTGCGGCGGGGGAGAGATCAGAAGCGGGTGCCATGGTAGTCACAAGACGAACAATGAACGCGATATTGAGGGGGATAACTAGCAAGCACCGTAGAAGGGTTGGAATCTATCAATTCACAACCACAGGCTGGACAAGCAATTCCGTTTCTACGGGGACGTGTGAAGTCATAAAGAGTACCGTGCTTTTTGTTGTGCTCTTCAAGTGAGATTAGGTCAGTCATCGACGGTAATTGATCAAGTGATGGATTGTGATCCAGAGCATGGGATTAGCCAAAAAACCAATCATGAATGCTTGCACCATTCGGTTGTCAATCATTGGGGCTCTCCAGTCGATAGGGAGCAGTGAGTTGGCCGTGCTCGTCAACAAAGCCCGCCTCCTGCAGGAACTGCCTGGCGGCAGCACGGTCACCGGCCATAGCGCGGTCAAGCAAGGTGGGAGCGGTTAATTCAGTGGCAAACTCTTCAATGGTGTTAACCGTTACCCCGTGCCAATACTCTTCGCCATCGCTGTAGTTGGCCCAGGTGGCGGCCAAGTGCAGCAGCACGTTGGCAATGCCCTCGCGAACGCTTTCGCCGTACTCAAACTCCTCGATTAGACGCTGAGCGCGGGAGGTGAGATGGTCAGTCATTGGACTGCTCCTCCACAAGCGGCAGTGTGGGGCCAAGGCTTTCAAGCCAACACAACATGCACCAGTGCCCTTCGTGGCCTTCGATGTCGCTGCTGATGTAGTGCTTGTGCGTACCGTGCTTGGGGCAGACGATTTGCTTCTGGGAGATTTTTAGATTCAAGAAGTCAGTCATTGAGCTGTTCCAGTGCGCGGCAGATGATTTCTACGTCCTCATAGGAATAAAGTCCGGCGCTGTTGACTGGAGTTCCCCTCACGATTTCAAGCGCCTGCTCCTTTAAGCTCGGTGCCTTGAAGCGGCGGGCGGCGCGGAGTGCAGGAACAACATCAGATTGGTGCTGCAGCAGCACTTTCTGACCTAGCCACTCACAGCACGCCTCCAGCTCAGCGTCTGCTCCTGCTCTGTAAATATCTTCAAACATTGCATAGAGTGATCTCCCTGCTTCAAACTGTTCTGACCACTTTTGGATCAGCTCCGGTGGTGGGGTGATGGGGTGTTCAGTCATCGAGTTGCTCCAATGCGCGGCGGATGATTTCTACGTGCTCATAGGAATAAAGTCCAGCGCTGTTGACTGGAGTTCCCCTCACTATTTCAAGCGCCTGCTCCTTCAAGCTTGGCGGCTTGGGCCGTCTGGTGGCGCGAAGTTCGTCGTGTGCCCAATAGGTCTGCTTGCTTTTGACCCACTCACAGCACGCATCTAGCTCAATGTCGGCGCCCCATTGGGCGGCGCAGTTGGCGATGTGGCGCTCGTAGGCATTGTTGACGGCAGCGTCCGCAGGGGCAGACTTTCTCCACTGCTTCACCAGCTCCGGCGGTGGGGTTATGGGGTGCTGTGTCATCGCTCTGCCTCGCGCTCGAGGAGCCAGCAGGCGCGGGTGCCGCCGGCGTGTTGGCTGAGCCAGAGGGCAACAGCGTTGAGGACTGCCCGGGCGGCTGTGTCGTCCTCGGTGCCGTGATCCCTGGTCTGCACAGCGATCAGATCGGCGAGATCCTCAACAAGCGAACTCCTAATTTGGCGATCATTAGAAGTTCGCTTGGAGTTGGCCTCCAGCGCTTCGATGCGCTTGACCACTGCATCGAAGCAGAAGCGGAGGCTCTCTGCTTGCTTCCAGTTGTCGTCTTCAAGCGCGCAGACTCTGGTGCGCAGTTCGAGTAAGCAGGCATCGGTAGCTCCGACGACGGGGTTGTTCACCCACTCCTCGCACTGGGCCCACTGCTCAGGTGTTGCGTAGTCAGGCATCTCCGAGGAGCTCCTGCATGTCGCGTTGGACGAGCTCGGTGAGGTGTTCTTGGTAGAGGCCGGTGTAGGTGCCGCACATGCGGCCGCTGCGTTCGTACAGGGCGTCGAGGTAGTTCTGGCGACGCTGTTCGGTTTTGGGGTCGATGGTCATGGCAGGAGTTTGGAGGCGATGAACAGTAGAAGGAAGCAAGCAGCTATGTAAATAGCTGTTAGTAGGCCGATCTCGTGTAAGGTCATTTGGTGTGGGTGCTACGCAGCGTCATCGTCGTTGCACCATTCGGGAGCGAGGATGAGACTTAGTATTGATTCGTTGGGGTAAAGCTCTTGCAAGCAGACCTTAGCATCTTCTAAGTCAAATGCCATCAAGCCGATAGTGCGGCATTGAAGGCGGGCTTGATAAAGCTTTGTGCGTTGCATTTAGTTGCGTAGTAGGCGGGACAAGCGGCGAGCGAAGCGTTTGGCTTGGGCACGGTCGTAGGTCGTGGTGTGCCAGTCGCCGCAGATAGGGCAGTGATATGGGGTGCCGTTGTAGCTGCCGCGGCGGAGGTGCGCGGCAGCTGCCTGGCGGTTCAGGTGAGGGATCTTTGTCGCGCACATGGCGCGGGCACGCTCGATGAAATGGTCATCAGGGAGTTGCAGAGGGTCGATGTGGGTGGGCAAGGGGTGCGGATCAGTCGTCCTCGGGGGATCCCGGCAGCTTGGCGGGTGGTGCGGCTGCCGGCAGGGCGGCGCGTTCGAGGGCGCCTGCGAGGTCGGCGGCGCTGAGCAGCACGGGGCCGGCGATGGGGGCGAGCTCGGAGCAGTAGCGGGCGATGGAGCGGAAGAGGGTTGCTTTACGCATTGGTGGCGGTGTGGAAATGTGTAATAGCTGTGTTGATCAGGTCGCTGCGGGTGATGCCATAGGGGGCGGCAGCGAGCGCGGCGTCGAGCCAGCTGAGGTTGTCGGGGGTGAGCACTACCTGCAGCTTGAGGCGCTCGAGGTCGCGGCGGAGCTCGCGGTTGGTGCGGGCGGCCATGCGGCGGGCGGCCTCGGAGCGATAGCGGTCGAGGTCGTCGCTGGTGATGTAGCCGAGGCCGACGGCCTGCTGCAGGAGCTGGAGGATGCGTTGGCGGCTGAGGCCGAGCTCGGTGGCCAGGGCGCTCCACTTGACGAAGCCTTGGCGGG
>Ga0315900_10012102_pt1 | contig 10641 bp, 9 predicted proteins | sample LakEriMetagenome_FD_203521 | JGI IMG/M metagenome (GOLD analysis project Ga0315900, IMG submission 203521) | Freshwater fungal communities from buoy surface, Lake Erie, Ohio, United States - Buoy 12 MA114 | ecosystem: Environmental > Aquatic > Freshwater > Lake > Lake biofilm | place: USA: Lake...
CGCGAGGCGGCTATCGCCCTGGCCATCGACAGGCTGGCGCGTGCGATGCGGGTGCGCCGCTTCGGGGCGGCCTGAGGGCTGCGCTAGACTCGCGCCTCGCGCCAACTGACGGAAATGCCGCCGTGATCCGTTCCATACGCCTCGCCTGCCTGCTCCTCGCCCTCGGGGTCACCCTGCCCGCCGCGGCCCAGGTGGCCGTCAGGGATGCCTGGTTGCGCGCCACCGTGCCTGCCCAGACGGTCGCCGGCGCCTTCATGCAGCTCACCGCCAACGCCGATGCGCGACTGCTCGAAGCGAGCTCGCCTGCCGCCCGGACCGTCGAGATCCACGAGATGGCGATGGAGGGCAACATGATGAGGATGCGACAGATCCCCGGTCTCGATCTGCCGGCGGGCAAGGCGGTGATGCTGCGCCCCGGGGGCTACCACCTGATGCTGATCGACCTGAAGGCGCAGCTCAAGGAAGGCGAGACCGTGCCCTTCACGCTGGTCGTGCAGGGTCGCGATGGCCGTCGCGAGAGCATCGAGGTCCGGGCGCAGGTGAGGCCGATCGCCGCGATGGGCCCGGCCGGCGGCCACGGGTCGGGTGGCCATGGTCACGGCGGCCATGCTGGCCACGGCAAGGGCATGCAGGGCAACTGAGGGCCGGCGCTCAGCCCCCGGCGTCCCAGCGCACCGGTCCGGGCTGCGCATACCACGCCGGCAAGCGCCCTGCCGCCTCGGCCTCGATGCGCGCGCGCCTTGGCTTGAGGGTGGGCGTGAGCAGGCCATTGCCGACCGACCATGCGTCGGCTGCGATCACCAGCATCCTGAGCCTCTCGTGCGCCGCCAGCGTGGCGTTCACCCGTGCCAGCAGCGCACCGAGCTCGCGCTCGATGTCGGCACGCGCCGCGGGATCGCGGGCTCGGTCTCGCCAGGCGTCGCCCAGCACCACCAGGCCGAAGGGAGCAGGCTGCCCGACGCCTCCCACCAGCGACATCGCGACCATCGGATGTTCGTCGAGGCGGTTCTCGATCGGTCCGGGCACCACGTACTTGCCGCTTGCTGTCTTGAAGGGCTCCTTGAGCCGCCCTGTCAGCCGCAGCAGCCCGGCGGCATCGCGCTCGCCGCGATCGCCGGTGTGGAAGAAGCCGTCCTCGGTGAAGGCGGTGGCATCGAGATCGGGCCGGCGGTGATAGCCGGCCATGCGGCCTGGCGAGCGGATCAGCACTTCGCCGTCGTCGGCGATGCGGACCGCGACGCCCGGAAAGGGCAGCCCGACGAAGCCCGGCCGGGTCGCGCCCGGCCGCGACATGTGCGAGCAGGCGAAATCCTCGGTCATCCCGTAGCCCTCGAGCAGATTCAGGCCGAGCCGGCGATACCAGGCGATCAGTGCCGGTGGAATCGGCGCCGAGCCGCTCGCGGCGATCCGCACCGCATCGAGCCCGAGGCTGGCGAGCACCCGGCGTCCCACGAAGCGGCCGGCCACCGGCAGCGCAAGCAGGCGCTCGAGGCGCTGCGGCGCGATGCGCTCGAAGACGCCCTGCTGGAAGCGGGCCCATAGGCGGGGCACCGACAGGAAAAGCGTGGGGCGGGCGCGGCGCAGGTCGGCGAGGAAGGTGGCCGGGCTGTCGACGAAGTAGAGGTGGCCGCCTGCCACGAGGCTCGCGCAGGCGATGCAGGCCCGCTCGAAGACATGGGCGAGCGGCAGGTAGGAGAGCATCCGGTCGCGCGGCGTGTAGCCGATGCCGTCGACGATCGCGGCCACGGCCCCGGCAACATGGCCGAAGTCGTGTCGCACGCCCTTTGGTTCGCCGGTGGAGCCCGATGTGTAGACGATCATCGCAAGATCGTCCGGGGCGCGGCCCGGTTGGCCCGGCAGCGGCGCATGCGCGCCGACGATCGCGTTCCATGGTTCGCCGGCGTCGGCCGGGGCCAGCGGCAACGCGATCCGCGGCAGCTCGGGCGCCACCGCGTCGCCGGGATGCAGGCCGGGTTCGAGCGGTCCCACGAAGATCAGCCGGGCATCGCTGTGCGCGAGCTCGAAGCGCAGCGTGTCGGGGTGATCGTTCGGATAGAGCGCCACCGTGGCGCCTCCCGCCATCCAGATCGCCAGCTCGGCGATGATGCTGTGTGCGCAGTTGCGCGACAGCATGGCCACGCGCTCCCCCGCGCCCAGTCCGCGCGCTCGAAGGTGCGCCGCCATGCGCCGCGCCTCGTCCATCACCCGACCCCAGGTGTAGTCGACGGTTCGCCCACCGGGCAGGGGCTGCGTCAGGTAGACCCGATCGCGCCACCGGGTCTCGTGCTCGTAGACGTGATCGAGGATGGGCCGTGATGCCGGCATCGCGCGCTGCTCCGCGAGGCGGACCCGCGAGACGACGGGCCTTCTCCGGCATCATCCCTGCGCGACGGCCGCGAGCGTTTGAGGCTGGCGAGGATCTCCGTGTCTTCGCCCGCCGCTAGTCGATCAGCGCGCCGCCCGGCTCGTGGAAAGGATGCGGGCCGTCGAAGTCGCCGATGGCGGCGAGGTGCGTGACGATGCCGGTGCCCGGTGCCCAGGCGTGCAGCCGGAAACCGGGTGGCTCCATCGCGAAGGCCGAGGCCGCCTGCGGCGAGAGATCGAGGCATACCTGGTGGGCCGGTGCCGGGCAGGTGCTGGCGATGGTGCCGGCGAAGCGCACGTCGATCGCGCGGTGCAGATGACCGCACACGATGCGCTCGACGTTCGGGTGGCGCGCGACGACCGCGCGCAGCCGCTCGCCGCCGGCGCGCAGCCCGATCGTGTCCATGTGCCCGATCAGGGTCGGGAAGGGCGGGTGGTGCATCGCGACGATCACCGGTTCGCCGGACACCCGGGCGAGTTCCGCCTCGAGCCAGTCCAGGCGCGTGTCGCAGAGTTCGCCATGGCTCTGGCGTGGCACCGTGGTGTCGAGCGCGATCAGGTGCAGTGCGCCGATGCGGGTCGCGTACTGCGCATAGCGGCCGGCGACCGGACGCGCCATGTAGTCGTGTGCGGGGAAGCACTCCCGCAGCATCGCCGGATCGTCATGGTTGCCGGGCAGCAGGTAGATCGGGGCGGTGATCGGCGCGAGCAGGCGGGCGAGGTGCTCGTACTCCGCGCGCCGGCCGAAGTCGACCAGGTCGCCAGTGATCAGCACCGCGTCGGGTTGCTGCGGCAGCGCGCCCAGGGCCGCCACGGCGCGCGCGAGGTAGGCCGCGGTGTCGACGCGCCCGTAGGCGAGCCGGCCGGGTTCGCGGATGTGGGGATCGGAGAGCTGTGCGATCAGGGTCATGGGCGGGATCCGTCAGGCGTGGATGAGTTGCGGTGGTCGCGTTCAGGCGGCAGTGTCGCCCGGCATCCAGCGCTCGGGCGCGATGCGCACGCCCACGGCATCGCCCACCGCGGCCGTGCTGTCGCGGTGCGTCTCGGCGATCAGCGGCATGTCACCGCCCGCCAGATGAAGCTGCACGCGGTCGCCCAGGAATACCCGACGCGCCACGCGCATCGTCGCCATCTGTGCTCCGGGTTCACCGACGAGGACGTCCTCGGGGCGCACCAGCAGCGCCGCGCAGGTCCGCAGCGCGTCGGGGCAGGGCCAGTCGGCATCGGCCAGTCGGATACGGCCGGCGGCGCGGGCGGCGGCGTCGCGCGGCACGCGGTTCACCCGCCCGAGAAACTCCGCGAGAAAGGGGTGTCCGGGATCACGGTACAGCGCCTCGCCGGCCCCTACGCCGATGATCTCGCCGGCGCGCATGATCGCGAGCCGGTCGGCGATCGCCAGTGCCTCCTGCTGATCGTGGGTCACGTGGATGGTGGTGATGCCCAGGCGGCGCAGCAGCTCGGCGAGTTCCTCGCGCAACTGCTCCTTGAGCTTCGCATCGAGTGCCGTCAGCGGCTCGTCGAGCAGCAGCACCCGGGGCCGGATCGCGACCGCGCGGGCGAGCGCCACCCGCTGGCGCTGGCCGCCCGAAAGCTCGGCCGGCCGGCGGTTCTCGAGTCCGCCCAGACGCACGAGATCGACGAGTTCGCCGACCCGCTGGCGGCGCTGCGCCTCGGGCACCCCGCGGATGCGCAGGCCGTAGCCGATGTTGGCGGCCACCGTCATCTGCGGAAACAGCGCGTAATGCTGGAAGACCATGCCGACACCGCGGCGCTCGATCGGCAGCGCGGTGACATCGTCGGCGCCGAAACGCACGCGGCCCCCCTCGTCCGGCGTTTCGAGACCGGCGATCACGCGCAGCAGCGTGGTCTTGCCGCAGCCCGAGGGCCCGAGCAGCGCCAGCACCTCGCCCGGCTCGATGACGAGCGTGCTCGGCGCGAGCGCGCGTACGCCGCCGGCGAAGGTCTTCGCGCAGGCTTCGATGCCGACACGCACGCCAGCCGTTGCGGTCTCAACCATCGGATCCATAGCGTTTCTCGAAGAGGGTTCCCAGCCACTGCAGCGCCCATAGCACCGGCAGCACGACAACGAAGAACAGCAGCGTGTAGGCCGAGCCGATTTCGAGTCGCATCGACGCATAGCTGTCGGCCAGGCCCACCGGCAGCGTGCGGGTCAGCGGCGTGTGCAGCATCCAGGTCAGGTTGAACTCGCCGATCGACAGCGTGAAGACCATCAGGGTGCCGGCGACGATCGATGGCATCACCGCCGGCACCAGCACGCCGACGAAGCGTCGCGCGAAGCCCGCGCCCAGCGAGCGTGCCGCCTCCTCGAGCGTGACGAGTTCCGGACGCGCGAACGCGGCGGCGACCGTGCGCACCATGAAGGGCAGCGTGAACACCAGGTGCCCGACCAGGATGAAGGCGAAGCTCTGGCGAAAGCCGCGCAGCTGTCCGTAGGCGAGGATCAGCGCGAGCGCGGTGGCCAGCCCCGGCACCGCGACCGGCAGCGTGATCAGCTCCTCCAGCAGGCGCATCGCGCGCGAACGGCTGCGGGCCAGCGCGTAGGCGCAGGGCACCCCCACGACGAGGGTGCCGGCGACGCAGGCCGCGGCCAGCAGCATCGAGCGACCGATGGTGTCGCCATAGCCGGCCCAGACCTCGCCGAGCCAGCGCAGCGTGAAGCCGCTCTTCAGGCCGACGCTGTAGTTGCCGATCAGCCCGGCGGTAACCGACAGCAGCATCGGCGCGAGCGTGAAGAGCGCCACCAGCGCGGTCAGGGCGGCGAGCAGCGGGGCTGGCCGGGCTGCGGCGGTGCGGGCGCTCATCGGGTGGGCCTGGCGGGAGCGCGGCGCGCGCGCGGGGGCGAATGGCCTGGCCGCATGGCGTCTCAGAGCGCCGCGCTGGCCGTCGGGCCGCCGAGGCGGCGCGCGACGAACAGCACCAGCCAGGTGATCAGGCCGAGCGCGATCGACAGCGAGGCGGCGAGCGCGAAGTTCGCGTAGTTGGTGAACTCGCCGTAGATCGTGATCGGCAGGACCTCGAACTTGCTGGCCAGCGTGAAGGCGGTGCCGAAGGCGCCCATCGCGGTGGCGAAGACGATGGCGCCGCAGGCGAGCGTGGTGGGCGCGAGCGCCGGCGCCCAGACGTCGCGCAGGATGCGCCAGCGCGAGGCGCCCAGCGAGCGTGCGGCCTCCTCGAGCGAGGCGTCCATCGCTTGCGCCGCGGCCTCGTAGCTGGCGATCGCCCGCGGCAGCGAAAAGTACAGATAGGCGAGGAACAGGCCCGACAGCCCGTAGGCGAAGGTGAAGCGCTCGCCGCCCAGCGCCTCGGCGAGCTGCGCGACCGCGCCCTGGCGGCCGCCGAGCAGGATCATGAAGAAGCCGACGATCACCCCGGGAAAGGACAGGGGCAGCGTCAGCAGCGACAGCAGCAGCCGGCGGCCGACGAAGCGGCGGCGCGCCAGATACAGCCCGACCGCCGCGCCCAGTGCGAGCGTGGCGGCCGTGACCGCGAGCGAAAGCAGCACCGTGTTGGCCAGGCTGTTCGCGTAGCGTGCGCTGGTGAGCACCGCGAAGTAGGTTTCCCAGCCGCGCGCCGCCGGCAGCGCCACCAGCCAGACCATCGGCAGCAGCCAGAAGGCGGCGAACAGCGCCGCCGCCGGCGCCAGGCAGGCTGCGATCACTGGGCCTCTTTCAGGTAGCGATCCGAGAAGGCCTTCTGGACGGTGGCCATCTTCGCGTAGTCGACCGCCTTCGCGCGGGCGTACTCGCTCGCCGGCAGGAAGCGCGCCTGGGCCTCCTTCGAGATCGCCGAGGCGCGGATCGGGCGCAGGAACGCGTTGGCCCAGATCGCCTGACCTTCGTCGGACAGGATGAAATCGAGCGCCTTCTGGCCGTTGGCGGCGTTCGGACCGCGGGCCACCAGGCTCATCACGTAGGGCACCACCACCGTGCCCTCGGCCGGGATCACGAACTCGACGTTGGCCTTGTCCTTGTGCTTGGCGCGGTAGGCGTTGAAGTCGTAGTCGAGCAGGATCGCGATCTCGCCGGAGAGCACCCGTGCGTAGGAGGTCTGTTTGGGCACGATCGGGTCGTTCTTCTTCAGTGCCTTGAACCAGTCGATCGCCGGGCCGAAGTTGTCGAGCGTGCCGCCGCGCGCGTTGTTGACCGCGACCGCGCCCACGTAGCCCACGAAGGCCGAGGCGGGGTCGAGGTAGCCGACCAGGCCCTTGTACTCGGGCTTCAGGAGGTCGGCCCACGAGCGCGGGATCGGCTTGCCCTTCAGCGCATCGACGTTGACCATGAAGCCGAGCGTGCCGGAGTGGATCGTGAACCAGTGGCCCTCGGGATCCTTCAGGCCCTCGGGGATCTCGTTCCAGCCGGCGGGCTTGTAGGCCGCGGTGACGCCGTCCTTGCGCGCCTGCACGCCGAAGGTCACGCCGTAGTAGGCGATGTCGGCTACCGGGCTCGCCTTCTCGGCGACGAGCTGCGCCAGCGTCTGACCGGAGTTCTTGTTGTCGGGCGGGATCGTGATGCCGGTCTTCGCCTTGATCGCGCGCAGCTGGCTCGCCCAGTCGGCCCATTCGGGCGGGCAGTTGTAGCAGATCGCGCTCTGGGCCTGGGCGGCCACGGCGCCGGCGAGCAGCCCCGCGGCGAGGCTGGCGCGGGCAAGGGTGGTGAGCAGGGTCATGCGAGGCTCCGTTCGGGGGGGCGGTTGCGCGACGCGGATCGCGTCGGTTTGGGAGTGCTGCCGGATCGGTCCGGCGGCCTTGCGGCGATGCGACGCGAGGCGTCGCGCGCGGGGGGTGCGCAGGTCTCGCCCTCGCGCAGCGTGTACGGCAGGCTGATGCTGTCGGCGGGGCGCGGGAGGGCGCCCGCGCCGAGCGAGCGAACCAGCCAGTCGACGCAGGCCTCGCCCATCGCGCCGCTGGGCTGGACGATGGTGCTCAGGCGGGGCGCGATCGCATCGCCCAGCGCGATGCCGTCGAAGCCGACGATGGAAAGCTGGTCGGGCACGCGCAGGCCGGCGAGCGTCGCGGCCCGCAGGCTGCGCAGCGCGAGCAGGTCGTTGGAGCACAGCAGCGCGCTCGGGCGGTCGGCGCGAGTCAGGCGCGCGGCGAGCGCGTCGGTGGCGTCTTCGAGGAAGGGCACCTCGATCAGCTCGGCACGCGCCAAGGCTGCCGCCGCCATCGCGCTCGCGTACCCGCGGTGGCGCTGGCGCGCGCGGTCGGAGGCCGCGAGCGTGCCGCTGACCATCGCGATGCGCCGGTGGCCGAGCGCGAGCAGCCGGGCGGTGGCCTGCGCGCAGGCGGCCTCGCCGTCGACCGAGACACAGGGCTGCGCCGGATGCCGGTTGTAGGCGAGCACGTAGGGCAGCGACGCGGCGCGCAGCCGCTTGAGGCTCGCGCAGCGCGCGGCGCTCGCCACCGTCAGGATCACGCCGTCGACATCGCGCGCGAGCAGGTGGGCGATCGCGTCGCGCTCGCGCGCGCCGGTGTAGTCGGTGAACAGCGGAACGATCGCATAGCCGGCCTCGCCGGCGCGCGCGGCGATGCCCTCGAGACACTCGGCGAAGACCGGGTTGCGCAGCGTCGGCAGCACCACGCCGAGGATGCGGCTTCGTTGCGTGCGCAAGGTTCTCGCGCTCGCGTTCGGCACGAAGCCCAGCGCGCGGGCGCTGTCGCGGACGCGCTCGAGCGTGGCACCCGCGAGCAGCTGCGGGCTGTTGAAGGCGCGCGACACCGTCGCGGTGGAGACACCGGCCCGGCGCGCGACCTGCGCGATCGTCATCGGCATGAAATCGTTTTCATCAGGCGTCGTACAGTACCGGTCCCGGATGACGACGTCATGACGCGGCGCGCCATCGACCGGGGTCGCGGTGGTATAACGCGAGGCTTTCGAGACCGGGGACCCCGATGAAGACGCTGACCGAACTGCTCGGCACCGCGCTGCCGATCGTCCAGGCGCCGATGGCCGGCGTGCAGGGCAGCGCGCTTGCGATCGCGGCGAGCGAGGCCGGCGCGCTCGGCTCGCTGCCCTGCGCGATGCTCGCGCTCCCGGCGATGCGCGAGGAGCTTGCCGCGCTGCGCGCCGGGACCTCCCGGCCGTTCAACGTGAACTTCTTCTGCCACGCGCGTCCCGAGCCGGACGCCGCCCGCGAGCGCCGCTGGCGCCACCGGCTCGCGCCGGCGCTGCGCGAGTTCGGTCTCGATCCGTCGGCGATTCCCGAGGGCCCGGGCCGCCAGCCCTTCGATGACGCTGCGGCCGAGCTGCTCGAGGCCTTTCAGCCGCCGGTGGTCAGCTTTCACTTCGGCCTGCCGCCGGCCGCGCTGCTCGCGCGGGTCAAGGCGATGGGTGCGGTCGTGCTGTCCTCGGCCACCACGGTCGACGAGGCTCGCTGGCTGCGCGACCATGGCGCCGACGCGATCATCGCGCAGGGGCTGGAGGCGGGCGGCCATCGCGGCATCTTCCTTGGCGACGACCTTGCCACCCAGCAGGGCCTGTTCGCGCTGCTGCCGCAGGTCGCGCGCGCGGTCGATGTGCCGGTGATCGCGGCCGGCGGGATCGCCGACGCCGCGAGCGTGGCGGCTGCCTTCGCGCTCGGCGCGGCCGGCGTGCAGGCCGGCACCGCGTTCCTGCTGTGTCCGGAGACCAGGACGTCGGCGCTGCACCGCGCGGCGCTGCGCGAGGCCGACGCGCGCGGCACGGCCCTCACCAACCTCTACACCGGCCGGCCGGCGCGCGGGCTCGTCACGCGGATGATGCGCGAGTACGGTCCGATCGATCCGGTCGCGCCGGCCTTCCCGCTGGCGAGCACCGTGTCGGGCGCGCTTCGCGGCGCGGCCGAGGCGCGTGGCAGTGGCGAGTTCTCGCCGCTGTGGGCGGGCGAACGGGCGGCCGCTTGCCGGGAGGCGCCGGCCGCCGAGGTGGTGGCGGCGCTGGCGCGCGGGGTGCCGGCGGCGCTGCGCGGCCAGGCCGCGCGCCAGGCCGGCTGAGCGGCCTGGCCGCGCCGGCTCAGCAGCAGCCCAGCCCGCCGCGCCGGTAGAACGGGCCGAGGTCCTCGGCCATCTCGCCGAGGGTTGTCCGCCAGGCGGCAAGACGCGGGTCGGCGGCCAGCGCGGTCCGCGTGCGCGCGAGCAGTTCAGCGCGCAGCGCCGGTTCGTCCACGCCGGTCACGCGGCCACCCGACACCACGGCGCGGCCAGCGACGTACAGGCTGTCGATGTGGCCGCCGTGGGCCCGCGCCATCAGCAGGTCGAGCGGATCGACGTCCTCGAACAGTGTGTCGTCGTCGAGCGCTTCCCAGTCGAGCACGAGCAGGTCGGCGGCCTTGCCCGCGGCGAGCAGCGGCTCGTCGCCACCAGGGCTCGCGAGTGGCGCAGCCGGGGCTGACGGGCGGCCATCGGCGCGCGGGGCCACCGGTGCGGCGGGCGGCCCGTCGACGCTGCGCCGACCGTTGCGCAGGGCGAAGTCCCAGAGCTGGGCGCGCGACATGCTCTGCTCGAAGCCCCAGCCGCGGTGCAGCGCCCAGGCCAGCCGCAGTTCGCGCAGTCCGTCGTCGTCCTCGTCGAGGGCCATGCCATCCAGGCCCATGGCCACCCGGCAGCCCTGCCGCAGCATCTCGGGCACCGGCGCGATGCCCGAGCGCAAGCCGAGGTTGGACGAGGTGTTCACCGCGATGGTCACCCCCCGTTCGGCCAGCAGTGCGAGCTCGTCGGGGCGCGCCCAGGCGCAGTGCGCCAGCGTGAGTCGCGGGCTCAGCAGCCCGATCGCATCGAGCATGCGCACGATGCCCCCGGGGTGGGCGCGATCGGCCCACTCGCGCTGGTAGCGGGTTTCCAGCAGGTGCATGTGCACGCCACGGCCGGTGTCGGCCGAGGCCTGCGCCACCCCCGCGAGCAGTTCGGGGCTGCACCACTGAACGGCGGTCGGCCCGTACTGCACCGACACCTGCCCGGCAAGACCGGCCTGCGCGACCGCTCGGGCGAGTTCATCGACCCGTGCGAGATGCGCGGCCGGCGACTCGGCCCGTACCGACAGCCGCTGGCGTACCGCGTTGCGGATGCCCGGCCGCAGCGCCGCCAGCACGGTGTCGTCGTCGGCCAGCCCGATGCCCTGGCGGTCGCGGATCGCGACGGCCAGCCCGATACGGATGCCGACATCACCGGCGGCGCGGGCCACCGCCAGAGCTTCGTCCAGGTAGGGCTGGCCCCCCTGAACCCGTGTGTAGTGGACCATGACCCGGGCCGCGCCCTTGCGCGCCGAGCGCGCGAAGGAGGTC
>Ga0315900_10012103_pt1 | contig 10640 bp, 12 predicted proteins | sample LakEriMetagenome_FD_203521 | JGI IMG/M metagenome (GOLD analysis project Ga0315900, IMG submission 203521) | Freshwater fungal communities from buoy surface, Lake Erie, Ohio, United States - Buoy 12 MA114 | ecosystem: Environmental > Aquatic > Freshwater > Lake > Lake biofilm | place: USA: Lake...
AGATCCCTCGGCTACGCTCGGGATGACAAAAAATATATGACTCAACATACAACAGATCTTGTGATTATTGGCGCAGGGCCAGTCGGCCTCTTTGCCATTTTTGAAGCCGGCATGCTGAAAATGAAATGCCACGTGGTTGACGCGCTGGATATGGCGGGCGGTCAGTGCGCAGCGCTTTACCCGGAAAAGCCGATTTATGACATTCCCGGCTACCCCTCCATCCTCGCGCAGGAGCTGGTGGATAAGCTCTCTGAGCAAGCCGCGCCGTTTGCCCCCACCTATCATTTCGGCCAGCGGGCTCAGAAAGTGCAAAAGCTGGAGACTGGTGACTGGAGACTAGAGACTAGCACCGGCACGGTGCTCACCTGCAAAGCCATCATCATCGCCGCTGGCTGCGGCGCGTTCGGGCCGAACCGCCCGCCACTTGAGGGCTTAGAGGCCTATGAAGGCACCAGTGTGTTTTACATGGTGGCAAAGCGTGAGGCCTTTCGCGGCAAGCGCGTCGTGATTGCCGGCGGCGGCGACAGCGCGGTCGACTGGGCGATTTCGCTTTCAGAACTCGCGGAAAAACTCTATGTGGTGCACCGGCGCGATAAATTCCGCTGCGCGCCGGAATCCGCAGGCCGCCTGAAGCAGCTGGCCGATAGCGGCAAAATCGAGATGGTCGTGCCCTACCAGCTGCATGGGCTGGAAGGCGCTGGCGGTCAGCTCTCCTCGGTGATTGTATCCACCCTCGATGGCCAGACTAAAAAGCTGGAGGCAGACGTGCTTCTGCCATTCTTTGGCCTCGCCATGGAGCTGGGGCCGATTGCTGGGTGGGGTCTGAATCTTGATATGAACCATATCAAGGTGAATCATTCCACCTGCGAAACATCAACGCCCGGTATTTTCGCGATCGGCGATATCGCCACCTACGAAAACAAACTCAAGCTCATCCTCTCAGGCTTCTCGGAAGCAGCCTTTGCCTGCCATGCGGCGCGCAAAATCGTCCATCCCGGCGAGGAGCTGCATTTTGAATATTCGACCAGCAAAGGAGTGCCTGCGGCCGCTTGACAGATATGGTAATACCGGGTAATATCTGGTATTACTTTTGGAGGATAAGATGCAGACCATCACCGTTAAAATACCCGATGATATGGCAAAGTTCCTTGATAAAATCGCCAAGGAAGAAGAGCGTAGCCGCAGCTATTATATTCGCAAAGCTATTTCAGAATATATGGAAGATATGGCGGATTTGTACGTGGCCAAGAAACGCTTGGCAAAGAAAGGACGAACTTATACGCTGGAGGAAGTGGCTCGTAAAAACGGAATTTCACTCTAATGTGGACTATAAAATTCAAGGAAGACTGCCAAAAAGAATTTAATAAACTGGATTATGTCGTGCAGCAACGCATCATCCGCTACCTACACGAACGAGTGAAACCCGAACCAAAACGCATAGGCGAACCGCTTGCTGGCGATATGAAGGGTTTCTGGCGCTACCGTGTAGGCGATTACAGGATCATTGCCAAGCTATATGACGGCGAGTTAATGTTACTTGCCGTGCGAGTAGCTAAGCGCGCAGATGTATATAAAAAACCACTATGACCCAGCTCATCGACGGAAAAGCCTTTGCGGCGAATTTGCGTGCGGATATTGCTAAGCGCGTGGCGGCGCTTAAGGCCGAGAAAAACATCACGCCCGGCCTTGCGGTGGTGCTGGTGGGTAGCGATCCCGCGAGTGAAGTCTATGTTAAAAACAAAGCGAAGCAAACGGTGGAAGCCGGTATGCGTTCGTTTGAATATAAGTTGCCGGAGACGACGACGCAGGCAGAGCTGCTTGCTAAAGTCGCGGAGCTCAATAGCAATCCTGACGTTCATGGCATCTTAGTGCAGCTGCCGCTGCCAAAACATATCAATGAAACGGCGGTGATTCAGGCCATTCACCCGGATAAAGATGTCGACGGATTTCATGTGATTAATGCTGGTAGGCTCGCGACCGGGCAGGACGGCTTTGTGCCCTGCACGCCGCTGGGCTGCTGGATGCTGCTTAAAGACAATCTCCCGTCACTGGCAGGGCTTCACGCCGTCGTGATCGGCCGCTCGAATATCGTCGGCAAACCCATGGCGCAATTACTGCTCAAGGAAAGTTGTACGGTCACCATCGCCCATTCCAAAACCAGGGATTTACCCGCACTACTAAAAACCGCAGATATCGTGGTCGCGGCGGTGGGCAGGCCGGAGATGGTCAAAGGCGAGTGGCTGAAAGCCGGCGCAGTGGTGATCGATGTCGGCATTAACCGTGTGGATGGCAAACTCGTCGGCGATGTGGATTTTGCTTCCTGCCAGGGCATTGCCGCCGCCATCACGCCGGTACCAGGCGGCGTTGGCCCCATGACGATCGCGTGCCTGCTGGAAAATACGCTAAAAGCCGCTACGGCTTCTGCTCTTTAATTTCGGCGCGGTAGCGCGCGACGTTGCGCAGGTGCTCCTGATAGGTTCTGGCAAAATAATGCCCGCCGGTTCCGGTGGCGACGAAATAAAGCTCATTCGTTTGTGGCGGGTTTAAAACCGCTTCGATGGCGCTGCGGCCGGGGTTTGCAATCGGCGTTGGTGGCAGCCCCTCGCGCGTGTAAGTATTATGCGGCGTGTCGATTTTCAGGTCATTTAGCGTCAGCAGCCGCCCAAGCGGTTCGCCTTTTTCCAGCTCAAGCCCGTAAATCACCGTTGGGTCGGCCTGCAGTTTCATGCCCTTCCTCAAGCGGTTGATATAGACCGCCGCCACCCGGCCATATTCGTGATCGAGGCTGGTTTCACGCTCAACGATGGACGCCAGTATCAGTGCTTCCTGCGGTGTATCAAATGGCAGGTCTTTCGCGCGTTTTGGCCACAGCTCACTCATGGTTTCCTGCATGGCTGCCTGCATGCGGTTAATGATTTCCTGCCGCTGATCGCCATACACATAATGATAGGTTTGTGGCAGAAGGCTACCCTCCGGCACCTTGAGTGCCACCACCCCTTCCAGCAGTTCCTGCTCAGCGAGCAGCTTCAGCGTCTGGCGCATGGTAAATCCTTCCGGCACGGTAATTTTATGCACCACCACGCGGCCTTCCGCGATCATCTCCATGACGAGGCGCGGGCTGATGGCGGCGGAGAAGCGATATTCCCCCGCCTTAAATCGGCGCGCATCGCCGGAAAGCACCGCAAGCACGGTAAACAGATGGCGGTGGCGGATCACACCCGCCTCTTCCATCTGCTCCACAATTTCAAGAAAGCCGGTGCCTTTTTTAAACAGCACATTTTTGGGCTCCGCCAGCGGGCCGGGCGCGGAGAAATAATACACGCAGTATCCGCCAAGGATACCGATCATCACTAGTAATGCGCCGAAATAACGGATCATGCTGAATTCTTAGCATGACAGAGTTAATGCACCGCTAATGCTGATTAGATTTTCTTGAAAATGACCGAGGCATTGGTGCCGCCAAAGCCAAAGCTATTGGAAAGCGCGGCGTTAATTTTGCGCTCTTTGGCCTTGTAGGGCACGAGGTCAAGGTCGCAGCCTTCGGATGGATCGTCGAGGTTTAAGGTCGGCGGTGCGATCTGGTCGCGGATGGCGAGAATCGAGAAAATCGCCTCCACCGCGCCCGCTGCGCCAAGCAGATGGCCGATTGCAGATTTGGTCGACGACATGGAAAGCTTATACGCATCCGCGCCAAAGAGGTTTTTGACCGCGAGCAGCTCCAGCTCATCGCCCAGCGGGGTCGAGGTGCCGTGCGCGTTGATATAGTCGATATCGGAGGTAGCCATGCCAGCGCGGGCAAGCGCCGCTTTCATCGAGCGGAAGGCGCCATCATGATTCGGCGCCGGGGCGGTGATGTGGTGGGCATCGCCCGAGAGGCCGTAACCCACAATTTCAGCGTAAATTTTTGCGCCGCGTTTTTTCGCGTGTTCGTATTCTTCGAGCACCACCACGCCTGCGCCCTCGCCCATCACAAAGCCATCGCGCGCTTTGTCCCACGGGCGGGAAGCTTTTTCTGGTGTGTCGTTAAAGCCAGTGGAAAGTGCGCGCGCGGCGGCAAAGCCAGCAAGGCCAATGCGGCAGACTGCCGCCTCGGTGCCGCCAGCGACCATCACATCCGCATCACCCCATTGAATCAGGCGCGCCGCATCGCCAATCGCATGGGCGCCGGTTGAGCAGGCGGTGACTGCCGAATGGTTCGGGCCTTTAAAGCCGTGCTTGATGGAAATCTGGCCGGAAGCAAGGTTAATCAGCGCGGCCGGAATGAAAAACGGCGACACACGGCGCGGGCCTTTTTCCTTCATGGTCAGCACGGTTTCTTCGATAATCTGCAGCCCGCCAATGCCCGAGCCGATCATCACACCGACGCGATATTTTTCTTCGTCCGAAAGCGTGCCAATGCCTGCATCTTCCACCGCTTCAGCCGCGGCGCCAAAAGCAAAATGGATGAAATCATCCATTTTTTTCTGCTCTTTCGGCTCAATGTAGCGGTCGATGTGAAATTCGCCCTCGCCCTCGCCGCGCGGCACTTGACCGGCAATGCGGCAGGGAATGTCGGAGACATCAATCCGCGTAATAGCAGAAAGGCCGGACTTACCCGCAAGGATACGCTCCCATGTGGGCTTCACACCGCAAGCAAGCGGGGTGACCAGGCCAAGACCGGTAACAACAACGCGTTTCATAGAATCACTCCGCAGATGCCATCCCTGCGAAAGCAGGGATCCTGTAGAAAATAGTGCGAGGAGGCGAAGTCAGGATTCCCGCTTACACGGGAATGACAAAAACTTACGCCGCTTTTGCGTGATTTTGAATGTAGTTCACCGCATCCTGCAGGGTGAGGATTTTTTCTGCAGCATCATCAGGGATTTCGATGTTGAATTCTTCTTCGAAGGCCATGACGAGTTCCACGGTGTCGAGGCTGTCTGCGCCGAGGTCATCGATGAAGCTGGCTTCCAAAACGGCTTTGCCTTCATCAACGCCGAGATGCTCGACAACGATTTTTTTAACACGTGCTGCGATATCGCTCATGGTAGTAATCCCTAGTTGGTTGGTAAAGAATGTAAGCGGCAGACAATAATCATCTGCAGTGAAAGGTCAAGTGGTTCGTTTGGGTTAGCATAAGGGGCTGGAAATATAAAGGGATTAGTGAGTAGGCATTGGGCTTTAGGGATTAGAAATAACATTTTTTTGCTTCCCTAACACCTAATGCCTAAAGCCTCATCCCTACATATACATCCCGCCATTGACATGAATCGTCTGGCCGGTGACATAGGCTGCTTCATCGCTGGCAAGGTAGAGCGCGGCGGAGGCAATTTCCCTCGCCTCGCCCATACGCCCGAGAGGAATGTTTTTGTTGATCGCGTCCTTCTGATCCTGAGTCAGGGCGTCGGTCATCGCGGTTGAAATAAATCCGGGTGCGATACAATTGACCGTGATGCCGCGGCTGGCAATTTCCTGCGCGAGGGACTTGGCCATGCCGGTGAGGCCGGCCTTGGAGGCGCAGTAATTCATCTGGCCGGGGTTGCCGCTGTGGCCAACCACGGACGTGATATAAATGATGCGGCCATGCCTGCGCTTCATCATGCCTTTGATGGCGGCGCGGGTGAGCTTGAAGCTGGCGGTCAGGTTCACATCGATCACCTGCTGCCATTCTTCATCTTTCATGCGCATGGAGAGGTTGTCACGTGTCACACCGGCATTACAGACAAGAATATCCAGCCCACCGAGTTTTTCCTCAGCTTCTTTGATCAGGTTTTCCACCACATCGAGTTTGGACAGGTCGCAGGCGATGGGAATAATTACATTGTCATCCCGAGCCTGCCGAGGGATCTTAAGATCCTTCGGCTCCGCTGACGCTTCGCTCAGGATGACATCTTTAATGGACGCCAGCTTCTCCAGCTTACTACCCGAAACGGCAAGGCTCGCACCTGCTGAATATAACAGCTTTGCAATCTCGCCGCCGATGCCGCCGGTCGCGCCCGTGACTAATGCTTTTTTGCCTGAAAGAGAAAACATGATATACCTCGCTGTCATCCTGTGGGCTGACAAAGTCAGCAGCACAGGATCTAGTGCATTCAACGATCCTGCGCAATCGCTATCGCGATTCGCAGGATGACGAAATCATGCCGCCTTTATCATAGAAGTTAAATCTGCGGGCACGCCGATATTACTGCATTCGATCTCCGGCTCGATGCGCTTCACCATGCCGGAAAGGACTTTGCCCGCGCCGATTTCGATGGCTTTCGTCACGCCCTGCGCCTTCAGATAATGGATCGACTCGCGCCAGCGCACCACGCCGGTCACCTGCTGCACCAGTAATTCACGGAGTTTATCCGGATTGGATTCAGCCGCTGCAATCACATTCGCCACCACCGCCGCGCACGGCGCAGCAAAATTCACTTTCGCAAGCGCTTCTTTCATCACGCTGGCGGCAGGCGCCATGAGTGGGCAGTGAAACGGCGCCGACACCTCTAATAACAAGGCGCGTTTGATGCCTTTTTCTTTCGCAATCACAATCGCGCGGTCAATCGCCGCTTTGTGGCCGGAAATCACGACCTGCCCGGGGGCGTTGTCATTCGCCACGGTGCATACTTCGCCTTGCGCTGCTTCTTTGGCCACCATCTCGGCCTGCGGGAGATCCGCACCAATCAGCGCCGCCATTGCCCCCTGCCCTTGCGGCACCGCCTGCTGCATCGACTGGCCGCGCAGCTTCAAAAGCCTTGCCGTATCAGAAAGCGAAAGCACCCCGGCCGCACACAGCGCCGAATATTCGCCCAGCGAATGACCCGCCACAAAGGCCGCTTCTTTTGCCACATCGAAACCAAGTTCCTGCTGCATGACGCGCAGCGCGGCGATCGAGGTCGCCATAATGGCGGGCTGGGCGTTTTCTGTAAGCGTCAGGGTTTCCTGCGGCCCTTCGAAGATAATAGTAGAGAGTTTTTGCGAAAGGGCGCTATCGACCTCATCAAACACGGCTTTAGCTGCCGGAAACTGACTGGCTAATTCTTTACCCATACCAACGGTTTGTGAGCCCTGCCCTGGGAATAATAGTGCGATTTTCATATCTATCTATCCCCGCGAAAGCGGGGATCCTGAATAAAGGTTAAGTGATGGATGATTCTTTAATAATAACCGGTAGGCACTAGTAACGTTCTTTCTTTTTTAAATCAACTACAGGATCCCCGCCTGCGCGGGGATGTTTTTTCCCCTTGCAATCGCAAAAAAAAGGGCTATAAATCCCATCCCTTTTAAACACACAGGCCTTCATTGGAGTCAACCATGCCGTTTTACGAAACCACCTTCATCGTGCGCCAGGACTTAAGCCGCGCGGATGTGACCAAATTCGCTGATCAATATACGGCGATCATCGAACAGAACGGCGGCAAAGTCGTGAAAAACGAGTATTGGGGTCTGAAAAGCCTCGCTTATAAAGTTGAGAAAAACCGCAAAGGCCATTACACCATGCTCGCCATCGACGCCCCGGCAGATGCGGTGAAGGAGATGGAGCGCCAGATTCGCATTAACGAGGACATCATCCGCGTGCTCACCGTGCGTGTGGAAGCTATTTCAGAAGGCCCCTCGGTGATGATGAACAACAATCGCCGCGATGACATCCCGGGCGAAGGCGAAGAGCCTTTTGTCGCTGCTAACGCTTGATTTTTTTGAGAGATGACCATGGAAAAACGTTTCGATAAACCCCGCTCTTCTGAAGGCGCTGCAGGCGCTGGCCGCAAAGTATTCTTTCGCCGCAAGAAAACCTGCCCGCTATCGGGTAAAAATGCTCCGGCGATTGACTACAAAGATGTGAAGCTGCTTTCGCGCTTCGTTTCTGAGCGTGGCAAGATTCTTCCCAGCCGCATCACCTCGGTGTGCCACAAAAAACAACGTGAACTGACCACCGCCATCAAGCGCGCGCGCAATCTTGCGCTGCTGCCGTTTGTCGCGCAATAACCTTTCGCTACCGGCAGCGCTGGCTGCCGGTTTGCTTTCCTCCGGCTTGTTTCTTGCCGCAGCCAGCCTTGGGCTTGGCATTTTCTTTCTTTTTATTGCAACACTTCCAATTTTCGCCAGCGGTCTGCGCGGTGAAACGTCCACCAGTCTTGTTGCGGGGCCCATCGGCTTTGTGCCGGTATGCCTGCTTGCGGGCGTGGATGCCGGGCTGATGTACTGGCTCTACCTTGCGCTGCCTTCCTGGTACCTCGCCCGCCGCTCCCTGCTGTTCCAGCAGGATGGTTCTGATACTCGCTGGTTTCCGCTTGGCCTGCCGCTGCTGCAGCTTGCCATCATGGGCATGGTCACCATCGCCCTCATGACCGCCTATTATGCCGGCAGCGATGGCGGTATCATGGGTATCATCAGCCAGCAGCTCACAACTGGTTTCGACACCATGGATCCGGAAATGTCGGTCATGCTGCAACAGGTTGCCGAGCATTGGTCATTCCTTATTTTTGGACTAACGGTGTGGATGTGGGCGCTGCTGCTTTATGCCCATCTTTGGGCGGCCAACCGCCTGATTGGCCTCAAAAAGATTCGGCCTTTCGTTGCCATTGATGTGTTTGATATGCCGCGCTGGGTGCTAAGCCTTCTGGCCATCTGCGCGCTGGCCTCAATCATTGGCAGCCCTTCCATGCAGTTTCTGGGAAAATCCGCGCTGATCTGCCTGATGCTGCCCTATTTCCTGCTTGGCTGCGCGCTGATGCATGCGGCCAGCAGCACATGGCCAAGCCGCCGTTTTTTCTTGTTTTTTGTTTATTTCATGATTCTTGCCCAGTTCTGGCCGGCGCTGGTGCTTTCAGGATGGGGCTTTTTTTATCAGATTAAGTCCTTGTCAGGCGGCGTGCCATCGGCTAGAAACTGAGTCCTTTTATTGTTTCACGCGAACCTCACTGCTAAAGCAGGAGTCATAAGGAGAACCGCCATGGAAGTCATTTTACTCGAACGCATCAATCGCCTCGGCAATATCGGTGATGTCGTGAATGTTAAAAACGGTTACGGCCGCAATTTCCTCATCCCCATGAAAAAAGCACTGCGCGCTTCGGAAGCCAATAAGAAAGTCTTTGAAGAGCGCCGTCATATTATTGAAGAACAGAATGCCAAGGCCAAAGCCGCTGCTCAGGCTATCGCCGAGAAGCTCGAAGGCATGATGCTGACGATGATTCGTCAGGCGTCGCAGGAAGGCAAACTTTATGGCTCTGTGGGCGTTCGTGACGTTGCAGAAGCGCTGAGGGATGCCGGCCACGATGTGGCAAAGAGCCAGATCGTGATGAGCGGCGCCATTAAAAGCATCGGCGACTATCCGGTGCGGATTAACCTTCACGCAGAAGTTGTGGCCAGCATCACGGTGAATGTGAAGCGCTTAGAGACCGCAGAAGCGGCTTAATTATCGTCTTTAGTTTTTAGTCGCGAGTGCTAGTATGAATCGCTGGCGACATGTGACTAGCGACTAGAGACTGAATCTATGCCATCCATCCTTCTTGAACAAGTCAGCCCTGATACGCTGATGGCCGCCGAGCCAGCCGCAGCGTATCGTGAAGCGCCCTCGAATATCGAGGCGGAGCAATCGCTGCTTGGCGCGCTGCTGGTCAATAACGATGCGCTGCAACATCTCGGCGATAATTTGCGCGCTGAACATTTCTACGAGCCGCTGCACAGCCGTATTTTTGAGGCCATCCAGAAGTTCCACGACAAGGGCCAGATCGCAAACCCTGTGACACTCAGGCACTATTTCGATCAGGATGAGGCACTCGCCGATATTGGCGGCGGCGCCTACCTTGCCAAGCTTGCCGCAAGCGCCATTACCGTGATTAATATCGGCGATTACAGCCGCATGATTTACGACCTCGCGCTCAAGCGCCAGCTGATTGGCATTGGTGAGGAAGTGGTCAATACCGCCTACCAGCATCAGATTGACATTGCCGCTGAAACACAGATCGAAGCCGCCGAGCAGAAGCTGTTTCACCTGTCGGTGGAAGGCGGCGGCGGCGACAAGGGCTTCAAGGCGCTGCGCCACTCGGTCATCGGCGCCATCAAGCACGCAGAGCACGCCTATAAACATCAGGGGGTGATTGGCCTGACCACCGGCTTCATCGATCTTGATCGCATCTTGGGCGGGCTGCACCGCTCTGATTTGCTGATTCTCGCTGGCCGCCCGTCGATGGGTAAAACGGCGCTTGCCGTCAATATTGCATATAAGGCCTGCGAAAGCCTTGCGCGTGAGGCGCGAGAAAAGAATATCAGCGCCAAGGAATCAGGCTGCGTCGGGTTTTTCTCGCTGGAAATGTCATCGGAACAGCTGGCCACGCGTCTTTTATCATCTGCCAGCGGGCTGAACTCCGCCGGTATTTTCAATGGTAAAATCTCGCAGGAAGAGTTTTCCCATCTGGTTCGCACCAGTAACGAGCTCGCCAGCATGCCATTTTTTATCGATGATACGCCGGCAGTTTCCATCTCCGGCCTGCGCACGCGCGCGCGGCGCCTGAAGCGTGTGCACAACCTCAAGCTGCTGGTGGTGGATTATCTGCAATTGGTGCGCGGCTCCTCTTCCAAGGCAAACGAAAACCGTGTGCAGGAAGTCTCGGAAATCACGCAAGGTCTCAAGGCCATCGCCAAAGAGCTGGATATTCCGGTGATTGCGCTCTCTCAGC
>Ga0315900_10012105_pt1 | contig 10639 bp, 5 predicted proteins | sample LakEriMetagenome_FD_203521 | JGI IMG/M metagenome (GOLD analysis project Ga0315900, IMG submission 203521) | Freshwater fungal communities from buoy surface, Lake Erie, Ohio, United States - Buoy 12 MA114 | ecosystem: Environmental > Aquatic > Freshwater > Lake > Lake biofilm | place: USA: Lake...
ACGCATTTCAAATTAATGATTGCTTAATCTGGGCTTAACAATTCCTTTACATGGCGCTGATAGCTTCGCACCCAAAATCATACACCAGTGAAATCTCGCCTGCTTTTTTTGTTCATCGCAACGCTTTTTTCCTCCTTCGTTTGGGCTCAAAAGACAAGGATCTCAGGAAAAATATCCAACCAAAAAAATGAGGTACTCTCCGGTGTTTCCATCGAAATAAGTGGTGCCGGCTCGGGAATGGTGCGTTCAGATGTGGAAGGTCGTTTTTCTTTCCCCGCTGAAATAGGTAAAAAATATACCCTGAGTTTCTCCTATGTGGGCTACCAAAAGAAAGTGATCGATGATGTCGTGGCAGGTGATGATACCCAACTCGATGTGATCATGGACTTGAATGTAAAGTCCCTCGGCAACGTTACGGTTTCAGCTTCTGCCAACAGGGGTAGTGCCCGGGGAGAAACGGTGAACGCCCTCATCGCATTCCAAAAAAATACGAATACAGTCGCTTCTGTTATTTCCGGGGAAGCCATCCGTCGTTCTCCCGATAAAAATACCGGCGAAGTGCTGAAAAGAACACCCGGCGCCAGCATTCAGGAAGGTCGTTTCATCATCGTTCGTGGTTTGGCTGAACGCTATAACCTGGCCATGCTGAATGGTATCCAGCTGAGCAGCACTGAACCCGATCGTAAGGCATTTTCATTCGACCTGATTCCTGCCAACATGATCGATAACATCGTTATCAACAAAGCATTCGTTCCTGAATTACCGGGTGAATGGGCCGGTGGATTGATCCAGGTGAATACCCGCGATATTCCAACTAAAAATTTCTTCAACATCCAATTCGGTACCGGTTTCAATACACAAACCATTGGTAATAATTTCTATACCTATCAAGGTGGAAAATTAGATATGCTGGGTATTGAAGATGGTACCCGCTCTCTTCCTGCTTCTTATACGACTAAGTCCCGTTTCGATGCCCTCTCTGCACAAGATAAAACTGCTATTGGTAGCCAAATGCAAAATGTGTGGAGTCCATTTGTTCAAAATGGTACCAACCGTTTGAATGGTCAACTGCAAATGTCAGGTGGATTCACAACCTCCAAAGGAACCAGAAAATTAGCAGGTATCTTCGGCCTTACCTACAACCGTTCTGCCCGTTTCTTAAGAGCCACCAACAGTGGATTTAACTTCATCGGTGGCGGTGCATTCACCCCGGATTTCGAACTCTTCGATGACCGTTACAGCAATGATGTGATGCTTGGTGCCATGGGTAACCTTACACTTCAGTTGAACAACAACCATAAAATCTCATTGAAATCTCTGGCAAATGTTAACTCCACCGATTTTACCAATCTACGTACCGGTTTAGAAAACAACTTCAACCCACTGCTCGACAGCGCCCGCGGTTTTGAACTGGGCTTCCGTCAAAACACTTTCTGGAATACGCAACTTTCCGGTGAACACCAGATCCTGCCCAACAACAAATTACGCCTGAAATGGAATGGTTCATTCTCGCTATTAGATGGTTACATCCCCGATCAACGTCGTTTGTATTATCTGAAAAATAATTCTTCCGCTTCTAACCCCTACGTTGCCCTTTTATCCAACGTGCTCTCTCAAAAAAGCGGTAACCGATTTTATCAAAATCTGAGCGATTACATCTACAGTGGTGGTGCTGACCTGGCCTATACATTCGATGCCTTTGGAAGCAAACAAACCCTCAAGGGTGGTTACATGCTGCAAATCAAGGACCGTCTCTTCGATGCCAAACCTTTCTCGATTTATTTGCCCAGAGATAATGCTGCACTCAGACTATTGCCTGCAGATAAGATTTTCGCTCCCGGAAATTTCGGTGATGGTTCTGTTACCAGTACCCAACTCGCTTTCGATGCCATCAAAGGAAACCTGTATCGTTATCTCGCCAATACCATCCTGAATGCCGGCTACATTCAATTCGATAACCAGTTCAGCAACAAATTGCGTGTAATTTGGGGAGTAAGGGTGGAAGACTATGATCAGTTGGTGGGAAGTGTTAAAACATCTGACCCCCGCTACAACTATAGCCGTGTACGTGACTGGTTGCCGGGCTTGAATGCTACTTACAAACTGAACAACCTTACCAATCTGCGTTTCTCTGCTTCTCAAACAGTGGTTCGTCCTGAGTTCAGGGAACTCGCCAACTTCCAGTACTATGACTTCGAATTGAATGCAGCTGTGCAAGGTTTCCCCGGACTGGTGAGAACCAAGGTATCAAATTTCGATCTACGCTATGAACTGTATCCTTCAGCCGGTGAAGTATTTACAGCAGGTGTGTTTTATAAATACTTTGATAACCCCATTGAAATGGTCTTCAATTTCGGTGCCGGCGGTTCCAGTACTTTCAATTTTGCCAATCCTGATTTTGCCCGTGCCTATGGGGTTGAACTGGAGTTCAGAAAGAAACTCGATTTTTCTCCTGCACTGAAAAATTTCACTTTCCAGGCCAACGGATCCTATATCTATAGCCGGGTTCAAAGTGCCACCCTCTTGTTGGATAGACCTCTGCAAGGACAGTCACCTTACCTCGTGAATGCATCTCTCTTGTATGATCATGAAAAATCAGGTACCACAGCAACCCTGCTCTTCAACCAGATTGGTCGTCGCGTAACCTTCGTGGGTAGTCTCGACCAACCCGATATCTACGAATCTGCCCGTCCGGTATTTGACTTCCAGTTCACCAAGAAACTGGCGAAGAACAAAGCTGAGTTGAGATTTACCGTGCAGGATATTTTAAACAGAAGACTTTATTTCTACCAGAATCCCGATGGCAATGTAAAGCTTGATAGAAACAATGATCCCTTCCGCTTCAGCCGCCAGTTCGGTACCAATTTCAGTCTGGTATTCGGATATAATTTTTAATTCAAGTCAAACAATCATCATAAAAAAACAACCACTTCGATAAATCAACTACCATGAAAAAGTTGCTCACCCTCAGTTTAGTACTTACCATCGTTGTAATCTCCTCCTGCCGCAAAATCGAAATGGACGGAGGTACAACAACAGTAGTACCAGTTAATCCCGGTCCTGTTACAGGCCAAACCATTACGATCAGAGGTCGTATTGACAAAGACACTGTATTGAAAGCCGGTAATAATTACATTCTTTCCGGTATCGTTTACATGGTGAACAATGCTACCATGCGCGTTGAGCCCGGCGTAACCGTTAAAGGTGATTTTCAGGGAAGCAACGTGGCTGCGCTGGTGATTACCCGTGGTGCTAAGATTGTTGCTGATGGTACCCAGGATAACCCCATCGTATTCACTTCCAATTCACCTGTACCACGTTCAGGAGACTGGGGTGGAATTATCATATTGGGTAAAGCAAGTGTCAATTCTACTTTTTCCGGATCTATACCTGGTGTTCTTACCGGTCCCGGAACTCTTCAGGTAGAAGGAGGTATTGACAATGCATTTGGTGATGGTATCGCAGGGGGGGGTACTACCCCGAATGATGATGATAGTTCAGGAGTGCTGCGCTATGTTCGCATCGAATACGCAGGTTATGCCTATCAGCCCGATAAGGAGATCAATAGTCTTACCATGGCTGCTGTGGGAAGAAAAACTGTAGTAGATTATGTGCAGGTTACTTATGCCAAAGATGATGCCTTCGAATGGTTTGGTGGAACAGTGAACTGTGCACACCTGATTGCTTACAAAACGCAGGATGATGACCTGGACTGTGACAATGGTTACAGCGGTAGAGTTCAGTTTGCCATCATTCTTCGCGATTCAAGCATTGCCGACATTTCGCGCAGTGAAGCATTCGAGTGCGACAACGATCCCAATGGTTCTGTAAATACACCACAAACAAGAGCTGTATTCAGCAACGTAACTGCCATCGGTCCGCGTGCTACCCTTGCGAACAGAGGCAATAGTTTGTACCTGGCCGCAGCTCACCTGAGAAGAAATACGGGAGTAAGTATTTTCAATTCGATCTTCCTCGGATGGCCGCAGGGATTGTTGATCGATTCACGCAATGGTCGTGGAATGGAGAACAACATCATCGACAGTACCACACGTTTTAAGAACAATACCATCGCCGGTTGCGGACCGGAAACCGGAACTGACCTGACCTCTTATGCCTTCATCGCTTCCACTGCCAACCCGATGGCATGGAACAGAGATTCAGTCGTGAATAGATTCTCCAATTCTGCTTTTGGAAACGTTGTTCTGGCTACCGTAGCTGAAACAAGACTCATCGCTCCATTCAATTACACCGCACCGGACTTTCTCCCCTTTGGAGGAAGCAACGGCAACCAGCCAATCCTCACAGGTGCCAGATTCACAGACCCTAAATTAACCGGATTCCGCTCGGTTCCTTTCCGCGGTGCCTGCGATGCTGCCGGTGTTGATGCCAATTGGTGGAAAGGTTGGACAAGATTCATCAACCTCTAAGTAAAATTAATAGTTATAACACTTCTGAAAAATCCCTGCACAATGCAGGGATTTTTTTATGTGAATTTTTATTCACCAGTTGTTCTTGTGTTTCTCAACCAAACGTTCGGGTTTCTTCAATTCGTGTTCCCACCAGTTGGGGTCATAGCGCACAAACCAACTGAGCCAGAGACTGCGGGAAAATCTCATCAGCATGGGCTGCAAAGCAAACAAGGTCACAACGACCGTCCCCATCCAATAAAAAATTCTGTTGTCATCAATGGCAAAAGTCACCCCAATCAATACCTTCCACGCTACAAAACTGCTGACAATATAAGCAATGCTCAACGCATAACTGACATAGCCGGTGCCATAATAAAATCCAACTTCTATCTCCGTTGGCTGGCCACAGACCGGACAATGCTCATGCATTTTTAATCCATCTTTCAATCGATAGGGTTGCTGACTCACAAAGAGATTTCCCTCCCGGCAGCGGGGACATTTATTCTGTAATGTAGATCGCAGATAATGCAGGGAATTGGACCAACCGGTGTTACTGGACATGTAATTTATTTCAGGACATGAATGTAAAAAGATTTCACTACAACGGGCGTGCGATTTTTACATGCATCATCAATATAATTCTATTTCTTAGTTCGTATCAGCCAATACTTTTTCCATTTGCAAGCTGCGCGATCCCTTCACCAACAACAAAGCACCCTGCAATTGCTGTTCCCTCAACCACCTTCCGGCACTAACTGCATCATTACAATACAGGAAGGGATGCTCTATCGCACCAAAATCACCTCCCACCAAAACAACTTCCTTCAATTGAAGGGATTGAATCAGGGTTACCAATGCCCGGTGCTCAGCCAGACTTTCTTCCCCCAATTCTTTCATAGCCCCCAACAACAATATTTTCCTTTCACCCGGCTGTCGAGAAAAATTTTCTATCGCCAGCTTCATGCTGGAAGGATTGGCATTGTAGGCATCCAGTATTACCTGATTGCCGTGCCAGTTCATCCATTGTGAACGGCTGTTCGTGGGCGTATAGTTTTCGATCGCCTGCTGTATCTTTTCCGGCGGTACGCCGAAAAAATGTCCGACAGTAACGGCACACAATACATTCGGCAGATTGTAACTGCCCACCAATTGGGTACTTAGCTTCATCTCTACCGCACCCTTTGTCTGAATGGTTAGAAAAGGCGAACTGCTGATTTCCTTCCCCTGTATCAATCCCGTGTCGGTACCATACCAGATCACATGAGGCACAGCCAAAGACATCGATTGTAAATAATCATAATCGGCAAAAGCAAAGGCAGTACCATCATGTCCGGACAAAAAATCAAATAATTCTCCCTTGCCTTTTCTTACCCCTTCGATTCCGCCAAAGCCCTCCAGGTGTGCTTTTCCACAGTTGGTGATGATGCCATGGGTGGGCTGCACATATTTACAGTAGCCGGCAATTTCCTGTTGGTGATTGGCACCCATTTCGATCACCGCCATCTCAGCATCCTTTCCAACACGCAACAAAGTGAGGGGTATGCCTATGTGGTTGTTCAGGTTGCCTTGTGTAGTATAGGTATTGAAATGAGAGGCCAGCACCGCAGACACCAACTCCTTGGTAGTGGTCTTGCCATTGCTGCCCGTAATCGCAATAAAGGGTATAGAAAATTGACGGCGATGGTAGCCGGCTAATTCCTGGAGGGTCTGCAATGCATCCTCCACCTGTATGATTCGTTCATCATGACCATCGATTGGCTCATCTACAATGGCATAAGCGGCACCCTGCTCCAGCGCCTGCAAGGCAAATCGGTTGCCATTGAAGTTCTCTCCTTTCAATGCCACATAGATACTTCCAGGCACCAGCTTTCTGGTATCGGTGGTCACCAAGGGATGCGCCAAAAAAAGTTCATACAAGCCAACTATATCCATGCTGCAATTTATAGATTATCAAGCACCTGCTAAATGGTAATGTATAGGAATAAAAAAATCCGTACGGGGTTGTACGGATTTTTAAAATGTTGAAAATATTTTTTAGCGCTTGTTTCTTCTGGTGGGGAAAAAGAGGCCGGCTTTGTTCTTAGCGCCGGTTCCTTCCGGTGAACCAAAATGCGACATGGCACAACGGAAACCAATGGTATTCGATTGAATGCTTTCATCTACATAGCGGCGGGTGCCCGGACTTAACCAATAAGGCATGTCATTCCAGCTTCCTCCCTTGTACACACGTGATTTGTCGGAAATCAGCGTCGTTACTCCATAATTATACTCCGCACTGCTGGAAGAATCACCATCGAGATAGTTGATCGCATAAGCTTTTCTATAGTTGGTGCGATTTTTCAATTCATCGTCAGTCTGCGGTGTCATTTTGATACGCCCCTTGTCATCACGCAGACTTCCCTGGCCTCCCGTCATATCAATTTTTTGAAATACGTTACCACGGAAAGGATTCAGGTCATTGTCATTCGAATTCATGATCGGACGGAATACATCCTGCACCCACTCGTTTACGTTACCACTCATGTTATAGATACCAAAACCATTGGGGTAGTAGGTATCCACCTGTGCAGGACCGGCAGCATTATCGTTCAAGCCACCTGCAACACCCATGTAGTCACCCGCACCCCGCTTGAAGTTAGCCATGAAAGAACCCTGCAGCTTGCCTTTCTGTGTATAACGAAGGTTATCATAGCCCTCATTTTTCCAGGCATAAACTTGTTTGTTCTTGATCATTTCTTCACCACGGTTAGGAGAGCCCTTCATTTTTCTTTGCGGATTCTGCATCATATAACCATATGCCGCATACTCCCACTCAGCTTCTGTTGGAAGGCGATAGTCTCCATAAAGAATTCCATCTTCTACTTTGATAACAGTTCTGGGGCGCCCCTGGGCATCTGTTAGCGGGTTTTTCTTAGAGGTAACTTCTTTTCCGGGCGTTGCCTGGTATTCACCCAACAAATAAGCCTTGGTATTGAAGTTATCAGAACCTGAACCATTCAATTCTTTTTTGATCTGTGTTTTAGGATCGAGGAAACCCTTTTTCATGGCAGTGATCTCATTCACTCGGTCCGTTCTCCAGATACAGAAGTCATTGGCCTGTCTCCAGCTTACCCCTACCACCGGGTAGTAATTGTAAGCAGGGTGACGGAAATAATATTCCACCATCGGCTCATTGAAAGCCAGGTTTTCGCGCCATACAGCTGTATCAGGATAGGCTTCCGCTACTATGGTATCCATGCCGGCGGTGCCAAACACATTCTCCAGCCAGTAGAGGTATTCCCGGTAGTGCACATTGGCCACTTCCGTTTTATCGATAAAGAAAGAGTTCACAGTTACCCTTCTAGGCGCATTGTTCCAGTCTGCCATCACATCTTCCTGCGTAGCACCCATGGTAAAAGTACCACCCTGCACAAACACGAGACCGGGAGCCGTGTTGATGTCCTTGGGCTTCATCACATTGAAGTTGCCCATTGCCTTGTCATTGTAATTCCAGCCGGTAACAGCCGATTTCTCCGGCTTCTTGGAAAAAATCTTACAGGCAGAAAATGATCCCAAAACAAGCACACAAGCCATGGCTTTGCCGATGTAGGAAATAAGTTTCATGGTACTAAAATTGAATTGAATGGCGGTTTTCACGTTTATTGAATGAATATACCGATGCGAATATAAATAGTTTAGCTTGGGAGCTTATGTTAAGAGCACCCGGACTTTGTTATCAAAAACCTAATTTTAACTCTGTTAACATATAACGTAAACGCCTTCCGGCTTATTATTTGTCTACTTTTAATCGATGCTGAAAAAGTTTTTTGGGGGAACCATGGTCGGCTGTTGTATGCTCTTGTCCGGCCTTCAGGCACAGCGCACCTATGCCCCTCAATCGGTATTGGCAGAGGGTAACTGGTGGAAGATGGGCGTTACCCGCGAAGGCGTTTACAAGATCAGTGCATCCTGGCTGACAGCAGCGGGCATCACTACGACGAATCTTTCCAGCAATTCCATTCGGTTGTATGGCAATGGGGGCGGCATGCTGCCGGAAGCCAATCGCCCAAGCCGGGCAGATGATCTGACAGAAAATGCAATTGAGGTCATAGATGGAGGGGATGGCATTTTCAGCGGAACAGATTATCTGTTGTTTTATGCCAGAGGTCCACACCACTGGGAAGCTGATGCCACCGGACGCAACTGGAAACACCGCCTCAATCTATATGCCGATACCGCTTACTATTATCTCAAGATCGGTGGTGTGGGCAAACGCATCAGCACAGCCAATGTAAATGCGCAGCCGACCAGTATTGTTCGGGAAATGGATGAAAGAATTTTTTTGGAAACAGATGAAGACAATTTTCTGGGCAGTGGAAAGGACTGGTGGGGAAATGTGATGGGCACACAGCCCGGACAAAGCCTGCAGCGGAATTTTACTTTTAACCTCCCCGGCCTGGTGCTGAGTGAACCCGTTACCCTCGCCACCCGCCTGGCTGTCAGGTCAGTAGGCAATGCTGCTCAGATGCGGGTGGTGCAGGCCGGACAAACCCTGCAAAACATACCCCTGCCGGCAGTGGGCGGCCAATTCCTCGATCAATATGCCAACGCAGTACAGCAAAGAATTAATTTTCAAGCAAACTCCTCCGCCATTAATCTGCAGTTTCAACTCAGCGGTTCCGGTGCTGTAACCGGATGGATCGATTGGCTGGAAATTTTCGCCAGAAGGCAGTTGAATTTTAATGGACAATCCTTCTTCTCGTTCCGCGATACCCGTTCGGTTGCACCGGGCAACATAGCTGCCTATGAGATACAGCAGGCACCGGCAACAGGAGCAGCAGTGGTTTGGGAGGTAAGCAATCCGCTCGAACCCATCAAAATGAATGGAACCACAACCGGAACGGTACTGCGCTGGGTGCAGGATGCTTCCGTATTGCGCGAATATGTGGCTGCGATTCCCGCAGGCTTACCCGAGCCGGTTTTGGTGGGAAGGGTTGCCAACCAAAACCTGCACAACAGCACACCTGCACAGTTGCTCGTGGTAACCCATGCATCCTTGCTGGGGGAAGCAAGACGCCTGGCAGAGCACCATGCCCGGCAGGATGGACTCAGCTACGCATTGGTAACAACAGAGCAGATATACCATGAGTTTGGCGGACAGCCGGATCCGGTGGCAGTGAGGGACTGGGTAAAAATGTACTACGACAAGTACAGGAACGATCCGGCACAAAAGCCACAATACCTCTTGCTGCTGGGAGGAGGAACTTTTGATTACCGCGGAAGAAAGGGGAGGGGTTTCAACTTGGTACCTGTATGGGAAGGCAATGAATCGCTGCATCCCTTGTTCTCTTATACTTCGGATGATTTTTTCGGATTGCTCGATGATCAAGAGGACTTCAATGAACAACGATCCGACCAGTTATTGGACATAGCCATCGGAAGATTGCCCGCGGCGAAGCCGGAAGAAGCCACAACGATGATCAATAAAATCATTCGTTACCGAGAGCCCGCAGCGCAAGGTTCCTGGCGGATGAACAGTGTCTTCATCGCAGATGACAAAGACAATAACCTGCACCTCAATGATGCAGAGCAGATGACGGAAGTGACCCGTAGCGTCAATGAAAATATCAACATCAACAAGCTATACCTCGATGCATTTCCGGTAGTGAGTGGTAGTGGCGGGGATCGCTATCCGTTGGTGAATGAAGCCATCGTTAATCAGTGTTTTCGCGGAGCTCTTTTGGTGAATTACACCGGACATGGAAGTTATTTCCGACTGGCAGAAGAGGCAGTGTTTACTGCAGAGGAAGCCCGGCGTTTCAACAATCCCGATCGACTGCCCTTGTTCATCACTGCCAGTTGCGATTTTGCACCGCATGACAATCCGGCTATTTTTTCTCTCGGTGATCGGGTACTCAAGCAAGATTCTACTGGAGGTATAGCATTGATGACGACAACGCGAGCTGTGTTTGCCTACAGCAATTTACAGATGAATGACCGGTATTTGCGGGCAGTGATGAACCGACAGTCCGATGGTAATTATCCCACCCTGGGCAATGCCGTTTTGCGCGCCAAAAACAATACGCTGGTCACCAGTGGGGATGTGCTCAACAACCGGAAATTCACTTTGCTGGGCGATCCGGCGCTGACTTTGGCCTTCCCGCGCCAGCGGATACGCCTCACCCGCATCAGTGGAAATACGGGCACCGACACCCTAAGAGCATTAGGTACTTATACCTGTGAAGGCG
>Ga0315900_10012107_pt1 | contig 10639 bp, 6 predicted proteins | sample LakEriMetagenome_FD_203521 | JGI IMG/M metagenome (GOLD analysis project Ga0315900, IMG submission 203521) | Freshwater fungal communities from buoy surface, Lake Erie, Ohio, United States - Buoy 12 MA114 | ecosystem: Environmental > Aquatic > Freshwater > Lake > Lake biofilm | place: USA: Lake...
GGGCCAGCATCTTTTTTCTTTTTTAAAGAAGTTGGATCAGGGAAGTAGTCTAAAAACTCATTCTTAATGGCTTTTCCAACCAAATATTGAGCCACAATTGCTGCGCCTTCTTGTTCTCCTTCATATACCAATTCAATTTTACCATTTACCGAAGGTATCACTCCTGTTAAATCCGAAATTCTAGCGGCTGTGCTTTCTTCATTATTAAGCAACATTCTTCTTTCAGCAGTACTTACCAAATTTTCATATGCAGAAATGGTTAAACGTGCTGATACGCCGCTTTTTGAATCTACAAATTCACTTTCACGCGCTTCAAATGCAATTCGTTCAATTAGATTTTGAATTAAATATCCAACTTCAATTTGTGATTTTTGCACGTCAGTTAATTTAGCTTCTTGTTTTGTAATTTTTTTTGATAGTTCAATACTTTTTGGGTAGTGTGTTAAAATCTGGCTTCCTATTCTATCTTTTAAAGGAGTAACAATGCTTCCACGATTGGTATAGTCTTCTGGGTTGGCAGTAAATATAAATTGAATATCTAATAGCAACCTCAGTTTAAATCCACGAATTTGAATATCACCTTCCTGTAAAATATTAAATAATGAAACTTGTATGCGGGCTTGCAAGTCAGGTAATTCGTTAATCACAAAAATACATCGGTTACTTCTTGGGATGATACCATAATGAATAACACGTTCATCAGAATAACTCAATTTTAAATTTGCTGCCTTGATGGGATCAACGTCTCCTATTAAATCAGAAATGGAAACATCAGGAGTTGCTAATTTTTCAATATATCGTTCGGATCGATGAAGCCAAGCGATTGGCGTTTTATCATTTAGTTCAGCAATTTTATTTTTTCCAAATAAAGAAATGGGATTTAATGGGTCGTCGTTCAATTCACTTCCTTCTACAATAGGAATGTATTCATCTAAGAGTTCTGTCATTTGACGTGCAATTCTTGTTTTTGCTTGACCTCTTAATCCAAGTAAATTGATATGATGACGAGATAAAATAGCCCTTTCAATTTCAGGAATTACGGTATCTTCATATCCAACGATGCCTTTAAAAACGTTTTCTTTCTTTTTAATTTTTGTAATTAAATTGGTTCTCAATTCATCTTTAATGGATTTTGATTGGTAACCTAATTTTTTCAATTCTCCTAATGTCTTTACCTTTTGCATAAATTAATATTAAAATTTGTTTTTTTTATTGCGTTCAAAATCTTCAAAAATAAATTCTCCTAAACCTTGTAAAGATGTGTAGAAAGCCTTGCCATGATTGGCTTCTGTAAAATTATGGACAAATTCTTTTAAATGTTCATCGCTTGCAACCATAAATGTAGTAATGGGAATTTTTAAACGGCGACAACTTTGCGCAAGTGTTAAGCATTTATTTAAAATTTTTCGATCTAAGCCAAAACTATTTTTATAATATCCTCCATTTTCCTTCAAGCATGTTGGTTTTCCATCCGTAATCATAAAAATTTGTTTGTTGGCATTTTTTCTTCGTCTTAATAAATCCATGGCCAATTCTAAACCAGCCACTGTATTGGTATGGTACGGGCCAACTTGCAAGTATGGCAAATCTTTAATTTCAATTTGCCAAGCATCGTCACCAAACACAATGATGTCTAATGTGTCTTTTGGATATTTTTGCTTAATTAATTCCGCCAAAGCCATTGCTACATTTTTAGCAGGCGTAATTCTATCTTCACCATAAAGAATCATGGAATGAGAAATATCAATCATTAAAACAGTTGATGATTGGGATTTGTGTTCTTTTTCTTTTACCTCTAAATCTTTTTCAGTTAAAATAAAATCACCAATGCCATTATTTACTTGTGCATTTCTGAATGATTCGAGCATTGATATTTGTTCTAAAGAATCACCAAACTGAAAAGGTCTATTGTCAGTACTTAACTCATCTCCATTCCCAGCAAACTTTGTAGCATGATTGCCTGATTTTCCTTTTTTGATTTTGCCAAATATTTTTTCTAAAGCTTGTTGCCTGATGGCTTGTTCTGTTTTAGGAGTAATGATGATATTGCCCGAACCTGGCGCATCTTGGCTGATGTATCCTTTATCTTTTAAATCTTGGATAAAATCACCAATACCATAATCATTGTCGGTTAGTTTATATTCTTTATCTAATTCAGTTAACCAACTGATGGCCTCATTAAAATCGCCACTGGTATGGGTTAGCAATTGTTTAAAAATATCAAATAATCTATCAAATGGAGATTGATTTGGTTTTGTATAATTTAAAAATTGAAACCCGATCATGAATTAATAACATAAAATACATTTAATTGTTTTGCGTCTTACGTTGTTAAATTTAAATAAAAAGTTTGCATTAATGCAGATAAAATAAACAGATTTTATTTTTACTTGTTTTAATAAAATCAACTACTTAAAAAGGCAATAAACTTTTAAAAGCACTTATTTTATTGGTATTTTAGAGCTCCTCAATAAAGTACTTTTAAAATAATGTTTTCTACATCAAAATTCTTTTTGAGCTGCAATGAGCGTATTTTTTAAAAGAGATGCAATCGTCATCGGGCCTACTCCACCTGGAACTGGGGTTATATAAGACGCTTTTTTAGATACTTCGTCAAATTTGACATCACCAACTAATTTAAATCCTTTCGATAAAGTGGCATCATCCACTCGGTTAATTCCTACATCTATGATCACAGCGCCATCTTTAACCATATCTGCCGTAACAAAATTTGGTTTACCTATCGCAGCAATAATAATATCAGCATCTAAGGTATGTTCTTTTAAATTTTGAGTGTGGCTGTGACAAAGTGTTACTGTGCAGTTTCCTAGGTTTGTGTTTTTGGCCATTAATATGCTCATCGGAGAACCTACAATATGACTGCGACCAATCACCACACAATGTTTCCCATCTGTAGGAATATGATAACGTTCTAATAATTGAACAATTCCAAAAGGCGTCGCACTTACGTATGTGGGTAAATTAAGAACCAACCGACCCACACTGATGGGGTGAAAACCATCTACATCTTTACTTGGTTTAATGGCTTCAATAATTTTTTGTTCAGAAATATGACGAGGCAAAGGCAATTGTACAATATATCCATCAATTTCTCTGTCATCATTTAACTCTTTAATTTTTGCTAATAGTTTTTGTTCAGAAACATAAGCTTCAAAACGAACAAGGGTTGATTTAAAACCAACATTATCGCAAGCCTTTACTTTATTTTGAACATACGTTTGTGATGCAGGATCATCACCCACTAAAATTGCTGCTAAATGGGGTTGTTTATGCCCTTTAGCTAATAATGCTTTTACTTCAATGGCAATTTCAGATTGAAGTTCTAACGATATTTTTTTTCCGTCGATTAAAATCATCATTCAAATTTTAGATTTGCGAGGTTTGATTTACGATTTGTATTTAAAATTAAATCGTAGTTCTTAAACCATGATTTGTAACTCGTCATTCATTCTTACATCTTAGGCATTCCGCCCGGTATTTGTTTCATCAATTGAGCCATTTTATTTTTATCGCCCATCATCCGCATCATTTTACGGGTATCTTCAAATTGTTTCAGTAATTTATTTACCTCCGTAATATTGCGCCCACTTCCTTTTGAAATCCGTAAACGTCTCGATCCATTTAATAACTCAGGATTACTTCTTTCTTTTGGAGTCATCGAACCGATAATGGCTTCAATACCTTTGAAAGCATCATCTTTAATATTGGTATCTTTCAAACTTTTTCCAACTCCAGGAATCATTCCTACTAAATCTTTGATATCTCCCATTTTTTTAATTTGCTGCAACTGGCTTAAAAAGTCATTAAAGTCAAATTGATTTTTAGCAATTTTTTTTGATAATTTTCTTGCTTCTTCTTCGTTAAATTGTTCTTGAGCTCTTTCAACTAATGTAACAACGTCACCCATTCCCAATATACGGCTGGCCATCCGTTCGGGATAAAAAACATCTAGGGCTTCCATTTTTTCGCCAGTTCCAATAAACTTAATTGGTTTGTTAACGACCGACTTGATTGATAATGCAGCTCCACCACGTGTATCTCCATCTAATTTTGTTAAAACAACGCCATCAAAATCTAATCGATCGTTGAATGTTTTAGCTGTATTTACGGCATCTTGCCCAGTCATGGCATCAACCACAAATAAAATTTCGTTCGGATTAATTGCTTTTTTTAAATCAGCAATTTCATTCATCATTTGTTCGTCAACTGCTAAGCGACCTGCTGTATCAATTAAAACGATGCTATTGCCATTTTCTTTGGCCTGAATAATTGCAGCCTGAGCAATTTTTATGGGATTTTTTTCTTCCTTATTTGAATATACCTCAACACCAATTTGTTCTCCCAAAACATTTAACTGATCTATTGCTGCAGGACGATAAACATCACAAGCAACTAATAATGGTTTTTTTCCTTTTTTTGTTTTTAGAAAATTAGCTAGTTTTCCTGTAAAGGTTGTTTTACCTGATCCTTGCAAGCCACTCATCATTATAATGGTTGGATTTCCACCCAAGAAAATCTCTTCCATTTTTCCTCCCATCAATTGAGTCAATTCATCGTGGGTAATTTTCACAAGCAATTGACTTGGAGAGACTGCGGTTAGAACATTTTGCCCTAATGCTTTTTCTTTAATACCATCTGTAAAAGTTTTGGCAACTTTAAAGTTAACATCGGCATCTAATAATGCTTTGCGAACCTCTTTTAACGTTTCAGCAACATTAATTTCGGTTATTCTTCCTTGTCCTTTAAGGGTTTTAAGAGCTTTTTCTATCTTTCCAGATAAATTATCAAACATGGCATTTTTTTTTAGAGAATTTAAAGATAATTAAATTTTTGCGACAAAAATTATAAAGCATGTCGAAATTGTTTATTCCTAAATGTTTTGAACCAATCTCATTTGAATGGGCGTGGTAATATTATGTTGTTCAAAAACTTTTTTAGAAATTAAAATAATGTCCGAATTTATTTGTGAAATATCATCGGACTTTCCATAAGCTTTAATAGAAAGCGTTACAGCATTATCTATAATTTTAACGGCAACTATTTCAGGCAATGTTTCTTTAATAATCAAAGGATGTTTTAAAATTTCCTTCATTAATAATTCTTTTAAAGCATCGATATCGTTGTTTGTAGAAACAATAATATCTACATTACCTCTTAATAAGCCATTTTTACTGATATTTATAATGGTACCATTTGAAACAACACCATTCGGCAAAATGATGGTTTTTAAATCAGATGTTATTAAAATGGTATTGAAAACTTGTATTTCACTAACTCTTCCAATTTGCCCTTGAACTTCAATCATATCGTCTACTTTATAAGGCTTAAAAATGAGTAATAATACCCCACCTGCAAAATTAGATAATGATCCTTGAAGTGCTAAGCCAACAGCTAATCCAGCAGCACCTAGGATGGTTACAAAAGATGTCGTGCCAATACCGATCATCCCAGCAACGGTAACAATTAAAATGACTTTTAATCCAACAGAAAGTAAGCTAATTAAAAACGTTCGTAAGGAAACATCTAATTCTTTTTTATCCATTGCCTTTGAAGCAATTTTGGAAAACCTACGAATGAGCCATAAACCAAAGAATAACACAAAACCTGCAGCAAGCAAGCGAGGTGAATATTCCACTAAGAGTGTGATGAAATGTTGGAGGTGTTTTTCAAGATCAAAAAATTTTGTATCCATTTGTTAATACGCTCTAGCAAATAAAACCCTTTGTTTACTTGGTTTTCCTGAATAAATACAAATGCCAGACTCAAGTTTGTTATTTAAAGGAATACATCTTATCGTGGCTTTTGTTTCTTCTTTTATTTTTTCTTCTGTTTCTACTGTGCCATCCCAATGCGCAAGAATAAAACCTGGTTTTTCATCCAATGTTTTTTTAAAATCAGCAAATGTGTCTACTAGGTATGTGCTTTGTGTTTGACGTTCTTTTGCTTTTATAAATAAATTGTTTTGTATTTCTTGTAGCAATTTTTCAATCACATTTTCAACACCTTCAATGGGAATGGTTTCTTTGGTTAAAGTATCTCTGCGAGCTAATTCAATGGTGCCATTTTCTAAATCTCTTTCACCTATTCCAATTCTAATGGGCACACCTTTTAATTCATGTTCAGCAAATTTCCAGCCTGGCTTATGCGTGTCGCTATCATCATACTTTACTGAAATTCCCTTAGCCTTTAGATTTGTTTTTAAAGTTAATGCCAATTCATTTATTTTATTAAGGCCCTCTGTTGTTCTGTATATGGGAATGATTACAACCTGTATGGGTGCTAATTTTGGAGGCAATATCAATCCATTATCATCACTGTGACTCATAATTAATGCCCCCATCAAACGCGTTGAAACACCCCAAGACGTGGCCCAAACAAATTCTTTTTTATTGTCTTTTGTTACAAATTGCACATCAAATGCTTTTGCAAAATTTTGACCTAAAAAATGTGAAGTCCCTGCCTGTAGAGCTTTTCCATCTTGCATTAATGCCTCAATGCAATATGTTTCATCTGCTCCTGCAAAGCGCTCATTGTCAGTTTTCATGCCTTTAATGACTGGCACAGCCATCCAATTTTCAACAAAATCGGCATAAACGTCAAGCATTTTTTCGGTTTCAATAATTGCCTCTTCTTTGGTTGCATGTGCCGTATGTCCTTCTTGCCAAAGGAATTCAGCAGTTCTTAAAAATAAACGGGTTCGCATTTCCCATCTTACAACATTAGCCCATTGGTTAATTAATAATGGTAAATCTCTGTAAGATTGTATCCAACCTTTATAGGTATTCCAAATAATGGCTTCGCTCGTAGGTCTTACAATTAATTCTTCTTCTATTTTTGCTTCTGGATCAACCATTAATTTACCTGGACGCTGAGGATCAGTTTTTAATCGATAATGTGTAACGATAGCACATTCTTTGGCAAAACCTTCAGCATTTTTTTCTTCTGCTTCAAATAAGCTCTTAGGTATAAATAAAGGAAAGTAAGCATTGACGTGGCCTGTATCTTTAAACATTTTGTCTAAAGCTTTTTGCATGTTTTCCCAAATGCCGAATCCATATGGTTTAATTACCATGCAACCCCTAACCGCAGAATGGTCTGCTAAATCAGCTTTAACAACGATATCATTGTACCACTTACTATAATCGGAAGCTCTTGATGTTAAATCTTTACTCATAATAATCATTAAGCGCTCATCTAACCTTTTTAAATTACATTTGGTGAGCTTAAAAACGTTACAAATTTAAACTTTTATTAGAGCTGTGTATGAATATTTAAAAATAAGAAATAATTGTAAGGCGTTCATTCATTTAAACATTCGTTAGCCTCTTGATATTTCAATAACATCAAGCCACTAAATCTAAAGATATCAATCATTCAGAAAAAAAATAAAATGAGTTTTCTTATTAGTTTTGCTCAAGCACAGTGTTATCTTTAACTATTCTTTTAATTGAATTGTTGCCATTCTTCCATTGCCATCAATTGCACTGAAATTGCTGACGATTGGAAGGTGCTGTTAATACTTGTTAAAAAGAATTTATTTGTTAGTTTTTTAAATGTTAGAAATCTAATTTTAGCTTTTTTAAACCCCTAAATCTTATGAAAAATAATATCTTTTGTTTAGTCGCACTCAGCCTTATATTTAATTTACCAGCACAAACATCTCTGAAGCCAACGGATGTTTTATCCTTAGATTCAAAAGTGAAGTATGGTACTTTGCCTAATGGAATGAAGTATTACATTCAACATAATTCAAAACCTGAAAAAAGAGCAGAGCTTAGGTTGGCTGTAAATTCAGGGGCTACAATGGAAAATGACGACCAGCAAGGTCTTGCCCATTTTGTAGAACACATGGCTTTTAATGGGAGTAAAAATTTTAAAAAAAATGATTTAGTAAACTATTTGGAAGGTATTGGCACTAAATTTGGGGCAGATTTGAATGCCTATACAAGTTTTGATGAAACAGTTTATATGCTTCAAATTCCAACAGACAAAGATGATATTTATAAAAAAGCATTTGTTGTTTTAGAAGATTGGGCTCATAATTTAAGTTTTGATAGCACAGAAGTAGAAAAAGAACGTGGTGTTGTTTTAGAGGAATGGCGCTTAGGGCAAGGTGCTTTTGAACGCATGAATCGTAAAACTTTTCCACTAATATTTAAAGATTCGCGTTACGCAAACCGTTTGCCAATTGGTAAGCCCGAAATTTTAAAAGGGTGTAAGCAAAGTGTTATACGCCAATATTATTACGATTGGTATCGACCCGATTTGCAGGCTGTTATTGTTGTTGGAGATATCGATGTTGATGCTACTGAAAAATTAATAAAAGAACAATTTGGTAAAATACCTGTTGTTAAAAATCCTAAGCCAATAACTGTTTGGCCAATCCCTGATCAAAAAGGCTTTCGGTCAATTGTAGTAAGTGATAAAGAATCTCCTTACAACATCATTCAATTAAATTATTTACAACCTCCTTCTCAATTAAAAACTTATGGTGATTATCGCGAACATTTGAAACATCAATTGTTTAACGGAATTATCACCGACCGATTGAGTGAGTTAACTAAAAAACCAGACGCTCCTTTTATTTACGCAGGTAGTGGATTCAATCAATTATTACGTAATAAAAATGCTTACAGCACATTTGCATTATTTGCCAATGGAAAAACAGAGAAAGCATTGGAAGCAGTAGTTACAGAAAACGAACGTGTAAAACGCTATGGGTTTACTGCCAGTGAATTTGAACGCAAGAAAAAACAAATTCTTATCGACGTTCAAAATCTATTTTTAGAAAAAGATAAAACGGATTCAAGACAAATCATAGGAGAATTGGTTCAAAACTTTCTAGTGGGAGATGCAGTACCAGGAATTGAAAAAGAATTTGAATACATTAAAAATTTATTGCCCTCTATCACTTTAGAAGAAGTAAATGTTCTTGCAAAGAAATGGATTAGCAACAAAGGCGACAATGCTTTAGCAATATTGATGATGGCTGAAAAAGAAGGAAATAAAATTTTATCTGAACAAGAAGTTATTAAACTTTTTAATAAAGCAGAAAGCACTTCCGAAATAAAAACTTATGAAGATAAAGTTGTAAGTGAACCTTTAATCAGTAAAAAACCCATTGGACAAAAAGTAGCAAAAACACAAGATAAAGGCTATGGAATTGCGGAATGGACTTTAGGAAACGGCGTGCGTGTATTATTAAAACCAACTGATTTTAAAGACGATGAAATTTTATTGAGTGCTTATAGCTGGGGAGGAACAAATTTGTATTCAGATAAAGAATTTCGAAATGCTAACTATAGTAATTCCGTGCAAAGCCAAATGGGTTATGGGCCATTTGATGCGGTTTCCCTAGACAAATATTTGCAAGATAAAAAAGCTTCGGCATATTTTGGGGTAGGGGATATCACTGAAAATATTGATGGAAGCAGTAATAAAAAGGATTTAGAAACATTGTTACAACTTGTTTATGCTGCGTTCACAGTTCCCAGAAAAGATAGTGCTGGTTTTAATGCTTTTATTCAATTACAAAGGGGCTTCATTCAAAACCGATCAGCCGACCCTAATCAGGTATTTCAAGATTCAGTTCGTAATATCATGTCGGGTTATAACAGCCGCGCTAAAGTAGAAACTGAAAAGGATTTGAACGAAGTAAATATAACCCGTTGCTACGATATTTTTAAAGAGCGTTTCAGCGACCCATCAGATTTTGTATTTACGTTTGTAGGTAGTTTTAATTTAGATTCCATTAAACCTTTGATAGAAACCTATATTGGAGGAATTTCATCGGTAACAAAACACGAAACAATTAAAGATATTGGAATAAAATCTCCAGAAGGTAAATTGTCAAAAACCATTGTAAAAGGTAAAAATCCCCGCAGTACCGTTCAATTAATTTGGACTGGCAATTTTGAGTACAACCGAAATAATCGAAATAATGTGCGTGCTTTAGGTAACTTACTTAACATTACTTTACGTGAAAATTTAAGAGAAGATAAAGGTGGTGTATACGGAGTTAGCATTTATCCGCAAGCAGAAAAATTCCCAAAGGCTAATTACAAATACATTTGTGGATTTTCCTGTGCGCCTGACAATGTTGAGAGGTTAATTGCAGCTTCAAAAGAAGAAATAGAAAATGTAAAAAAGAATGGCTGTAGTGAAATAAATTTAGGAAAAATCAAAGAGACTTTATTAAAGGAAAGAGAAACGCAACTAAAAGAAAATAATTTTTGGTTGTCATTTATAAGTAATAGTGATATGTATCATGAAAATGTCTCAGATATTGACCAATACAATGCTTGGGTTAATGGTTTGAAAAGTGATGATTTTAAAAATCTGGCAAATACTTACTTTAATGATAAAGAGTTTAAAAGATTTGTTTTGAATCCTGAGAATTAATCCTATCAAAATTTTAAAAAGAAAAATAACTTGAATAAAAGCCATCGAGCAAAATCAGCTTTAATACCAAAATGAATAAATAATTAGTCCAATATTTGGATATTGGATTTTTTAGTTTTACATTTGGACCAAATTATAAATCATATATATATAGAGCTTGCTCAAAAACTCAGAATTTCTTTTTCCCTACTTTTGAGGGCAAAAGTAGGCAAAACCC
>Ga0315900_10012109_pt1 | contig 10638 bp, 7 predicted proteins | sample LakEriMetagenome_FD_203521 | JGI IMG/M metagenome (GOLD analysis project Ga0315900, IMG submission 203521) | Freshwater fungal communities from buoy surface, Lake Erie, Ohio, United States - Buoy 12 MA114 | ecosystem: Environmental > Aquatic > Freshwater > Lake > Lake biofilm | place: USA: Lake...
ACGGTTCGGTCGACGGCAACACGTTCGCCTTGTACATCATCGCCATCGCCGCCGCCGAGGTCGGTGTCGGTTTGGCCATGGTTCTGTTGATCTACCGAAACCGGCGCACGATCGCGCTCGACGACCTGTCCGAGATGAAGGGCTGATCGATGCTCGCCGCCGAAGCAACCGCAGAAGTTCACGCCTCCTCCGGGTGGTTCCTGGAGCACGCCTGGGTGATCCCGATCATCCCGGCCGTCGCCTTCGCCCTCATCATCTTCTTCGGCAAGAAGATGCCCATGAAGGGCAGCGAGTTCGGCGTGGCGTCCATGCTCGCCTCGTTGGTTCTCGCCGTCGGTGCCGCGTGGCAGTGGATCCAGCGGGTCGACGGGGTCGCCGGTGCCGCCCACTCGGCCGCGGAGGAAGGCGCGCACCATGCCGCTCCGTTCGTCGGTCCGATCATTCGTGAATGGACCTGGTGGCAAAGCGGCGGCTTCGAGTTCGGCATCGGCCAGCACATCGACGGGCTCGCGCTCACGTTGCTCGTCGTGGTCGCCTTCATCTCCAGCCTCGTGCAGATCTACTCACTCGAGTACCTGCGCGGTGATCGTCGCTACACGCACTTCTTCGCCGCCCTCACCTTGTTCTCGGCGGGCATGTTGTGCATGGTCTTGGCGCCCAACATGGTGCAGCTCATCCTGGGCTGGGAGATCATGGGTCTCTGCTCGTTCATGCTCATCGGTCACTGGTGGGAGGAGGAAGCCAACTCTCGAGCCGCGTTGAAGGCTTTCTTCACGGTCCGCGTCGGCGACATGGGTCTGCTGATCGGAACCGGCATCTTGTTCTTCTCGGCCAACAGCTGGACCCAGGAGCACCTCGGAGTGTCCGGTTTCAACATCAGCGGCTTGTCGGCGTGGGCGATGTCCGGTGCGGCCAGCCAGAGCGCGCTCACCTGGGGTGCGGTGGCGTTGTTCGTCGCGTGCATCGGCAAGAGCGGTCAGTTCCCGTTGCACACCTGGTTGCCCGACGCCATGGCCGGCCCGACCCCCGTCAGTTCGCTGTTGCATTCCAGCACCATGGTGGTCGCCGGTGTGTTCCTGGTCGGTCGGCTCTACCCGGTGTTCTGGGAGGGCATGAAGATCGGTGACACCAACATCAACTTCATCGTTCTCATCGGTGGCATCACCATCGTCATCGCTGCGCTGTTGGCGTTCGTGCAGCACGACATCAAGAAGGTGCTGGCGTACTCCACGGTGTCGCAGCTGGGTTACATGATGCTGGGTCTGGGTGCCGGTGCGTGGCTCCCGGCGATCTTCCACATCTTCACCCACGCGTTCTTCAAGGCGTGTCTGTTCCTCGCCGCCGGCTCGGTCAGTCACTCCGGTTCGCACCACTCCTTCGACATGAAGAAGGACATGGGCGGTCTGGCCAAGAAGATGCCCGTCACCGCCACCACGTGGATCATCTCGACGTTGGCCCTCGCGGGCGTCTTCCCGCTGGCCGGCTTCTTCTCGAAGGACGAGATCATCGACAACGTGGGCCACAACGGTTACAACGCGTTCATGATCGTGGGTCTGTCGGGCGCGTTCCTGACCGCCGCCTACATGACCCGCGCCACCTATCTCACGTTCTTCGGCGAGGCTCGTGGTGCGGCGGCGGGCGAGCATCACGACGAGCACGCCGCCCATGACGCGCACACTGACCATGGCGTCCATGACGCTCACGTCGGCCATGACACGCACGCGGCCCATGATGACCACGACGCCCATGCGGCGCACGGTGATCACGGTCCGCACGAGAGTCCGAAGCTCATCACGGTTCCGCTCATGATCCTCGCCGCGCTGGCGTTGGTGGCCGGTCTGGCCAACGCCACTCCCTTCGGTTCGAACTGGGAACGCTTCAAGAAGTACGTCGAGCCGAGCAGCGAGTACGTGGTGGCCGAGTCGGCCGTGGCGAGCGGACCCGGGGAGTCGATCGTCCTGCCCGCGGCGGAAGAAGGCGAGAAGAAGGAAGGTTGCGCCGTCGTCGCCCCCGAGGAGGGCAAGGTCTGCTACTTCCCGACGGTCAGCCACGCCAAGTTCAAGTGGTCGAAGGCGGCGCTCTCCCTCGTCATCGTGGCCTTCGGCTTGATCTCCAGTTGGCTGTTCTGCGTTCAGTACTACACCCGTCGCAATCGTCGACTCGTGGGGCTCACCGAACGCAACGTCGTCCTCCGCGGTGGCTACAAGGTGCTGTGGAACAAGTACTACCTCGATGCGCTCTACGAGAAGGTCATCGTGCGAGCGGTCGCGTACCCCATTTCCCGGGCGGCGTACTGGTTCAACCAGAACGTGCTCGACGGCATCGTCAACGCGGCGGGCAAGATCTCGCGTCGCGTGGCCGGGTGGGTGTACCGCAACATCGATCAGCGCGTCGTCGACGGCGCAGTGAACGGCTCGGGCGCCGCGGCCCGGGGCACGGGCGGAGCGTTGCGCCCCGTGCAGTCGGGCAAGGTCAATCAGTACGGAGCGCTGCTGTTCGCTGCGGCCGCCATCGGCGCTCTCATACTCGTCATCATCAACACCTGAGGAGAAACACGGCATGGACGTACTCCGTGATCAAAACTGGGTGCTCAGCGTGGGCACGTTCCTGCCGCTCGTCGGCGTGCTCGTGATGCTGTTCATCCCCAAGGCCGACGAGGAGCTGAGCAAGCTCGTGGCTCTCGTCACCGCCGTGGCGACGCTGGGTGTGGGTGTCTACACCCTGACCCAGTTCGACTTCGACCAGGCCGACAAGTTGCAGTTCTTCGCCGACGCGGAGTGGATCAAGGTGATCTCCAGCAACTACACGATCGGTCTCGACGGAATGAGCCTGCCGCTCTACTTCCTCTCGATGGTCGTGACCGTGCTGGTGATGATCTACTCCTGGAACCACATCCCGTCACCGGGCAATCCGAAGGCGTTCCTCATCCTGATGCTCATCCTGCAGACGGGTATGGCCGGAACCTTCATCGCCCAGGACCTGATCCTGTTCTTCGTGTTCTTCGAAGTGGTCCTGTTGCCGATGTACTTCATGATCGGCGTGTGGGGTGGCGAGCAGCGCCAGTACGCCTCGCTCAAGTTCTTCCTGTACACGATGTTCGGCTCGGCTCTCATGCTGGTCGCGTTCATCGCCTTGTTCTTCAAGGTGCGTGGTGCCCTGCCCGAGGGTGTCGAGGCCTCATTCTCGATCCCGCAGCTCGCCGAATACGGCGGACTGCTCGGTCGGTCCGCACAGATCTGGATCTTCGGCGGCATGTTCGTGGGCTTCGCGGTGAAGGTGCCCATGTTCCCGTTCCACACCTGGTTGCCCGACGCGCACACGCAGGCCCCCACACAGGGCTCGGTCATCCTGGCCGCCATCCTCTTGAAGTTGGGCACCTACGGTTTCGTTCGTATCGCGATCCCGATCCTGCCCGAGGCCGCCAAGGAATGGGCACCGTGGATCGGTTTGCTGTCGGTGATCGGAATCATCTACGGAGCGCTGGGCTGTCTGGCCCAGACCGACATGAAGCGCCTCATCGCCTTCTCGTCGGTGGCGCACATGGGTTTCGTCATGCTCGGTATCTCGACGCTCACGCCGATGGGCTTCAACGCCGCCATCTTCGGAATGGTCGCCCACGGCCTCATCACCGGCATGCTCTTCTTCATCGCCGGCAGCGTGAAGGAGCGGTACCACACCCTCGAGATCGCGCGTCTCGGCGGCATGCTCAAGCAGATGCCCAAGCTCGGATGGATCCTCGGATTCTGCGCCATGGCCTCGCTCGGCCTTCCGGGTCTGGCCGGCTTCTGGGGCGAGTTCCCGGCGATCCTGTCGGCGTACTCGCCAGCGGTCGGACTGCCCGAGGAGACGTTCCGTACCTTCATGGTGATCGCCGCCCTCGGAACGGTGTTCGCCGCGGCCTACCTGTTGTGGCTCTTCCAGCGCACCGCCTTCGGTGAGCCCAAGCCCGAGTTCGCCGGCAACGACCATGGTCATGGTCATGGTGCGCACGGCGACGACGCGCACGATGACGATCTGCACGACGTGAACATCTTCGAGTGGATCGCCTGGACGCCCTTCCTCATCGCCATCGTGGTGTTCGGTGTGTACCCGCAGCTGATGTTCAAGGTCATCGACCCCGCCGTGCAGGTGGCGCTCAAGGCCTTCGGAGGCTGATCCGTGTTGTCCTCGATCCTCGCTCAGGTGCCGTGGCAGTCACCCACCATCGACTACCACGCCATTGCCCCGGAGATCGTGCTCGCGGGCGGTATCTGCCTGATCATCCTGGTCGATCTCTTCACCAGTGAGAGTCGCAAGTGGATCACCGCGACCCTGACGGGTTTCGTGATGCTCGGCGCGCTGTTGCCGGTTCTCACCCTGGCGGTGTCCGACGTCGACGTGCGGTCGATGTTCGACGGCCGCTACGTGGTCGATGAGTTCTCCCTCACCCTGAAAGCGTTGTTCCTGGTGGCCGGTTACGTGGTGGTGCTGATGTCGCAGAACCACGTGGAAGAGGGCGACTATTACCAGGGCGAGTACTACACGCTTCTTCTGACGTCGGTCACCGGCATGGTGATGATGGCGTCCAGCCGTGATCTGGTGAGCATCTTCGTGGCGCTCGAGTTCCTCAGCATTCCGGCGTACATGCTGGCCGCGTGGCGCAAGCGTGATCGCAAGAGCAACGAGGCGGGCGTGAAGTACTACCTGCTCGGTGTGTTCGCGTCGGCCGTGATGTTGTACGGCATGAGCCTGTTGTACGGAGTCACGGGAAGCACGCTGCTCTCCGAGATCGGATCCAAGCTCACCGTCGAGGGTCAGTTCGGTGGCGTCGAGGCACTGGCCATCACGTTCGTGATCATCGGTTTCGCCTTCAAGGTGTCGGCCGTTCCGTTCCACTCCTGGGCTCCCGACACCTACGAGGGTGCTCCCACCCCGGTGACCGCCTTCTTGTCGGTGGCCAGCAAGGCGGCGGGCTTCGTCGCGTTGGTGACCCTCATCTACGTGGGCTTCCCGCAGGCCAAGGACGTGTGGCAGCCCTTCATCTGGGTGATGGCCGCGGTGACGATGACGGTGGGCAACCTGTTGGCTCTGCGTCAGACGAACATCGTGCGCATGTTGGCGTACTCGAGCATCAGCCAGGGCGGATTCATCCTGATGCCGCTGGCGGTGGCCGGCACCGGAGACGCCGCCGGCCCGGCGTTGCAGGCCGTCATCGTGTACCTGTTGGTGTACGCGGCCATGAACCTCGGTATGTTCGCCGTGGTGATCGCGGCCTCGCGCACCACGCGCAGCGGCGAGATCAGCAGCTTCGGCGGTTTGTTCTCGTACGCGCCGGCACTCGGTGTGTTGATGACCATCTTCCTGGCCTCGCTCGCGGGTATCCCGCCGCTCGGTGGTTGGATCGCCAAGTTCAGCGCGTTCCGCGCCGTGCTCGAGGCCGGCAACGGTTGGGCCTACGCCATCGCCGTCATCGGCGCCGTGAACTCGGTGGTGGCCTTCGGCTACTACGGCAACATCATGCGCGAGGTGTGGATGAAGCCGGCACCCAACGGTGAAACATCGGCGGTTCCCACGCCCAGTTCGTTGGTGGCGGCTTTGTCGATCACCGTCGTCGGCACACTGCTGTTCGGCATCCTGCCGGGAACGATCATGCGCTTCGGCGATCTGGTCGACCTCACCGGTGCCTTCGGCGGCTGACCACATCACCCGGGCCATCGCGGCCGACGGGGGAGCGGTACGTTTCGACGCGTTCATGAACATGGCCCTGTACGGGCCCGACGGTTTCTACAACTCCGGTGGTCGTGCCGGACGTCGCGGGGACTTCATCACCTCACCCGAGGTCGGCCCTCTCTTCGGTGTCGTGCTCGCGCGCGCCGTCGATGCGTGGTGGATCGAGGTGGGTTCCCCCGACGACTTCCGTATCTTCGACGTGGGGGCCGGGCCGGGAACCCTGGCTCGGTCGGTGTTGGCCGCCGAACCCCGCTGTCTACGCGGTGATCGCTCGCGCTACGTGTGCGTGGAGACGAGTGCGAGCCAACGTGCTTCGCATCCCGAGGGTGTCACGTCGCTCGCCGCTCTGCCCGCGGGCGAGCTTCGCGGGGTGGTGTTGGCCAACGAACTGCTCGACAATCTGGCGTTTCGTCTGCTGGCGTTCGATGGACAGTGGCGTGAATCATGGATCGCGGCGAGCGGTGACGCTTTCGTCGAGGTGTTGCGCCCGTGCGACCCACCTCCTTTCGCGCTCCCCACGCGACCCATCCACGGGGCCCGCGTTCCCTGGCAGCAGGCCGCGGGGGAATGGGTGGTCGACGTGTTGTCGCGGCTCGTCGGGAGGTTGGTGGTGATCGACTACGCGGTGCAGGCCACCGCCGAACTCGCCGGTCGCCCGTGGAGGGACTGGTTGCGCACGTACAGCGGGCAGGAACGCGGAGCGCACTATCTGCGCGAGGTCGGCGGGCAGGACATCACCACCGACGTGTGCGTCGATCAGTTGATCTCGGTGTGTGGTGAACCGGACGCGGTGCGGTCGCAGGACCAGTTCCTGCGACGCTGGGGAATCGACGAATTGGTGGAGGAGGGACGTCGGGTGTGGGACGCCGAGGCGAGCCGACCGGGGCTGAACGCGATGCGCATGCGCAGCCGCATCAGCGAATCGGAAGCTCTGTTGGATCCCGAGGGGCTCGGCGGTTTCACGGTGTTGGAATGGGTTAGGGTCGAAGAGTGATCACCGTCGAGGGTCTGACCAAGAAGTACGGATCCACGGTGGCGGTCGACGACCTGTCGTTCACCGTCGAGCCCGGCGTCGTCACCGGGTTCCTCGGACCGAATGGCTCCGGCAAGAGCACCACCATGCGCTGCATGATCGGCCTCGACCGCATGCAGGCGGGACGTGCGTTGTTCGACGGCAAGTCGTACTCGTCGTTGCGCGCGCCTCTTCACGAGGTGGGAACCTTGCTCGACGCCGGTAACGCTCACTCCGGTCGCACCGCGCGCAACCATCTACGTTGGATGGCCGCCAGCAACGGGTTGCCGGTCAAGCGCGTCGACGAGGTGCTGGAGATCGTCGGACTCCAACAGGTGGCCAAGAAGCGCGTCGGTCAGTTCTCCTTGGGCATGAAGCAACGTCTCGGTATCGCCTCGGTGTTGCTCGGCGATCCGCGAGTGGTCATTCTCGACGAACCGGCCAACGGTCTCGACCCCGAAGGCATCCGGTGGATTCGTGAGATGTTGAAGCACCTGGCCTTGCAGGGTCGCGCGGTGTTGGTCAGCAGCCATCTGTTGTCCGAGATGGCACTCATCGCGGACTCGCTGGTGGTGATCGGAAAAGGTCGTCTGATCGAACAGTGCACGGTCGATCAGTTCATCTCGCGCCACGCGAAGAAATGGGTGGTGGTGCGCAGTCCGCAGTTGGGCACTCTCGTCGATCTCGCTCGCGCGAAGGGTCTGCAGGTGGCCACCAATGAGACCACCGCCGAGTTCCACGGCGTGGAGTCCGCGGTCATCGGCGAGTTGGCGGCCGGCAACGGAATCGTGTTGCACGAGTTGTCCACGCAGACCGGATCGCTCGAGGACGCGTTCCTCGAGGCGACCGCGCTGTCGGTGGAGTATCACGGACTGTCGGAGTCGGCGACATGATCGCCACCATCCGTTCCGAATGGATCAAGTTGCGCACGGTGCGCTCGAACGTCACCACGGCCATCGTGGCGGTGTTGATTCCCCTTGCGATCTCGTTGTTGTCGGTGACGTTCATGGGAGAGAACAACATCGACTCGGGAACCCTGCCCGGCTTCATCGTCGGTTCGGGTTCGGTAGCCGTTTTGCTCATCGGCGTCCTCGGTGTCCTGTGCGTCACCCAGGAGTATTCGCAGGGAACCATCCGGCTCACCTTGGCCGCCACTCCGTCGCGTCCTCGCGTGTATCTGGCCAAGGCTGTCGTCGTCGCCACGATCGGTGCGGGGCTCACCGGTGCGATCGTGCTCCTCGGCAACATGGTGGGTTCGGCCATCATCGATGCCCGTGACGTCCCGGCGCTCGACTCCAACCCGGATGCCGCCCCGGCGTTCCTGGCGATGATCCTGATGGGTGCGGTGGTGGCCGTGCTCGGAATGGCGATCGGCGCGCTCACGCGCAATCCGCCGAGTGCCATCACCACCCTCGTGCTGTGGCCGTTGTTGGTGGAAGGAATCGTGGGCGGACTCCTCAGTTTGGCCTTCGACGACGACGTCGCCCGTTGGATGCCCTTTCAGAGCGGACTGAACTCGATGTTCCTCGAGCTGCCCGAGGACGGATTCGGGCGGTGGGGCTCACTGGGATACTTCGCGGCGTGGGTGCTGTTCGTCTCGCTGATCGCCGAGCGAAGCCTGAAGCGTCGCGACGCCTAAAGTTCTGTCGTCAACACGTCGCGACGGCGACGGGTGTCGAAGGGGGAGTCATGGCCGGTGACGGAAACAACATCGACGATCTGCTGTTGGAGAACCGCAAGTTCCCGCCGCCCGCCGACTTCCAGGAGAACGCTCTGGTGGCCGGCACCTTCCTGTACGACGAGGCCCGTGCCGACGACGAGGGATTCTGGGCCCGACAGGCCGCCGAGTTGTTGCACTGGGACACCGACTGGCACACGATCTGCGAGTGGAACCTGCCGTACGCGAAGTGGTTCGTGGGTGGAGAACTGAACGTGTCGTACAACTGTCTCGACCGTCATGTGTCGGCCGGTCGCGGCGACAAGGTGGCCATCCACTGGGAGGGCGAACCCGGCGACACGCGCACCATCACGTACGCACAGTTGCTCGACGAGACCAAGAAGTTCGCCAACGTCCTGAAGTCGCTCGGTGTCGCCAAGGGCGATCGCGTGAACATCTATCTGCCCATGATCCCCGAAGCCGCGGTGGCCATGTTGGCCTGCGCGCGCATCGGCGCCGCCCACAGCGTGGTGTTCGGCGGGTTCTCGTCGCAAGCGTTGGCCGACCGCATCAACGACGCGTCGGCCAAGGTGTTGATCACCGCCGACGGCGGCTACCGCCGGGGTGAGGTGTTCGCGTTGAAGCCGGCAGCGGACGAAGCGTTGGCGAGCACGCCCACCATCGAACACGTGGTGGTGGTGAAGCGTGGCGGCAACGACGTGAACATGATCGACGGGCGTGATCACTGGTATCACGACCTCATGGCCGAGGCTTCGCTCGACTGCCCGGCCGAGCCGATGGACAGCGAGCAGTTGCTCTTCTTGTTGTACACCTCGGGCACCACCGGCAAGCCCAAGGGCATCATGCACACCACCGGTGGTTACCTCACGCACGTCACGTACACGCACAAGTACGTGTTCGATCTGCATCCCGACACCGACGTGTACTGGTGCACGGCCGACGTGGGTTGGATCACCGGGCACAGCTACATCGTGTACGGACCGTTGTCGAACGGTGCCACGCAGGTGATTTACGAAGGTGTGCCCAACTACCCGGGCAATGACCGCTTGTGGTCGATCGTCGAGAAGTACGGCGTCACCATCTTCTACACCGCGCCCACCGCCATCCGAACGTTCATGAAGTGGGGTGACCACGAGCCGGCCAAGCACGACATGTCGTCGTTGCGGTTGCTCGGCTCGGTGGGCGAGCCCATCAACCCCGAAGCATGGATGTGGTATCGCGACACCATCGGCCGCGGCACGTGTCCCGTCGTCGACACGTGGTGGCAGACCGAGACCGGCGGAATCATGATCTCGCCGTTGCCCGGTGCCACCACGCTGAAGCCCGGTTCGGCCACGTTCCCGTTGCCCGGCATCACCGCCGAGGTGGTGGACGAATCCGGGGCGCGCATCGACCACGGCGGCGGGTATCTCACGCTCACGCGACCGTGGCCCGGAATGTTGCGCGGTATCTGGGGTGATCCCGAGCGTTACAAGGAGACGTACTGGAGTCGCTACGGCGATCGGTACTTCGCCGGTGACGGCGCCAAGCTCGACGCCGACGGATACCTGTGGTTGCTCGGTCGCGTGGACGACGTGATGAACGTCAGTGGACACCGCATCAGCACCACCGAGGTGGAGAGCGCGTTGGTGTCGCACCCGGCGGTGGCCGAGGCCGCGGTGGTGGGAGCGAACGACGCCACCACGGGTCAGGCGATCATCGCGTACGTGACGCTGCGCGGCGGGTCGAGCGTCGACGAGGGTGATTTGCGCAATCACGTGGCCAAGGAGATCGGTGCGATCGCCAAGCCCAAGACGATCTACTTCACGCCCGAGTTGCCCAAGACGCGCAGTGGCAAGATCATGCGACGACTACTGCGTGACGTCGCCGAGGGTCGCAACCTGGGTGACACCACCACGTTGGCCGATGCCAGTGTGGTGAACGAGTTGCAACAGCGCGCCGCCGAATCCCCGTCCGAAGACTGACCCCCAACCCATTCATTGGGATCGTCGCGGGGTCATTATTGGGTCCTCATCTCCCCAACATCGAACGTGGGCGCTGGCTTGGGTCGGCCAAGGGTCATTATTGACCGCTGGGCGATCCCAACAGATGGGGTGTTTCAGTCGCGGAAGTTCTCGAACTGCAGCGGGATCCCCAGATCTTCGCCTTTCAGCAACGCGATCACGGCCTGCAGATCGTCGCGCTTCTTGCTGTTCACGCGAATCGAATCCCCTTGGGTCTGGCTGCTGACACCCTTGGG
>Ga0315900_10012112_pt1 | contig 10634 bp, 7 predicted proteins | sample LakEriMetagenome_FD_203521 | JGI IMG/M metagenome (GOLD analysis project Ga0315900, IMG submission 203521) | Freshwater fungal communities from buoy surface, Lake Erie, Ohio, United States - Buoy 12 MA114 | ecosystem: Environmental > Aquatic > Freshwater > Lake > Lake biofilm | place: USA: Lake...
AAGATAAAAATTATAAACTCTTTATTCCTGAGGGCGATACCCAGGCCCTTGAAGCCATAAAGAGTCGTCTGCAGATATTCGATTCACGTAACGACGAACTTTTCAAACATTTAGCACGCAAAGCAACCAGCGCTGAAGCATTGAACGCAATACCAGACGATCAGATACCTTGTCATCCCAATAAAAATATACGTAATATTCCGACCCAGATAGGCCAAATAATGGCTTCACCCGGGATAAGAGCACGAATCATCCGAATTGTGGATGAGTTAAAATTACAGGTACTTGAACCGCCATACTTCAAGGCGGTTGAACTGCCTAACGGAGCAACCCTGCCACTGGGAATTACAAATGAAAATGGCAGGAAACAATTTAGCTTCATATGTAATTATGGGGATCCCAAAGATCCACACTGTGCTGATAACATGGTCAAAAATCTGATTGAATCGGCACAGATAGAACTTGCGAAAGAAGCGCAGGCTACTGCACAGGCCGTATCTCCCTCTCAGAATAAGTCAATGGAAAGGCTGGGGCTGTCCGGTGAGCTCAAAAAGCATTTTGGAGATTATTATGATGCGGGTGAATTCACCGAATTCATGACGCGAATCGGCAAAGCCGTTGGGGATGCACCGAGGTCTGTCGTGCATATACCGGATGGCGAAGGCGGTTCGACAGCAATTGTTGTTTTGAACGTAAAAGGTATTCTGCAAATCGAAGTAGATCCCGATCCTGAAAAAACACTCAAAACCATATCAGACTATATGTACGATATTAAAGAAAAGCAGGCACTGCTACCAGAAGTGCGGGGCATTAAGCCAAAATTCAGCCGCATCAACCAATCTGGTCAGGGTTCTGATCTGCCCCCGCCAGGTTAAAAAAAAAGACCGCCTGAGTGAGGCGGTCTTTTTCATCACATAATAATGTTTTATTGATTTGGTGTATAGGTGACAGCACCGCTGTGGGTTTTTCCATCCGGACCAGTGGTCGTCGTATTCAGCGTTTTTGTCGCTTTGTCATACGTGCCAGTGGTGCTGGAGGATTTGGTTTCTCCGTCCTGATTGGTCCAGCTATTATTTCTGGTATAAGAACCGTCATCGTTTTTGGTAGTGGTGGTATTGTATGTTCCTGATTTTCCGTTGTTAGTCTGGTACGTACCGTTCCACGCACCTTTCCCGGTTCGTTTTCCTGTCATGGTGCGGCTATAATCGCCACGGGTAATGGTTTTCGTACCGGTGCTGGTTTCCTTATTATATTGATCCTGCACCGTGCGTGTTCTCGATTTTCCGTTCACTCCGGTGAATGTCTGGTTGCGGGTGCGGCCTTCCTTCAGATTTCCAGTCTTAACACCCTGATATTTTACTGTTTTACCCTTGGCATTTGTCAGGGTTCCGCTACTTGTGCGATCTTTTGCATGGAGTGTATCTGGCAACGTGAACAACAATACACTGAAACATAAAAAAACGGTGAACAGTCTGTTTATAAACATAAAATCTTCCTGTTAAGCTAGATTGAATAACAAGTTTACAGTCAATGAAGGTAAAAGTAAATGATAAGCGGTTTTTAGTAAGAGAAGCTATTCAATATAAAGAACTATTGCGTTGCAACACACCGGTTGCGCTTTACCAAACGGTCAATATGATACGCAGGCTGTTTTATAAAAGATTCTGTTCTATGAAATTTAAATCCGCTCTTATCATTGTCGCGCTGTTACTTGCGGGATACTTCCTTTATGGCTATGTGCAAAAACACTCAGGCACAGCTCAGCAGGCAATGGGCGGTATGCCGGTGAGTGTTGCGAAGGTTGAGCAGAAAAAAGTGACGCTGTGGCAGAATTTCTCTGGACGTTTTGTGGCCGTGGACAGTGTGGAGATCAAGCCACGTATATCCGGTACCATTGATGCGATTCATTTCAAGGACGGTGATGTGGTTACCAAGGACCAGCTGCTGTTTACCATCGACCCCAAACCCTATGAAGCGGCACTGCGTCAGGCGGAAGCCATGCTCGCATCCGCGCAGAACGACGCTCGTTTTGCCAAGGTGGAGCTGGAGCGTGCTGCCAAGCTCGTGAAAGACAAGGTGGTTACGAAAAGCGATTACGATAACCGTCTGGCCCGCTCGCGTGTGGCCGATGCGAACGTGAAATCGGCGCAGGCGGCAGTGGAAGTTGCCGAGCTCAATCTCGGATACACTCAGATTAAGGCACCGATTGCAGGTCGTATCAGTCGTGCAGAGATTACACTTGGCAATCTGGTCGAGACTAATACCGGAGCACCCGTGCTCACCCGCATCGTATCGCAGGACCCGATCTATGTGGATTTTGAGGCGGACGAACGTACCTTCCTTGCTCTCGTGAGTAAGGTGGGTATGACAAATCTGCGTCAGGTGCCGGTGGAAGTCGGTGTCAGCGGCGATGCAGCAGCGGGCTACAAGGGAATCGTCAGCTCTTTTGATAACCAGATTAATTCCGTGTCCGGAACTATCCGTGTTCGCGCTCAGCTTGACAATAAGGAAGGCAAACTGATTCCGGGGATGTTTGCAAGTGTGCGCATGGGTAGTGCGCTTTCTGAGGATGCGATTTTGATTACGGATCGCGCAGTCGGTACCGATCAGGACAAGAAGTTTGTGCTAAAGGTCAATGCGGAAAATAAAGTGGAGTATCAGCCAGTGGTGCTTGGTGTACTTTCGGATGGTCTGCGCGTGGTGCTCGGCGGATTGAAATCCGGTGATAAAATTGTGGTGAGTGGATTGCAGCGCGTGCGTCCGGGAGATGCGGTGACGCCGGAAATGGTGCCTATGGATCCACGTGAAAAACCTGCTGTGCCACCCGCTACACCTGCTGCTCCCGCAGAAGCTAAATAAGCGGGGACACCATGCTACATGTTTCCAATTTCTTCGTAGATCGACCGATCTTCGCCAGCGTGCTCTCCATACTTATTTTTATTGGAGGCCTCATCTCAATTCCGATGCTGCCAATTTCCGAGTATCCTGATGTGGTGCCGCCTTCCGTTCTCGTGGCCGCGCAGTTCCCGGGTGCAAACCCGAAGGTGATTGCGGAAACGGTTGCTGCTCCCTTGGAAGAACAGATCAACGGGGTGGAAAACATGCTCTACATGTCTTCGCAGTCCACCGCCGACGGCGCAATGGGAATTACCGTTACGTTCAAACTGGGTACGGACCCCGACAAGGCACAACAGCTGGTGCAGAACCGTGTGTCTCAGGCATTGCCACGCTTGCCAGATGTCGTGCGCCAGCTTGGTGTGACCACGATCAAAAGTTCTCCAGATCTCACCATGGTGGTGCATCTTCTGTCGCCGGATGAACGCTACGACATGCTATATCTGCGCAACTATGCACTACTCAACGTGAAAGACCAGCTGGCGCGCATCACCGGTATTGGTCAGGTGCAGCTATTTGGAGCGGGCGATTACGCCATGCGTGTGTGGCTGAATCCCAAGAAAGTTGCCGAACGCGGCATGTCAGCGATGGATGTAATCGGCGCGATTCGCGAGCAGAATATTCAGGTGGCAGCGGGTCAGATTGGCGCGCAACCGGTTGCGTCAGACGTCGATATTCAGCTTTCGATTAATACATCGGGACGTCTCTCCAGCGAAGAAGAGTTCGAGAATATTATTATCAAGACTGATGCCGATGGTGGCATTACAAGGCTCAAAGATGTGGCGCGCGTTGAGCTGGGAGCGGCCGAATATTCTCTACGCTCGCTACTTGATAACAAACCGGCAGTGGCGATTCCCATTTTCCAGATGCCGGGATCGAACGCGATTCAGATTTCCGATGATGTGCGCGCTGAGATGGAGCGTCTCAAGCAGGATTTTCCCGAGGGCATGGACTATAGCATTGTCTATGACCCTACAGTGTTTGTTCGTGACTCCATCAAGGCGGTGATCAAAACATTGCTTGAGGCGATTACACTTGTTGTTCTGGTGGTGATCCTGTTTTTGCAGACCTGGCGAGCTTCCCTGATTCCACTGCTTGCGGTACCGATTTCCATAGTTGGCACGTTTGCGCTTTTGCACCTCTTTGGGTTTTCGATCAACGCACTCTCACTGTTCGGTCTGGTACTCGCAATTGGTATCGTGGTGGACGACGCCATCGTGGTCGTGGAAAATGTCGAGCGAAATATTGCAAGCGGCCTTAAGCCACGGGAAGCAACCTATAAAGCCATGGAAGAGGTGAGCGGGCCGATCATTGCGATCGCGCTTACTCTGTGCGCGGTGTTCGTGCCGATTGCATTCATCAGCGGACTTACTGGACAATTCTATCAACAGTTCGCGCTTACCATTGCGATCTCGACGGTGATTTCCGCCTTCAATTCGCTTACGCTTAGCCCGGCACTGTGCGCCATTTTGCTTAAGGGCCACGACGAACCGAAGGATCGCTTTGCACTTCTTATGCGCCGGTATCTTCAGGGCTTCTTCGACGGGTTTAACCGGTTTTTCGGTCGCGCATCCGAGGGCTATTCGCGTAGGGTCGCAGGCGCATTGCGTAACCGTGGCATGGTGTTCGTAGTGTACCTTATCCTGATTGGTGTAACCGGTGTGCTGTTTCAATTGACCCCTGGCGGATTTGTGCCGGGTCAGGACAAGCAGTATCTGGTAGCGTTTGCACAGTTGCCAGATGGTGCTTCGCTGGAGCGTTCAGACAAAGTTATCCGCGAGATGTCCGACATTATGATGAAACATCCGGGCGTGCAGTCGGCAGTTGCGTTCCCTGGGCTTTCGATTAACGGGTTTACCAACAGTTCCAACGCCGGAATTGTATTTGCATCGCTCAAGCCGTTTAGCGAACGCAAGTCGCCGGAACTATCCGGTTTTGCGATTGCTGAGACATTGAACCAGCAGTTTGGTGTCATCAAGGATGCCTATGTTGCAGTATTTCCACCGCCTCCCGTGATGGGTCTTGGCACGATCGGCGGGTTCAAACTACAGATCGAAGATCGTGGGGACCTTGGGTACGAAGAGCTCTATAAAGTGGTGCAGGAAGTGCAGATGAAAGCATGGCAGAATCCTGCACTGTCGAACGTGTTTTCCGGCTACCAGATCAACGTGCCGCAGCTCTATGCTGATCTCGACCGCACCAAAACCAAACAGATGGGATTGGCCATCACCGATGTCTATGACACGATGCAGGTGTATCTCGGCTCGCTATATGTGAATGACTTCAATAAATTCGGACGCACCTTCCGCGTGATGGCACAGGCCGATGCAGAATTCCGCTCCCATGCTGAGGATATTTCGCAGCTTAAAGTCCGTAATGCGAGCGGTGAAATGGTCCCGTTAGGCTCGGTGATCAAGGTAACACAAAGCTATGGTCCCGACCGTGCGCAACGCTATAACGGATACCGGACGGCAGAGCTCAATGGAGCACCCGCGATGGGATTTTCCTCCGGTCAGGCGCAGGAAGCGATTACACAGATACTGAATGAGACGTTACCGAACGGCATGACATTCTCGTGGACGGAGCTAACCTATCAACAGATTCTTTCAGGTAATACCGCGTTGTTTGTGTTTCCGCTCTGCGTGCTGCTGGTGTTTCTGGTGCTGGCGGCGCAATACGAAAGCCTGTCGCTGCCACTGGCAGTGATTCTCATTGTGCCGATGGGATTACTTTCTGCGATTGCAGGGGTGTATCTGACTGGCGGGGATAATAATATTTTCACTCAGATAGGATTTATCGTGCTGGTCGGGCTTGCGTGCAAGAACGCGATTCTGATTGTGGAATTCGCGCGCGAACTGGAAATGCGTGGCAAACATTATATCGATGCGGCGATCGAAGCGAGCCGGCTCAGGCTGCGCCCGATTCTCATGACTTCGTTCGCCTTTATCATGGGGGTTGTGCCGCTAATGCTTGCCACCGGTGCGGGGTCGGAAATGCGTCATGCAATGGGAGTCGCCGTGTTTTATGGGATGCTTGGCGTGACCTTCTTCGGCCTGTTTATGACACCGGTGTTTTACGTGTTGATTCGCCATCTCGCGACCCGCAGGAAACACCGTAGCGTAAACGGCTAGTTTGCGTTTGTGGCTGCATACCCAGCGGTGCCGAGGCTCTTATAAAGCGCAACCAGATTTTTGGATACAGCTGTTTCAGAATCGGCGAGTGCACGCTGTGTTTCGTAGAGCGCGGTCTGCGCAAGTAAGACATCGGTGAAATCGGAAATCCCGCGCGTGTAGCGTTCGGTCGCTAATGCTACTGTTTGTGCGTTGCTCTCTGCTGTGCGCGCAAGCATGGAACGACGATCTTCTTCATGCAGATAATTCGTAAGCGCGTTTTCCACTTCTTCCAGTGCGAGCAGCACTATTTCTTTGTAGGACTCGACGGCCTGTGCCTTGCGTGCATCGCTTGCATCCACGGCCGATTGTAATCGTCCAAAATTGAAAATGGGTGCAGCAACTCCCGCACCGATGGACCAGATGCCACCGCCATCAAATCGGCTATTATATTGTAGTCCAAACAGCGAAGACAGAGAGACTTTCGGATAAAGATCGGCAATAGCTGCCTCTTTCAGGGCAGTGCTGGCCACCAGGTTTTTCTGAGCAATCTGTATATCGGAGCGGCGCGAAAGTACTTCTGACGGAGTGCCAAGCACAGTGCCAAGCGCTGCAACCGGAACCGGTGCAGGCAGTTTCAATTCGGTATCCAGCGTACCCGGCACCACTCCGCATAGCACTGCGAGACGATTCATGGAGGCCGAAACCGACGCTTCAAGCGTTGGCAGGCGTGCCTGCGTTGCAAGCAGCTGGGAATTTGCCTGTGAACTTTCAAGCTCGCTGGAAAGACCGGCCTGCCTGCGCGACTGCGCCAGCTGAAGCGTATCGCGCTGGGCGCGTATGGTATCTTCCGTAATGCGAATCTGATTCTGCTGGTTACGCAGTTCGAGATAGTTGCGCGATACTTCAGCAGCGAGTGATAGCATAATGCCGTCCCGTGCTGAGTTGCGTGCGGAGAACAGCGCGTCCAGCGCATCCACGCGCCGCTGGTTTGCGCCAAACAAATCGAGCTCCCAAGAGGCGTCGAATCCTGTCTCGAATAGTGTAGCAGCTTTATCGTTAGTCATGAGCCCTTGATTCTCACGCAGGCCGCGTCCGGTCACGTCGAGTCTGGGGAATAATAATCCTCGGCCCGCTGTTCGGTCTGCACGAGCTTCACGAATACGTTGCTCCGCAATTTTTACATCGTGGTTATTTGCAAGGGCCTGCTGAACCAGTCTGGTAAGAATTGGGTCATTAAACGCTTCCCACCAGGTGGCTTCTGGCTTTGCATCCGGATTCTCGGTAATTTGCGGGTGTGGTTTTTCAGTGAGTGTTTTCCACATCTCAGGCAGAGAAAGCGGTTCGGCCGGATAGTTGAAACGGTTGGCACAGCCTGCAACAAGCAACGGTGCGATACATACAGTGGTCAGAAGAAGAATACGGCGCATAGAGGGTTATGGTGCTGGTGTTTTTTCTGGTTCCGGTGCGGACTCGATAGTGACATCCATCTGCTGCCCCACATAGGTGCCGATCTTTGCATTATCAAAAGCATAGATAACCTGCTGTACACGTGTGTCCACCCGTTCGCTGCCATCGCCCGAAAGCGAGCGTTTGGGGATGACATACGGCTCCTTACGCACAAACGTGAGATCGACCTTGCGGTCTGGGTAGCCCCGAACCGAGGCGACAGCCTTTGCTTCCGAAGTCACTTTCAGCGCATCGGATTCATCCACCTCAACGCGCACATGCATGGTAGCGGTATCGCCCATAATCATCAGCGGATCGCGCAACACTCCTGCCTGCGCAAACTCACCAGCCCGGATGTTGATGCGCAGAATTTCGCCGCTGATGGGCGCACCTACGGTCAGGCGTGAAAGTGTTGTCTTCCACACTTTTACCTGTGCTTCGGCTTCTTTGACGCGGGCCTGCGCGAGTTTATACGCGTAACGCTTCTGGCTTAACTCATCTTTGCTGATGGCGCGCTTGTCTTTTACATTCTCAAACAAGGAAAGCTGAAACTTGGCGTCCGCAGCCGCGACTTTCGCGGATTCGAGCATGGCCTTTGCCGCGTCAAGCTGCGAATCGGCCTCGCGATTATCGAGCGAGAAGAGCGGCGCGCCTTTCTTCACCTTGTCACCGACTTTTACATGCACGTCGCGCACGACACCCTGAATTTCGGTGCTGATATTGATGTTTTCGCTTCTGGGTTCGATCATACCAAGCCCCCCAACCTGATGGGCAAACTGTGCGACCATCGGCATCACGGTCGGTTCCTGTTTAGGCGTGGAGCGGTCTTTCGACAAAGAGGTCGCTGCAAACCCCAGCATGCCCAATGCAATGATGGGTATGAGCCAGGTGAAAATGGTTCTACGGATCATGCGGCTACTCCTTTTCGTTCGTCGCGTTCGATACGCCCATCGCTCATATGCAGGATGCGATCGGCGAAATGATAGATACGGTTGTCATGTGTGACCACCAGCACAGCGCTGTCGGGTTTGGATGCAATATTTCTGAGCAATTCCATTACCGAGTTACCAGTCGCCGCATCAAGCGCGGCGGTTGGTTCGTCGCAAACAATGAGACGAGGTTCATGAATTAATGCGCGGACAATAGCTACGCGCTGCTGCTGTCCTCCTGATAGCTGGCGCGGCAGTTTGTGTGCGTGATCGCCCATCCCTACCTGTGCAAGCAATCCTTTTGCTTTCTTTGACGCAGTGCCAAGCGGCATACCCGCTGCGACCAGAGGAACAGCAGCATTCTCGGCAGCGGTCAATGCAGGCAAAAGATTATACTGCTGGAAGATAAAGCCGATTTCCTCGCGGCGAAGCAGCACCTTGTGCCGGTCTTTCATGTGCGTGACATCGCGTCCGCCGATCCACACCTCGCCTTCGGTGGAACGCAGAATGCCAGAAATGATTGAAAGCAGCGTCGTTTTTCCGCATCCGCTCGGCCCCACCAGCATGGTTAACTCACCAGCATAGAGCGTGATTGAAATTCCGTGCAGTACACGCATGGTTTCATCGCCGGAAGAAAAATCCTTGGAGATGTTTCTGGTTTCGATGACCGTCTGCATGACTACCCCCGAAACACAATGGCAGGATCCAGCACGAACACTTTGCGGATACTGGCCAGACTTGCAATCAATACGATCATGGCTACTGCTCCCGCAGTTCCAGCGGCAACTTCCCAGGGTAGAAAAAATCCACGTAGCGCAGGCACATCTTCAGTCGCGGTAAAAAACGCAGTCGCCAGTCCAATCCCGATCCCGTATCCCATGATACCCACTACAAGTGCCTGCAACAGCACCATACGAAGGATCTGGAAACTGGTCACACCAATGGCTTTGAGCGCGCCAAACTGTTTAAGATTTTCAAGCACGAAAATATAGAAAGTCTGTCCTGCGATAGCGGCACCGATTAAAAATCCGAGCGTTACAGTGATACCAAAATTGATCGGGATACCGGTACGCGTGAGATAGTGATTGATACTGCGCCAGATGAAATCATGCGAAGACAGTGCCTGTAGATTGGTCTGCTGTGTGATGCGCTGAGTGAGGTCTTCGATACGAATACCCTCCTGTGCCTGACCAATCACAAACGTCATTTTATTGCGCTCGCCAGGTGTCACCGTAATGGCGTCCGAATATTTTGCATACATGATCGGAAAAGTGAGAAACGGCGGCAGCGTTTCACAGATGCCAACGATCACCATGCGTCGGTCGTTAATCTCCAACACTCGGCCTAGCTTGAGTGGTTCCCCGGGCCAGATGAAGGCATAGCCGTCGCGGTCGATAACCACCGCATCAGGTTTGCGGATATCTTCCCATTGCCCAAGCACCATGCGCTTGGGGCGGCCGATCAAGGTCGCGTCATCCACTCCGAGCAACACAACCTGTTGCAGTTTTCCGGCATCCGGCCTTGCTTGCGCCAAGCCTTTAAAAAAAGGCACGGCCCATTTCACCCCCTCCACACCGCGTACGCGATTCAGATCGCGGTCAGGCATGGCCACCACCTCGTCGAAGTATTTGACGAGCGGATGCATCACCCAGAACTCGGCTTCGGTTACGGAGCGGATCTGGTTGGATGTACGCGAGAGAAGACCAATGAATATCGAGACCTGCTGTGACATGAGCAGGGTGGCAAAGGTGATGCCGAAGATCAACCCGAGATACTTCGCTCTATCCCCAATCAACATTTTGAGTGCAATGCGCCACATATTCCGGATATGCCTTATTTTGATGCTTGATACAACACCGATCGGATTCGGGTTGCATCGATTACCTATATACTGTACCGTATAGTTTAGTATCATGTGTTTAGTAAACTGTACAGTACAAAAAATAAAACTCTCCAAAGGACGTACGGCGTGAAACAGCAGGTAGTAATAAAATCAGTGAAGCCCGCAGGGAGGCCAAAGGATATGGAAAAACGAGAATCCATTCTCATGGCGGCAGGCGATCATTTTTTACTCAAAGGGTTTGAAGGTGCGAGCATGGATGCGATCGCAGATGCTGCGGGTGTGTCTAAACTAACCATATACAACCACTTTAAAAACAAGGATGTCTTGTTCAAGGAGGTCATCATCTCCGAATGCGACAAGCATGAATATAATCCTGAGTTGCTTCAGCATCTGGTAAAGCAATCGCCA
>Ga0315900_10012113_pt1 | contig 10632 bp, 9 predicted proteins | sample LakEriMetagenome_FD_203521 | JGI IMG/M metagenome (GOLD analysis project Ga0315900, IMG submission 203521) | Freshwater fungal communities from buoy surface, Lake Erie, Ohio, United States - Buoy 12 MA114 | ecosystem: Environmental > Aquatic > Freshwater > Lake > Lake biofilm | place: USA: Lake...
CCTCCCCCGCCATGCGGGAGAGGGAACGTCGATGCGCCCTTCTCCCTCTCCCGCTTGCGGGGGAGGGTTGGGGAGGGGGCCGCGCTGTGCGCGGGCGTCAGGCGTGGAAGCTAGAACGCCACCCCGTGCTCCGCCAGACGGGCCTTCACCAGCGCCTTCGGCACCTTGCCATAGCCCGATTTCGGCAGCGCATCCCACACCACCACACGCAGCGGCTGCTTGTAGCGCGCAATGCGGGGCTGCAGATGCGCCAGCACCGCCGCCTCATCCACCGCCATGCCCGGGCGCGGCACCACGCAGGCCACCCCTGCCTCACCCCATTTCGGATGCGGCAGGCCGACGACGGCGACCTCTGCCACCGCGGGATGCGTCAGGATCGCCTCCTCCGCCTCCCGCGGATACACGTTGGAGCCGCCCGAGATGTACATGTCCGATGCGCGCCCGGTGATCCACAGGAAGCCGCGCGCATCCAGCCGGCCGAGATCGCCGGTATGGAACCAGCCGCCCGCGAAGGCCTTCCGGTTCGCCTCGTCATTCTCGAAATAGCCGGCGAAGACGGCAGGCCCCTTCACGCAGACCTCGCCGATCGTATCGGGCGGCAGGCGGGCGCCATCCTCGGCCAGGATCGCGACCTCCATGCCTGTGCGCGGCACGCCGCAGCTGCCGGCATTCTCCGGCCTGTGCATGTCCGGGCGCAGCACGGTGATGTTCCCCGTCACCTCGCCGAGCCCGAAATACTGCACCAGGCAGGGCCCGAGCTTCGCCAACGCCTCGGCCTGGTCGGCCTCGTACATCGGCGCGCCGGCATAGATGACATGGCGCAGCGACGAATGGTCATGCGCATCCACCGCCGGGTGGCGCACAAGCGCGGTCAGGATGGTCGGCACGGTGAACATGTTGCTCACGCGGTGCTCGGCCACCAGCGCCCAGGTTTCCGCGGGGTCGAGCTTCTCGCCGGCCGTCAGGATCGTCGCCGCACCGCGCGCGACCTGCGCCAGTTGGTGGATGCCCGCCCCATGCGACAGCGGCGCGACCACCAGCGAGGCGTCGCGCTCCGTCGTACCCGGCATCAGGTCCGCCAGATGGTTCGTCACCACGAAGGACATCTGCCCATGCGTCAGCACCGCCGCCTTGGGCCGGCCGGTGGTGCCGGAGGTGTAGAAGAACCAGCAGGGATCGCCATAGCCGACCTCGGCCTCGTGATCCGGCGGCGGCGGCACCTGCGCGGCCAGCAGAGCCTCGTAATCGAGCTCATCCGGCGCCGCGTCGCCCACCGCGATCACCTGGCGCAGATGCGGCGAGGCCGCGCGCACCGCCGCCGCATGGCCGCCAAACCCCGCATCGCGCAGCATCACCACCGCGCGAGAGGAGGAGCCGAGATAGGCGACCTCCGCCGGTGTCAGCCGGACATTCGTGGGCACCCAGACGGCGCCCGCCTTGAAGCAGGCCCACAGGCTCTCGAACATCGCGTTCGAGTTGCGCGAATGCACCAGCACGCGATCGCCCGTGCCGACGCCGAGCGAACGCAGCGCCGCCGCCAGCCGATCCACGCGGGCGTCGAGTTCCGCGAAACTCCATGTGCGGCCGCGCCAGACCAGCGCGGGGGCAGCGGGGATGCGCCGCGCCGTCTGCGTCAGCAACCGGCCGAGATTGGAGGCGGTGGCGGGCCCTGGCATCAGACCGGCCTGTCGCCCTTCTGGACCTTCAGCGTGCGGTTGTCCGCGGCCGGCAGCATGCGCGCCGGATCGCGCGTGACGACGATGTCGAGCACGGTCGGCGTGTCGGTGTTCTCCAGCCCCTCGCGCAGCGCGGCGCCGAGCTTCTCGGGGTCGGTCACGCGGATACCGTGGCAGCCCATGGCGCGCGTCACCGCCGCATAATCCATCTCGACCAGGTCGGAGGATTGGTAGTTCCCCGGCCCATACACCGCATGCTGCAGCGCCTTCACATAGCCGCTGGCGGCATTGTTGAAGATGCAGCAGACGAAGGGCGCCCCGGCGCGCCGCGCTGTCTCCAGCTCGCCCATGGACATGTTGAAGCCGCCATCGCCGGTCAGCGACACCACGCGCCGTCCCTTGCCGACGCCGAGCTGCGCCCCGATACCGCCCGGCACGCCATAGCCGATGGACGCAAAGCCGCGATCCGCCACGAAGCCACGGCCGGCGCGCTTGGTGTCGTAGAACAGCGCGCCCCAATGCGCGGCGAAGCCGCCATCGGCGACCAGCACCGCATCCTCCGGCATCACCTTGTTCAGCTCGCCTAGCAGGCGGCCGACATTGATCGGGCTCTCGACGCTCTCCAGCCTTTCGCGCGCGCCTTCGCGCCAGATGGCCATGCGCTTCGGCACCTCCGCGCACCAGCCGGCGCGCGCCGCGGCCCGCTTGCCGCCATCGGCCAGCGCCGCGCCCAGATCCTCGAGCGTCGCGCGCGCATCGCCCACCAGCGCGACATCGGTGCGCGTGGTGCGCCCGATCTCCTCCGGCAGCACATCCACATGGATCAGCGGCACGCCCTGCGGCATCAGGGTGAAGCGCTTGGTCGCGATCTCGCCCAGCTTGCAGCCGACCACCAGCAGGCAATCCGCCATCGCCACCAGATCATTGGCGATGCGCGAATAGCGCCCGAAGACGCCGGCCGACAGCGCGTGGGTGCAGGCGATCGCGCCCTTGCCCGACATGGTGTGCGCGACAGGGATGCCCTGTTCTTCCGCGAAGCGCGTCAGCGCCGCCTGCGCCTCGCTGATATGGACCCCGCCGCCGGCCAGGATCAGCGGGCGCTCGGCCTTGGCCAGCAGCCGCGCGGCAGAGGCGAGGTCCTGCGCATCGGGCCGCATGCGGCGGGCCTGGGCGCGGAGCGTGCCGGGATCCACCCAGAAATCGCCGGCGTCGAAATCATGCTCGCCATGCGCGATATCCTCCGGGACGGCGATCAGCACAGGGCCGGGCCGGCCGCTGGTCGCCACTGCGAAGGCACGGCGCAGCAATTCCGGGATGCGGGAGATGACCTCGACGCGGATCGCCTCCTTCACCAGCGGGCGCAGCACGTCGAATTGCCGCGCTTCCTGGGTCATGTTCTTCCAGGCGTGCTGGCGATTGGCGTCGCCGATGATGGCGATCATCGGCATGCCGGCGTTGAAGGCCTCCGCCAGCCCGGTCGCCAGATTCGTCGCTCCCGGCCCGAGCGTGCCGTCCACCAGACCCGGCTTGTTCGTGACCCGGGCATAGGCATCCGCCGCGAAGGCGCCGCAGCGCTCGTCATTGATGAGCATGTGCTGCACGCCGAGCGCGCGGCAGGCCTCATAGAAGGGCAGCAGCTGGAAGCCGCCCATGCCGAACATCGGCCCGGTCTCATGCAACTTCAGCATCTCGGCCAGCGCCTGGCCGCCGGTCATCCGGCGGGTCGTATTGGACGACATCTATACGTGCTCCAGCAGGGCCGCGACGAAGTCGCGCGCCGATTGGCCGATCCGCCCGCCGCGCGCGGCGGCCAGCGGGTTGAGGGCGGACATCACCCCATCATTCCAGGTGCTCATCGCATCGCCGATGCGCGCACTATCCGCGGCGACGCAGCCACCCGCGATGCCGCGCGCTTCCAGCGCCGGCAGGCGCGAGATGCCAGCCTCATCCACGCCGATCCCGGCATCGTTGTAGAGCGCGGCTAGCACGGGTGCCTTCACCGCCGTCTCCGGCCGGCCACCCAGAAGCCCGCCATGGGACCCGGTGACGACGACATGCCCGGCATCGTCCGGCCCGACCAGGCCGTTCGAATCCAGCGCGAAGACGCGCACGCCCTTGCGGCCCGCTCCCGGAATCTCGCGCCGCGCTTCGTCCATAGCCTCCGTGGCCGCAGCCGGCGGCAGCCCGGCGGCCGCAAGCAACGCCAGCGCCTCAGCCGCCGCCATGCCGGGCGTGAGGCCAAGCGCCGCGGCCGCGGCGTTGACGCAGCTCAGCCGCCCGCGCGCCAGCATGTCCGCGCCATCGCCGATCCGCGCTGTCATATGCCCGACGCAGCCTCCCGGCACGCCGCGGGCGGCCAGCCAGTCGAGCCCCCCGACCCCGGCACGGTCCCGCCCCACACCGGCATCGTGCAGGATCATCGCGGCCAGGCCCCGGCGCGCCGCATACCAGGCGGCATAGACGCCGCCATGGCTGGCACAGAGCGCAACACGCCCGCCGGCCTCGGCCGGCAGATGCGTCACGCTGTCCAGCACCATTGGGGCCGCCATGGCCATTCCGCTTCCTCCAGGGGTTGATTCCTTCGCCCGCTGTCGCATGCTCCGCAAGCCCCCGGCCAAGAGGGGCGGTTGGGGAGAGCGGTCCAAGATGACCTCAGGCGGTGACAACCGCGCACGGCTGCTGGCGCTTTACGCCACCATGTGGCGCATCCGCGCCTTCGAGGAGACGGCGCTGGCCGCCCATCGCGCGGGCGAGATCCCCGGCCCGCTGCATGTCTCGATCGGGCAGGAAGCGGTCGCGGCCGGCATCTGCCTGAACCTCCGCCAGGACGACCGCATCACGTCGAATCACCGCGGCCATGGCCATGCAATCGCCAAGGGTGCGGGCGTGCAGGGCATGATGGAAGAACTGCTCGGCCGCGCCGGCGGGCATTGCCGCGGCAAGGGCGGCTCCATGCATATCGCGGATTTCTCGGTCGGCATGCTGGGCGCCAATGGCGTGGTCGCAGGCGGCATCCCGATCGCGGTCGGCGCGGCGCAGGGGCTCAGGCTGCTCGGCGCGTCGTCCATCGTCTGCTGCTTCTTCGGCGATGGCGCGATCAATCGCGGCCCCTTCCTGGAAGGGCTGAACTGGGCCGCGCTGTTCCACCTGCCCGTGCTGTTCGTCTGCGAGGATAATGGCGTCGCCGCCTTCACCCGCGCCGAGGCAGTCACCGCCGGCCCCGGCGTCGCGGCGCGGGCCGAGGCGCTCGGCGTGCCGGCCTTCACCGTGGATGGCAACGACGCGGCGGCGGTGGACGCACTCGCCGCGCAGCTGGTGGCGGAGGTGCGCGGCGGCGCCGGCCCGCGGCTGCTGCACGCCACCACCTTCCGCCTGATGGGCCATACCAGCACCGACCCCGCCGCCTGGCGCGAGGCCGGCGAGGTGGAGGCCGCGCGCGCCACTGAACCGCTGCCACGCCTGCGCGCGCGGCTTCTGGCCGAAGGCGTCGCGCGCAAGGCGCTGGACGCGATCGAAGGTGAGGCGCGGGCCGAGATGTCGCTGGCCCGCGCCGCCGCGCTCGCCGCCCCCTGGCCCGATCCCGCCGTGGCCTGGGAGGATGTGCAGGATATCGGGGCCGCCCGGGAGACCGCGCGATGACGGAGGCGACACTCGCCGAAGCCGCGCGCCTGGCGGCCCTGCAGGAGATGCGCCGCGATCCGCGCGTCTGGGTGCTGGGCGAGGATGTCGCCCGCGGCGGCCTGTTCGGCCAGTATCGCGGCTTCCTGGATGAATTCGGCCCCGCGCGCGTCGTCTCCACGCCGATTTCGGAAAGCACGATCATGGGCGCGGGGCTCGGCGCCGCGCTGGTCGGCACGCGCCCGATCATCGAGATGCGGATCTTCGACTTCGTGATGTGCGCGATGGACGAGCTGGTGAACCAGATCGCCAAGATCCGCTACATGTTCGGCGGCCAGGCGCGGCCGGCCGTGGTGGTGCGCATGCCGCACGGCATCTGGCGCAATTCCGCAGCCCAACATTCCCAGACGCTGGAGGGATGGTTCACCCATATCCCCGGCCTTGTCGTCGTCACGCCCTCCACCCCGGCGGATACGGCGGGGCTGCTGGTCTCGGCCATCCGCAGCGACGACCCGGTGCTGTTCTTCGACCCGAAGAACCTCTTTCCGCTGAAAGGCGAGGTCGCAGAGACGATCGAACCGATCCCCTTCGGCCAGGCGCGGCATGTGCGACAGGGCACGGACCTCACCATCGTCACCTGGTCGGCCATCACGCCTGCCGTTGCCGAAGCCGCGGAGATGCTGGCCGCGCGCGGCATCTCGGCCGATGTGCTCGATCTTCGCACGCTCTGGCCCTGGGACGAGGACGCGGTCTGCGCCTCCGTCGCGCGCACCCGCCGGTTGCTGGTGGTGCATGAGGCGGTGACGACCGGCGGCTTCGGCGCCGAGGTGCTGGCGCGCGTCCTCGAACGCCTCGGCCCCGCTGCGGTCCTGGCCGCCGCGCGGCTCGGCCAGCCCCGCGTGCCCGTCCCCTTCGCACCCGCGCTGGAAGACGCGCTGAAGCCGGATGCGGACAAGGTGGTGGACGCTGCCGAGAGGCTGGTGCGCGGCTGACCGCGCACCAGCCCGCGCAGACATGTGCGCGGCCTACAGCTTCGCGCCCATCGCCGCGACATAGCTGCGATTCCAGGCCGGGTTGATCCAAACCTCGTTCAGCACGACATGCGGCGGCAGGCAGGCGACGTAGCGGATCAGGTCGCCCACATCCTCGCTCTGCACCATCCGCGCGCGTTCCTCGGCACTCACCGGGTTCGGGCGCTTGTCGAGGATCGGGGTCGCGACCTCGCCGGGGCAGACAACGCAGCTGCGGATGCCGTTGACGCCTTCTTCCATGTTGATCGTGTGGCTCATCGCCACCACCCCGTGCTTCGCGGCCGTGTAGCCCGCCCCGCTCAGCGGCGAGATGACGCGCCCGGCCATGCTGGCGGTGTGGATCAGCACGCCATCCTTCTGCGCACGCATCAGCGGCAGCGCGACGGTCACGCAATACATCGCGCTGGACAGATTGCCGCGGACCAGCTCGTCCACACCCTCCGGGCTCAGCACCGACCAGCGCCGTGGCGTGATGTTGAGGCCCGCATTGTTCACCAGGATATCGAGCCGCCCGAAGCGCCCGGAGATGAAGGCGCCAACGGCCTTCACGGCGTCCTTCTCCATCAGGTCGGCGGGCTGGACCTCGGCCGTGCCGCCGGCCGCGCGGATGCGCGCGGCGAGAGCCTCCAGCGGTGCGGCACGGCGGCCGGTCAGCACCAGCACGGCGCCTTCCTCCGCCAGCTTCAGCGCCGCGGCCTCGCCGATGCCGCTGCCCGCGCCGGTCACCCAGGCAATCTTCCCTGCCAGGCGTTGCATAACCCTGCCTCCCCTTGTTCGTCGGGCGAGCCTAGAGCAACGTCCCGGCGCTGCAAGCGATGGGGGAAACGATGGCGGGTCCGAGGATCCTGACGCCGGCGATGCCGGCCTTCACCAAGGGCGCTGGCTACGGCTTCGAGATGGAGGCGCTGGAGCGCCTTGGCGCCGAGATCGTGGAATGCCCCGCCAATGAGGACGCCTTCTGCGCTGCGGCAGCGGAAGCGGATGCGATCTACATCAAGGGCATGAAGCTGACCGCGCGTATGCTGGCCGCGGCACCGAAGGCCCGGATCATCTGCTGTCCGACGGTTGGCGTGGATTATGTGGATGTGACGGCCGCGACCGCGCGCGGCATTCCCGTCACCAATTGCCCCGACACCTTCATTGAGGAAGTCGCGGACCATGCCATGATGCTGCTGCTGGCCACCCATCGCCGCTGCATCGAACAGGACCGCATGGTGCGCGAGGGCCGCTGGGCCGAGGGCCGGCCGCAGCTGAACCAGATCCCCCGCCTGATGGGCATGACGCTCGGCTTCGTCGCCTTCGGCCGTGTCGCGCGCCAGGTGGCCAAGCGCGCCGCGCCCTTCGGCCTGCGCATGATGGCCTATGACCCCTATGTGGACGAGCTGACCCTGTCTGCGCATGGCGTCGTGCCGGCCAGCCTCGATGAGGTGCTGGCGCAATCCGACTTCGTCTCCATGCACGCGCCCGACCGGGCGGAGACGAAGGCGATGCTCACCACGCGGCATTTCGCGCAGATGAAGACAACCGCGATCTTCATCAACACTGGCCGCGGCCCGACGGTGGACGAGGCGGCGCTGATCGCCGCGCTGCAATCGGGGCAGATCGCGGGTGCCGGCCTTGATGTATTCGAGGTGGAGCCGGCAGCTCGGGAAAATCCGCTGCTGGCGATGCCGCAGGTGATCCTCTCGCCGCACAATGCCTCGGCTTCCGCGCGCTTCGACCCGGCGCGTCGCCGCCGGGCGGGGCAGGAGATGGCGCTGGTGCTCTCGGGCCGCTGGCCGATGAGCTGCGTCAACCCGACGGTGCTGCCGGGATCGGGGCTTTCGCGCTGGCAGCCCTATGCGATGGAGCGCGGGCCGAACAGCTGAGAGCCGGCGATGCGCGCAGGTCGGTCGCGCCCCCTCCCCACCCCTCCCCCGCTTCGCGTGAGAGGGAGCAGGCTGCGCTGATGTCCCTCTCCCGCGAAGCGGGAGAGGGAGGGGCCCGCCGGGCGCAGCCGCGCGGGAGGGAGGGGGCGGGACCGACTGCCCCGCCCGGTTCCCCTTCGCGCCCCGCCGTCCTACTCTCCGGCCACCGCCAGGAGGACAACGCATGTACCAGGACACGCAGCTTTTCATCGCCGGCACGTGGCGCGCCGCGCGCTCCGGCCGCACCGACCCCGTGCTCAACCCGGCGACCGAGGAAGTGATCGGCCAGGTCGCGCATGCCTCCCAGGCCGACCTCGACGAGGCGCTGGACGCCGCCGAGAAGGGCTTCGCGGTGTGGCGCAAGGTGTCGGCCTATGACCGCGCCAAGCTGATGCGCAAGGCCGCCGATATCCTCCGCTCTCGCGTCGATGAAACGGCGCGGCTGATGACGCTCGAACAGGGCAAGCCGCTGGCCGAGGCCAAGATGGAGATCATGGCGGCCGCCGACATCATCGACTGGTTTTCCGAGGAAGCCCGCCGCGCCTATGGCCGCGTCGTGCCAGCCCGCGCCGAAGGCGTTTATCAGCTGGTGATCAAGGAGCCGGTTGGCCCCGTCGCCGCCTTCACGCCGTGGAACTTCCCGATCAACCAGGTGGTGCGCAAGCTGTCGGCGGCGGTCGCCACCGGCTGCTCCATCATCATCAAGGCGCCCGAGGAAACGCCGGCGAGCCCGGCGATGCTGGTGCGCTGCTTCGCCGATGCCGGGCTGCCGGCAGGCGTTGCCAACCTTGTCTTCGGCGTGCCGGCCGAGATCAGCGAATACCTCGTCCCGCATCCGGTGATCCGGAAGGTGACCTTCACCGGCTCCACGCCTGTGGGCAAGCACCTGGCGGCACTGGCCGGCGCGCATATGAAGCGCGTCACGATGGAGCTGGGCGGGCATGCGCCGGCGATCGTCTTCGACGACGCCGACCTTGAGCATGCGGCGAAGACGCTGGCGGCGGCGAAGTTCCGCAATGCCGGCCAGGTCTGCGTCTCGCCGACGCGCTTCCTGGTGCAGGAGAAGCTCTACGCGCCCTTCGTCGAGAAGTTCATCGCCATCGCCAAGGGCCTGAAGGTCGGCGCGGGCATGGACGAGGGCACGCAGATGGGCCCGCTGGCGCATGAGCGGCGCATCCCCTGGGTCGAGGGGCTGGTGCACGACGCCAAGGCGCGCGGCGCGGAGGTGCACACCGGCGGCGAGCGCATCGGCAACAAGGGCTACTTCTACCAGCCGACGGTGATGACGGGCGTGTCCAAGGACGCGCGGATGATGAATGACGAGCCCTTCGGCCCCGTCGCCATGATCGCGCCGTTCAAGGACCTGGAGGAGGTGGTGGAGGAATCGAACCGCCTGCCCTTCGGCCTGGCCGCCTATGCCTTCACGCGCAGCGCCAAGACGGCGAATGCCATCGCGTCGAAGGTCGAGACGGGGATGATGACCATCAACCATCTCGGCCTGGCGCTGCCCGAAGTGCCGTTCGGCGGCATCAAGGATTCCGGCTACGGCTCCGAGGGCGGGTCCGAGGCCATCGAGGCGTACCTCAACACGAAGTTCGTCACCCAGGCGGGTCTCTGACCTACCCTCCCCCTCCCCCGCATTGCGGGGGAGGGTCGGGGTGGGGGTGCGAAGATCAGCGCGCCTTCAGCGTCCGCGTGATATCCGCCAGCACCCCGTCCAGGTTTTCCGACACCTCATTGTTCCAGTCGCGCAAGACCCGCCACCCTCCGGCGTGCAGGGCGTTGTCGCGCGCAGCATCGTCCTTACCGCCATGCTGCCCGCCATCGATTTTGATCACGAGGCGCGCTTCGACGCAGGCGAAGTCGACGATGTAGGCGCCGATGACGTGCTGGCGCCTGAAGGTCACGCCGAGCGCTGCGGCACGCAGGGCACGCCAGAGGATCCTCTCCGTGTCGGTCGCCTCCCGTCGCAGACGGCGGGCAGCGTCGCGCATGTTGGGATCGATGATGGTGCGGCGTGTCGGTTTCAGATTGTTCTCATCCTCGCACCCCCACCCTAACCAGCCTCCGCGTTGTCGGCTGAAGCCGACCGCTCCGGCGCCGCGGCAGCGCCGCGGCCCCCCGCAAGCGGGGGAGGGACCAGGTCACTCCGCCGCCACCTTCACCTCCGCCGCCAGGCGCTGTTCCAGCGCCAGCAGCATCTTGCGCATCAGCACGCCCGGCCGGTCGCTCGGCATGTTCATCTCGATACCCGCCTGGTCCAGCGGCACATCAAAATCCGTGCTCTCCAGGATGCCGCGGTCCTCCTCCGTCACCAGCCGGTCGAAGGCGATGATGTCGGCGGCCTTCGCCTCTGCCTCGGTGTCGTTCCGATAGACGAATTGCACGATCTGGCAGGAC
>Ga0315900_10012114_pt1 | contig 10631 bp, 6 predicted proteins | sample LakEriMetagenome_FD_203521 | JGI IMG/M metagenome (GOLD analysis project Ga0315900, IMG submission 203521) | Freshwater fungal communities from buoy surface, Lake Erie, Ohio, United States - Buoy 12 MA114 | ecosystem: Environmental > Aquatic > Freshwater > Lake > Lake biofilm | place: USA: Lake...
TGAGCGAAACTTGGACTGAATCAGCCGATGTTCCAACTACGAGTGCATCGCTCTTAACTACGGGCACTCCACGATCAATCGTCACTTTTGTCGGGGTCGACCAAGCGCTTTTATTTCCCCATACATCTGTGGCGCGGAGCGCTAACGAATATGTTCCTTCGGGCAAGTTCTGGACATACACCGCCCGTCGCGAAATGAATGGGTCGAGATAGGTCGGAACAAAGTTCGTGTTGATGGCGCTATCAATCGGCACAACTTTTCCATCAATCTGCGCTTCAAAAGAAGCAATGGCGCTCTCTCCATCGTCATAACCACTTTCGATGATTTCAGCTCCTGGATATCTCCATGTTGCAAAAGGAGTCACGGGTGGAACCGGCGGCGCGGTTACATCAGCTTTGCGCGTGATTTTGACTGTGACCTTGTCGCTCGTTGATGCACTTATTGCGTCAAGAGTTATGTTCCCGGAGTGAAGTTTCGTTGATTTGCTTGGCTGCAGTGTCATCGAACCAGAAGCTCGCCCCGTCGCTGAGTAACTATAAGCATCGAGATTGAGCATCCAAATATCGGTCCCAACGCCTAATCCCGGCTCAAAACCCTCGCGATCGTCAGGATTCGGACTATCGATAAATGATGGTGATGGTGGATCAGTTCGATAGATAACAAGGCCTGCGTTATAGGCAACGCCTTGACGAGGTCGGCGGTACTCGATCCAGTAGGTAGATTTTCCATCGCGAATAAATATGGCGCGCGTTCCTCCATATACATCAGAGGCGCTCAATTCAATCGATTCATTAAGCCAGGATTGCTGCACCTCTTTATTTTCGAGTAGTCCCATGCGCCATTGATGGTACGTTGATAAAGGTGAGGTTGTGTCAACGTTGCCCATCACATCGATACTTCCACCGTACTCCACCGCTTTACATGTCTGGCTCCATGGACCATCAGAAGCTCCCGTGGAACATCGCAACATATTGGAGTGTCCCAATCCCAAGTTGTGTCCCAATTCGTGAGTGATGACAAATGCACTTGCGGTGTTTTGTAAGACCATCACTCCACCTTTAGTGGAGACGCTTCCAATGCCAGCACGACCCGACCAGATACATCCCGCCGCTGGTGTGAGGATCACAAGATAGCGATCTTTCCAGTCAGCTAAACCCAATTGACGATAAACCTCATTGCGGATGGAGTTCATGAAACTTGTGAAATCTGATCGCTCACATGCCATTCGAGATGTCAGACGAATAGGGGTTGTAAGAGTCTGACCATATGTAAATGAAATGGTTCGATCCCGAGTATCGTCTTGCAGAGTTGTAAATGAAGTCCAACTTGGCCCCACTTGATTTTGAATCGCAGATACAACATCACTCATAGATGAAGAAGGTTCGCTTGCACCATTCCACGTTATTTGCGCAACATCGATGACCCGTACATCAGCAGCCTGAACTGCGGGAGCGAGGCCAACCAGAAGAAAAAGCGCTAGAAATAGAGATAAAACGCGGGCCTTCATCGACCCAGTATCTCCTCAAAAAGTGATAGATGCGAGGCGATCAATCGCTCCGGCGAGAATTCTCTGGAAGCTCTCACTTTCGCATTTGCACCTAGACGTTCTCTCTCCTCAGATGAGTGAACTAGTTCACGCACTTTAGTGATAAAGGATTCATCACATCGATCGAAGGTATAGCCCGTATTTCCATTATCAATCACTTCACCCACCGAACCAACATCAACAGCCACAACGGGAATCCCCGCAAGTTGCGCTTCGATGAGCGCCACAGGCATACCTTCGTTTTCACTTGTCGAGATTGCAAGATCTGCTACCGCCCACATTCGAACTGCAGGTTGCCAGCCAACAATCGAAAGATTGGAAGGGACATCTCTTTTGATTTCTTCCACAAGATCGCCTCCGCCAGCCAAAAGAAATCTTGCCTCGGGAACCTGTTGCGCAATTTCTGCAACTCTTTGTGGCGCCTTTACTGCAGTTACCCGCGCCATCCACACCACAATCGGTCGCGTCTCATCTTGAACGCCAAGCGATCTTCGCGCCTCACTTCTCTCTTCCAGAGCGAGTGCACGAACCCCCGGTGCAATCGCGCGATATTGATCCGGCTTTCCAACTCGTTCTTTCAATAACTCTTTCGCCACGCGCTTTCCTACCGTCACTATTGCACGAGATCGCGGTGCGACTAATCTCTCTAACAAGACCACAACTCGTGATTTCCATCCAACCAATTCAGGTTCAGTCAATAAGTGCCCATGGAATGCATGAATCACCGGAACCGAGTTTTTGAGTGTCCGCACCAAGAAACCAGCCTTGAAAGTGTGTGAATAGATAAGATCTGGCTTAAATGAGGAAATGATCTGTTTAATTTCCTTACGCGCCTGAAAATCCTTAAGTATCGAGATTTCTCGGCCCAAGGAAGAAATTCGACGTAAGGGCAATGTCTTCACTACCAAATCCTCAACTTCAGCTCCTTGAACATGCCCCGTTGCTACGAGAATGTCATAACCATGTTTCTGAAGCCCACGTACTAACTCGCCTATGTATTGCGATGTACCACCGACGTTGAGTCGTGCTATAACAATTAAAACTTTAGGCATTGAGATATGCGTCGATAACGGAATTCACTTCACCATATTGCATCGCCCGTCCATGGTCGATCCAGAGTGCTTTATGCGCCATCTCGCGCGCTGCTACCATATCGTGCGTAACTAGAACAACGGCAGATTGTGAATTAATCAATTCCTTCATGCGTGCTTTTGATTTCTCTTGGAAATCTGCATCGCCAACACTCAACACTTCATCAATCAAAATCAAATCCGAGACGATGTCGGTAGCAATTGCAAAAGCTAGACGAGCAACCATTCCTGACGAATATGTACGCAATGGAAGCTCAATCGATTCCTCAAGCCCCGCCCAGGCTGTAATTGATGCGGCTCTATCGCGCATCTCCTTTGGCGTACGACCAAGGAGTGTTCCATAAAGAACTATATTCTCTATGCCTGTTAGGGTTCCATCGAATCCTGCACCGAGCTCAATCATTGGAGAAACATTCCCCCGCACAATCACTCGACCAGTTGTGGGAGGCAAGACTCGTGCCACAAGTTTTAAGAGAGTTGATTTTCCAGCACCATTTCGTCCGACTACCGCAAGAACCTCTCCAGGATTCAAAGTGATGGAAAGATTCTTAATTGCCTTAACTTCCACATCAAAGGATCGTCGCTTGATCAAATTAATAACAGTCTCTTTCAAAGTTGAAGCTGCACCGTGACGTATCGTGTATGAAACTGAAGCATTTTGAATATCAATCACCGGCTTAGTCATAACATCACCACTATGCGGGGCCATGCCTTTACAAAACTACGAATTCCGATAAAGAGTGTCACCAACGAAATACTAATCATATAAGCCCAATCAACCCACGAAGCTGTTCCTGTATTTGAAAATACGTACCGAAAGATGTCCAGAAATGAGGTCAGGGGATTGGCATTGACGACTGCGAGCATCTCAACACTTAAAATTTCCTTCGGATAGAAGATTGGCGAAAGGTACATCATGAAAGATATAAGAATGGCAAAAATGCTACGGGTATCTTCATAACGAATATATGCAATTGAAACTAGTAATCCTAATCCAGTAACAAACATAGTCATACAGACAATAATCACAATGGTCAACGGAGAGAAAAGTGAGATACCATCACCTGTAACTAAAGAAATAAAAGCCAAAGCAAATAATCCAAAGCAGAAATTAACTGCATTAGAGACAGCGCCGGCAAAAGCAAAAACTTGAGACGGAACGTATATCTTCATCAAAATAGCTGAACCTTGGGCAATGGAATCAGCAGCTTGATTAAAACCTTGAGTAAAAAAAGTTACCAGAAGCACTCCTGACAGAACATAGGGTGCAAATTGAGTTCCATCTGGCAATCTAGAACTAAAGATGGTTATGAAAACAAACCAAAGCACTAAAGATGTCAGAAGCGGATTTAGAAGTGTCCAGAGAAGCCCAAAGAATGAGCGCTTGTATCGAGATGTTATATCCCGTTTTATAAGAAGAGTAATAAGCATTCGATAGTTCCAAAAAGAGCGGAACGTATCAGAAAAAACCCTACTTTGTGAATTAGAGTCGTACATTTCTGTAATCATTTCAGGCTTATCCAGAAAATATCGGCAGGTATCTTTTTTCTTCTAACATAGGAATTATAGTGTCTCATGCCCTAGGTATCCTACCTAATTCCGAAGCTGATTTCCTTATTATATTGCCCAGAAGCAACCTTGTATACGTTTTTTAAGTAGCATCATTATTACTCGGAACATAATTGAGCACACATCCAACGATGTTTTGATAAGGGCGGATAGGTGTTATCGGGCAAGAATCTTTATTTCTTACCTAAAGTATTGTTGAATGGATCTAATTCCCTCATTTTCGCTATCGCAGATGCCTTCTCTGATTGGCTCAATTTTGGATTTGAAACAAACGACTTCCAAGAGTTGAAGTGCCTTGGATTACTTTCAATAGAAAGTGTTGCCAATTCCAAAGCCTTGTCTTCAAGTTTATTTTCCAAAAATAGTTGTGAAGCAAACGCTAAATAATAACCACTTTTTGGAAACTGTTTTGCAGCTGCTTCAATCTTTAGAGCATCGCCACTTTCCAAAGCATTTCGAAAGTTCATGTCAAGCGACATTGGCCACATCGCAACTACAAACCCCGCAATACACCCCATGAAGCTGGTCAATACGACAGCAGCCGTTACCTTCCCTGGGGACTGAGTTCTTTCGATTTCCACTTTTGATGCTCTTGTACTTTCCTTGTACAAGTCATATCCAACAATTGTTCCACCTATTATCCAACCCCAAGTCGCCAGAGCTAATTGATTGATGCTGACAACCGACTGACATATATATGCCAACCAAGTGACCACTAAACCAACGCCAATTGCATCGAAATCTCTCAACTTTCTTAGAATTCGCCAGCCCGAATATGAGATTAAAACTAGAATCGACAAATAACCAATCAACAAGAAAAATCCACCATTGCTAGAGATATCTAAAAAAACGTTGTGTGCAGAATCTGATATGTAATCAGGTCCTCGTCGTAGCGCCGCAATTTCCGTACGTGAAAATCTATACCAATCCCCATAACTATCAAGTCCAACCCCAAACATGGGGTTATCGATAGTCATCTTCCATCCCGCCCGCCAATAATCGCCGCGGTACGCGGTAGTGTATTGATAAAGCAAGAAACCCAATGGTCCTTTATTTAGAAGCCCAAAAATTCCAATAATCAATGCTGAAGCAGCCAAGAGACAATAAGCCCGACGGAATAGTGCGCGTGCAGTAGTGAAATACCGGAAATACACTACAAAAGTTGCGCCCAATAGGAATATCAAAAGACCTTGAGATGAGTTTGTTTTCGTGATTACAAATAGCGATAGGCATAGATAGGTAAACAAAACCAATCGCACTCTTAAACGGCAAGCTTTATCCACGATGAGTGGTAGGGCTGCCAATCCTGCAATACCAAGATGCGCCGAAGTGAAGTTTGGATTACCTAACGTTCCTACAATTGGTCCATATATATCGCTCCATTTTATTGGATCAAACCCCAACCACTGTACTAATCCATAAGTCGTATTTGTGGCGCCAGTTGCAATCAACATCCAAATCAATTTCTTAGCAAAACTTGGATTCGAGACAAAGGCAACCGCAACCATCAAAAGTGATAAGCAAATGTATGTAATCAGACCAGTATTTCGCCCTCGTGTTCCATATACTTGAGTCCAAATTCCGGCACCGCTTGCAAAACAGACAACTACTAAGGAAAAAATGAAGAACAGGACTGCATTCAGGGTTACTCGAGCTCCTGAATTAGATATCTGTTTGGCATAAGGTGCAAGGGTTCCAACAACAGTCATACTAAATGTTCCAAGAATCAGAAACTTGGGCAAGTTAACGGCGTCGATTGTTAGCCATGGAGAAACAATCAAAGTAATTGAACAGACAGTAAACAAAATTAGATTCTGAGCGCGCCTCTGAACAGAAACGGGAATCACACCGACAGTCTATTTGAAACGTCCCACATGCATAAAGCCCAAGGGCCCCTCTTTTAGGGGCCCTTGGGTACTACTTAAAGAAGGAGAGACTTACGCCTTTACCTTCTTAGCAATCTTGGCAACTGTATTAGCCAAGGTTGTGATCTGAGCCTTCAAAGCTGCCATCAATGTGGCAACCTGAGTAGCAAGCTCTTCAACAGCAGCGGTTGCTGCATCAGCTGCATCGCGTGCTTCTTCAGCGGCGACTGTTGCTGCATCTGCTGCTTCAGCAGCGAGGTTTGCAGCATCGGTAGCAGCGTTAGCAGCATCGATCGCTTCAGCAGCAGCATCAGAAGCTGCGTTTGCAGCATCAGCAGCAGCATCAACAGCGGTTACTGAGACAGTTGCAGAAGCAACACCGGCTGGAGCAAATGTTGCTCCAACGTTCTTCTCAGCTGTTGTTGCAGTACCTGCGACAGTTGCCGCATATGCAGCAGCTGCAGTAGAAGCAGTTGCGCAGGTGCGGTTTCCTGCAAGTGCGCAGGTCTGGCCGTATGTGGTGCCAGCAGGTGATGCTGGGTTAACTGCAGTAACGGTTACTGAACCACTTCCTGTAACAACCCAAGCAGCTTCGCCAGCAGCGTTTGTTGTAGCATCCTTCACAAATACTCCACCGATATTGGCAGGAGATGTGGTGACTGCATACAAGGTCACGCCAGATACTGGGTTATCGAAGCGGTCTACGACCTTACCGGTCACAACATTGCCCTTAACTGTTGCAGAGACAACGCGAGCGTTGGTTGCAGTTGTTGAGGCGAATGTCGCAGTTCCTGTGGTGGTCTTGCCACCAGCGGTGACGGTGTAGGTGTAGGTGCCGGTCTTCCAGGCATAGAGCGAACCTGTGGTTGTACCGGTTGAACCTGTGTACTTAGTTGCAGAAGTTGTGGTGAATGCAACGCCATCTCCAGCAACAGTGAAGGAGACTGGAACGCCAGCAAGCGCGTTTCCAAGAGCATCCTTTACAGTTGCAGTGATTGTGATTGCACCAGCTTCAGCACCAGCAGTTGAAGAACCAACAGAGATTGCATTGTCGGTTGTTGTCAACGCAGTTACTGAATCAGTGGTGTTGCCACCAGAGACAGTAAGTGAATCAACTGCTGTATTACGGTAGCTGATTGTCACTGTCGCAGCCGTTGCGCTACCTGATGTGAATGTGACTGTATCAGTCAAACTCGTGGTCGAAGTAGAACCATCTGCAGTTGTGAAGGTGAATGAACCAGTTGAGCCAGTGTTGACAGAAGTTGCAGCAGGATTGTTACGTCCTGTAGTTGTAACTGTCAAAGGCGCATTCAACAAGGTTGAACCGAACTGATCACGAACTGTTGCTGTCAAGGCAAGTGCAGCACCTGGAGCGGCAAGAATTGTGGTTGTTGGGGTTACGCGGATGCTTCCACCTGTTGAGGATGGAGCAGCAGCTTGGAAGGTGATTGTGGTGTTCGCAGCAGGACCTACAGTTATTGCTGATCCCTGAATTAAATCAACAGTGAACGCTGTTGCGCTTGCTGGAACAGTTGACATATTCGCCGCGAAGCTGATTGAGCCTCCGCCTGCAGTCAATCCAAATGCCGCAGAGAATGGCAGGTCGTAACGAAGTCCACTTACACCAGTCAAAAGACCACGTGTGTCATTGACGACTACATACCCATCTGTTCCCGAAGCGGTCACTGCAGCTGCCGTAGATAGCGCAGGAGTTGTGAAACCGATCTTCTGAGAAGTTGAGGTTGTTGAGACTGTGTATGTGGTCGTGCTGGTTACAACAACGTTGTTAGCAGCATACGTTGGGGCGGTTGTCGCTCCCGCAGCAGGCGCTTGGATCGTGATGTTGTTTGTGGCATCGCCCGCTTGAGCAGTTACGCTAAATGTGCGCGATGCAGACAAAGCGGTTCCCATTGCAGCAGATGTTGCAGTAAGGGTAACGGTTGAAGCGGCTGTACCAGCGCTACGTAGCCAGACAATTGCACTTGTACCACCAGCAAAACTTGCTGCAGTCAGAGCTGTAGTCGCTCCGGCGGCATCAAATGAGCCTGGAATCACGCCGCTCGAATGAGCAGGAGCAATTCTTCCATCACCAGAAGCGGTGAGATTAATGCCCTCAACACCCGCAAGTGTTCCACCGGTCAGCGAGACCATCACTGGAACACCATTTGGTGATCCAGCAAGTAGAGAGGATCCAGCAAGAGGTGTCAAAGAGATTGCCGTAACCAAATTCTGGCCCGCGGTTAAGCTGAAGGAAGTGTTTACATCGCCCGCCTTGTAGGCAGTTGTTGCAGCAACAGATCCTGTTGAAGTGTGAGATGAAGTCGATACAAGGAATGAATATGTTCCCGCATTATCTGGAGTAACTAACGCATACCAAGTGAAATTTCCACGAGCTACGTCGCCAGCTTGAATAGTGTAGGTACCAGAAGATGTCGAAACATATCCGAGGTTATTTGCACCAGTATTACCAGTGACGCGAGGGCTGCGAACGTCAAGACGTCCTGAAACCGTAGATGAGATACCAGTCCAGTTTGAATTGATTTCGGCACTTGGCGTAGTTCCTGAAGGAACGTTTGAGATCAAAAGGCGCTGACCGAGGTCATTTGCCGTATCCGATCCAGCGGATGCAATTGGGTTGAACACTGAAGTGGCATTTGCTGCTCCACCTTGCAGAGGTGCAGATGTTGCCTCAATGTTTACGGTCATTGTGTCAGTTCCAGCCGTCAAACCCGCAGGCAAATAGACGGTAATGGGAACTGCGACTGTCTGACCTGGGCGTGCGTTCGGAACTGTTCCGATCACGATTGATGCTGCAGAAGCTGCGTTAGCTGGTGCAACTGAAGACATCAATCCAAAGCCCAAAGCAGAAACTGCAACAAGCGCAATGCGCTTGAGAGTTGTCTTTGTAGACATTTGTTTCCTTTCAATAGTCGATCTCGAGGCTTTCTCGAGATCGGCTTGGCAAAGGGAAAGACCCTTTACCTCGTGATGCAATGCACGTGCTACTGCACCACATTCCCCACCGTGTATCCGGACGCGGCGAGGAAACTTAAAACGGGAGTTCATTACTTCGCTCCCTTTTCAACTACATAAATAGCTTGGGACAAAATCTGGGTTTTTCCTGGGTTCAGTACGAGGCGGGTAATGACCTGCCGTGGCGCCTGAAGAAGATCCCGACCTGAAGCGGTTGCTGGGATCACAACGGTAGTTTCAACCTCAGATTCTACTTTAATGATGGCTGTTACGAGGTAATTGCCGCTCAAAAGACGCTCAGAATCGAGGTAAGTGACCGAGGTGACAAGTGGGGACCAGCTTCCAGCCTTGCCGTATGAGACAGAAGGGAGGTAGTTGAAGCCGGTTGAGTCACTGACGAGCTGCTGGGAGAGGAAGATGTTCGCAGCGCCCTTATCGGTCTTGGCGACCTGGGAGAGGGTGAGCTCCGTCTCGGACAATACTGGCTGGCGATTGGTGATGTAGAGCGATCCAAGCGCGCCACTTGAGTCAGCAACGGTGAATCCGGTTGGGACACCGCTCTTATCAAGGCCAGCAAAATTAATCGAGGTTGCCTTCGCGTTCATCGCAGCGGCTTTGGCCTTAGCGGTAGCAGAAGGAGATGTGGAGGCAGTTGCCTTAGGAGCGGCTTCGGTAGAAGTGCTTTCGGCTGAGCCTGCGGTCTCGGTTGAGGCGATGGTTCCGCCAGTTACGACTGTTGGGACATCATTATTTGTCGGCATCGAGTTGAAGCCAAGGAATGCGAAAAATACGAGGATGAGTGAGAGCGCAGCTTTACTTGATTTCTTAGCGACTTCAGCAGCTTTTTTGTAGGTAGTGGAAAGCATGTCGAGAGCGGTAAGTCCACGCTCTTTATCAATAACAAGTTCGCTCATGACGCGACGGAGAGAGGTACGTGCGCGCGAAACAGTGTGACGTACTGCGGATTCCTTGATTCCAAGTTCAGCAGCAATTTCTTCAGTGGAGCGGCCTTCCATCTCCCACATGACAAGCGCAGCGCGCTCGGCTGGGGAGAGCATGGCAAGGGCTTGGCGGACGATCGCCGCATCTTCAGCAGCGGCAATCACATCTGCATGGTCCTTGTTATCAACCCAGGTGGACTCGAGCTCGGCGGAGGCATCGTCGAGGACTACGAGATTGGGGCGGCGACCTTCGATACGGAAGATATCGATGCAGAGGTTTTCGATCGTGCGGTGTATATAGCCAAGGGCGTGATCAGCGGATTCAAGCTCAGGGGCAGCGAGCATGACCTTGATCAGGGCGTCTTGGATTACCTCTTCAGCGCGAGCGCTGTCTTTCAGGATGCGTGAGGCGTGGGCAACGAGTTCGCTGCGGTGCTCTGTGTAGAAAGCACCAAGCTCCGCGACGGTCCAGACTTTCAGACCTGCGGAGGCAGTTTTCTTGCGTAATGCCACTTTAGAGAGCCCCTATTTGTATACCGGTTTTGTACTACAGAGTCAGCCGTCGCCGCCTCTACTCACCACTACGAATTAGGTGTGAATTTGTCGCGGTCAAGGGACAAAACGGACAAATTGCCCGATCATCCAA
>Ga0315900_10012117_pt1 | contig 10630 bp, 10 predicted proteins | sample LakEriMetagenome_FD_203521 | JGI IMG/M metagenome (GOLD analysis project Ga0315900, IMG submission 203521) | Freshwater fungal communities from buoy surface, Lake Erie, Ohio, United States - Buoy 12 MA114 | ecosystem: Environmental > Aquatic > Freshwater > Lake > Lake biofilm | place: USA: Lake...
TTCCCGTCCAAGAGATACTTTATTGCGTCGGGTATCAAAGGCTAGTTGACCGCGACAGTCGTCACGACGTTCGTAGAAGGGACAAGTCGAGCGGCGATTCGCTCAACATTGGTACAGTTCTAGTGTTGGTGAGAACCGGCTTCACCAGCCCGTTTCGATTTATACAAACGGCTGCCATGTAACCACTTGCAGGTTGAAATTGCCAAAAGTGCCATTGGTCAGCGTATTCGGGTTTGTGAGCGAGCTTCAATCGAATGGCAGATGCTGTTGGGAACGAGAAGCTGAATTCGTCGAGTGGTATGGAGAGGCCCAATCCAACTGCCTTGATATATGATTCCTTGAGAGTCCAATACTCATAAAATCGTTGCTGCTGTTCGAGATCCGATAGTTCTCGCAGTGCTTCGACTTCTGCACTAGCGAAGAAGGATTCCGCGATCCCCAATGACGGCTTGCGTCTATCTAGATTCTCGACATCGACGCCGAGCGACGGTTCTCTTGCGACTCCGACAATCACCATTCCGTTGGTGTGGGAAATGTTGAAAAAGAGACCCGTCGCGCTGGCATGGTCGTTCCCGATAACAGGCTTTCCATGGGTTCCTTTGCTGAATACCCAGTCTCTCGGGGCGATATCGCAGTATTTGGACAATACAACACGCACAAGCGCACGGGTTACCAAGTATCGATGTTGATCGCGTTCGAAATGGAAACGCGCTTGCTGAATGCGTTCCTCAGGCGCGAGCAGATCTTTGTATTGATCCAGGAGTCGGTCTTCGACAATCTCGTGCAAAAACGATGTCCAAAGTTCGATCTTTCCGGACTCCAGTTCTCGTATCGCCATCAAAACGTGTTTCTCCAGGCTCACTAAAATTTTAGAAGATTGTAACCGTAACTGGTTACAATCCGGAGATGAAGACTTGGATTGATGCGGATGCCGTTCGCTCTTGGAGAATTGCTGGGGTTCTAGGTGGATGGCACATGGAATGTGCCTACTGGTTTGACTTTTGTCGGGCGGGCGTCCAGCTACTTCTTGAATACGCTCAAGATTTCAATGGCCTTGTCCAAGTTACCCGCCGCATTCACGAAAGCTTGCATCGTTGTGAAAAGATCATTGGTGGAAGAAGAACTTGCAGCGACTTTAGCTGCTCCAGGCTTACGCCCTCGTTTACCCTTTGATGGAGTTTTCGGCGTCCCATTCGTTTTCATTGCTTGATAAATGAGCGGAAGGGACACGGCAATGCCATCTTTTTTCATAAGCGCTAGGACTTCTGGAGCATTTGCTGTTGGGTTCTTGGCGATCATGCCTCGGATCAGTTCCGATTTATTGACTTTCTTCTTCATTGTTTCTCTGCTCTTAGGGATGTAGCTCACGGGCAAACATTATTGTAATTACCAAAGGGCAAAAACCTCTAGGCTTCAAAAACAAAACGGTAGAAATAGGGGAACGCACTTCCCGTCTCATCGTCGATACCGAGACGCTTTCCCTTTGTTGGACCGACATCGTGATACCTTTTCGCTTTCCGCGGGCGAGGGGCAAACTTAGTAAACCACGACCGACATCAAGGTTGAATGGTTTGATATTCCCAATCCTTGATCTCACACACCGACTGAAAGACGCAGTATCCTAACGGTCGCGAGGCCATCACCTCAGCACGAACCGAAAAGGACTTTCCTTCCCGATCGACACTCACGACTTCTTGATCGTCGATCCAAGCTTTGATTTGCTTCTTGTCGACTCGAACTCGGAACGAGTACCACTTGTTGTTCTTAAAATCGCGAAAGCCGGAGGTTTCGTTCTCGGATGCGTCGTTGCCATTGATACTGCTGATACCGACCAAGCCACCTCCCCAACCGCCACTGATCAGTGAACAAAACTCTTTGCCGACGGGGAACGTGATACCAACAAAAAAATCGGAGCCATCAACCCGTCGCGCCTTCCAGCGCATCTCATAGTTCTCTTGAGGAAAGTCCTTTTTCTTGGAATGGATTCCTGTCATGGGATCGCCGCGATCCAGCATCAACACTCCTTCGCGGACTTCGACCGCCCCCTCGCCACCAAAGTTAGTGATCTCCCAACCGTCGAGAGAATCGGATTTCAGCAAAGGTGACCATTGGGAGTCCTTTTTGGGCTCATCCTTTTTGTTCTCGCTTTTTGCCTCTTGAGGGATCTCGACGGGAGTTCTTGTCGATTTCTTTTCTTGCGCAAATACAGTTGTTGAACCAGAATAACAAACGGACAACGCAAACAACGAACCAAGGATCAGGGAGGGGATTCTCATGCTATTCACTTCGAGGGACTAGGACCAACAAAGACCGGAGCCATCTATTCAACTAGATTGCTGCTAGAATAGCAACCGATGCGTCGAGGAAAAGGTGGCTGGTGTCGATGCGAGCAAGCATGGGCCTGAAGTAGGTGATTGTCTGCGGTTCCATTCGGGTATCGAGCAAAACTACTCGCACCACTCTGGCAATGGGTCGCTGAACATAGCCCAACGCTCTGGGGCAATTGACATTTCCTCTTCCGTTAACAAGCATTCATCTAGCGATTCCAAGATGGATTTCTCATCCAGTCCCTGGCCGATAATGATTAACTCGGTTCTTCGATCACCCCATGGTGCTTGCCAAACTTCCATCGCTTGATCGCGAAAGCCAGGGAGGTCTGGCCAATCGTCTTGCGGGACAGACGCAGCCCAAATGCCAGCGTGATGGATATTGTAAAGCGCACCTGCTTGCGACCATTCGGCTGCGATATCGTTGTGGTTCGCTAGCCACATCACTCCCTTGGAACGGATCACACTCCCAAACGATTCCCCCTCCACGCATGCGTGGAACCGAGCGGGATGGAACGGACGTCTCGCAGTGAATACGAAACTTTGAAAACCGTATTCGTCCGCTTCGGATGTTTCCGAGCCTCGCTTTACCGCCAACCAGTTCTTACTCTCAGCCGCCCAGTCCTCGTCAAACGCTTGCGTATTCAGGACCTGTTCGATTGGAATGTTTCCCATTTGAGATCGAACGATGGTCGCTCTCGGATTCATTAAATGAAGCAGCTCCTCCAGCTCGTCCAGTTCCGTCTCGTCCACCAAGTCGCATTTCGTAATCACCAGAACGTTCGCAAACTCGATTTGATCCGTAAGCAACTGGACCACCCCGCGTTCATCCTCCTCGTTTACACCAATCCCCCGTTCATTAAGACTGTCCGGTGTGAAGTAATCGCAATCGAAATTGACTGCATCGACCAAGGTGACCAACGTATCCAATCTCGCAATCTTACTTAGCTGATTTCCGTTTTCGTCCTCAAAGGTAAAGGTCTCGGCCACTGGTAAAGGTTCCGAGATACCTGTCGACTCGATTAACAGATAGTCGAACTTACCTTGCAAAGCCAGTTCGCGAACTTCGAGAAGCAAATCCTCACGCAGCGTGCAGCAGATGCATCCATTGCTCATCGAGATCAGCTTCTCGTCGACCCGACTGAGCTCCGCTCCACCATCGCGGATGAGGCGTGCGTCGACGTTGATCTCGCTCATGTCGTTGACGATCACCGCCACCTTGAGCCCCTGGCGGTTCTGCAAGATATGATTGAGCATGGTCGTTTTTCCTGCGCCGAGAAAGCCCGAAAGCAATGTGACAGGTAGTTTGCGTTGCATGGATTACTGGTCCCCTTCATTCTGTTCTGCGAAAATTTCTTCCATCGTTGGGATGGGCAAGGGGCATACCCAAAGAGCCCACTGTTCAGGCGGAAACAACATCTCTTCATCCGTTAGGAGGCAATCTTCCAATCGCGATCGCAAGACGACTTCGTCCATTTTAGAGCCGATGAAGACTAGTTCTTGTCGTCGATCTCCCCACGGCTCTTGGCATTGTCGCCATGATCCATTCACGCGACGCTTCGTCGTCGGGCCATTCCGATTCGTCAACGGTACACATCCAAGGCCCATCTAGATCCATCTTGATCGAAACCCCTGATTGAGACCAACGAAACGCCTCGCCATGATGAGTAGCGAGCCAGCAGTAGCCTTTGGATCGCATAACGCCAGCCAGAATCCCATCGTCAAAGCTCAAGGCCAGTGCGAATCGCTCCGGGTGAAAAGGCCGGCGTGCCTCGAAGATAAAAGACTCGATGTTGATCGCAATCACCCCCTGCATCTGCAGGCGCTCTCGGAACATAGCCAGTCGTAGTGTTTCATTCGAGTGATCAAAGACGAGGTGGGTTGCATGCCGCAAAGCTACCGCTCGCGCATTGACGGTCTCGTCCGACTCATTTGCATGAACCTGAAGGACGCCAATTCGAACGCCAGGAGCTTTCGCTGAAACTACAGCTGCTGTATCTGGATCTGGCACAACCACGATGATCGATCTCGGCTCTCCTGCCAAGCTCGACAAGGTGGTAGAATTGAGCAGAGCAATCGCCAAGAAAAATGATCGCCACATGGTAGCCTTTCGTTAGAGCAAGAGTTAATCACTAGAGTACTACACATGCAATACGGTTGCAAGTGGCGGGCGGTTCGGTTATATTTACTGGAGATTTGTTAGGAAGTGAATCTGAGGGCGATGTTCCATTTTCGCCGCATAGGGAGAGAGCTCTGACAGATAACGACGAATTGCTTGAATTGGTCAAGCACGCGATTCGCGAGGTGGGCTTACGGGCAACACCCGCACGAATCGCGATCCTGCAAATGCTGTGTCGATAGTATTGTTGAAAAGTATCTAACGTCAGAGCCCCATGAATCTGTTACACCGAAAACAACTAGGTCCGACGCTGGCCTGCTTGGCAGCCGCCATCGGCGCGCTATTCCTCGCCCAACTCCCCAACGACACGCGGAGCGAGTGGTTTCGCTCGTTAATTCGTCCCGAGATTTTACCGAGATCCATAGAATCGAAGATAGGCTTTATTTGGACGACGATCTTTATGTTAGCGGGCCTGGGAACTGCAGCAGCGGTTGCGTCGGTGCATGAAGGAAAGTGGAAGCGGCTGCAGGTCGTTCTGATCCTCAGCGCATTGGTCCTGAATATGGCTTACACTTTTACTTTCACTCATCTGCACAATTTGTGGATGGCGACGGGTATCGCTGCGGCCCTTGCCTTGCTCTTGCTGGTGTTGGTCGCAACCGTGGCTTGGCGTAGAGTCTGGCTAAGTGCCTTCTGTCATCTGTCACATTTAGGTTGGGTGTGTTTTGCTACGTACGTTACAGTACGTATGGCACAACTAAACTGAGCTTGTATGTCGAGCGTGTTGGTGTAGCGCCTTCAGCCAGCTATTGAATACAATAAAGACTTGTCCCCGTTCGGATAAGGATCTTGCCATCGGACGCAACGGCTCCATAGACAATCGGATCGCGGGCTTCTGAAGCGGAGTCTGCTCGTCGCGCGGCGAAGCTGTCCGCCATAGCCTTGATTTCGTCCTTGTCCAAGCTTCCGTCGCCGTTCTTGTCGATACGCGCGAGCATCGGTCTGAAATCTACGGGGATCTCTTCGGCACTGAGAATGCCATCTTTATTCTTGTCGGCTGCTGAGGACGATTTTCGAGAAAGGCTCACCAAGATTTGGGACCCACAAGTTGGCGACTGCCGGCAGGAGCTCGTTTTCATGGGTCTCAACATGCCGGAATCAAAACTACGAACCATGCTCGATGAGTGTTTGCTAACAGACACAGAAATGGAGCTGAGGGTGGAAGCCTGGCTTGCGTTTTCCGACCCCATTCCCAAATGGCAAGCGTTTCAAATGAGCGAAATTCCGACGGAGAACGAACACCAACTAACTCATCTCTTACCCGAAGATTCTCCAAGACTTCCGTGGACTAAAATCTACAAATATTCAATTGCATATTTAATGCATATGCGGTATGATTGCAAAAAAGCAAGACGGTCAGCTTTACACGCCAGTCAGTTTCGTTCAGCCTCGCACAAGGAATCGTTGGTGAATAACACTAGAGCCGATTTGCTAACTCGACTGATGATTTTCGCATTGCTCGCGGTCGCCACGAGTGTGAACGGTTGTCAGACGGCTGATTTCGCGTCAGTTCAGGGTGTTGTGACGCTTGATGGAAAACCGTTGGCTGATATTGAAGTTCAGTTTTTACCTGTCCCAAACCAACGAACGAACCATCCATCGACATCTGTATATACAGACGCCGACGGAAAGTATTCGATCGTTGCTTCCGGTGACTATGGTGTTCTGATCGGTATCCATCATGTTTGTTTGAACGATGCGATGGTCATGATGCCAACGTCAAACGCGGGACAAGAGGATGGGACTTTGGCATCTGAGGGTATAGCAAGAACAGTAAAGCGTAAAAGCAGAGTACCTGCGATCTACAGTGATTCGTTGGGTACACCGTTTAAGAACATCGAAATCAATTCGCAAAGCGTTACGCAAGACTTTGCATTGGTATCGAACCTCAAAGGCACTACGAACAATCCGTGAGCATTGTCCGGAAGCCTTTTTTTGCACTGTCACTTTCGTTTGAGAAACACTTTAGAGCCCAAGGTCTGCACTATGAATAAATCGAACTTCCTGTCTGGTCGTCGTCCAAAAATTTTGACGAGATCGTTGGGATTCACGTTGGTTGAATTGCTAGTGGTGATTGCCATCATTGGAATTTTGGTCGGACTGCTTTTGCCGGCTGTGCAAGCCGCGCGCGACGCTGCGAGGCGTATGTCTTCGCAGAACAATCTTAAGCAACTGGCTCTGGCCTGTCATAACTTTCACGACGCCCGAAAACACTTCCCGGCAGCCGCGAACTTCCCAACAGGACGCCCACTGGACACCTACAGTAGTTGGATCGTGCCTATCTTACCGTACATCGAGCAAAGTAACCTTTTCAACAATTTCTACGCCGCGCCGAATTCCAACGCGCAATCTCACGGTGTAAACAGTCCTGCTGCAACCGTGATCCCGACATTGATCGCACCCAGTGATGCGTTGGGAACGACTCCTCACGAGAGTTTTGCCCCCGGTATGAATGCAAATTTTCCGAACGGTCGCTATGTGGGCCTGACTAGTTATGGCTGCAATGGCGGAACTTCAGCTCCGCTAACTTACGTGGACGATGGAATGTTCCACTACGATACCAAAATCCGTATAGCAGAAGTCTTAGACGGGACTTCCAACACGATCATGCTAGGCGAACGATATGGATTCGACCGACATTGGGGAGCATTGACCAGAAGAGCTGCGAATGACATGAGAGCATTTTCTGCATGGTCTGGAGGTCCATTCTTTAGCTGGAGATCGACTCTCGCCTCTGTCGGTTTTCAATTGCCAGATTCAGTTGCTGTATCCCCTCCGCCGCTCGGGAGCGCTCAATACTTTGATATGTATTACAGGCGGCTTATGGCTTACGGAAGCGCTTCGCCGGGCGGCGCAAGTTTGGCGCTGACTGACGGTTCGGTTCGATTTGTTTCCTCGAGTATCAACCATCTAACTTTGCGAGAGTTTTCCACTCGCAAAAGTGGCAATGTGCTTCCCTCCGACGATCTATAATTGGCATCAGCACCAAGTGATCGACACTTTTCTTCCTTCCTAAAGCAAAGGCACTTTCCGATTCCTCTTTGGGTTCGGCTTGGGCCTAAGGCTTAACTAGTCTTCATTCCGCATACCGTCACGATTGAAATCAAAAAAGTGGTCAAGCTACTCGCGAGCATCTTTGTAATCTTAACTTTGCAGCCTTCGTTTATTGCTGGGCAGGAAGTTTCCTCTCGACCCAATAACATTGAGAAGAAGTCGAATGCCTCCGTTCCAGTCAATTCAGGTAACAGCAAGACAGTCGACGCTATAGTTCGAACGGATTTCTTCCCTATTGAAAAGCTGTCAACGCCATCGCGAAAACTCTCTGAAGATTTATTGCTTGCGGCACTCGATAGCGAGGCACTGTACACCATCGTTGGTCAGATCAAGCCGGTCTCCGAAGGATTTTGGGGAACGTACTTCCCGATGGAATCTGGTGACCTGAGCGAGATCGAGAAAGTCAGAGAAGCAGTCAAACTCTGGTCTATCGGCGGTTTCTTTGCAGCCGATGTATTGATCTACGAAAAGCAACAATCGGGCCGGCGACATGCCTCTTTGTATCTCGCGCATGTTCCAACTCTTCAGGCAACCATTTCGCGAAATCCAAAGTTCTTTGATCGCTTCGGGCTAACGGACGACTCACCCGCGCACCAAGTCATGATGACGATCGAACGATCGACGAGTCCCGACGAACGTTGGAGAGGGTTTGGCATTGCCTTTGGGTACCCCGAATATGCAATCAACTTCTTTGTTGGGGCCGGATTACACCAGCGGGAAACGGGCGAGTTCATCGACCGGGACTTTCGTCATATTCCAACCTTTAAAAGCAAGCAAGGTCGCTTTGTCTATGCAGTACCCAAGATCTGTCCGTTGCGTACCGAAGACACGGAACTGCTTCAGCGTGCTAAACCTATCTTGAACGAATACCGTCGGCTGCGAGCGCAATACATTGGCGATGGAAAACCCGGCCCTGTTGCATTGCTACGCGATTGGTTCGATGACGGTAGTGGAAAATGCCATCCGAACCATGCGATCGAAAAGCTTGGTGCATCCGAGGAGGGGCCTGTTGAAACGAATGAGGATGAACAAGAGACTCCCGCCATCTCCAAACCTCGCATCGTTTTCAATCATCTCTATATGGTTCTAGAGGAAGAGGCATTTAATGCACTGCGAAGCTCGGAGTTCGTAATCCAGCAGCTGGCTGCAAGCGATCAAGGGTTTCCCAAATTCAAAGCAGTCGACGATTCGTGCCAGTCGATTTGCTTGCGTGGCAAGGACACCTATATTGAGTTTCTCGGACCGAACAACAACCTCAGCGCGCCTGTTGGAAGCGTCGGTCTGGATTGGTCCGTGGAAACAAAAGGGGCCATCGATACGGTAGAGAATCTTCTTCGGAAAATGAACGCCGACGTGTCTCGGTATCTCAAACGCTGGGATTTCGACCGCACTGGATCGGTCAACTGGTACCATGTCGTTCATCGAAAATTCACTGAACGCGAACCATTCCAATGGTTGTTTAGCGAATACCATCCAGACTTTACGCCCGCACTGTATCCGATGAGCGAACAAGGAACGAAACGAATTCTCCGAAGCGATTTTCTGAGCTCCCGTTTCGATCGCTCACGTCATCTCGAAAATATTCAAAGTATCACCTTCGATCTAAAGCCAGCCGACGCCAAAGCTCTCGAACAAGATCTGCTTGCCGTTGGCTTGCGGGTGGAGTCAGGCGACGGGCGTATCTCGTTGTTGATAGGTTCCGATTGCACTTTGGTTGTCAACTCCGATCCTGCCATCGCAACATCTCGGATCAAGTCGATTGGTTTTTCGACCAATAGCAGCAATCCAATCGATACCCTGGCACCGATTGGAGGCGGAATCGCAATACATGGCGATAACAACAAACGTGGTTGGATGGATTTTGAAAAACCACTTTCAAAAAAATGAAGCAAACTTGCTTAGGATTTCTTGAACTCAGACTCGCCAAACTTCTCTGTTATGTCTACTGTGTAATATTTCGTTACAACAGTTTATTTCAAAGCCAAACGGAGATTTCCGCTCGTGTCTCAGAGAATCCTTTATGAGTCACATTCACACACAACTCTTTGCAATCATGCGGATGGTGAGCCGACTGAATATGCAGCGGTTGCGTACGATCGCGGACTGAGAGGACTGATCGTCACTTGCCACAATCCGATGCCTAACCGGTTTTCGCATCACGTGCGTATGCGAGAAGATCAATTCGATGAGTATGTTGACTTGGTAGCGCGAACGACCGACGAGTGGAACGGACGCGTTGACGTGCGACTTGGGCTCGAAGCAGACTATTTCGAAGGCTACGAATCGTATCTTGAGAAGCAACTATCGTCGGCAAATTTTCATTTTGTTCTTGGCTCTGTTCATCCTCAAATTCAAGAGTTTCGCGCGAAGTATTGGCAAGCCGATGAAGTGGAGGTTCAGCGAACGTACTTTCGTTTGCTCGCGCAGTCGGCGGAGACAGGTTTATTCGATTCTCTGGCCCATCCAGACTTAGTCAAGAACCATACGGCCAACGTTTGGCGCCCCGAAGAGATCATGGACGACATTCGAGCCGCGCTCGATCGAATTGCGGTCACAGGTGTTGCCATGGAGCTGAACACTTCCGGGCTGAACAAAACGATCACCGAGATGAACCCTTTTCCTCAGATGTTAAGTGAAATGCGTCAACGCAATATTCCGGTGACGCTCGGTGCCGATGCTCATGAGCCGAATCGAGTGAGCGATGGCTATGAACAGGCCCTTCAAATTTTAACAGAGTGTGGATACGACCACGTTTGTTTCTTTCTCGAACGCAGACGAAACGATGTTTTGATCTCAGACGCCCTGGAAAGCCTTGTTGCAAGATCCAATGCGATCTGACGAGCATTAGTGCTAACGTTCCATCGATTTGCTGTTCAGATGAGGGCATCCAGCACCCAAGAGTAGAAACGAAAGACATGTCATCCACATTCCGTCCTTTAGGACGAATGAGGCAGGTAAGCGACCCACATGCCGATCGAATTGTTACAATTCTTGCCAGTTACTCATCCTCATCCTCGACAATCTGCTTGCAATTTCAATTCCTATGCCTCTCCCTGCAAAATCGATCAAG